>Ga0265342_10000366_pt1 | contig 49889 bp, 41 predicted proteins | sample 4CB327metaG_FD_203125 | JGI IMG/M metagenome (GOLD analysis project Ga0265342, IMG submission 203125) | Rhizosphere microbial communities from Carex aquatilis grown in University of Washington, Seatle, WA, United States - 4-CB3-27 metaG | ecosystem: Host-associated > Plants > Roots >... | reverse complement strand
ATACCCCGCCGGTATTCAAGTCGATTGGCATCCAGGGCCATCGCCTCCGCGCCGAAGTGGTCGATGGGCTCGGACCGATCGCTCGGGTCGAAGTGGCCATCGACGGGCGGCTCGAGTGGCGGCCGCTAGGCGCGGCGGACGGCATCTTCGACACCGCCGACGAGTCGGTGGACGCCGACATCGCGCCGCTCCTCCCCGTCGGTCCGGGTCCGCACCTGGTAGCGGTCCGTGCGTACGATGCCGCAGGAAATTTCGTCGTACGCGAGATTGAGGCCCCGTAAATCGCGATACGGTCGTCCCGTCGCTACGCACCCACACGTGTCCGTGTGACATCGATGTCATGGGTCTCGCACCTAGAGTGCCGCGATCCGGGGCGCGAGCTATGGAGATCCACGCGGCATCCGACGACAATCGCGTCGACGGCACGCGCCGTGAATCTCGAGTGCCTCTCGCTCTCTTTGCTTCGATGAGCTCACGCGTCACACTCTTCGCCACAATGGCCGTGGTCGCGACCGCGGTCATCGCGATCGGCTGCGCCAGCTCGGACGCAAACTCGGCAGGCTTGTCGGAGACAGCCACGATCCCCCCACCCGAGGCCGGCGCCGAGGAGGTCGGCGGAGGATCGTTCAATGCTGGTGGCCCCAGTATGGGCGCGAGACCGCCCGTGGCCCAGACCGTAGGAAGCCCGCTCTGCAACGCGTCGGTCTGGATGGGCTGCTATCCGGACAACGGGAAGAGTGCGAGGGCGAGCGACTGCAACGTTTCTCCCGACGTCCACACGTACGACGGGGGATTCGGCTACGACAATGCCCAGGCCGCGTGCCACGTGCAGCGCGCGAGCAACGACGCCGGGGTGCAGCCCGTGTGCACGTCGTCCGGCGTCGGCACGGACGGCATGGCGTGCAGCCAACCGACCGACTGCGCGCCAGGCTACGAGTGCGTCCTCGATGGCCGATGCCAACCGTATTGCTGCAAGGGCGAATGCGCCCACTCCAACCTGTTTTGCGACATCCAGCCGATTGCGGCCGACACCGCCCTCAAAGTCCCGGTCTGCATGCCCATCCAAAGCTGCGGGTTGCTCGACAGCGACGGCGGATCATGCCCCGCCGGCGACACGTGCGCCGTCGTGCGCGCCGACACCGGCGCGACGAGCTGCGTGGCGATCGGCCCGAGACAAGCGGGCGAGGACTGCAACACGGCCAACTGCGCGCGAGGGCTGACGTGCTTGGGCGCCCCGGGGGGCAAGACCTGTTACATCCTTTGCCACACCGGACCGCGGGCGGCGGAGTGCGCATCGACACCGAAGCAAACGTGCAAAGGCGGGATACCGCTGTTTCCCGTTCCGGGAGTCGGGATCTGCGAATAGCCTGTCGATGGCTGGGCTAGGACACGTCCGGGCCCGTCGCGGACAGGGGGTGAGCCGGAGCTGGCCCGGCCGATCACGGGAGCGAAGCGCGGCACGCGACGTGAAACGCTCTCGCTCTCCATGGCGATGGCGCAAGAGGCGTGGGTTGGGCCGCGGGAGCGAGCGGTGGCGATGGGCGTCGAGTCACTCGGCGACGCCGAGCTCATCGCGATTCTGCTCGGCACGGGATACGCGGGCGTGCCGGTTGGCGTGCTCGCGGCCACGCTGATTGAAGAGCACGGCGGTCTGGCTGGCCTGGCACGGGCGGGAATGGGCGAGCTGGTCGACCGCGCAGGGATCGGCGTGGCGAAGGGCACGCGGCTCGCCGCCGCCGTGGAGCTCGGTCGGCGGATCGGGTTCGCGGCGTCCCTCGAACCGTCGACCAAACTGCCCGACCGCGAGGCCGTCGTGGCGTGGGCGCGCCCTCGGCTGGCGACGCTCGACCACGAAGAACTCTGGGCGCTCATGCTCGACGGCCGCCACGGTCTGCGCGCGGCGCGACGAGTCGCCTCGGGTGGGATTCATGGCCTGCACGTCGCGCCGCGCGACGCGCTGCGCATCGCCGTCCGCGAGGGCGCGAGCGCCGTCGTGCTGGTGCACAACCACCCGAGCGGCGACCCGAGCGCCAGCGGCGAAGACGTGGCGTTCACGCAAGCGGTGTCCGAAGCGGCGCGCGTCGTCGGCACTCCTCTGCTCGATCATGTGATCGTTGCGCGCCGGCGCGCGAGCTCGATGCTCGACGACGGCTTTCTCCGGTAGGTGGCGTCACTCGGCAGAGCGCGATGGCGTTTCCTGCACGCTCGTGGGCGCCGAAGCATCGACCGCGCCGTTGGGCGCCGGAATCGCTTCAACGGCGAAGGCCGCGCCCGTCGCAGCCGCGGCCGGGTCGGGAGGCGGGACGGCCGAAGAACCCGGTCGCGCGATCCAGTAGCCGCTCCCGGCGAGGGCAGCCACCGACAACGTCGCCACGAGAGCCGTCGCGCGGGTGCGCGCGCGGACGATCGGTGGCGCGGTCGGCGCCGAGGGGACATGGGATCGGGGCCACCCGCTTCCCGAGGACCACGGGGCGACGGATTGCGGAATGGCGGCAGGGACGGACGGCGACGATGCCGGCCCGAGCGAGCTCTCTCTATGCCCGCCCGCGGAGGCCCACGAGACGTCGATCACCCGCTCGAGCGCGCGCGTCGACAGGACCGTTCCGAAAGGAGCCAATGCCAGGCCGAGCTCGGCCGCCGTGGCAAACCGCTCGTTCGCGTCACGTCGCAGGCATCGCAGCACGACCGCCTCGAGTGCGGCTGGAATCTCGGGTCGAACGCGGCGTGGGGATCCGGGCTCCCTTCGAGGGATGACGTCAGGGCCCGCCCCGTTGGAGGACTGGAACGGGAGGGCGCCGGTCAAGAGCTCGTACGCGACGACCCCCAGCGCCCACAAGTCCGCCCGCTCGTCGGCCTGCTCGGGGTCGACCTGCTGCTCGGGCGACTGGTACGCGCGCGATCCGCGGGCGGCACACACGGTCGCGCTCGCGGCTTGTCCTGGCCGCCCGATCGCCGCGGATAAGCCGAAATCGAGGACTTTGACGCGGTTCGTACCGCCCGGTTCCCGGGTGAGGAAGACGTTCGAAGGCTTGAGATTGCCGTGCGCGACGCCGACGGCGTGTGCGTGCGCGACCGCTTCGATCGTCTCGAGGAGCCAATCCACAGCCTGGTTCACCGGCGCAAGGGACGCGCCAGCAGCCGCACGGGACGCCAGGTCGACGCCGTCGAGAAGCTCCATGGCCATGTACGGCAACCCCGAGTGGAGGATCCCGACGTCGAGGACTTGCACGACGCGGTCACTTTGAATGCTGGACGCGTTGCGCGCCTCTGCGAGAAAGCAGGTCACCGCGGCGCGACTCGATGCGATGGATGAGTGGAGAACCTTGACGGCGACACGCCGACCCAAGGGCTCGTGCTGCGCCGCGTACACGATGCCCGCGTCCCCTCCGCCGACCACCGCGTCGACCCGGTACTTCCCCGCCAGGAGCTCGCCCCGCTTTGGATGCGCCCTCGATCTCTCCTCGTCGCCCATTCGCCCCCCCCACCAAACGACGGACCCTACCCGGTCGAGAGCCCGCCGTCCATCTCGGACGGTCCCTTGTCGCCTCCGGCCTTCTAGCGGTCGAGCGCACAGGCGTGGGCCCCACCTCGCCGCTCGAGTGGTAGAGAGAAGGCGTGGCTGCCTATAACCCGATCAAGCCGATGACGACGCGCGCTCTCCGGAGCCAGCTCGTGACCATCCCCCTCGTTCCCAGGTTTGCGTTGGCATCTGCGTTGGCGTTCGCGTGGGCGTTTGCGTCCGCGACCGCCGCCGGCGCCGGCGCCGACCGCAAAGACACCTGCCTTGAAGCGGCCTCCAAGGGGCAGCGGCTCCGCGACGGGCACGAGCTCATCGAGGCGCGCAATCAGCTTCGGGTGTGCGCGGAGGCCGGGTGTCCGGCCGCCGTCCAGGGCGACTGCGCGAAAGGGCTCGGCGACGTCGAGAAGGCCCTCCCGACGGTCGTCATTGCCGCAAAGGACGGCGCCGGGGTGGACCTCGTCGATGTGAAAGTCAGCGTGGACGGGGAGCCTTTCGCGGACAGACTCGACGGTCTCGCCATGCCTATGAACCCGGGCCTTCACACGCTTCGCTTCGGATCGCCCGGACACGCGGACGCGGAGGAGCAAGTCACGGTCAGGGAGGGCGAGAAGCACCAGCTCATCGCCGTCGTTCTGGAAGCTACCGCCCCGCCGCAGGCTGGCCCAAGAGCCGATACGGGCGTCCATCGAGAGCCGGCGGGGAGAACCGTCACCTGGGTGCTCGGGGGCGCTGGTGCGGCAGCGCTCGGCGTGGGGGCCACGTTCGGCCTGATGGCGCTCGTCCAAAAGAACGACGCCCACTGCGACGCCAACAACGTGTGCGATCCGGGAACCGCCGCGGGGATCAAAACGGCGGCGGCCCTTTCCGACGTAGGCTGGATCGCGGGCGGGATTCTGCTGGGAGCGGCAGGCGCCTTGCTGCTCCTGGCGCCGGATGAAAGCGCAGGACACGGCGCGGGCGTGCGGCTCATCCCCTCGGTGACGCCGACGGGCGCGGGCGTGATCGCGCGGGCGAGCTGGTGATGGGAATCCCGACGGTGGCCAGGGTTGCGTGCGTCCTCGGCGCAGGCGCGTTTTCCCTCGTTGCTTGGACCGGCTGCGAGGCGCTGCTCGACGCGGGAGCGATCTCGGAACGGCCCGTTGAAGGCGGCGGGGGCCAAGGCGGCGGGGGCCAAAGTGGCGGGGGCCAAGGTGGCGGGGAGCAAAGTGTCGGGGGCCAAGCCGATGGATCGGCGCAGGACGAGACTGGTCCTGCCGAGGGCGCATTCAATCCTGTCGAGGGGGGTGCGCGAGGGGGCGAGACGAGCCAGACCGCGAGCGAGGCTGGCCCAGCGGAAGTCGACGAGACCGGCACGACCGATGCGACGCAGCCGTACGAAGACGCCGCCACCGGCGACGCGACCGCGGAAGACGCCGCGCCAACCGCGAGCGAGGCATCGCTTCTCGACGACGCCGCGGAGGCCGGACCCGCCGCCGACGCACGCCAGCCGGACGGCGCGCCGGGCTCGGACGCCGGACCACCCCCGGCGGACGCCGAGGCGCCTCCGAAAGGGTGCGCCGCGGGCGCGAAGGTGCTCTCGCTGAAGCTCAGCACGTCCGCTCCCTTCGGTACGTTGGGCGCCGTCTGCGTGACCTATGCAGGCAGCGTAGGTGGTTGGAACGCGTCCAACGCGAAAGGCCGCAGCGTCACGGCGGTCGGCAGCAAGACGGTGACGCTGACGACCATTCCGGAAGGCACCAACCAGCAGGCCCTGGGCCCTGGTGCCGACGGCTTCATCTACTGGAACTTCAGCGCTGGAACGTACACCTACGCAGCCATGTACGCATATCCATGAGTGGCGACCGACGCACGGCCGGGTCGGTCATGAGTTGAAGGACGCCGTTCGGCGTGCCACGGATCCGGCAACGATGACCACGAGCTCTGCACAAGTCGACTACTGGAACGGCCCAGCCGCAGAGCGTTGGACGCGCCAGCAAGAGGCCCTCGATCGAGCCCTCGACCCCTTCGGGCGCGCGATGCTGGCACGCGCCGAGATCGTCGCAGGGGAGCGGGTCCTCGACGTCGGTTGCGGCTGCGGCGCCACGACGCTGGCGATCGCGGACCTCGTCGGTAGCTCGGGTCAGGTGACGGGCATCGACGTGTCGTCGATGATGCTCGCTCGAGCCACCCAGCGGCTCGCCGGGCGGTCGAACGTTTCGCTCCTGGAAGCGGATGCGGCGAGTCACCGGTTCCTCCTGCCGGCCGACGCGGTCGCGTCCCGTTTCGGGGTCATGTTCTTCGACGCTCCGATCGACGCATTCACGAATCTCCGACGCGCCCTCGTCCCCGGCGGTCGCGTGGCGTTTGCCTGTTGGCGCGCCCCTTCGGAGAACGCGTGGGTCCGCGTCCCCTTGGAGGTCACGCTCCGCCACGTGGCCGCGCCGCCGCCGCCAGAGAAAGACGAGCCCGGGCCATTTTCGTTCGCGGACTCGAGGAGGGTGGAAGACATTCTTCGGGCGGCCGGCTTCGGCGCGATTCGCGTGGAAGCGTTCGACGCCGACGTCGTCCTTTCGTTGGATGGGGTCGAGGGCGCCGTCGAGTTCGCGATGACCGCGGGAATGACGGCGAGGCTCCTCGCAGACGCGTCGCCTGAGACGAGATCCGCCGTGCGCGACGATCTTCATCGCGAGCTCTCGAGATTGGTCCCGAGCGAACGCGTCACCCTCGGGGGCGCAGCGTGGATCGCGAGCGCGATCGCCTGAGGGATCCTTTCGTCGCGCTCGTGACCACGTCGAGCCCCTCGCCTTGCGGCCCAAGCGGGCAAGAGACGACCAACGGGTTCGGCGTTCCTAGACGCCACTGCAGGTCTAGAAACCTGGTGATTTTCGACGAGAGCAAGCGAGGCCGGTGGCGAGCGCGCGGAGCGTACTTCTGTACGCGAGCACGCTCGACGCCGGGATCGCGAAGCTATCGGCGAAAATCGCCAGGTTTCTAGGGGCCGAGCACCCCGAACAGCTCGTCCAGCACGTTGGGCGCGTACAAGTACGCATAGGCAGCTTGGCTCGCGAGCACCCGCTTGAGATAGGCGCGGGTCTCTTCGAACGGAATGCGCTCGACGAAGACGTCGAAATCGTCGCCGCCATGCTCCGCCAGCCACCGCCGCACCGCTCGCCCCCCGCCGTTGTACGCCGCGATCGCAAGCGCCGGCTTCGCCGGAAACGACGCCCGCAGCGACGAGAGCAGCCGCGTTCCCAGTGCGATCGAGACGTCGGGGCGATGCAGGGCTTCGTCGTCCCACGGCAGCAGCGTACCGCGTGCCGTGGCGCGAGCCGTCGGGGCGATCAGCTGCATCAGCCCAATGGCGTCCGCCACACTGCGTGCGTCCGGATTGAACGCCGACTCTTCTCGCATGATGGACCACGTGAGCGGCGTCGGAACGTGTGTGGCCTCGCTCTCGCGCGACACGATTCCCTCCCATACGCGCGGAAACGCGACCTCCCAGGCGAGTCTCCATCGGCCCACGGGCCAGTGCTCCCGATAATCGACCAGGCGCGAGCGCGAGAAGGAGGAACCGAGGTCGGGAGCGCCGGCCTGGTCGTAGAGCCAGGCGACCGTCCAGAGCACTTCCGAGTCGACGCCGTCCGCGACGAGGCCCCCCGCGTGTGCCTCGCGGCGCGCGGAGTCGATCTCGCCGACTTCGAGCAGTCGAACGAAGCGGTCGAACGCCGGCGATACGAGCTCAGGATGCGAGCGCGTGAGAAATGGACCGCTTTGCTCGCGCGCGATGCCCGCGTCCATGGCCAGGCGTGCCGCGTCTTCGCTCATGGCCCGGAGGCGTCCGTACGCCAGGAGCATGTAGTATCCGAGCGGCTGCTCCCCCACGAGCGCTTCATACCGCTTCTGTGCGTCGTCGCGGTCTCCGGCGAGCTCCGCGACGCGCGCGCGAAAGTACTCTCCCCTCCCCGCCGAAGTCGGACGGCTGTCGAGCCCCCCCTCCAGCATCCGGTCGAGCGCTTCGCGCGCGCCATCGAGATCCCGCCTTCCGAGCTTGGCGAGCGCGACGCGGAACAGCGCCTCCCCGCCCATGTCGCCTTCCGGGTAGCTGTCGGGCAACGTCGAGAGCATCGCCAGGCCGCGCGTTTCGTTCCCCTCGTCGCACACGACCAGCGCCGCGCGGAAGCAGGCGTCGTCGGCGAGGCGGTGCTTCGGGAAGAGCTTCTCGACCTTGCCGAACCGGTCGATCGCTTCGGAGGGGCGATGCGCGGAGGCGCTCGCTTTGCCGCCGTAGTAGAGGGCGGTGACGAGCGCCTCCTCGCCATCGCAGCGCGCGATCGCAGCGCCCCATGCGTCGGCAATGTCCTCCGACTTGCCGCGCGGCTTCGCCTGGGCGCGTACGATCGCAGCCTTGCACGCGGCTTCGTGGTGGTCTTTTCCCCCGCGAGGCACCGCTTTGACGACGGCTTCGGCCAGCTCCAACGCGCGCTTCGGCTGCGCGGAGTCGAGCCAGGCTTGCGCTTGCTTCGCCCGCTCCTCGACGGTCAACGCGGGGGGCGCGCGGTGCGCCAGGAGCAGCGAGGCGCGCGTGAGAAGGCCGATCCCGTCGAGCTTCTCGGCGGCTGCGGGCGCCTCGACCAGTACGCGCGTGGAGAGATCCAACGCCTCTTGGGCATGCGAATCGGCGGGGCCGTCGATCCCGTCGATCAGCGCGGTCGCGAGCTCGACCGCGCTGTCGGCCCAGCGTATTCCGCGCGGGCTCGCCGAGAGCAGGGCGCGCCAAATCGGCACCGCCGAGGCCCGGTTTCCTTTGCCCACGTAGGCATCCGCCAGGACGAGCTCGGCTTCGTCGTGCGCGGCAAACTCGTCGCCCAGCGAAAGCACCCGCGCGGCGGCCTCGTCGTACCGACCCAGGTGAACGAGCGCCTGCGCCTCGTGAAGTGCCGCGTATGCGACCAGCGGGCAGGGAGCGCCGCCGTCCCCCTGCGAGGCGACGCGCTCGAATGCCGCCGCCGCCTCGCTGGCCTCTCCCGCCGCGAGATGCAGCCGTCCCGCCGCGTAGTCCCAGGCGCAGGCTCGCTCGCCGTCGAGGGCCGCCGCCGCGCGGACCCCATCCAAGAGACGGGCCGCGCCCGAAAAATCGCGCCCCTGCTCGCGCTCGCGAGCGTCGGCGAGGCGTGGGTCCGCCAGAACGACGGCGACCTTCGGCATCCCTTGGTATAGCGGCGTGTCCGCCGCACCCGCGAGCGCACTCGGGGCCGCCGCGGGCCGCGCGCTGGTTGTCGTAGACCCGGGATCCGCGGGCGGACGCTCGTCGTGCACGTGACTGCCGCGACACGAGCAGACGACCACCACGACAAGCCCGGCGAGCCCCGCGCGCGTCATGACTTCGCGGGGCGCCACGCCTCGCACGACGCCTCCTCGCCGCGAGCTTCGGCTCGCTTTCGCCGCGCGTCTTCCCACCGCGCCCGGTCTTTCGCGACCACCCCGGCCTCCGCCTTGCGTAACGCGACCGCGTGCAGCGCCGTTGCTTCCCCGGCCCGCGCGGCCGCCTCCTCTTCGCGCGCACGCTCCACGGCCGAGGCGATCGCCTCTCGCTCGGTCGCCATGCGTGCCTCCCACGCGGCGGCCTGCGCAAGGTCGGCGGCCTGCAACCCACCCTCGGCAAGGGCCTGCGCTTCGGCGCATCGCACGCGCTCAGCGGCCGCGACATGCGCTCGGCGATCCCCCTCGGACGCGAACCTCTGGCGCTCTGCCGCGTCGCGCTCTCGGGTGGCCTCGGCGAGGGCGCCCACCGCTTCGTCGACCTTCCTGTCGCGCAGCTCGGCGAGCGGCTCGAGCGGGTACTTCGGCGGACGCATTTCCCTCGTGAAGCCTAGCGCACGCGCCACCCCTCCGCCCTTCTATCCCGCTGCCCACTCTTGGAGCGACCGCACGCGGAGGGGAGCGTCCCCGGCCATGGCTTCGAGCGCGTCGCACGCGGCGAGCGCGGCGGCGATGGTCGTGAAATAGGGGATGTTGGCCAGCAGCGTCTGCCTTCGCAGGGCGTAGCTGTCGTGCACTTCTTTCGCACCGGTGGTCGTGTTGACCGTGATTGCGATCGTTCCGCTGCGCAGTGCGTCGACGACGTGCGGCGACCCCTCGTTGACCTTCTGGACCACCTCGGCCGGGACGCGGGCCCGCGCCAGCGCCCCCGCCGTTCCCCTTGTCGCAAGAATGTCGAAGCCGAGCGCGCGCAGCCGCTGGGCGATGTGAATCGCCGCCGGCTTGTCCTCGTCTTTGACGCTGATGAAAGCGCGCCGCCGCTTGCTCGCCGCGTCCGGCAGCCCCAGCTCGATCCCGCTCGCGAGCATCGCCTTGCCGAACGCGCGCGCGAACGTCTCGGCGATCCCCATCACCTCGCCCGTCGAGCGCATCTCCGGTCCGAGGATGGTGTCCGCCCCCGGGAACTTGGCAAACGGGAAGACGCTCTCTTTGACGCTCGTGTGGCGCGGCACGGGCGCGTCGACGATCCCGAGCTCGTCGAGCGTTTTCCCGACCATGAGCATCGCCGCGATCTTCGCGAGGGGCCGTCCGGTCGTCTTCGAGACGAAAGGCACGCTGCGGCTCGCGCGCGGATTCACCTCGAGGATGTAGACCTCGCCCCCTTTGACGGCGAACTGGACGTTCATCAGGCCCACGACGCCGAGCTCGAGCGCGAGCATGCGGGACTGCTCCTCGATCGAGAGCACGATCTCCGGAGGGAGCGAGTGCGCCGGCAGAACGCTCGACGAGTCGCCCGAGTGAACGCCGGCCTCCTCGATGTGCTGCATCACGCCGCCGATCACGCATCGCCGCCCGTCGGCTATGCAATCGACGTCGACCTCGATCGCATCTTTGAGAAACTCGTCGACCAGAATCGTCTGCGTCCCCGCCTCGCTCGCCGCCTCGAACGCCCGCATGACGAAGAGCTCGATCTCTTCGCGCGCGTACGCGATCATCATTGCGCGCCCGCCGAGCACGTAGCTCGGCCGGACGAGCACGGGGAAGCCGATGCCCTCGGCGATGGTGATCGCCTCGGCGGGCGCGTGCGCGATGGCCCCCCGAGGGCGCTTCAAGGCGAGCTTGGTGAGAAGCTCGTCGAAGCGGCCGCGATCCTCCGCGCGATCGATCGCGTCGGCGCTCGTGCCGAGGAGCTTCACGCCGCGCGACTCGAGCGGAACGGCCAGCTTCAGGGGCGTCTGCCCTCCGAATTGGACGATGACGCCCTCGGGCTTCTCTTCCTCGATGATGTTGAGCACGTCTTCGAGCGTCAGCGGCTCGAAGTACAGCCGGTCGGCCGTGTCGTAATCGGTGGACACGGTCTCCGGGTTGCAATTGACCATCACGGTCTCGAAGCCGAGGCTCCGGAGCGCCATGACCGCGTGCACGCAGCAGCAATCGAACTCGATGCCCTGGCCGATGCGGTTGGGCCCCCCGCCGAGGATGACCACTTTGCGCTTGTTCGCGCCGGGCGCCGCCTCGCTCTGCGCTTCGTAGGTCGAGTAAAGGTACGGGGTGTGCGCCACGAACTCGGCGGCGCACGTATCGACGCGCGCATAGACGGCGCGCGTCCCCTGCGAGAGGCGCAACGCGCGCACGTCGTCCTCTCCGCTCCCGGAGAGCGCGGCGATCTGGCGATCGCTGAATCCGAGGCGCTTGCAAGCGCGGAGGGTGCTCGCACCGACGTCGGCCTTCTTCAAGTGCTCTTCCGCGGCGACGATGCGGCGGATATGAGCGAGAAACCATGGGTCGATCGCGGTCAGCGCGTAGAGCTCGTCGTCACCGATTCCGACGCGCATCGCGTCCGCGACGTAAAACAGGCGGTCGGCGGTCGGCACCCCGACGACCTTCTCCAGCGCTCGCCGGATCTCGTGGGGAGCGGCTGGCGGGAGCGCCCTCGGTATCTCGACGTCGGGCGCCTCCATTCCGAGGTCCCTCTGCCGCTTCGGCTCTGCGAGCGCGCGGTAATCGACCTTGTCGAGGAGCGAGACCAGGCCATCCTTCCCCGTCTCCAGCGAGCGGGCGGCCTTCTGGAGCGCTTCGCAGAACGTGCGCCCGATGCTCATCACTTCGCCGACGCTCTTCATTTGCGTTCCGAGCGTAGGATCGGCGCCCGGGAACTTCTCGAATGCGAAGCGCGGCCACTTGACGACGACGTAGTCGATCACCGGCTCGAACGCGGCCGATGTCTGCGTGATGTCGTTCTTCAGCTCGTCGAGCGTGTAGCCGACCGACAGCTTCGCGGCGATTTTCGCGATGGGGTACCCGGTTGCCTTGCTCGCCAACGCCGAGCTGCGGGAGACGCGCGGGTTCATTTCGATCACGTGGAAGGCGCCCGTCTTCGGGTCGACCGCGAACTGCACGTTCGCGCCGCCGGTCTCCACCCCTATCTCCGTCATCACCGCGCGCGCCGCATCGCGCAGGCGCTGGTACTCGCGGTCGGTGAGCGTCATGGCCGGAGCGACCGTGATCGAGTCTCCGGTGTGCACCCCCATCGGATCGATGTTCTCGATCGAGCACACGACGATGAAGTTGTCGGCCCGGTCGCGCATCACTTCGAGCTCGTACTCCTTCCACCCGAGGACGCTCTCTTCGATCAGCACTTCGTGGGTCGGCGACTGGGCCAGCGCCCACGCCACCTTCGCCTCGAACTCGGACTCGTCGCGCGCGATCCCGCCGCCGCTCCCGCCGAGCGTGAAGCTCGGCCGCAGGATGGACGGAAACCCGGTTGCCCGCACCGCGGCCCACGCCTCGTCGACCGAGTGCGCCACGCCGGCGCGGGGGCACGTGAGGCCGATGCGCTCCATGGCGGCCTTGAAGAGCGCTCGGTCTTCGGCTTTGTCGATCGACTCCGGCCGTGCCCCCAGCATCTCGACGCCGAAGCGTTCGAGAACGCCTTCGGCCCGCAGCTTCATCGCGAGGTTGAGCGCCGTTTGCCCGCCGAGGGTGGGCAGGAGCGCGTGCGGGCGCTCCCTTTCGATGATCGCGGCGACGGTCCGCCACTCGAGCGGCTCGACGTACGTGCGCGCCGCCAGCTCGGGGTCGGTCATGATGGTCGCGGGGTTCGAGTTGACGAGGACGACGTCGAATCCTTCCTGGCGAAGCGCCGTGGCGCCCTGCGTCCCCGAATAGTCGAACTCGCACGCCTGACCGATGACGATGGGGCCCGCGCCGATGAGTAGGATGCGTTGAATGTCCGTGCGACGCGGCATCGATTTCGAGGGAGCCGAATAGCAGGTGCGGAGCCGCGGCGGTAGCGCGATTGGGCGCGCCCGCAGGACGGCGGCGTCTCGAGCACGGAGCGTGGCTACTTGGACGTGCGGATGAGGGCACCTGTGCTGGGGAGCGCGCCTGTGTTGCTCGTGGGGCTGTTGTCCAGCGTTCCCCAGCTTATCCAGAAGACGGAGCTCCCGCTGACGGTGACCCCTTGGGGGGACGTGAGCGACGACGCGAGGACGGTCTCGCCGCCGCCGTCGATGCCGACCCTCCCCACCGTGCCGTCGTTCACCACGCCACTCCCGTAGTCGGCCCAGTAAAGGGCGCCCGTGGACGTGTCGCGCGCGAGGCCGACCGGCCACGGGACGTTCGAGGCCAGGGCCACGCCGCCGTCGGTCGACGTCTTGGACGCGGCGAAAATCTGGCCCGCCTCCCCGAAGTAGACCGACGTCGTGTCGTTCGTGATCCCGAAGTACCCAGGTCGCGGACCGGAGGTGATCACGACCGGTTCTCCGCCGGTCACCGGAACTCGTGCGACGGTGTTGTTGCGGTCGGACACGTAGACGAACGCGTTGTCGACGGAGCACTGCGCCGCTGCGATGAACACCGAGCTTCCGGCGTCGTAGAGGACTGTGTCGGTCCCGTTGGTCTTGGCGACCCGGTGCACCGTGTTGTCGTCGTTGTCGGCCCAATAGACGTAGGTCGCGTCGACCGCGACTCCGAACGGAATGTCTGCACTGGCAAGCTTGGTCGGGCTCGTGCAACCGCCGATGGGGCAAGACCAGATGGCGCCTACGACGAATCCGTACGACGCGGAGCCCCAGTAGACGTTCTGGCTGTCGACGGCGATTCCCCGCGGATTGATCTGCGACGACGTGTAGACGGTCGGCCCGGCCCCGCAGCCCGTCACCGGACAGGACTTGACGGCGCCGTTCGCCGTTCCCAAGTCGTCTCCGAACTCGGTCCAGTACACGCGATTGGCGTCGCTCGTGATGAAGTACGGGTGGTTCAGGCCTTTCTGGAGGGGACACGGGTCCGGGCAACTCGGCGCGACGGACTGTGCGTCACCGCCGGCCTCGCCGCCGCCCGCCGCGTCGCTTCCTTGCTGCGCGTCGCCGGTCGCCTGAGCGTCGCCGCCGCCAGGTGCATCGCCGTTGGTCCGGGCATCCCCGGCACCGCCGGCGTCGCCCGCGGTGGCATCCGGTCCGCCCTGCACGGTGCGGTCGGCCTGCGCGTCCGGACCGCCCAGCGCATCGGCCGTGTCCCCCGTGGCGTAGGCGTCGTTCGCAAGCTGGGCATCGCTCCCGACCTCGCTGGCACCGTCTTCTAGCAGCGCGGCGTCGCTGGAACCGCCGTCGCCGCCGCCCGCCTCCGGCGGCGACACGGAGCCGTCGCTCGGTTCGAGGGTCCTGTCGTCGATACCGATCAAGCCCGCGCACCCCGCGAGAGCGGCCGTCGCAACGAAGAACAAATACCCCGACCGAGCTCGAGTGCGCACGGGCGCATTGTACGGCGAATCGCGCGGCGGATATCGCTCTTCTCTCAGCCGGCGTCCCCGGCCGGGGTCTCGACGGGTTCGGCGTCGACCAGCCCTCCTTCCCAAACGACTCGCCACACGCCTGCGTTTTTGACGGGCCCCGGGAGCTTCCCGGTCGCCGCCGCAACCACCGCTCGCAACGACCCACCGTGCGTGACGATCAGCGCGGGCGCGTCGTCCCGCGCTACCTCCTCGGCCGCGCGCGCCACGGCGGCCACAACCCGCGCTGCCAGCGACTCGTGGGCCTCGGCTCCGGCGGGGGGACGGCGCTCGGACAACCATGCGCGCCATGCCTCGGGATGGAGCCGCTCACACTCCTCGCGGGTCAGTCCTTCGAAGCAGCCGAACGAGCGCTCGCGCAGCGCCGGATCGAAGTAAACGACGCCGATTCCCAGCTCGATCGCGACGATGCGTGCGGTTTCCTGCGCGCGCGACAGATCGCTGGCGACGACGCCGGAGAGGCGCAGGGCGCGCAACGTCTCGGCGACCGCGTGCGCCTGCGCGCGCCCCGTCGCGTTGAGGGGAACATCGGTATGCCCCTGCCAGCGCTCGGCGGCGTTCCAATCGGTTTCGCCGTGACGGACGAGGTAGAGCAGGCGGCGAGGCACGCGGTCGCGGAACTGTAGCGCGCCGAGCGGCGAACACGAGACGGACGGAAAGGCGCGCCGCCGCGGCCCTTCCGCCCTCGCGTGTGAATGCCAGGGCCACGACTGTCTATTGCGGTACGAAGATGAGCCCCGTCGGGCTCTTGAGCCCGAGAATGATCGGGTGCACAGGGGCGAACGTCGGCCCCGGTTGGGGCATGCCGGCGAGGTCCACCGTTCCGACGATTCCAGGGATGCTCGAGTCGCTGGGCGCGACCGTGTAAATGGTCCCCGGCGTGAACGTCGCGTGAACGGTGTAGATGGTATTGGCGGTTTCGTCGGCGACGAGGAGCACGCCGGTCGCCTTCGTCGCCCACACCGTATCGTCGAGCTGCGTCGCGACGGGGTACACGGTGACCGACTGCGCGCCGCCGCCGTCCCCGCCGTCTGCGCTGGCGTCGGCACCGCCGTCCGCTCCCGCGCCGCCGGGGTTCTTGATGACGACGAGCTGCGAGTCCGCTTGGGCGACGAGGACCAGGTTCCCCTTGTCGTCGATGGACAGCGAATCGGGATCCGACAGATTGAGCGCGCCATCCGTGTTCGCGTAGAAGTTGTGCGCGATCGCGTCGCCCATCAATATCGGGCTAAACGAGATCGTAGTCCCGCTCACGTGGATGGCCGAAAGCGCAGGGACGGAGAACACGCCTGCGTCGTCCGGGGTCGGGTTGGAGTTGACCACGATGAATTGCCCGTCGATGAAGGCCATGTCGTCGAGGCCGCCGCCGTGTCCGGGCGGAGCGGCGAGGGTATAGGTCGTGGGGGTGCCGGTCGCCGGGTCGTACGACATGACGATCGGATTGCCGTCTTCGTTGGACGTCGCCCAGACGATGTGGGTCGCGGGGTCGACCCGGACGCCGTCGCAGTGGCCGGGAACCGCGAAGCTCTTGCCGGCGAGGGAGCCATCGAGGTTGTACTCGACCACCGCGCTGCTGTAGGGCGCCCCAGCATCCGTGCCGTTCTTCGATTTCACTCCCATGTTGTAGCCGACCCAGACATGCGTTCCGTCCAGCTCGAGCGAGTCGGGATGAGAATACGTCATTCCGCCCGTCGCGAACACGGTGACGGTATATCCGGGGAGGCCCACGATCCCGGGGGCCGGGGTCACGTCGAGCCCGGTGTCGGCGCCGGCTTGGATACCCGAGTCCGTGCCCGGGCCGGCGGCGTCGAGTGCCGCGTCCGCTCCGCCGTCCGCGCTTTGGTTGGTATCGCCGGTCGCGTCCCCGAGCTTGGCATCCGGATTGCCGCCTTCCGAGGGCGGCGCGTCGGTGGTCGCGTCCAACGTTCCGGAGTCGGGATTGGGCGTGCCGTTGTTGTCATCTCCGCTGCAGGCGACGAGGCACGCGGCCAAAAGCATGGCGAGGCGAGCCGATTGGCTTTTTTTCATGGGAGGGCTCTTAAGGCAGAGCCTTCGGCGCTGCACGACAAAGCGTGTGACGATCGTGTAAATTATCGTATTGCCGTACTCGGCAGTCCGATAGTACCGAGTTCAACTGGCAACCGGCCTGCGCGGTGGCTATTGGCCAAAAGCTCTCCCGATGTTGCAGCGCAGCCCGGCGAAGCTTATGAAGCTGGCCCATGGCCGCCCAGTCGTGGGACCCGGAACGCTACGCGAAAAACGCCCGGTTCGTCGCCGACCTCGGCGCGCCTGTCGTGGCATTGCTCGCGCCCCAGCCTGGCGAGCGGATCCTTGACCTGGGCTGCGGGGACGGAGCGCTGACGCTCGAGCTGGCTCGCCTCGGCTGCGACGTGGTCGGCGTCGACTCGAGCGCTGCACAGGTCGAGGCGGCCCGACGTCTCGGATTGGACGCTCGGGTCGCCGAGGCGGAAGAGCTCGAGTTCTCGAACGAATTCGACGCCGTATTCAGCAACGCAGCCTTGCACTGGATGAAGCGCGCGGACGACGTCATCGCCGGGGTCTTCGCCGCCCTGAGGCCCGGGGGGCGATTCGTCGGAGAGCTCGGGGGAGACGGGTGCGTGCAGACGATTCGAGCCGCACTCGTCGAAGGGCTCGAGCGGCGCGGAATCGACGGCGAGTCGCGAGTGCCCTGGTATTTTCCTACGCCGGGCGACTACGCGACGCGCCTCGAGCGAGCAGGCTTTCGAACGGATTCGATCGCATTGATTCCAAGGCCGACTCCACTGCCAGGCGATATTGTCGGCTGGCTCGAGACATTCGGACAGAGCTTCACGAGTGCTCTGTCTCCCGATGCCCGCGCGGAATACCTGGAGGAGGTTCGCGCGATGCTCGCGCCCCGGCTGGTGGATTCCTCGGGAACGTGGATCGCCGACTACATTCGTTTGCGGTTCGTGGCGACGAAACGCACCCCTGCGATCACCCGGGCCACGCCTGCCGCTCGCTGACGCCGCGTCGGCGGTTGGCCCACCAGGCCACCCTGTGGCGAAGCGGTTCACTGTGGCCTCGGGCGCATCGCCGACACGGGTGGCGGCCCACCACCATCCCACGACAGCGGCGGCCACATGCTACCGTCGGGGAGAGGGACAATTTCGCATCAGAATGGCAGTCGCCCCAGAACGCGAGAACCTGGGGCGTTCGCATCGATGACAATTCTTGTCGGCACGCGCGTTGCACTCTCGATCCCAGATCGTCTCGCCCTTCATTCACTGCGAAGACTCCAACCGAATGGCCATGAAACCCGAGACCTGCGTGGGTTGCGGAGCGACTCCTCCCCAGGCCGATACGAGCTACACGGCGATCGGCCACGGCTGGCGCGTCCAGGCGCGAGAAGTCGGAGGTTCGACGGTGATCGAATGGCACTGCGCGGAGTGCTGGAGGGCCAAGCGGGCCAAACCCGAGGGCGGCGCGTCGAGCCGGCGGGCAGGACTGGGTTCCGGGCCGCGATAGCCGGCACGGCCGCGATAGCGATGCGGGGATGCTCGTCCTGCCGGGCGGCGAGACCAGCGCCGCCGGGGCGTTCGAAACGCTGTGCGCCCTTATGTGTGCCTGCCGCGGCTTCGAGTACGGTATTGTTGCACCTGAGTCGACTTATCATCTACGTTGCGCATGCGACGCGCGCCGCTCGGACGCCTACACGTGGCCAGGCCGACAATCCCCTGGCCCCCGTCTGTCGCGCGACAAGCCCTCTCCCGTCCCTGACGGCCAATGCAGGGGCGGGCGTGCATATGGGCGATAGGAGCCACGAGACGCACATGGAGCGCCCACCGTGTGCTGGCGTCTCTATAGATGCGAGCCTTTAACTCTATCTAAAAATAGTGCGTTGTTGTTGCAACGGAGTCCACGTATCTTCTACGTTGAGCTGAGGGCACTGCTCCTTACCCGATCGGTCCAAAAGGTGACCGGCATGTGGAGAGCGCTCGGCGTCGGCCGGCCGTATTTCGCCGGCGATGAAGCCAAGTGCAAGGGCGGGCGCCGCTCGGACCCCCAAACGTGACGAGGCTAGACAAATGAACGAGGGTTATCGAATGAGAAAGCATAGCTTGATGTTCCGCGGTGCCGCGGCCGCGGCCTGCACCGGCTTGATCGCTACGATGTGGGCGTGCAGCGGGGACGACACCACCGCGGTCGGAGACGATGGCGGCGGGTCGACCAGCTCCAGCGGCTCGAGCAGCGGCAGTGGAAGCAGCAGCTCGGGCGGCCGGAGCAGCAGCTCGAGTAGCAGCAGCTCGGGAGGGAGCAGCTCAGGGAGTAGCAGCGGGTCCAGCAGCGGAACGGGTGACGCGGGCCAGGACGGCGGCAGCAGCTCGAGCAGCAGCGGATCTGGCAGTAGCTCGGGCAGCTCGGGCGCCGACGGCGGCTCCGACGGGGCGCGAGAAGCGGCGAGCGACGCGGCGGTCGACTCCACTGTGGGCGATGCCACCGCCGAAGGCGGCGGCGACGCGACGATGGCCGACGCAACGAAGGCCGATGCGAGCGACGCCACGGCAGCGGACGCGGGCCGCTTGCAGCTGGAGTGGTGTCCCTGGCTGGATTACACGTTCGGGATAGGCCCGAACCCGGATGCAGGGGCCGACGCGGGCATCTGCGCGACCCAGACGCCCTCGAGCGGGATCTGCGCGGACCGCGCCGGGGCAGGATGGGCGAATAACTTCAGCGGCATCGCAGGGGACTTCCTGAACTCCGTCAGCAACGACTGTCGGATCACGAAGATGGCTGGACCCCCGGTCATCACCGCTGCCGAAGGGCTCGACTACCAGAACCAGGTCACGGTGTGGACCCTGGCGTTCTTCGGCTGCCCCGATCCCAGTGCTGACCCCGGGCCTTTCAACGGCTTCGGGCTCATTCCGAAGCCGCTGTCGGGACATGCCTTCACGACCGCAGACGTGCAGCTCCTCGAGGATACGTTCGTCGCCGGCATCAACCAGGCACTCTCGGACAACGGGTCATCGACGCTCACGGTCGACCAGACGACCCAAGTGCGGGCGTCCCTCGTTTCGTGGGCGACGGCCGTCATGCCGACCACGTCCTCCGCATATTCCTATTCCGACATGTCGACGTGCGCGCCCGATGGGGGAACGGTTAGCGACGCAAGCCCCGACGATGGCGCGAGCGACGGAGGCACTGAGGGGGGCACCGACGCCGGCGGCGGCTGAGTACCCATGGAAGGCGACACGAAGCCCGGTCCTCGCCGGCCCGCCCTCGGCGGAGCGATTGCCTTGGCCGCCGCACTCTGCGGCGGCTGCTCGCTCTTGCTCCACGCGGACCCCAGCCAGTGCTCGACGGACGGGGACTGCCTTGGGCGCGGCCCTCTCTTCGCGAACCATGTGTGTGTGGGCGGGACTTGCGTGCTGGATTCGCCGACGTCGTCGGGAGACTCGGGGCACGAGACGGGCGCCGACACCGGCGCTGACACGACCGTCGATACTGGCCCGGTCGCTCTCGCCGACGTCGCGGTCGACCGTGAAGCGGGCGTCGAAACCGGGGGTGAAACCCCGGTACCTGAGGCGGCGGTGCCCGACGCCGCTCCCGACGCAGCCGGGTGCGCCTCGAACTCCGACTGCACGGCGAGCGTGACGCACCCCGAAGTCGCGTGCGACGTGAGCTCCGGCGCGTGCATTCAGTTGACGACGGACGAGTGCCCTCTGGTCATCGGTGACTACAGCGGAAAAATGGAGCCCCCGCTCTTTTTCGGCTCATTCGCCACGCTGCCGCCGAATGGTCTCACGAGCCATCCGAGCTATCTCAATTACAAACTGGCCATCGACGAGTTTACGGTCAGCGGCGGAATCCCGGCAGGCCCTGGAAACGGATTGCGCATGCCGGTAGCGATCGTGTGCAACAGCGGCGCAGACGTCCACAAGGCAACGGTGCATCTCCAGTCGGACATTCACGTCCCAGGAATCATCGCTGCCTTCGATTCGGTGACCCTGCGAACGGAGTTCTCGAACGACTTCGGACCCGCGTCGACGTTCGTCATCAACCCGTTCGGCGCGAATTCGACGATCGTCGCGCCCACGCTGACGACCAACGGCCTCCTCTGGCACATGCTCGGGCAGGCGAGCGACAGCGCGCCGGCGTACGCGGCGTTCTTTCCGCGCGCGGAAGCCTATGTGCGGAGCCTCCAGAACCTCGTGACCGCCACGAGCGACGGGGGGACGACTCCGACTCCCATGAGAGTCGCCACCGTCACGGCAAATGCGACCGATACCCAGGATCTGGCGACGGCGGTAGAGGCTATTCTCCAGTGGAATGGCCAGTCGCTAGCGCAGAACACTGCGGCCGGCTTGTACAAGAACGTGAACATTCAGTCCATTCTCAGTGGAAACTCCCTGACGGCTATCGACGTCAGCACGGCGGTGACCACCCTGCTGAACTTCCGCCCGAACGTCATCATATCGTTCGCCAGCTCCGAATTCGTGAAGATGCTCGAAGTCCTCGAGCTGCAGTGGCCGTCGACCACCGACGCGGGGGATCCCAATCCACTGCCGTTCTACCTGGTCAGTCCGTACAACATGGTGTCGCAAGAGCTCCTCAGCGGCTTCATCGGCTCCGGCACCGGGGCCGCGACCGAGGCGAAGCGCAAGCGCGTCGCCGGCGTCGGCGTCGCTTCTCCCACGGACACGCACGAGCTCATGGCGTACGAGAACCGCTTCCTCGGGGAGTTTTCGAACGGCCAGTCGTCTCTCGGCCAGGAGAACTACTACGACGCGATGTACCTCATGGTGTACTCGATCGTCGGCGCCGGCCGCGTGCCCAACCTCGCCGGCCCGGACCTCGGTCGGGGCGTCTTGCGGCTCATGTCGGGCGGCTCGTACGACGAAGGGCCGGGGAGTGCCATGGGGAACATATTCGGTGCGCTCAGCGCGCCGAACAGCACGGTGAACCTGTTCGGCGCCGACGGCCCATCCGATTTCAATCGAGCGACCGGGGCACGCATCGGTCAAGGCAGCGTCTACTGCGTGAGCCGCAACGTCACCACCGGTGCGCCCAGCTACACGTATGACGTACTCACGTTGGCGCCGTCTTCCGATGGCGGTCCCGCGGCGCTCGGAGGCGCCTTCTCTTGTTACGGCGGCCTCTGATCGCGCGGGTAGGCGTGGTGACGACTTGGATCGTGGCCACGGGCCTCGGGATCTGGCACTGCGGCAGCGGCGAGCCAGTGCGCACGTCTTCGCAGCCGATCATCGGCGGGTCACTCGCCGACGCGCCGGACTCGCCGGTGCTGCTTCTTCAGGGCCCGCAGGGGGGGTGCTCGGCGGTCCTGGTGGCCCCAACGCTCGTGGCCACAGCACGTCACTGCGTGGCGAGCACGACACCCGGCGGCTTCTCGTGCGCTGCCTCCGGAGAGGTGGTCAACACCGGCAACGGCGCCGGCCAACTCGGCACCGACAACGACCCCAGCACATTGAGCTTCTTTTCGACGGCGAGTGCGAACGTGGGCCCATCGGGGATGCCGGACGCCGTCGGCGTTCGGATCATATCGACGCAGACGCCCACCGCTTGCCGCGACGATCTCGCTTTCGTCGTTCTGGACCGGGCGATACCCGGGCTCGTGCCTGCGCCGATCCGAATCACGCGGGCGACTTCGGTCGGCGAACAGGTCTCGGTGTGGGGATACGGCCTCACGGATCACCTCGAGCCAGCAGCGCTCAGAGTAGCCAGCGGCGTTCCGATCGCGGGGGTCGGTCCCGACGTGGCGCCGGAGAGTACGCAGCTCGCGCCCGTTCGCTCGGTGCGCGTGGGCCCCGTCACCTGCCAGGGCGACAGCGGGGGTCCAATCCTGTCGGCCGCCACGGGAGCGGTGATCGCGCTCGTATCGCTCGGGAGCCAAGCGGGGACGACTGGCCCGTATTGCACGAAAAACGAGCTCGCTGACACGACCGGGCCCCGGCTGGCCGCGTATCACGACTGGATCCTGACCGTCTTTCAAGAAGCCGGCGCCTCCCCCGTCACGGAAGACTCGCTGGCCGACGCGTCGACGCAACCCGCCCCTCTAGCCGATGCCTTCGTCGCGCCGGGTGACTCGCCTGCGTCGGACGACCGTCCTGTGGCGGACGAGCCGCTCGCGGCGAGCGACGGGCCTGTCGCCGAGGGGCCCGGCTCCTCGGACAGCGCCAACGAAGGGAACGACGCGCTCTCGCTCGACGGGGCCCTCGATGCGTTGGCTGAAGACTCGGCTCCCTCCGGTTCTGCGGAGGCCGAGCAACCGCAGTGGCGGACCGGGGCCTCGTGTGCGACCTCGGGCGGCGGCTCCGGCCGCGGGCCGACTGTGCCGGGCGCGGTCCTGGTGGCAATGGCGTGGACGGCTGCGGCCGTCGGGAGGCGCAGAGGATGAGCTCGAATCGAACCAGCCGATCCCACCGGCTCTCGCTCGCCGTCGCGGGGTTGCTGCTCCTCCTCGGGGCTCCCCTGGCGCGTGCAGCCCCCCCCCCGGTTGCGGCGCCCACCGCCACGAACGCCCCGAGCTCAGCGGGCGAAGAGGCCTCGAACCACTTCAAGCGCGGCCTTCAGCTCTTCGATGAGGCGGACTACACGCTCGCCCTGGTCGAATTCGAGCGGGCGTACCAGCTGGCGCCCAACTACCGCGCGCTCTACAACATCGCGCTCGTCGACATGCAGCTCGGGCGGTACGCCGACGCGGCGCGGATCCTGGCGCAGTACTTGCGCGATGGGGGCAACGCGATTGCCCCGTCGCGCCGCGCCGAGGTGAACAAGACGCTCGATGAGCTCAAGTTCCGCACGGCGACCATCGAGATATCCTTGAACGTGCCGCGCGCCGAAGTGATGCTCGACGGCAAGCCGCTCGACCCGGTTCGCCTGAGCGGGCCTACGGTCATCGACGCGGGCGAGCACACGCTGCGCGCAACGGCCCCGGGCTACTCCGCGAGCGATCGGACGGTGACCCTCGCGGGCGGTGATCGCGCTGCGGTTCGCCTCGAGCTGGTGGCCTACGCGCTGCCACACGCCCCGGCAGAAACCCCGCAGCGCGCTCGAAGCGTCTTTTGGCCTGGTTTCGTCGCCACCGGAGCGCTCGCGGCGGGCGCCATCGTGAGCGGCGCGGTCATGCTCTCCTTCGACTCGCGCTTGACCACACTGAAAGACACGCCGGGATCCAGCGAGAGCCAGCGCACCACGACCGCGAACAATCAAAACACAGCCGCGCTCGCCGCGGACATTCTGACCGGACTGGCGGTCGTCGCCGGGGGGGTGTCGATTTACCTTACGCTCGGCTCGGACCACGCTTCGAAGGCACCCTCGGTCGCGTTGAGCCCGCAACGGATCGTTCTCTCCGGGTCTTTCTGACGGGAGGCCACGTTGCAAGGCGGAGGTGGATCCACGACCGCGTATCCTGCCGCGCGCGAGCCCGTCGCTCCCGCGACGCGGTCGGTCCCGCGGCTCGAATGGGCGGACGACTCCGGCCCGCGCACGGCGACGATCGACCGCCGCTGTGTGGTCGGCTCGGCGCCGCACTGCGACGTGATCATCGCAGACCAGACCGTGTCGCGCGTCCACGCGGAGATCGAGCCGCGCGAGGAGGGCGTCTGGATCCGGGACTTGAACAGCCGCAACGGCACGTTCGTCGAAGGGGTCCGCGTGGAGTCGGCGTGCGTTCTCCACGGATTCACCGTCCACGTGGGAGCGACGGACGTCCTCGTCAACTACGCCAACGCGGCGGCCAAACAGGTCGAAAGCTGGCCGTCCGAACGCTTCGGTCCCCTCCTCGGGCGGAGCCAAGTGATGCGGGAGCTCTTCGCGACGCTCGCGCGCCTCGCGCCGCTCGAGGCGTGCATCATGATCACCGGCGAGACGGGCACCGGAAAGGAGCTCGTCGCGAGGGCGATTCACCAGGCGTCGTCGCGGGCAGAGGGCCCGTTCGTCGTGGTCGACTGTGCGACACTCTCGGAAAGCCTCATCGAAGCCGAGCTTTTCGGCCACACGAAGGGTGCTTTCACCGGCGCGCACGTCAGCCGCGCCGGGGCGATCGAATCGGCCGACGGCGGGACCGTGTTTCTCGACGAGATCGGTGAGCTCCCCATCGGAATGCAACCAAAGCTGCTTCGCGTGCTCGAGTCGTCGACCGTTCGCCGGATAGGCGAAACGAAGCAGCGAAACGTCAACGTGCGCTTCGTGACCGCGACGCATCGCGACCTTCTATCGATGGTCAACCGAGGGGAGTTCCGCGAGGATCTCTACTTCCGTTTGGCGGTCTTGCCCGTTCGCGTGCCCAAGCTTCAAGAGCGTGTGGAAGACATCGATCTTCTTCTGACACACTTCTGTGAAGGGTCCGCCGATTGGCTACGACCGAACGTCTTGCGGGCACTCGAAGCCCGCCCCTGGCGCGGAAACGTCCGCGAGCTCCGCAACTTCGCAGAGCGCGCGCGGGCGATCGGCGCGGCGGAAGCACTCACGCTCACGATGGATCCCGCGCCCGATCGCGAGCCGGTCACCGCCGTCATCTCTCTTCCCCCCGAGCTCGTATCCGGGCATCGGGCGCCGGCGCCTCGCGTGACGAACCCCGTCGAAGCGCCGGCGCAGCCCACGCCGGCTCCGCCGCGGTCGTCGCCCGACTTGCCGCCCTCGTTCAATCAGACTTTTCGGGCGTTCCGGGAGCAGTGGATCGGCCAGGGCGAGCGAGCCTTCTTGCGCGTGCTCCTGGAGCGCAACGAGAACAACGTGGCTGCCGCGGCCAAGGAAGCCGGCATCGACCGTACATACATGTATCGCTTGATGCGAAAGTACGGCCTATGAACCGACGCCATACCGTCCGTGTGCCCTGTCGTGCGCGGCAGCCCAGCAGCCTTCCATCGAGCGACATGTCGCCCGGGCGTCTCGTGGCCTGCGCCGCCACAACAAAGTGCGCCATGCACCACAGTAGACTGCGGAGCATCGTTTCCGCCCAGTTTCGGAGTCCAATTCTCGCTGTCGGAACCCAGATCACGTTGTCGCCATTTCAACTTTCCCTTACGAATCAATCGATTGCCAATCCAGGTCTCCAGGTTGCGCCAACGGCCTGACGCTTGCTTTATCCGGTGCAACGCAAGTAGACCGGAGGAGGCAAAGTGAAACACGGATATCTGTCAGCAATCATCATCTCGTCGGTGGCTTCGGTGGCTGGGTGTGCGATGGACACGTCCCCGTCACCCGAAGGAGCCAACGAGGTGCAGTCGGCATCCACCAGTTGTTCGCCGCTGTCGAGCACACAGTCGTCGCAGAAGACCGCTGCGTCTGTCGCTCTGCAGCTCATGAGGCTCGCTGCCCCGGAAACCACCGGGTTCAATCAGCAGGCAGCCTGGTCGATCCTCGCGTCGCAACGATACCGCGTGCAAAGCTCGGGCACGGGCATCGAATTCGACCCGACGGACAACTTCTACACGGGCGGCTACGTCACGGGCGCGATGCAAGCGACCCTCGCCCTTCCTCAAGAGGCGGACCCCGCCTTCGCAAAGTTTCTGTCCGACGGCCTGAAGGCCGCGTGGGCCAATACCAACGGCACGATCTATCCCGCGTTCCGGTCGATCGCCGCGTTCAACAACTACAAGGGCGGCACGGTATCGGTGGTCGTCCCCGATAGCACGACCGGCGGCTACCCCAACGCGCACAAAGTGACGCTCAGCACCATCGCGGGATCGTGCGGGACGCAGGTCTTCAACTTCGCCGAAACGGTCATCGACAGCTGGCAATACGCGCCGATCTTCGGGGACAGCATCAACGACCAGTGGAGAAGCACCCCGCCGGCCGCGTTCAACAAGAATGGCGCCGCGCTTCCGACGATGCCGTTCAATGGGCCCTCCGGAAACCCGTATCTCGTCGTCTCCGCGAATGGCTCCGCGGTCAATTGGTCGAGCGCGGCGAGCTTCTCCGGAGTCAGCTGCTACAACTATCCCAACGACACGTGCAAGGGGTCGCTCCAGCTCGACCCCGCGCCGTACTCGGAACCGGGCGCCCAATACGACACCAGCGGCACCCTCATGGGGACGCAGGCCAACCCCTTCGTGATCGACACGAACCTCCTGCTCGCCGACTCGTCGCATGCCACGCAGTGGGCGACGCGTAGCGTGAGCGGTGTTCAGCAGTGGGGTACGTTCGCCAATGCGATCACCCGCAGCGGAGTGACTTACTACTCGTACGTCAAGCAGTACTAGTTCTCACCAGCAGACGATCTCTGAGGCGTGTCTTTCCGGTCGAAGACACGCCTCAGGTTTTTTGTAGCTTCCAACAGAGATGGCCCGCCCCAGAGCCGGGGCAACCTCAGCCGCGCCGACGCCGACGCCTTGCGGCTGCGACCGCAACGACGCCCGCGAGACCGGCGACCGCCGAGATCCCGCCGCCCGCGGCGACGACAAAGGAGCAGCCGCCCGAGGACGCCGCCGGCTGCTCGGCGGACGCACCGGAGCTACTGTTGCCACCGGACGACGTCGCGGCTCCCGAGGAGCCGGCGGCCGTGCCGCTCGACCCGCCGGACCCGCTCGGCCCGCCGGAGCTGCTGACGCCGCTCGATCCGCCGGAGCTGCCGACGCCGCTGGATCCCCCGGAGCCGCCGACTCCGCTCGACCCGCCCGCACCGCTCGAGCCCCCGGAGCTGCTCGCGCCGTTCGATCCGCCCGAGCTGCTCGACCCGCCGGAGCTGCCGGCGCCGCTCGATCCTCCGAGGGTGGCGTCGGTGCTGCCTGCGTCCAAGACCGCGCTGGCTCCGCCGTCGCCGGGACCTATCGAGATGTCCGCGCAATGATGGTACGTGTACCCGTTTCCGCCATTATTCGGATGATTGAGCATGATCTGAATGACCTGCAATGTGCACTTGGCACACGACATCTGCGGGAGCTTCAGATCGTAGGAATACGCCTTCGGGATCGTGATGCTGGCAGCGGTGTGCGGAAAGAGACCGTCGGCCAGAACCGGAGCCATGACCGGATTCTCGATCCCCGCGTCTGTCGAGTTGCCCGCAGCGTTGATCGCGTAGGGAGGGTCCGTCAGGTCGGTGCGATTGTTGTAGGAAAGCGCGATCCGATACCATCCGTCGTGGGCGACGCGTTCGGTCCACTTCAGAGTGATCGTCTCGCCGGCCTGAAAGGCCGTCACGACGTTCGTCGCGGTGCCTCCGCCTTCGTCGCCGCACGGGCCCTTCTTCTGGGGACTTCCGGTGGCATCTTGCGACATCCACGCGGGCGGCGCGTCCAACGTGAAGTGCGCCTGTGACCGCGCCGGTGCAAGGAGGCCCATTGCACCGACGGCCAGCGCCGCCCAAAGCGCCCGCGTCTTCGTGGCCCCTGTCGAATGAGCTCCAAGCATGGCGACTACTCCCTCGATTCTCGTTGCGGCGCGGACGATACACGGGAAGACCCCGCGCCGCTCTTTCTGTCGGTGTTCAGTTGTTGGCCGCCCCGCTGTCGATCCAGGAGGCAATTTGAGAGATCGCGGCCGCGCTCAGCGCCGCGCCGCCACTTGGCATTCGCACTCCGCAGGGGGGCATCGTCTGGACCTTCTCCCAGAGCAAGCTCATCGCGTGCATGCCGGGAACGACCCGCGTTCCCTTGCCGGTGCATGCGCTTCCGGCGGCCATCACGCCCGATAGGTTCGTGTACGCGAGCGCCTGCGTGGACATGTCGAGCATGCCCGTGTTCTTCCCCGCTCCGCTCGTGTGACACGGGAGACAGGTGGTCTTGATGACGCTCGTATAGAGCTGGGTGAACGTGGTGCCGGGGCCGGCGTCTCCGCCGCCACTGCCGCTGCTACTGCCAGCGCCGCCGCTGCTACTGCCGGCGCCGCTGCTGCTACTGCCGGCGCCGCTGCTGCTGCCGGCGCCGCTGCTGCTGCCGGCCACGCCGCTGCCGCTGCCCGTACCGCTACTACTCCCCGCACCACTGCTGCTTCCGGCGCCGCTGCTGCTGCCGCCCGAGGCCGGCATATAGCTCGTTATCCACGAGGCAATGCAGGTGATCGTGCTCATCGGCTGTGGATCGCCCGGTGGCATTTGCCCGGATACGGCGTTTACATCGCTGACTTTCTTGTAAAGGGCGCTCATCGCAGGCTGTCCCGGATCCACGATCAAAAGAGGGGCATAGTCGTTTGATACATGGGTGGAGAGACTGCCCAAGGCAGCCACCGACGACATATCTAGGCCGCCCGCCCCGGCCGACGTGTGGCAGCCCGCTAAGCTGCCACACCTTGAGACCAGGAACATCGGGATGTCCGGACAGGAGCTCGAGCCGCTGCTCGAGCCACCGGCACCGGAACTACCACCGGCGCCGGATCCACTGGACCCGCCGCCTGCATTCATTTCGAATTCTGCGGGATCCGCGAGCGATCCAGGACACGCCACCACCGAAAGCGGGAGCAGCAACGCGGCGACGCGACCCGCCCACCGGTGCCACCTGTTGCGCTCCACGTGCCGCTCGTCGCGATCGTTCATGCCGTACATGCTGCTGTTCTACCAAGAATCGGCTCACGCGCGCGACACTAATGGCGCCCTTACCCTCTTCCGATCCTCTCGCGGACATCGGTCACCACGCGCGCCCTTGGGCAACCACCTGCGCGACTCGATCACGCCTCGGCCGCCGTAGGCCCCAAACGCAATCACCGAGGTTCTTCGGCCCCAACGAGCCCGCTCCGAAGCCGACCGCTCCCGAAGCGAACGATGCCGCCTGGACGACGGAGCGTCCAGTGCGGCTGCAGATCGCAGCTCCCCAGCGGAAACGCGGCGTCCCCGCAGACTATTTTTGGGGTCCGGTGATGGATTCGGGACCCCTCGAATCACATGTACCGCGTGGATCGATCAGCAGCGCCGAATGCCTTCAGCACCGCCGCGCGTCGTAAATCGTGCAGTCACGGAATCTTTCATTGCGAGCGGATCGCGGGCGCCTGCCGCGCTCGCCCGCTCGTCGCTATTGGCCACACCACATCCGCAATCAGCGCTATAGTCGAGTTCAACCTGATGCGCCCCGGGACATCTTCCGGCGCGACGCGCGTAAGTCACTGAGTCATTACCCCTCGTCAATCGGAGGAGTGTTCCATGTGGACGACTAAGGACGGTTTCGGGGTTCGCCGCAGGTGGGGGACTGTGTTGCTGATCATCTCGTCGGCATGCACAGCGGCTGTCACGGGTCCCCAAGGCACGGGCTTCGGCACCGGGAGCACTGGAGGAGCCGGCGGCGGAGGTGGTGCGGGCGGAGTGGCCGCGGGCAACGGTGGCGGCGGCGGCGGCGGCGGAAACCCCACGCCGAGCGGAGCCCCCACCACGAGCGTTCCGGGCTCTATGCCGCCTCCGGCCACACCGGGGACGATGGCGCCCGGCCCGCTCGATTCGGGCCGCGTCACGATGCGCCGGTTGAACGTCACCGAGTGGAGCAACACCATTCGCGACCTCCTGGGCACGAACACGGTCTTCACGGCGGCGTTTCCGAGCGACGACGCGAGCGGCCTCGGCGAGTTCGACACGAACGGCGCGGCGCTGAGCTACTCCGATCTGCTCTTCACGCAGCAGAACACCGGGGCCGCTGCGGCGATCACCGAGCTCCTCGCGCGCCCCGCCGGCGACCCGATCCGGGCGAAGGTGATGACGTGCGAGCCGACCGCGGCGAACGCCGCGACCTGCTACTCGACGATCCTCACCGGGTTCATGAAGAACGCGTGGCGCCGCCCGGCGACCGCCGCGGAAGTTCAGTCGATGGTCACCCTCGCCACCACGGTCCAGGCGTCGGCGACCACGGCCATGAACGCGAGCCCCGTGATCGAGGGCATCAAAGCCGCGCTCGAGTCGGTGCTCCTCTCTCCGAACTTCCTGTTCCACGTCGAGCTCGGAGCCACGAACTACAGCCTGACGTCGACGGCGACCACGAAGCTCAGCGACTACGAAGTCGCCAGCCGCCTGTCGTACTTCCTCTGGTCCAGCATGCCCGACGCGACCCTGACCGCGGCGGCCGACATGGGAATGCTCGCCAATGGAACCGCGACGATCAGCTCGCAAGTCACGCGAATGCTCGCTGACCCGAAGGCGTCCGCCCTGGCCCTCAACTTCGCCGGCCAGTGGCTCTCGGTCCGAGACACCTCGATGGTCTCGCCCGACCCGACGGCGTTCCCCAACGTCGACAATGCGTTGCTCGCCGCGATCCCCACGGAGAGCTACACGTTCTTCAACGCGCTGGTCACCGGCAATCAGCCGCTCTCCGCGCTCGTGACGGCCGACTACAGCTACGTCAACGGCCGTCTGGCATCCTTCTACGGGATCTCCGGCGTTCCGGCGACGCAGACCACGTTCACGAAGGCGAGCCTGACGGGCACTCCGCGCACCGCGGGAGTCCTCACCCAGGAAACCTTCCTGACGACCACGTCGTTCCCGACGCGAACCTCCCCGGTCAAACGCGGCGTGTGGGTGCTCACCAACCTGCTGTGCAGCGCTCCGGCGGCTCCGCCGCCCAACGTGCCGATGTTCCCGGCCGTCAAGGCCGGCCAGACGGTGCGCCAGGCGCTCGACTCGCACGCGTCGATCCCGGGGTGCTCAAGCTGCCATACGGTCATCGACCCCGCCGGGTTCCCGATGGAGAACTTCGACGCGGTCGGCGCGTATCGCACCGTGGACAACGGCGCGATGGTCGATTCGTCGGGAAGCATCGTCCTCCCGCCGAGCACCACGCCCACGCCCGTCATGGGCGCCGCGGCCCTCGGACAGGCCATCGCCGCGGATCCCCGCTTCGTCCCCTGCGTCGTCAAGGAGGCCATGACGTTCGGCCTCGGTCGTACCTTCGATGCGGCGGACGCAGCTGCCTACATCACCGGAGTGGCGCAGCCCCTCCAAAAGGGCGGAACCTGGGCGAGCCTTTTCCAGGCCGTCGCAACGAGCGAAGCCTTCCTGACGACTCGGGGCGGCCCGTGATATCCAAAGATACGAAAGGTGGAGATGTCACATGAGCGCATTGAAATCGCGTAGGTTGTTTCTCGCCGGGGCGGGGGTATCGCTGACGCTACCCTTCCTTCCCTCTGCGCTCTGGACGCGGCGAGCGCAAGCCGCGACTGGCGTTGCTCCCCGACGGTTCATGTCCTGGTTCGTTCCGAACGGCATGGTCATGAACAACTTCACCCCCGCCACGGTGGGCACGGCCTGGACTCCGACGACGATCCTGGCGCCGCTCGCGCCGATCCAGAAAAAGATCGCCATCCTGACGGGGCTGGACCACGAGAATCTCGCTCTGCCGCAGCCGTCGCCCACCGGCAATCCGCCGGGTGGTCACGGCTCGGGAACCGGCATCATGCTCAACATGATGTCGGTGGACGGGCACGCGACGGACGCAACCCGCATGAGCGTGGACCAACTCCTCCTGCCGGTGCTCAACGCCGGATCGGCCCCGCGGATGTCGTCGATGCAGATCGGTCTGCAGGGCGACAACGGCCTCTGTGACCGCGCCGATTGCAGCTTCTCCCGCACGCTATCGTGGAAGAACGGCGCGGCGCTCCCCAACATCTACGACCCCGCGCTTCTGTTCGACGCGATGTTCTCGGGGGCGACGTCGGCAACGACGGGTATGCCGACTCCTGCGAGCACCGCGGCCGCCGCGGCCCGCGCCGCCGAGCAGAAGAGCATCCTCGACGCGGTCGTCGCCCAGGCGACGTCGCTTCGCACCAAGCTCAATGCGGCAGACGGGGCAAAGCTCGATCAGTATCTGACCTCGGTGCGCGACATCGAGACCCAGATACAGAATCAAGCGAGCGCCAAGCCGCTGATGTGCACGATCCCGGCGCGACCCGCGTCTCCTGGAGTGCTCAACTTCAACCGCGGAATCACGCCGAGCACCGTTCTTCAGGCGGACATGCCGCTGTTCGTCCAGCTGATGGGCCTCGCCTTCACCTGCGACATCACGCGGTCGATCACGTATATGGTCGGCAACGGGACCAGCAACAACGACTACCAGTTCCTGATTGGGAGCTCGACTCCTCACCACGGAACATCGCACCACAACGGCGACGCCACGAAGCTCGCGGCGCTCACGAAGATCGATACGTGGGAGATTCAGCAGCTCGCGACCCTTCTCATCGCGCTCGACAACACGATGGATGTCGACGGCAACACGGTCCTCGACAACACGACGTTCTATTTGTCGAGCGACATCGGCGACGGAGCCTCCCACAACCACTGGGACATGCCGGTCATCATGGCGGGCGGTGCCAGCGGGAAGCTGAAGCTCGGCGGACAGCACATCAACTACACCGACGGCAGCTCGGGACGGGGCCCGGCCCTCGCACTTCCGCGAAGCGGCGCCACCGCGCTCGTCGGGCCGCGCAATCCGGTGAACTGCACCGGCCAAGCTCTGCTGTCGATTCTGTCGGCGCACGGGCTTCCGGCCACGAAGATCGGGCTCTACACCGGCACGGCGCTCACCGAGATTTTGGCATAATGGCTTGAGCGCTCGGCCTCCCCGGCCGGGCACTCCAGGAAGTGGATTGGCGAGGGCCCGCGAACCCGACAAGGGGTTTGCGGGCCTTCCGCTTTCTGGCCTAGAAAAGGCGCTATCCGCTCGGAGCGGCGCATTCCTTTTTGGGGGAAAGTGGTCACAGGATGAGCCGACTTCCCTTGTCGCGTCACACGTTCCGGTCAATAATGCCGCCGAAGCTCGGTTGTCGGTTTCTTCGTTCGATGGGTCTTGGCGACCCATAGGCTCGCACACTGGGACTCACGAGGTAAGGTCACCATGCGTTTCACCATGTCGCCCAAAGTTGGTTTCTCGTTTTCTGCCATGGTCGTGCCGCTTGCTGCGGTGATGGCCGCGTGCTAGTCGACCCCCTCGACCAACACCAATACGGGCGGCGGTGGGTCGTCCTCCGGAAGCGGCGAAGGTTCGGGAAGCGGCGCGACGGGCTCCAGCAGTGGAGCCGCGGGCAGCAGCTCCGGAGTCGCGGGCTCCAGCTCCGGTGTTGGCGGCAGCTCGAGCGGCTTCGTGACCGGCAGCAGCAGCTCCGGAGCCGGGAGTAGCTCGGGATTCGGAGGGAGCTCCAGCAGCAGCAGCTCGGGTGGCAGCAGCTCGGGCGGGGGCAGCTCCGGGTCTAGCAGCTCCAGTGGGGGCACCGGCAAGGACGCGGGCTCGGGCAGCGGCGTAGTCGGGGGTGGCAGTGGCGACGCGGGCGCGGGCGGACCCTCGCTGTGCGCCCAAGCGATGATGCCGCCGATTTCCGCGACGCTCTGTGACGGGTTCGAAGGCGCGACCAGCGACTTCACTCCCACCGCGGCCGCGCCGGACACGATTGCGGTCGCCACGACGAAGTTCTACCGCGGGGCGAAGTCGATGTACTTCTCGGCGACGAACTCGGCCTACGCGGTCGAGACCAAGACGTTCACCGGGACGACCAAGGCGACGAACAACGCCTTCTGGGGTCGCTACTTCTTCTTCAACAACATGACCACCGCTCCGATGTCGCACTCGGTGTTTGGCGACATGTCCGGAACGAACGCGACGGCGACGGCGATGGATTTCCACTTCGTCGGCGGTTCGCGCGGCAAGCTGCAGTCGCAGATCCAGTTCGCGGCGGATCAATATACGGACAACATGAAGGCGCCGTCGGCGAACGATCCCCCCTTCCCGCTTGCCGCAGACGGGTGGCAGTGCTGGGAGTGGCAGATTCAGCCGGACGATTCGTTTGATTTCTACATCAACGGGGCGGAAGTGATGGAGATGAAGATCGTGGCCGGAAAGGCGATGATGAGCGGGGCGAACTTTGCCCCGCTGCCGGTCGTCACGAGTCTGAAGCTCGGCTGGCAATACTTTGGTGGGTCGATGAACTCCGGGTGGATCGACGAAATCGCGGTCGGTCCGAATCGCATCGGCTGCGGCAACTAGGAGACCGTTAAGCGAGAGACGAACCGCCAGGACGCCTGGGGCGCCATGCGAGAGCCAGAAAATCTGGCAATCATTTCTCTTGGCGATCCTGGCGTGCTGGCGGTTTTCTCGTTCTTTTTGTTTTTTTCAATAGCCCGCCAAAGTCCGCGTTACACAAGACCGCGGCGAAGCCGGTCCCAGGGGGCCCGGGGTACTAGGGCGCCGCGTCGGATGCGGATGCGGCGTCCGTGGACGTGCCTGGGTCTGCATCCGGCTGCGACGCCCCCCCGTCCGCCTGGTCCGGCGGTCCCGATTCTCCCGCCTCGAGCGTTCCTCCGTCCGACACCGGTGGCCCGGCATCGACCAGCGACTGCGCACAGCGGAAGCCCCGGCTCGGGTCCGGAAACGCGGGGTCGAAGCCCAAGCGCACAGCCGCGCGCAGGTACGAGGGATCGTCGAAGCTCCAATCGCCGCCGCGAAACACGCGGCCCATGCCGGCAGTCAGGTTGGCGCAGTTGTCGCACGGGTCGGTGGTGTACGTGCCGTACATATCGAGGGTCCATTCCCAGACACTTCCGGCGAGGTCGAGCTGTCCCCAGCGGCCCGCCCCGAGCGGCACGCTTCCGACCACCGGCAAGTCCGCGTCGGAGCATCCCGGCACGCCATCAAAGAGGCATCCGTAGACGGCCAATCGCGGAGTGGGCGCGGCCTCCCCCCACGGGTACGTCCGCTGTTCGCTTCCGCCCGCCGCGGCGTACTCCCACTCTTCTTCGGTGGGAAGTCGCTTTCCTTCCGACACGCACATCGCGAACGCCTGGTACCAATCGACGCAAGTCACCGGGCGCGCTTCGTTGGCCCCCGCGAGCGGCGTCCAGGGCCCGCCGCACTCTTGAAGCTCGAAGCTCAGGTGGTCGTTCGTCGTGGCGATGGTGCCCATCCAGGAGTCGCTCTGCCAGCCGCTGCCGGGAATGAAGGGGTTCGCACCGGCTCCGTCCGGCGGGCTGAAGCCACCGTACCGGGAGAGATACCGCCGAAATCGGCCGACGGTCACTTCGTACTTGTCGAGGAGAAACGGCGCGACAGTGACCGCATGGCGCGGGCGCTCGTCGTCGTTGCCCAGTGCCGCCTGCGCGAGGGCCCGTGGAGCCCACACGTTGGGCAGGCCGTCGGGCGAGCCCATGTAGAACTGGCCGCCCTCGACCAGGAGGGCGTCGGAGCACGGCTGTGAGAAACCGTCCGGCGCGCAGGGGTTGGGCTCGACAGGCAGGGTGAGCGATGCCTGCCCTGTCTGGCCCAATCCGCCGACTTGCGTGGCCTCGAGCGTGATGGTGTACGTCCCGAGCCGAGGCGGCGAGAACGATACTCGCGCAGCTCTCGGATCGGGGTCGATGGGAAGATACGTTCCGTTCGGATCTTGCACGTTCCAAAAGACGGTAAAGGCGCCCCCTTGGGGATCGGAGCTGCCGTCGGAGGACAGGTAGACGGTCGACCCCGGCTGCGGGTTTTCCGAGGGGAGAGCGCCCGGGCCGTAGGGATAGTCGCTGTCGTCCCGAGGCATTCCGATTTGGAATCGGATGTTCGCGACGGGTGCCAAGTTGGTCGTCAAACTGATGCAATGACAGCCCGCGTCCCAGGCGCAGGCGAACCCCGGCTGGGCGTCGGCCTCGCACTCCGTGGCCGGCGAGGTCGCAGGCTGCCGGTCCGCCCCCGTGCACGCCGCGAAAAGGACGACGGCGCCCACGATCGCGGGAAGCCCGGCCGTCTCGTTCGGTTCCCGCTTCGAAGTGGAGCGGGCAAGACGTCGAGGCATGGCCTCGAAAGTTTATAACGCCGGTTGCCCGCGGGATGCCGAAATCATCGATGGAGCGCGGGCTTCCAGTGCCCGGGGCCGACCGCCCCACCCGAAAAATGTAGAAGGGGCGGCTGAACGCCTTGCTACGGACGAGCCCCGCGCTAGCGTTACGGCCAGTGTCTCCCATTCGTTTGGCCGTCTTCGGCCTTGGATCCCTCGGCATGGGCATGATGGCCTGCAGCGGCGTCGCACCGCCCGCCGGGGGCATCGGCGGCTCGGGTGGCGGCAGTGGCGGCGGGACGCAGGCCGGGGGGATGGGCGGCTCGGGTGTCGGCGGCGGAGGGGCATCGGGCGGCGGCCAGGGACCGCTGGTGCTGCCCGGGCCAGGCGCGGTGGGTACCACCGGCGACGGAGGCGGCGCGGGTGGGGCAGGCGCGTCGACGCTCGTCGTCACGATCCGCGACTTCAAGTTCTGGAACGCGTCGGACCCGACCACGAATCCGGACTTCGAGAACGTCATCGCCGACGATCAGGGCGCGATCGTGGCCGATGTGCTGGGCGCCGACCACAAGCCGGTTTACCGGAATCCCACCGGGATGACGACCACCACCCACGGCAAGCAGTACTTCGACCAGTGGTACCACGACGTCCCGGGGAGCAACATCACGCGGCAGTACCCGGTCACGCTGACGGCCGGCGCGCAGGGCACCTCCGGATACGACAGCCTCGTCTCGGGAGTCGCGCTTTCGCAGGGTGACCCGACGAAGATGTGGTTTCCGATCGACGACGGCACGCCGTACGCGACGGCGTTCGGCAACCAGGGCCAGGCGCACAACTATTCGTTCACGACCGAGCTCCACACGGTCTTCGTCTACAACGGCGGCGAGACGTTCTCGTTCAGCGGAGACGACGACGTGTTCGTCTTCATCGACAACAAGCTCGCGATCGATCTCGGCGGCGTCCACCCGCGCGAACAGAAGTCGGTGGACCTCGATTCTCTCGGGCTCGTCAAAGGGCAGCAGTATCCGCTCGATCTCTTCAACGCCGAGCGCCATACGGACGAGTCCAATCTGTCGTTCACCACGACGCTTCGCCTTCAGGCGCCCGCCCAGTGAGCCGCCCGCGCCTCGGGCTCACGCCAGGGCGGACCCCACGACCTTTCCCGTCGTCGACGTGATCACCGCGGGGTCCGCGCCGACGGCGGCCAGCATCGTCTTGCCGAACGCGGCCAGGGTGTCGGCGGCCTTGACGTCGCCGCTCGAGCTCCCAGCGCCGGTCTTCGAGTCGATCGCCGACGCCCCGTAGTCGTTTCCCACCGGCCCGACCGCGCCGACGACGCCGCCGACGAACGGTTTGCCGATGGTGATCGACACCTGATGGTTGCTGTTGTGCTGGCGCCCGTCGGTGTTGGTCGACCCCAGCGTGCGCCCGAACACGCTGAGGGACATGAACGTGACCTTGTCCGCCAGACCCGCGCTCGCGAGCTGCTGCATCAGCGATGCAATCGTCGCAACCCCCGAGACCGTCTCCGCCGTCTCCGTCGCGAGGGCGATGTCGCGGTGGTTGTCGCCCCCGAACGGAATGTGGATCGCCACGACCGGCGCGACGTTCATCTGAATGAGCGTGATCGCGGCCAGCACTTGCGAGCTCGCGCTGTTGTCTTTGATCGATGAGAGCGCGCTCAGGAGGCTCTGGCCGATGTTTCGAACCTGCTCTTGCGAGGTGACCAGCGAATCGATGTACTGGCGCTGGGCGGGGCTCGCGGCGGTTTTGTAAACGTCGTAGATTTGATTGAGCGTCTGGTCTCGAAGCGGTTGCAGGGTCGTCAGAGGCCCGGCGGGGTTGGTCAGCGTCGCTTTGAGGGCGAGCGCGGGAACGACGGGGAGCGCCGCCCCGCCATAGGTGAGCGCTTCGGACGGCGAGGCGGCACCCACGCTGATCGGCTGCGGCTGAATGGTGCCGAGGCATGGCGCGATCTGCTTCGCCAGCAGCGACGGCAACATCTCGCCGGCCTGCGTCGCGCCCATCAGCTGAAGGACCTGCGGTTCCTTGGGATGCACCGGCGTGTTCGTCATCAAGTGCCAGAAGACCGTCCGATCGAGCACGCTCTGGGGCAGCGTCGCCCAAGGAGCCGCCGCCATGTGCGTCTGACCCTGGATCGTCAGCGACGTCGGAGCCATCGAAGGATCGGCGCTGTGCGCGATCTTCGTGTCCTCGTAGGTGCCGGGCACGTTCGCGTTGATCGGATCGCCGGCGCCCGACGTATTGAAGATGATGTACTGCGCTTTGTCGGGCGCCACGCACATCGCCGAGGGGGCCGCCAGTGCGGTGCGAGGCCTGAGCAAGAGCGACGCGGGCAGCCCGGTGGCGAGCGCTCGCAGCCCAACGTAGCCGGATCCGAAGAGGGTCGACAAAAGAGCATCACGCCGAGAAATCATGGATAGCGTCCTTCCCCTACAGACCAATCGACGTCGCCGATGGCGACAAGCATGCGACGACGAACGTGGACCGCAGCGCCTGCGTGGCGGTGATGCCTGGCTGCTGCGTCGCCGACGTGAAGTGGGCCTTGAGCAGCGACTGCAACGGAGCCGACCGCGCGTCCGACGGAGTCACCGCCATCACGGTGCTCACGAAATCGGCGATCGCCGCGTCCGGTTTCGTGCTGGACCAAAGGGCTTGCCCCGCGGTCGTCGAGGTCGGATCGACGACCATCGCCGCAACGGCCTCGCAGATGTTCTCGGTGCCGGCCCGGAAAAAGAGCGTCGGCTGATTGGGCAATATCGGCTCCACGGCCCCGCGCCCGTACGCGTCGGAGGGCAGCCCCGAGACGATCTCGGGGACCGTCGTCGCCATCCCGCGCTTGCCGAGCGCGTCGAGCCCGCACACGTCGGTCAGCCCCAGGCGGGCATTGAGCGCCGCGCAGAGGTGGTCGCGCCGCGCCACGGCGACGACTTCGCCGCTCACTTGCGCCGTTCGCGTGTCGGCGGCATGCGTCGTGATGGGCGACGTGACGAACGACTTCACGAGCGCGTTCCACGCGTAGCCCCCCGCCTGAAAGGAGCTCGCCAGGCGCAGAAACTCCGGGTCATCGGGGGCGCACGCGACGGAGTTGACGTAGTAACAGAGCTTTTGCACCCAAGCGGACGCCACGAGCGGGTGCTTGGCCAGCACGGCGCCGAGATCGGCGAGCGTCGTGACCGGCTGCGTGACGTCGCGAAACGCGAAGAGACCGGGCTGCGCCGTCCACGTCGACTCGACTTGGGTGTGGTAGTCCCAAGACCACGTCGACGAGAAGATCGATCGCGTCGGATCCAGGCTCGCGTGACATCCGAAGCATTCGGCCTGGTTGACGTGCACGGGATCGAGGCCGGGCGTGCCCGGCGCGATCGTCGTGTCCGTGCCGTCGACCTGCGACCCGGTTGCGACGATGAGCGTCTGGTTCATCGTGACCCGCATCTGGTTGCTGATGTTGGTCTGCCAGTTGGCGAAGAATGCGGGCGTGCTGAAGAAGCCCACGCGCGGGATCCCGAGAACGAGCTCGGTCGCCGTGCGTAGCGTCGGCAAGTCGTAGAACGACGTGGTGGGCTCGCCTGCGTTGGGCTGGCGCAGGGTGACCATGGTCCAGTCGGCGAAGTCGCCTGCCGTGAGCTGCGCGGCCGTGGCCGTGCCGGCGTACTGCGGGCACGCGGTTCCCGCCGCGGACTTGCCGCCATCGAGAGACCCGAGCAAGAGGTAATGCAGCGTCAGCGCGCTCGCCGGGTACACGATCGGGTCCGCCTGGCAGCCGGCAATTCGCATGTCCGCTATGGCCACGTCGGGGTCGTACCAATGCATGTAGTTCGGGCTCGTGGGGTCGAGCGTTTGCGCGATCGGAATGGGGCCTTGCGATGCCTCGACCGTGATCGTCAGAGCCGGGTTTGCGGCTCGGAAGCGATCGGTGACCTTGCCTGCGTCGTCGACCTGCCATACGTCGAGAAGCGCATAGAGCTCCTTCATGGCGGTGGTCATCATGATCTGCGGGGTGGTCATCGCCTCGGTCAGCGGATGTCCCTGCGACGAAAGCTCGATCATCGTGCGAGCAAAGCTCTCCTGCGCGTTTTGCACGAGGAGCGGCGTCGTGGTCGCGTTGAGATCGATTCGCCTGGGGTAAAACTGGTCCGCAAAGTCGACGTCGGTCACTTGAGTCTGCTGAAACGCGAGCTCGAAGAAGCGCAGCATCTTCTGGCTGTACTGCGGCAGTTGCATCCAGCCGTCGACCAGCGCCGCGAGCTGCGACGGATCGGCCTCGACCGCGCGGACTTCGTCGTCCGTCGGTGGCAGCCCGACGAGGACGGTCTTCACTTTGGCCACGTACACACTCGGCGGATCCCCTTGAAAGGGAGCTCCGGCATCGGCTTGCGCGAGGGCGCCGCCGCCGCCGTCTCCCGCGCTCGCTTGCGACGGAGCGTGGGACAGAGACCCTGGAGCCTTTCCAGAGCACGCGATTGCGCCCGCGAAGACGGCCGCGATGGGGAGGGCATGTCGGACGGTGCGATCCATGGCGGTCGACAAGGGAGCAAGGTTGGGGCGGAGCACCATGAGCGACCTTTCAATAGTCTCGGGGAGAAAGGAGGGTGGCGTTGGCGGCCAAGCCAACGGCAAGGGAGCAAGACGCGGGCCGGAAGCGCGTAGGGCAGAAACGCCGGACAATCGCGCCTGCATGGGTGCGATCGGATCGATCCACGATGGATCGGTTCGATCGCATCGCAGGATTAGACCCCCCTCGGTCAGGGTGTAAGCCGCCAGACGAAAAGCTCGCTCGTCAAGTTCGAGCTCACGACGGCGAGCACGTCGCGCGACGTAGCCGCGATCCCGTCGTTGGTGGTGGGGGCGGGGGTCAAGCCGTTGACGAGCTCCTTGGGGGCACATCCGGCGTCGGCGTCGACACGACAGTAGAGGACGATCCCGCTATTTCCCCGGAGGCTCCAATACGCCACCCCGGATCTCGCGAAGAGCTCAATCGGCTTGGTCGTGGACGTCAACGGAGAGTCGGCACCGCCGCCATCGAGGCGTACGTACCCGACCCCTCCCTGTCCCACCCAGGAGAGATTGCCGGACACCGCGTCGACCGCTACGGCCGCGACGTCGAAACGAACCGGGATGGATCGTGTCGCCGCCCCTTCGTCGAGCTGAATCGCGCTGCCTCCGTCGGTCCAGGCGACGCCTCCTGTGGGTATGACCGCGAGACTGAGCGCGCCCCTCGACCCGGGAATGGTCGTGGGCACGCATCCCGCGAGACCGGCGGGGCACGTCCGAACGCCGCTGTTGTCGATCCACGCGACGACCGAACTGCCCGCGGCGATGTCGCGGGGAGCATTGCTCGGGAAGAAGCCGCAGGCGCCGCCGTCGACACTGCAATAGTGAATTCCGCCGCTCACGGTCCAGAATACACCCGCGGCCGTGGCCGCGATTCCGTTCGTCTGCAGACTGAACGTGTCGCCGCCGTCGCCGGTCCAGAATGGCATGAAGGCCGCGCTCGCGTCGTATGCCACGTGGACGCCGCCTTGGGGATCCGCCGCATAGACCGTGTCGCCGCGGACGGCGATCGCGTACGGGACGAACCCGGCGTCGAGCACGCGTCTACCTGCGACCGCCGCGTCGCGGCTGCCTGCGTCATCAGCGGCATCTTGTGCGGAGTCGCCCGCGTCGCGGAAGCCCGGCAACTCGGTCTTGTACGGGTCGTCGAGAGCGGCCCAAATGGAGCACGCCGCACCCGCGGCACCCGCAGCAACCGCGGCAATGAGTGCTACGGGGATAGCCGCCTTGGTCATGTCGCTCCCAGGGCACGCGCCGCGGGATGGGGTGACGGCATGGTTCTCACTTTTCGCGCCGGTCGCGCAGAAGCTGAAAGTAGCGCCTCGCGATTCCGGATGCCGCGGCGGCCTGCGCCACGTTGCCGCCGCTGCCCTCGAGAGCCCGCGCGACATAACGGCGCGTGAAGGACTCGAGGACCTCCCGGCGCGCCTTGGGGTACGGCATATTCAAACCGAGCACGTCGCCGATCTCGAGCTCGTTGCTCTCGCCGCCCGAAGGCGGCTGCGCGCTCCCCTCCCCACCTCGTGCCGAACGATCGAGCTCGCCCAGGGCGATGCGTCGCGCCACGGCGTTGCGGAGCTCGCGCACGTTGCCGGGCCACGGCATGTCGCACCACGTGTCGACCAGCGTGCCGGGAGGGCCGCCGGGCGTCCCGCCGAGGCTCTGCCAGAAGTGGAGAGCCAGCAGCGGAATGTCCTCTCGGCGCTTGCGTAGCGGCGGGAGCTCGACCCGGGTGACCGCAAGCCGGTGAAAGAGATCGTCGCGGAAGCGTCCCTGCTGCACTTCGCGCTCGAGGTCGCGACGGGTGGCCGCGATCAGTCGTACGTTGCATCGAATCGATTTCGACGCGCCGACCCGCCGGACCTCCGAGCGCTCGACCGCCCGCAAGAGCTTCGACTGGAGCGGCAGATCGAGGTCGCCGATCTCGTCGATGAGGAGCGTTCCCCCTTCGGCGAGCTCGAACATTCCCTTGCGCGCCGCCGATGCTCCCGTGAATGCCCCGCGCTCGTGCCCGAACAGCTCGGACTCCATCAGGTTGGCCGCGACGGAAGTGCAGTCGAACACCACGAAGGGAAGAGCCGCGCGAGGACCGGCCTCGTGCAGGGCCTCGGCGAGCGCTTCTTTTCCGGTGCCCGTCTCGCCCTCGATGACGACCGGCACTTGGCTCGCCGCCAGGCGCTCGAACACAGGGTAGAGTCGACGCATCGCGGGGCTCGCGCCGATGACGCGCGCGAACCGGGATGCGCCGTGCGAAGGGGGCGCCTCGGCGGAGGACACCAGACGCTCGACCTGCAGGCTCGTCGCACCGATGCGAAGAGTCTCTCCGCCCCGCGCGAACGCGTCGACCACTTCGTGGCCGTCGATCTGTGTCCCGTTGGTCGACCCCAGGTCCGTGACGCGGAGTCGGCCACGCTCGATCTCGAGGGCAAGGTGGCGGCGGGATACGGCGGGGTCGACGAGCTTGAGGTCGGCGGAGGGGCCTTTGCCGACGAGAAGGCGCGATGGCTCGCCGCCATCGACGCGAAGCTCGCGCCCGAGGTCCAGCCCGTCGACCACGACGAGGCGAAAGCTCGCCGCCTCCGGACTGCCCTGCGCGCGCTCATCCGCGGGCAATTGCGCTGCTCTCGTGATTTCTTCGGTGCCAGGACCCACACGCGGAGACGACGTCACCCTGCTAGCATACGTTCTCGTGGGCGAAGCCGAAAACGTCTCCGGCAGACGCGCGGTCGGCCGCTATCGAACCTACGAGGCCATGGCGGCCGGTGGGATGGCCACGGTTCACTACGGGCGGATGCTGGGGCCGCTCGGTTTCGCCCGCACAGTGGCCATCAAGAGGCTGCATCGCGAGTACGCGCGCGATCCCGAGTTCGTCGCCATGTTCATCGAAGAGGCCCGGCTCGCGGCGCGCATCCACCACCCGAACGTCGTGCAGACCCTCGACGTTGTGAGCTCCGACGGCGAGATTGCGCTGATCATGGAATACGTTCCGGCGGTCTCGCTGGCGCAGCTGCTCCTCGCGGCGCAAAGCCGCGGCGAGCGCTTGCCCTCCGCCGTCGCGGCCTCGATCCTCGTCGGTGTGTTGCAAGGGCTGCACGCCGCACACGAGGCGACCGACGAAGGGGGCAACCCCCTCGATATCGTGCATCGCGACGTCTCGCCGCAGAACGTCCTGGTCGGTGCCGACGGATGCGCGCGCGTGCTCGACTTCGGGATCGCGAAGGCGACCGGGCGAGCGACACAGGTCACGCGCGAGGGACAGGTCAAAGGCAAGTTTGCGTATATGGCGCCCGAGCAGGTCACGAATGTGGGCGTGACGCGGCAGTCGGACGTCTTCGCGGCGTCGATCGTGCTCTGGGAAGCCCTCACGGGAACACGGCTCTTCACCGGCGACAGCGAGCCGGCCGTCCTCGCGCGCGTGCTCTCCGCTCCGATCGCGCCGCCGAGCAAAGTCGCTCCCGAGGTCGGAGCCGAACTCGACGCGGTCGTTCTTCGGGGCCTTTCCCGAGATCTCTCGGCCCGGTACGCGACGGGGCGCGACATGGCGCGAGAGATCGAGGCGCGCACGCCGCTGGCATCGGCGTCGCAAGTGGGCGAGTGGGTCGAGCACCTCGCCGGCGACGACCTCGCGAGCCGCGCCGCTCGCGTGGCGCAGATCGAAAACGAGTCCCGAGCCGATCGGGTATCCACGGAGAGTGTGCGGACGCCGCCGGTGCCGACGCCCGCCGGCGCCACAAGGCCCGCCGCGCGGGAGCCGCACCGCCAAAGCCGGTACCGGATGGCCGCTCTCTTTGCGGTCGCGGTCGTGAGCGCCGCGGCCATCGGCGCGCGCGTCCTGTCGGGCCGAAACCCGACGTCGCACGTCGCCGAGCCTCGGGTACCCCCGGTAACCCCAGTCCCCGCCGCGCCGAACCGTGCGAGCGCGGGAGCCACCGTCGCCGAGAGAGCTCCGTCGCCGCCCGAACCGCCCGGCGCGCTCCTTCGCCCTTCGCCGAGCGCCGCCTCGGTCCGGACGACGCGGGCGGCAGAGGTCAAGCCCGCGCCCGTGCGGCCCGTGCTTGCGCCAGCTGGGGCGCAAACGGCGTGCGATCCCCCGTATTACGCGGATTCGAAGGGCCACCTCATCTACAAGCCGGAGTGCTTCCAGTGACGAGCGGGCGGGGCCTGGCCGGGCCGGCGCTCCTGGGGGTGTGCGCCGCGTTCGCGTGGCCCGCGGCGGCTGCGGCGGACGTGAAGGCGTGCCTCGACGCCGCCGAAGAGGGCCAGCGACTGCGCGATAGCGGCGCCTATCGCGATGCGCGCCAACGGTTCATCGCGTGCGCGGCCGACGAGTGCCCAGGCGAAGTGCGCAAGGGCTGCGTCGGCTGGCTGGGGGAGATGGACAAGCTCACTCCGACCGTGGTCTTCGGCGCACGCGCGCACGGAAAGGAGATCTCCGACGTGCGCGTGAGCGTCGACGGCGAGGTGCGCGCCGATCGGATCGACGGAAAGCCCGTGGCGCTCGATCCGGGTGAGCACCATTTTCGATTCGAGCTCGCTGGCGAGACCGATATCGACCAATCGGCCGTGGTCATGGCGGGCGACAAGGAGCGCCTGATCACGGTCCAATTCGGAGTGGACTTGCCGCCTCTGCCGCCGCCGCCGCTCGCGATTCCCGCCGAGCCGCGCGCCGCGCCGGACGTACCCCACGAGGAAGCTACGCGCGCGCCGGCATACACCCTGGGCGCGCTCGGGCTCGCCTCGCTCGCCGCCGGCGCGGTTCTCGACCTATCGGGCTACGTCTTTTTGCAGCAATGCAACAGCGACCCCACCTGCCCGGGCGGACACGAGCGCGCCGAAGTCGAATGGCGGTTCGTGACCGGCGACCTCCTGCTGGGTGCGGGAGTGATTTCGAGCGTCGCGGCATGGGCGCTCTGGCCGCGGCGAGCGCGGGATGGGGGTCGGCCGACGGCGACGATCGATCCCTCCGTGCGGAGCGTGACTTTGGGATGGAGAGGGGCGTTTTGATCGGCGCGGCTACGCGATGCGCTGTGGTACGAGAGGGCTCACTGAATGACCAAGAACGCGCCGAGACACATCTCGTCGAGGGTCGTCTCGCCGAGCTTCACGTCCTGCGGCTGAGAAAGCCCTCGGAAGGCGAGCGACGCCGCGAGCTGGGTGTTCTGAAGTGTATTGTCGTACGTGCACTTGATTTGCACGACGTCCCCCGCCATCACTTTGGGGAGCCGATCGAGCGTTGCGTCGTACATGTAGAAGCGCTGCCAGTCGAAGTTCCACGTCGGGATCGACAGCAGGCACTCTTGGGCCGGCGCCGCCGACTCTTGCGCGTTGGTTCGCGTGACGGAAATCTCCACCGCGCTGCCGACGTAGTGCTGGTGTCCGGCCACCCCGACGATTTGAAGCGGGGGCGACGTCGCCGGGACCGTCACCTGCATGGTCTCCGTGTGCCCTCGAACCCCCGGTGGGATGTCGAAGACGGGGCCCGCGGGCGGATCATCGGGACCGGGCAGAAGGCCGGTGCCTGCAAATAGCCCCGTGGTGGCCGCCGCCGAGGCGAAGTTGCCGAGGAGCATCGCCGTCGCCAGATGCCCCGGAGTGGACGCCGCGAATCGGACTTGGAACTTGGTCTGGTCCGGACCCGGCACCGCCGTGGCGGAGTGCGGATGGTAGTGCACCTGCATGACGAGGAGGGATCCCGGGGCGAGCTCCGCGCCGACATCCGCGGGGTATTCGACCGGAACGCTGCCGGGCGCCCACGCGGCCACGAGGGTGGTGTTCGAAAACCCGGGGCCGCCGAAGCAGTCGTAGCTCCCGGTGGCCGAATCGGTGATGAGCGCTTTGCTCGCGGCGCCGGTGTCCGCGAACACGAGCGCGTGGTGCACGACGGTGCTGTTTCCGGGAACGATGAACGTCCCGTTGACGTAGCTCGGTTGGGTCAGCTTGGGATCGAGAACGAAGCAGCGAAACTGATCTTCCGGCCCGTCGACGAGCGAATAGGGCGCCGCTGGGGACAGCACGAGCTGCGCGCCGTCGAGGGCGAGCGGCTTCGGCACGACGGGTGGAGGAGCGTCTTTGGGGTCGCCTTCGACGGAGCCCTGATCGCGCCACGCTTTGATCAGCGCGATACTGGCGCTGCTCAAGCGAATATCGTCCTTCCATCCGTAGCCAGGGGTGCACTCGGACGTCTCGACGGCGGCCCACGGGGGCATGGTGCCCGCGCTCGTTTGCGCGACGATCAAGTCGGCGTACGCCTTCGCATCGGCGTACGTGGCCAGAGCAAAGGGGGCGATTCCCCCGGACACGTGGCACGGCTGGCATGTCTTCTGGACGATCGGCTCGACGTCCTTGTGAAATGTCACGCTCGATAGGTTCACGTTGGCGGCGTCGGAACCTGCCGAGACGCTCCCGGCGTCGGGGGCGCTGCCCGACGGGGCCGAGGAACAGCTTTGGAGAACGACGCAGACGGCGAGCGCCCCGAGGCGGCCGGGCAAGAAATCGCGCATTGTCCCAATGCTGTCTTGATTCGGCGACGCGATCCAGCGTCAAAGCAATTTTGAAGTCAATGAAGTGAGATTTCCACGCACAATGGCGCGCGAGATGAGCGAGGGAGGACGACATCGTTCGTGATGTGCATTCTGGCGGTTCGTCCATTGGTGTGCGGAATCCCACGTAGCGGGACGGGGAGAGGTCGCCCGCCACCGGCGGCCTCTCCCCCTTCCCTGGTTGTTCACACCACCGCTCTAGGTGGTGCGCGGTGCGGTCACGGCCGTGGCGCCCACACCTGGGGCGCTCGTGCCGCTATTCACCGTCGCGACGGGATGCGAAGCGGAAATCGGCGTCACGACGACCCCTGTCACGGTCCCCTTGACGGTCTTTTTCTGCTTCGAGCCCATCGTGCCCCGCGCCGCGCGAGTCGCCTCGCGCTTCGCGACCGCCGCGGCCTTCTGATCGACTGTCAGCGGCGTCCGCGCCTTCTTCGTCAAACCGAAGTCAGCGAGGACGTCGGGCGAGTTGCTGAACGTGGCCCTCACGAACGACTCGTACGCAGCCATGAAGCTGTGCAGAGTCGGCGCTTGGGCTTGTTCGGCAGCAAGCTTCGCCTTGGTCGCGGCCTGGGCAGCGTTCACGTCGTTGCGCAATTTCACGATCGTCTGCAAAGACGCCGTGACTTGAGCGGGCGTGAACGTCGCACTTGCGAACGCGAGCTGACTCGTGTTCGCAAAGTGCTTGTTCGTCCCCGCGATCAACTGCCCCGCGAGGGCGATTTCGGTGCTCTTTCCTTTGCCCATCTCAGTACTCCTCCTTTCTGGTCTGTCCTGTCGACCGTGAGCTGCACCCCGCCGGGCAACATGCCCGGGCGCCGTGCCCCTCACTGGCTTTAAGTCCTGGGCGGGAGGGGTTTGCCGCGGGGAAGCGATTTAATTTAATGGCGCGAGGTCGCGAGGTCTGAAGGCATGAGTTTGGCGCGGTGGACGCCTCACGCCCTCGATCTACGACGCTGCGGGTACATCGCCGCCGCTAGGATGGCGCGGACGCCCCGCGCAAGGACAACGCTTCGGCTGGACGCCCGCGGGACGAAGGCGGCCAAGGCGGCGATCGCGAAGCCGATGGCCCCCCGGAAGGCCGAGCGGGCCTTGCTCAATGGCGCGCCGACCTTGACGCCGTGTCAGGTCGACCGGGAGCGGGCGGCGTAGGCGGCTAGGATGCGCTGTACGCTTAACGTACAACGTACAGGCGCTAGGCTATCCTCTGATGATCCGCATCGTTTCGATGCAAGGAAACGCAGCGGATCGATGAGGGCCATGCATCCAAGCGCTTCGCCGCACACCGGAACGCCATCGAACGCAAGCTCCAGATGCTTGAGGCTGCCACGAGTCTCGATGACTTGCGCTCTCCGCCCGGCAACGAGCTGGAAGCGCTGGGCCGCGACCGCAAGGGGCAGCACTCGATCCGAGTCAACAAGCAATGGCGCCTCTGCTTCCGCTGGACGCCCGACGGCGCCGAAGACATAGAATTCGTCGACTACCACTGAGGTCCCCATGAGCACGCCTGTCAACCGCATGCGCCCGATCCACCCCGGCGAGATTCTACGCGCGGAGTACCTAGAGCCCCTGAACATGAGCGCGAACGCGTTGGCTCAGATCATCGGCGTTCCGACCAACCGCGTGACCGAAATGGTGCGCGAGCGCCGGGGGGTCTCGGCGGAGACCGCGTCGCGGCTGGCTCGCGCTCTGGGAACGTCGGTCGAGTTCTGGCTGAACCTTCAGCAGTCCTATGATCTGCGCACCTTCGAAATCTCGCAAGAGGCGAAGAAGCTTGCCGCGATCCGGCCGATCGATTTCTCCGCTCGGCTGGCGGAGCGGACGCGCACGAAGAGCGGCACGCAAGCGATTCCGGCAGCGCCCGGCCGGCGGTTCCGCCGCGCCAGCTCCTAGCCCCCGCCCCGGCGCTCCGCCAACGATGCCCCGCAAGCGGGCCTTTCGCCGGGGCCCTGGCCTCGGGGATGGGCTCGCGGGCTCGGACGCGCCTGCTAGCGACAGGGCGGGGCGGTCGCGTCGGGTGAGGCGCCCCGCCGCCGGTCTTACTCAGCGATCGCACCGCCGACGACGCGAGGAGCACCCGACCAAGGTGTTGGCCAGTGCCAAGCCAAGCATTACGGCGGGAGACACGGCTTACGGTCTCTGCGGCGCGCCGGGCAGGCCCTCGACAGGGCCGTCTTCGAAAACGACGTTGCCGCCCGGGCCGTTGGGACCTCCCTTGCCGGCGCGAATGTGCAACGGGCCGTGCGATCGGAGAGACGAGTGACTGAAAAAGACGCCCCCGGCGCCGCTGTCGCTCCCGGAGATCTCTATGCCCATGGGCGCCGACGCGATCGGCGTAGGCGGCTGCTCCCGCGCTTTCCCCCTTACCTGGCCACTTTCCCCCGACTCCTCAGATGCCGCCACCCATGCACGCGTATCCGCTGCCTACGCATGCCCACCACGGGCCAGCCGCGTCCGGCACATGCGGGGGACCGGCATCGGCACAATTGCAACCGAAGCCAGCATTCTCAAAACATCCCATGCATGCGCTGCCCGCAGAGCAGCTCGTTCCCCCTCCGGCGCCGGCGGGACATTGCGGCATCGAGAAGTTATCGCAGATGCACATCCCGCCTTCGTTCACGGGAGGGCAGACGCAATCGCACCAGGCGTTGGGCGGGCAAGTGCTCACGTCGGCGTGGCTGCGGCTGCCCACGTCGCTCGTGGCGTCCACGTCAATGCCGGCGTCGGCGTCGCTGTCGCTGCTACGGCAGCTGACCCCCGCGAGCGACAGAACAGCGATCAAGGCAACGGACCGAACGACCTCACCGATGGCTCGCGCGATCATTGGGCCCCCATGAAGCCATCATCCTGCGCC
>Ga0265342_10000364_pt1 | contig 50013 bp, 40 predicted proteins | sample 4CB327metaG_FD_203125 | JGI IMG/M metagenome (GOLD analysis project Ga0265342, IMG submission 203125) | Rhizosphere microbial communities from Carex aquatilis grown in University of Washington, Seatle, WA, United States - 4-CB3-27 metaG | ecosystem: Host-associated > Plants > Roots >... | reverse complement strand
TTCGCTTGTGGATGGATTTGGCGTCGGCAACGGTGATGCCAACCGCCGCGAGCGTGAGAACGGCAGCGGCCGCTTTGGTCAGCAGCTTGAAATTCATGATGGTCTCCCGGTGATCGTGGCTTGAATGACAGTGTCTTGGTCGCGGTAACTGTTGCGGTCTGTTGCGGGACTGAAGCGTCGACCCGCCGTTTTCCAATAACAACGCGTATCGCCCGCAAGTCCCTGCGGAAGCGCTACTTTGTGCCGTCGTCATTCACTTTGACGTGACGTCGGCAGCATCGGATTTCCGGACGCGATTGTCAGCGGCCGTCGGCTCGGCTACGGCATGGGCGAGCGCACTGGGGTTGACGTATAGGCTCCGCGCTAACGGGTTGCTTCATGCGTTTGGGGGAGGGCGGACGGATATGAGCTACGAAACCATCAATGTGGAGACGCGCGGCCGGGTGGGCCTCGTCCGATTGAACCGTCCGCAGGCGCTCAACGCCCTGAATGCCGCGCTGATTGCCGAACTCAGCACTGCGGTCGATGCCTTCGAGGCGGATAACGCGATCGGTTGCATGCTGATCACCGGTTCGGACAAGGCCTTCGCCGCCGGCGCCGACATCAAGGAGATGGCCGACAAGTCGTTCATGGACGCCTTCATGGGCGATTTCGTCGGGCGCTGGGACCGGCTCGCGCATGCGCGCAAGCCGGTGGTTGCCGCGGTGGCGGGCTTTGCGCTCGGCGGCGGCTGCGAACTCGCGATGCAATGCGATCTCATCATTGCCGCCGACAACGCGAAATTCGGCCAGCCGGAAATCAAGCTCGGAGTCATTCCCGGCATCGGCGGCACCCAGCGGCTGACCCGGGCGGTCGGCAAGGCCAAGGCGATGGATCTGATTCTCACCGGGCGCATGATGGATGCGCAAGAAGCCGAACGTTGCGGCCTGGTGGCGCGGGTCGTGCCGTTGGCGGAGCTGATGACCGAAGCGCTGAAGGCGGCCGAGACCATCGCGTCGATGTCGCTGCCGGCGTTGATGATCGCGAAGGAAAGTGTCAATCGCGCGTTTGAAGGATCATTGGCGGAAGGCGTGCGCTTCGAGCGCCGGGTGTTTCATTCGCTGTTCGCGACCGAGGATCAGAAGGAAGGCATGGCCGCGTTCGTGGAAAAACGGCCGGCCAACTTCAAGCACAAATAGGATTCTGATCGGCGAAGGGATCCGCTGCGGCGCGAACGCCGCAGCGTTGTCTCAAGCGTGCGGTTGACGCGACTACTTGTTGATGGTGGCCGCTCCGGCCATGGCAATCACTTCGTCCTGCGATCCGGTGCCGCCGGAGCAGCCGATGGCGCCGATGATCTTGCCGTCCTCAACCAGCGGAATGCCGCCGCGGGAAGCGATCACGTCGTCGAGCGTCATGACATAAATGACCCCCGACTGAACCGCGTTTTCGAACGCCTTGGTCGGCCGGCGAAATTTCACCGCCGTGCGCGCCTTGTGCTCGGAGATCGAGATCGAGGCGAGCTGGGCGCCGTCCATGTGCTTGAATGTGACCAGGTTGCCGCCGGAATCGACGACGGCCATGTTCATCGGCCAACCGCGCTTGGTCGCTTCCGCCTGGGCGGCCGCAAGGGCCGCCTCGGCCTTTTGCAGGCTGATCGGGGCGCCATAGGGCGTATTGAACGGCATGGCGTCGGGAATGACGTCAAGCGGATTGGGCGCGGGCGTCGCCGGCGCCTGAGCGGCCGCAGGCCCGGCCATGAGCAACGCGGTTGCAAACAGAGCAGCACCTAACGCACGGATTTTCATTGATATCCTCCCAGTCATTGATTGTACCGCCGGCGTTGGGCGGCGGCGGATACTACCGGAAGTGGGATAGCCCTGACTAGGGCGCGGGCCTATTCCATCGATGATCCAACGGTCGCTCCCCGTGTTAAGTTGGCTGGTGGCCATCAGGAGGACGTCTTCCATGCATCGCGTGACCATCACCCTCGACGACGACCTGATGGCCGATCTCGACCGGGTCATTGAAACGCGCGGCTATCAGAACCGCTCCGAGGCGATCCGGGATCTGGCGCGGGCGGGAATTCAACAGGCGGTCCAGGATGCCGGGGAGGGCCGCGACTGTGTCGGTGCGCTGGTCTATGTGTACGATCATTCGGCGCGGGATCTGGCGAAGCGGCTGGTGCATTCGTTTCACGAGCATCACGACCTGTCGCTCGCGACCATGCACGTGCATCTCGATCACGACAGCTGCATGGAGGTCACCGTGCTCAAGGGCCACACCAAGGATGTGCAGGAGGTCGCCGACCATGTGATTTCGGAGCGCGGCGTGCGGTACGGCCGCCTGGTCACGGTTCCGGTCGAAATCGGCAGCGAGGTTCATGCCCACACGGACGAGCCGGCACATCGGCACTCGCACACGCATATTCATCGCAAGCGCTAGCCGATCGGACTGCGCATAACGCGGGCAGTATGATGTTTTTGCATTGACATCATACTTGACCGGCGCCGATATTCCGGCCGGAGAATTCGGCGGGGTTGGGGCGTAGCGGTGCGTTGGTGGCAAGCGATTGCGGCGTTCGGAGCGATCGCGTTGCAAGCTGCGGTCGGCATCGATTCAGCGTCGGCGCAGACCGCGGATCCGCCGGCAGTCGGCACCCAACTTCCGACCATCACCGTCACGGCCCCGACAGCGCCGCCCGCGCGCGCTGCGTCGCGTCCGCAGCCTGCGCCGGTTGCGCCGGCGGACACCGGCGACAGCGCCAATGCCGGCGACGGCGGGTCGCAACCGGGGTCGGCGCCGCCGATCGCGGCCAGTGAAGCCACGTTCTCGGGCCAGCAGGTCAACGAACGCGTGTTCTCGCGGCCGGCAGAGGCGCTCGAAATTGCCCCCGGCCTGATCGTGACCCAGCACAGCGGCGAGGGCAAAGCCAACCAGTATTTCCTGCGCGGCTACAACCTCGATCACGGCACCGATCTCGCCATCACCGTCGACGACATGCCGATCAACATGCGCACGCACGCGCACGGACAAGGCTATGCCGATCTCAATTTTTTGATTCCCGAGCTCATCGGCGCGGTGAGTGTGCGCAAGGGGCCTTATTTCGCCGACGAAGGCGATTTCTCCTCGGTCGGTGCGCTGCACATCGGCCTGATCGATAGCCTCGACAAAAAAATCGCCCAGATGACGATCGGCAGCTTCGGCTATGCGCGACTTCTCGGCATGGGATCGTCGAAGGCCGGCGACGGCACGGTGCTGATGGCGGGCGAACTCGAGGGCTACAACGGACCCTGGAGCAACCCTGACGACGTTCGCAAGCTCAACGGCTTGATCCGATACAGCCAGGGGCTGGCGGACAACGGCTTCACGTTCACCGGCATGGCCTACAGCAATCGCTGGAACTCCACCGACCAGGTGCCGCTGCGGGCGATCATTTCGGGACAGATCGGACTATATGACGCGCTCGATCCGACCGATGGCGGCAACACCGATCGCTTTTCGGTTTCCGCGCGGCTGGCGCAAACCGACGACGGCGGGGCGTGGCGGGCGAATGTCTACGTGGTCAAAAGCTCGCTCGACCTGTTCAACAATTTTACGTATTTCCTGACGAACGCCGCCGACGGCGACCAGTTTCATCAACACGACGACCGGATCCTCGCCGGCGCCAATGTTTCGCGAACGATCAATGGCGCGCTGGGCCGAATGCCGACGGAAACCACCTTCGGCGTGCAGTCCCGGTACGACGATATCCAACTCGCGCTGAGCGATACGTTTCAGCGGCAGTTTCTCTCGACCGTTCGCAGCGATGCGGTGACCGAGGGCAGCGTCGGAATTTATGCGCAGAACACGCTGCATTGGACCGATTGGTTCAAGACCATCGCCGGCTGGCGCGGCGATCTTTATTCCGCGAACGTGAGTTCGATGCTCGATCCCGCGAATTCGGGGAAGGCGACGGCCGCGATCGGCAGTCCGAAATTCAGCATGGTGCTCGGTCCCTTCAACAAGACGGAATTCTACGTCAGCGCCGGCGCCGGCTTTCACAGCAACGACGCGCGCGGCGTGACCATCACCGAAGAGCCGACCGATCCGACGACAAAGCTCGGCGCCTCGCCGCTGTTGGTGCGCACCAAAGGCGCCGAGGTCGGCGTGCGCACCAAGCCGGTGCCGGGGTTGAATAGCGCGGTCAGCGTTTTCATTCTGGATCAGGCCTCGGAGATCGTCTTCAACGGCGATGCCGGCGACACCTCCGCGAGCCGGCCCAGCCAGCGCGTCGGCGTGGAATGGACCAATGACTATCGTCCGCTGCCGTGGATCGGCTTCGACGCCGATTTCGCCGCGACCCATGCCCGCTTTGTCGGTGGCTACGATCTTGCCCAGCAGGCGGTCTACGATTCTCTCGCCGGATTTCCGCAAGCACAGATCGGCAACGCGCCTGGAAACCACATTCCCGGCGCGCCCGCGATCGTCGCTTCCGTCGGCGTCACGCTCGGCGAAAAAACCGGCTGGTTCGGCGCGCTGCGCTACCGCTACCTCGGGTCACGGCCGCTGACCGAAGACAACGCCTTCATCTCGCCGGCCACCGGTCTCGTGAACGGGCAAGTCGGATATCGGTTCGGCAATGGCTGGCGCATCCAGCTCGACGCGCTCAACCTCCTCAACAGCCGATCCGACCAGATCGACTATGCCTACGGATCGCTGATCAAGTCCGACAGCCTGTTCGCTGCCTGCAATTCCGGGAGCCCGCCGCCGGCGGCGGTGTGTCAGAACGGTGTCATGGATCGCGTGTTGCATCCGGTCGAACCGCTGGCCTTGCGATTGACTGTGGCGGGAGCGTTTTGATCGATTTCGGTGACGGTGTACGGGCTTGCGGGGTGCTGACGGGACAGGAGCCTTGATGGCGCTTGGTCACAATGTCGCGGGGTGCTTCGAAACGGAATCGACCGCACTACGTATCTCATCAGTGGCGGCCTAGCCCCCTCCGGGCCGCCCCACCCCAGGCCCCGATCCGTTGCCCCCGACGGATCGGGGCCATCGCGTGTTCGCGATGATTCCTGTCGGTTTTGTCGCCGACGATTCTCTCCAGTGATTCCTATTGACGTTGGTCGGCGTTCGCGGATCAATGCGGCCCCCGCGCGGTTGGTGCCTCGTGTGATCGACGAACTCCGGCGCCTGTATTGAAACGTCTTGCGCTGATCTTCAACGGACAGAACCCTTCGCTGCAACGTCGGCAAAAGTTACATATTTCGCGGTCACTTTATTCGTCGTTCGCTGAATTTATGTTGTGCGTTCTTGATGCACACGTGATCTCTATTTGGCCGTGCGCTGCGCTATCTCCTCAGCACCATCATGAGATGGCATTCTGACCAAGGGGAATTCCCATGAGCACTGTTCGCAACGTCATCCTCGCCACCGCCACGGTGTGTGCACTGGCGACACCCGCCTTCGCCCAAAACATTTCCATGGAGCTTAGCGATCGCCAGGCGATGTATATCGATGCCTCCGGGAAAGTGTCGCGGATGGATGTCAGCGCCTCCGGCCATCGCATGATGATGCGCTACGGCAAGCCGGTCAGCGCCGGCACCATTTTCTACATGAGCGGCGGCAAGCTCTACATGGCGATGAACCGGCACATGTCGAGCGGTCGCGACATGCTCGTCGACGAGATTCACTGACCGTACATTTCGCCGCATGATCGCAGATCAGTGGCGGCAATCGGCACGCTTGCGATTGCCGCCGCAGACCAGCGGTTTCCACTGTTCCTGATCGTGCTCCGACGCGTAGGGTTGCAGGCGCGCGGCCATCGTCTCATGGCCGCGCACTTGCCCATGCAAGGCCGCCGGCATGCCCGATGATTCCCGTATTCTCGACAGCCTGGCGCAGGGCAACCTGGAGCCGTGGCTGATCACCATGGTGACGTTCGTGCTCGCGCACACCCATTCCGGCACCACCCCCTGCCTGCCAGAAATCGCGCTGCGGCTTGGCGTCGAGTCGGTGTCGCTGTGGGACAAGATCGAGCGTGAGCTCAGCCATACGAAGGCAGGGCCGCCCTATTGGGCTTTCGCCTGGGCCGGCGGACAGGCGCTGGCGCGGCACGTGCTCGATCATCCGGAACTGGTCGCCGGACGGCGGGTGCTCGATCTTGCGTCCGGCTCCGGACTGGTCGGGATCGCGGCCGCCAAGGCCGGCGCGTCCCACGCTATGGCCAATGATATCGATTGTCTGGCGGCCGTCGCCATCGCGCTCAACGCCGAGGCGAATAACGTCGTGGTCGAGGCGAACGCCAGCGATCTGCTCACCGATGTCAGTCCGTTCGATCCTGCGAGCGTCGACGTCGTGCTGGTCGGCGACGGTTTCTACGATCACAGTCTCAGCCCGCGTGTTCTCCGATTTGTGCAGCGCTGCCGCGCTGCCGGGTGCCAGGTGCTGGTCGGCGATCCCGGGCGGGCCGACCTGCCGTTACAGCAGCTGACGAAAGTTCAGGATTATTTTGTCCCGGTTACCCGCGACTGCCAGCATACGGCGGCCGCGACCGGTGATGATGACGATCATGACATCCGGCGCGCGACGGTGTGGGCGTTCGAGGCGTAGAGGCAGCCTTGCACGGACGTGGAGGGCGTTCGACCGGCGGAGCCCGCAAGTTAAGACAATATTCACCATGGCGGTCGATGATTTTCCCTAAGGGCATTCAGCGAAAATCGTGAGATCTCTCCATGTCGGACGGCAACACAGCTGACAACCGCGTCATCCTGGGTGACCCGGTACCGTGGTTCTCCGTGCCGCTTGTCACCGGCGGTTCATTCGATCTGCATGTGTTTGGCGGTCGCTGGGTGGTGCTTGCGTTCTTCGGCGCGCCCGGAACCCCCGAAGCCGAGCAGAAACTCGCCGAATTGCTGCAGGACGCGCAATTATTCGACGAGGACAAGATCGCGGTCCGCGTCATCTTCACCGCGCCGCCGGCCGACAGCGCAAAATACGCACAGATCAGCAGCAAGGGCCTGGCGTTCCTCGCCGACTACGACGGCGCCATCAGCCGGGCTTTCGGCGCTTCCGGCATGCCGCGGACCATCGTGCTGGATCCGATGCTGCGGGCGATCGCCGATATTCCCTGGGACTTCGCCTCCGGTCACGCCCAGACCGTGAGCCAGGTCCTGCGCGGACTTCCGCCGGTCGAAGACTCCGCCGGCGTTCCGATGAACGCACCGACGCTGATCGTGCCGCGGGTGTTCGATTTCGAATTGTGCGAGTTCCTGGTGAAATTCTACGAAGAACAAGGCGGCGAGGATTCCGGCTTCTATCTCGACATCGACGGCAAGACCGCCAAGGCGCTCGATTACCGGCTGAAGCGCCGCAATGATCTGGTGCTGGCGCTGCCGGAAGTGCGCGATGTCGTTCGCGGCCAGATCACCCGGCGCCTGCTGCCGGCGATCGAGCGCTATCTCAATTTCGCGGCAACGCGCATCGATCGCTATATCGTCGCCTGCTACGACAGCGCGGTCGGTGGGCATTTCCATCGACACCGAGACAACATGAATGCCGGTGCGGAGCATCGGCGCTACGCCGTCACCATCAATCTCAACAAGGATTACGACGGTTGCGACGTGGTGTTTCCGGAATTCGGCCGCAAGGCCTATCGGGCGCCCTATGGCGGCGCCATCGTGTTTTCGTGCGGCGCGCTGCACGAAGTCACCCCGATAACCCGCGGGCGACGCTATGCGTTCCTGACCTTCCTCTATGGCGAGGCCGACGCCAGCAAGCGCGAAGCCAACAATGCGCGGCTGCACGATGAGGACCTGCACTACACCGGCACCTGGGATCGGCTGTTCCCGGAGCGCGCGGCGTGATCGGCGACCTCGGGCGCGGGTGACATCATGGCGTTGCGGACATCATGCTTTCTGCACCAGCTGCCGGTGGGCGAGGGCCGCGTCCTGCTCGTCCACGCGGTCAGCCATCTGCGTCTGGCGGTCGACCAAGAGGTCAGCGACGTCATCGACTTCTTTGCGCAGGCGCGGGACTTGCCGGGCGACTACCCGGCGCTCGCCGAGCGGGTGCGCTATGATCGCGACACGCTGGAAGGCTGCATCAGGTCGCTGATCGAACGCGGCGTCCTGACCGAACTGAGCCGCGAGGAGGAACTGGCCGAGATCTCCGGCAAGCTCGGCGCCACCCACGGCCGCGATCCGCTCGAACTGCTGGAACGGTTTCGGCGGGAATTGAAGGAAGGTTCGGAATCCTATTGGGCGGCCGGCACCTCCCATGGCCTGGCGGACCTCAAGGGCGACAAGAAGCGGGTCGACCTGGTCTTGCTGGGCGACTGCGACCTGCAGATGGAATCCGACTTTCTGCGGCGGGAGGCGGCCCGGCGCGGCATCGATCTGCGCGTCGCCGCCACTTTTCCCGACGACGTCCGGTTCGTGAGCGAGCACAAGCACGATGCGGTGCTGATCGGTGCGTTGCGCTCGCGCCACACGCTCACGGCCGATCTCGACCCCGGGCAGAACGCCGCCCATGCGGGCTATATCGCGGAGGCGAGCCACATTCTGGAGAAGCTGCGCGAGCACACCGCGGCGCCGATCCTGATCGACAATCTGCCGGAGCCGACGGTGCAGCCGCTCGGGCTCGCCGAGCGCGGACTGAACGGACATCGCGTGCGGTTTCGCGTCGCCAATATCGTGCTCGCCAATCTGGTGGAGTCCTATACCGACGTTCATGTCGTCGACATTGCCGCAGCGCTCGGCGCCATCGGGTCGGAGCGCATGCTCGACGATGGGTTGGTGGGATTCACCCACATGGGATCGCCGGGTTGGCTGCTGCAGCGCCCCGACAGCGAAAAGGCCGCCGTGCATGGGATTTTTCCCGACCTGGCGCCGCTGGCGCAGGCGGTCGGCGGCGACCCCTATGGCCGCGAAGCAGCGGTTGCGCGCTGTCATCTCGATGCGCTCGCGGTGGTGCTCGGGATCGACCGCAAGAAATGCGTGATCGTCGACCTCGACGGCACGCTGTGGCCGGGGGTTCTGGCGGAAACCGGCAGTCCGTTCGCCTGGGATCCGACGGTAAGCGGAACGTTCTCCTATGTCGGTCTTTATTTCGGGCTGCATGAGGCGCTGCTGTGTCTGAAGAAGCGCGGCATCGTACTGGCCTGCGTCAGCAAGAACGACGAAGCGACGGTGCGCGAACTGTGGCGATATCCCGAGAATTATCCGCGCCAGCGCCTGCTGACCCCGGACGATTTCGTCACCTGGCGGGTCAACTGGAACGACAAGGTCGAAAACATCCGGTCGATCGCCGAAGAGATCGGCTTCGCGCTCGAAAGCTTCCTGTTCATCGACGACCATCCGATCGAACGCGACCGGGTGCGCCAACGGTTGCCTGAGGTGGAGGTGTGGGGCGAGGATCCGTTCGCGTTGCGTCGCAGGCTGCTGAATGATCCGCGCCTGCAATTGCCGCGCATCACAGAGGAGGCGGCGGCGCGCACCGATCTGGTCAAGGGGCAGCTCGGCCGCCAGCGGTTCCGGACCGAGATCGTCAACGAAAGCGACTACGTGGCCTCGCTCGCGGTCGCGTGCCGGATCGAACGGGTCGGCGCCGACGCCAAGCTCGATCGGATTTCGGAGCTGTTTGCGCGCACGACGCAATTCAACACCACCGGCCGCAAATTCGCGATCGGCGAATTGCAGCAGCTGATTGCTTCGCCAGAGGCTCAGGTCTTTGCCATGCAGGTCTCCGATCGCTTCGGCGATCATGGGCTGGTGGGCGCGGCGGTGGTGGATCGCGGCGAGATCACCGGATTGGTGCTGAGCTGCCGGGTGCTGGGGCTCGGCGTCGAGCACACATTCCTGCAGCACGTGGTGGCGGCAGTGCCGTCCGGTCACGCTGCGCTCAGCGGGCGCATCATCGCCACATCGCGCAATATTCCGGTGCGGCACATCTATCGCGACAACGGATTTGCGTTGGATCAAGACGGCGTCTGGCGGCTGGATCGTTCGGGCCGGGCGCAACCGTTGGCGGCGGCCGGATAGGGCGACAGGCGCGCGGTCGATCAACAGACAGCGGCGCTGGTCGCAGCGAGAAGTGGCTCCGTCGCCGCGGGCACCGGTCGCTTGCCGGTATTGCGCCGGCGCGCCTTGGTTCGTTTCGGCCGCAGGATCGCCATGACGATGAGATCGATGCGCTCGCCGTCGATGAAGGCGGCCTTCCTCAGCACGCCCTCCTGCTTGAATCCGAGCGCCTTGTAGGCCCTGATGGCGCGCAGATTGTGCCGGAAGACGGTCAGTTGGATGCGGTTCAAGTTGGCGTGGTTCCAGCAAAAGTGCAGCGCCAATCCGAGTGCGTCCTTGCCCAGGCCCTGCCCGCGAATCCGTTCGTCGCCGATTCTGATCCCGAGTTCGGCGGAACCGTGTACCGTGTTGATGTTCATGATCTGCACGTAGCCGATGATCGCGGGCTCCTTGGTCTTGCGGATTGCGAACATGATCCTGGTGGGATCCTTGCCGAGGGTCTCACACCATTGCCGGTGGCTGACGAGGTCGATCGGACGATAGGCAAAATCGAGCCGCGCCGCGGCGACGTCGTTGGCCCAGCAGAACAGTGAACCGAAGTCGTCGGGGAAAATCGGACCGATGGTGACGTGCGTGCCGAACAGCATGGAGCGGTCCCGCGTCGTTCAGGCTGCCGCGGCGGTGCAGATGGGTTGCTGGCGGGGCCGGTCGCAATCGACGTCGACGGCCTGAGGGCCACCGCAATGCTCCCATCGCGCCGCGCGCGGCCGCGCAGGTTGTGTCGCCCCGACAAAGTTTTGGAAGCTTATGGTTAATGTCGGGTTAACGCCGCGGCGGCGTCCGGTGGACGATGACAATGTCAATCGACATGGGACGATCCTGTAGCGCCAGCATGTCGCGTTATTTTTTAGGGATTGTCGGGCATCATTCTCGTTGAGCGCGCGTATCGGGCCACGCTGGGTGAGGATGCAGTCATGAATTCCCGGCCTCATTTGGCCCAAGCCGCAGCTGCGCCGGTTGCGGACGCGATCGAACGGCCGACCCTGCTCGTCGTCGACGACGATCGGACGCTGTCCTCGATTATCAGCCGGATCGGCGATACCGCCGGTTTCGACGCGATCGTGACCAAGACGGTGGAGCAGGCGAGCGCTCACATTAAAATCGGCAAGATCGATTGCGTCACCCTGGATCTGTCCCCCGGCTGCGAGCAGGAGGGCATTCAGTTCCTGCGGCTGATGGAGGAGATCAAGTGCACGGTACCGGTCGTGATCGTCAGCGGCGCCAGCGCGCGGCAGATCGAACTCACCTCCAGCATCGGACGTTCGCTCAACGTCAACATCTGCGAGACGCTGCAAAAGCCGCTCGACACGCCGACGCTGCGGCGGACGCTGACGCGGATCAAGGACAAGCTGCACCGCTGAGCCCGCTCCGGCCAACGCGCGGCCGTTGCTACTTTCGCACGCAAATCACCCGCACGACCGAGGCTTTGGCGTCCTGGCCGCTCGATCCCGTGGCCGGCGCCAGTTTCTGCGCGGTCAGGAATTCATGGAGGATCTCGACCGGGGCCACAGTCGCCTGCATCCCGGTGGCTGTCGCCGGGCCGGCGACGACCTGGGGCTTCGACTGGACCATGCCTGCAAGGCGTCCTTCGCCGTCGATGACGGCAGCACCGGAGAATCCGAGGCTCGGCGCCGGATCGATCATGCGCGCGGGGCCGCCGGTCGGCTGGATGCGTGCGGAGAGCGTCGAGACGCTGCTGCCGCCGTTCTGCGACTGCGGATCGGCAACCCCGACCAGGGTGAACGCGCCATCGCGGCCACTGTGGTTGGCGAGCGCGAGCGGCGCCAGTGGTTGCGCGCCATAGACGCGCAGCAAGGCGAGATTTGACACTTTGTCCTCGGCGAGGCGCTCGGCATTGCCGAGGCCGGGCACGACGATGAATTGGCAGCCGTCGATGATCTGCCGGTCGGTGAGAATATCGCCCGCGGCGCTCACCACCGTTCCGGATCCATAGTCGACCTTGCGCCGCTGCAGCGCAGTCCGGCGAATGTCGGCGGCGATCTCAGCGGTGGGGAAGGGCGCGAACGCGCTCGACATTGCCACCACCACGTTGTCCACGGTGCCTTCCAAGGCCTGGTCGTACAGAATGATAAAGCCGCGCACTTCCTCGCCGCCGAGGTGGGCGCGCACGTAGAACTTTTTCACGCCGCCCTGCAATCCGGACAGCACGAAGAAGTCCGGCTTGATCACGGTGTATTCGACGGTGCGTCCGGCCGGATCTTTTTTCTGCTGGTCCAACACGCTCGCCAGCGTGGTTCCCTTGGCGGCGATCCGGAAAGTGTCGACCTGGACCTCACCGCGTGCGGATTGCCAATGGGTGCCGGCCTTGCCGGCGGAGGATCGCGGCGCGAGCTTGCTCGGCAGTCCGATGCGGGTGCCGGTCGCCTGATCGTCGAGAATCTGCCAGCCGACCCGTTCGACGCGCGGCGCGGCGGCGGCGGCGAGCTTGTCGCGCTCGTCGGGGGTGAGGACGCCGCTATCCTTGCCGCCGACGCGCTTCTGGAACGCCTTGACGGCGGCGATCGCCCGGTCGCTGAATTCACCGTCGGTGACGCCGTTATAATCCCCGGTCCAGATCAGATCGGATTGGATCGCGACCCGTTCCGCGAGCGGCATGTCGGCATAGACCGCCTTGAGCGGGCCGCTGGTGGCGCGATCGGCCATCGGCGGGCCGGCCTGACCCTCGGCGGGCGCGGCTTGGGCCGGTTTCGGCTTGCGGGCCGCCAAGGCCTGGTCGGCGCCCATGCTCGCGAGCGCGATCAGGACCGTGAGACATGCGGCGCCGATCCTCATCCCGATCCCCCTGCAGTCTGCGTGAACGGACGAAGTGGGGGGAGACTAGCCGAACCGCGGCACGCGCGACAATCAGGTCGATGCTTGACCGCGGCCGCGCCGGCGCGGTTGATAGGCCTCGTTGCTGCAGGAGGCCCGTGTCCCATGCTGACGAATGACGAACTCGAGCGCTATGCCCGGCACATCGTGCTGCGCGACGTGGGCGGACCGGGCCAGGCCGCACTCAAGCGCGCGCGGGTGCTGGTGATCGGTGCCGGCGGGCTCGGCGCGCCGGTGCTGCTCTATCTCGCCGCCGCCGGCGTCGGGACGATCGGGGTGGTCGATGACGATGCCGTCGCCCTGTCGAACCTGCAGCGCCAGGTCATTCATGCAACCGACGACGTCGGCGCGCGCAAAGTCGACACCGCCGCCGCGGCCATACGCCGGCTCAATCCCAATGTCGCTGTGGAGACGCATCCGGTGCGGCTGACCGGCGACAACGCGCTCGCCCTGATCTCGCGCTATGATCTGGTGGCCGACGGGTCCGACAATTTCGATACCCGCTATCTGGTCTCCGACGCGTGCTACTTCGCCAAGACCCCGCTGGTCACCGCCGCGGTCGGCACCTTCGACGGCACGCTGACGACCATCCGCGCGCATCAACGCGGGGCGGACGGCAAACCCAATCCGAGCTATCGCTGCCTGTTTCCGGAACCGCCGCCGGCGGGCAGCGTGCCGGCATGCGCGGAAGCGGGAATCCTCGGTGCGCTGACCGGCGTGGTGGGCTCGATGATGGCGCTCGAGGTGATTCGCGAGATCGTCGGCTTCGGGGAGGGCCTGGTCGGGCGGCTGCTGATGATCGACGCGAGCGCGATGCGGTTCGAAACCCTGCGCTATGCGTGGGATCCGAACAATCCGCTGTCGGGAGATCATCCGACCATTCAACGTCCGTGAGCGCCTGGCGCCACGGGCGTCACTTGCTCCACACCGCCATCATGGTTGAGCCCTTCATCGCCATGATCGACCACTTGTTCGTGCCGTTCGAAATCACCACAAAGCAATTGGACTTGCTGCCCTGCCAGGCGGTGCAGAAACCGTCGGCGGTGAGCTTCCAGGTGCCTTCGCCCTTCGACCCGGCACCGGCCGCGGGTTCGCGCGTCGCCTTGCCGTCGGGGGTGAACTGCATCTTGAATTTGACCCCCGAGGGGGTCGACGCGGTGAATGGCTGGCCGTTGAAGAACGTCGCTTGAATTTCGTTCGGCAGCAGCTTGGTGGCGGCAAAGGCGCTGCCGGCAAGCGCGATCAGAGCGCCGCCGACGATCGCAAAGGTTCGTGCACGCATTGGTATCCCCTCCCCGGACGGGTGATTCCCCGAAACTGGCGAGGCATTATACGTTGGAACCGCAGCCATCGGCAGCGTGGGGCGGGCTTGTACACAATGCCGGATTGACGCGGCCTCGATGCCTAGAGCATCGCCGGCAGCACCCGATCGGGCGGCCGATGTCCGTCCATGAAGGTCTGGATGTTGATAATGACCTTGGTGCCCATGTCGATGCGGCCTTCGAGGGTGGCCGATCCGAGATGCGGCAGCAGCACGACTTTGCCATTGCGGGCGAGCCGCACCAGCTTGGGATTGACCGCGGGTTCATGTTCGAACACGTCGAGGCCGGCGCCCGCGATCTCGCCGTTCTCGAGCAGGCGCGTCAGGGCGTTCTCGTCGATGACTTCGCCGCGCGCGGTATTCACGATGTAGGATTCCGGCCGCAACAGCTTCAGGCGGCGCGCCGACAGCAGGTGGTAAGTCGCCGGCGTGTGAGGACAATTGACCGAGATGATGTCCATGCGCGCCAGCATCTGGTCGAGGCTTTCCCAATAGGTTGCCTCGAGCTGTTCTTCGATCTTGGGAGCGACGCGGCGACGGTTGTGATAGTGGATCTGCAGGCCGAAGGCGCGCGCGCGGTGGGCGACCGCCTGGCCGATGCGGCCCATGCCGATGATGCCGAGGCGCTTGCCCCAGATCCGGTGGCCGAGCATCCAGGTCGGGGTCCAGCCGCCCCATTCCTTGTCCGCGATCAGGACGCTCGCACCCTCGGTGAGGCGCCGCGGCACCGCCAGGATCAGCGCCATGGTCATGTCGGCGGTGTCTTCGGTGAGGACGCCGGGCGTATTGGTGACGGTAATGCCGCGTTGCAGCGCGGTGGCGACATCGATGTTGTCGACGCCGTTGCCGAAATTAGCGATCAGCCGGAGGTGGTCGCCGCTCTGGCCCAGCACCGACGCGTCGATGCGATCGGTGACGGTGGGCACCAGCACGTCGGCGGTTCGCATCGCCTCCGCGAGATCGGCCGGACTCATCGGCTTGTCGTCGAGATTTAATCGCGTTTCGAACAGCTCGCGCATCCGCGTCTCGACATTGTCGGGCAGCTTGCGCGTTACGACGACCAGCGGCTTTTTCCGGTTCGACATCTGTTCTCGCCCTTGGGACCGGTGGCTCGTGGTGCGACCGATCATCGGTCGCCGGACGCAGGCTTCATGCGTCCATAAAGGCCTCTTTAACCGTGATCGCCGACACTTACGCTCTGACGTTGATGCGGTCGCAGAGTGCCAAATTCCGGTCTCTCTCTACCAGATGGGCCGGTCAATACAAAGCATCCGAACCGGCCGTAATCGACTAGCGTCGAACCCGTTATCCCTGAACAAGAGTGAGCCCTGCCGTTCGCCATGGATCTCCACCGCGCTGCGATGATGCTCTCCCGTGCGCTGCCTGTGTTGGCACTCTCGTGGTCGGTGTTGGCCGGAAGTTCGGGCGCGCAAGCGGCCGGAGATGTCGCCAGCGGATCAACCAGCGGGCTTGCGATCCCACGCTTCGTCAGCCTCAAGGCCGATCGCGTCAATGTGCGCAGGGGCCCGAACAAGGACAATGAGGTGACCTGGGTCTATACCCGCGCCGGCCTGCCGGTGGAGATTACCGCCGAATACGAGAACTGGCGTCGGATCCGCGATTGGGAAGGGGCGGAGGGCTGGGTCTACCATTCGCTATTGTCCGGCCGGCGCACCGCGCTCGTCACCTCCAAGGCGAAGACCGCCAGCGAACTGATCCCGATCTACGACCAGGCGGATGCGAAGAGCGACATCGCGGCGCGATTGCAGCCGGGGGTGCTCGGATCGGTGAAGCGCTGCGCGGCCGCATGGTGCCGCATCACCGGCGAGGGGTTCGACGGGTGGATCGAACAGGAACGCCTGTGGGGCGTCTATCCCAACGAAAATATGGATTAGATTATCTCGTGTTCAGTCAAGCGCAGCGGAGCGCATAGTCTTTGAAACCTCTCCCCCGTCGGGGAGAGGTCGGCGCGCTTGGGCGCCGGGTGAGGGGCTCTAGCCCCAAGTAAGAGCGTAAACCCTCACCCGCCCTAGCTTCGCTAGGCCGACCTCTCCCAATGGGAGAGGTGAAGTCCTCAGCGAGTTTCGGAATCGGCCGCCTAGGTCTTGCGCTTGACCCGGACGATCACGTCGACGCGGGCGACCTCGTAGCCTTCCGGCGCCAACGGCATGCGGTCGACGCTGACATCCGCGTTGGGAATATCGACCAGCGCATTCTCGCCTTCGACGAAGAAGTGGTGATGCTCGGAGACGTTGGTATCGAAATAGGTTTTGGAGCCGTCGACGGCGATCTGGCGCAACAGCCCGACGTCGGTGAATTGATGCAGCGTGTTGTAGATGGTCGCGAGCGAAACCGGGACCTTGGCGTTGCTCGCCTCCTCATACAGCATTTCGGCGGTGAGATGCCGGTCGCCCTTGGCGAACAGGATCCAGCCGAGCGCCATGCGCTGACGGGTCGGGCGCAGGCCGACATCGCGCAGCATGGCTTTGACGTCGTGCCACGGGCAGCCGGTGAGTTCACCACGCCCCAGCGATCGCATGTCCTGCGACGCGGACTGCGGCAACAGCTTTGAGACGATGGTCGGCGGCGACTGCATATTCCCTGGGCTCCAAGTGGCTCGTCAGCAAGGTATCAGCAAAGTGGTATCAGCGGAGTGGCTAAGGTCGATGGGCGACTAAGGGTAGCGGCACGGCTGGCGATTCGGCTCGATTCCACGGTGTGAAACGAGATCGTTGCATTTGCAATCATATCCGAAGACGGGGGCTATTTGCAACTCCTTCGCAACAGTCCCGCTACCATTATACATGTGACAATGCGCGCCCTCATGGCCGTTTTGCCGCGGAGAACTTTGCCCCGCCCGGGTGGCGTGTGTTAGGGATTCCGTCCATATGAGGTCGGTCGGAACCTCGCTATGTGGACGGGATGGCATGGAGAATCGGCGCTCAAGCTACGAATACGAGGACCTGCTGGCGTGCGGGCGCGGCGAATTGTTCGCCGAGGGTCCGCAGCTGCCGCTGCCTCCCATGCTGATGTTCGATCGAATCGCCGAAATTGCCGATACCGGCGGCCAGCATGGTAAAGGCCACGCGCGCGCCGAATTCGAGGTGAAGCCGGACCTGTGGTTCTTTTCCTGCCACTTCAAGGGCGATCCGGTGATGCCGGGCTGCCTCGGGCTTGACGCGCTGTGGCAATTGCTTGGGTTTTTTCTCGGCTGGGTCGGGTCGCCGGGCAAGGGACGTGCGCTCGGATTGGGCGAGGTGAAGTTTTCGGGCGAGGTTCTTCCCTCCGTCAAAAAGGTCGTGTACGGCATCGACATCAAGCGGGTGGTGCGTTCGAAGCTGGTGCTCGGAATTGCCGACGGCTGGCTGTCGGCGGATGGCTCGATCATCTACCGCGCCTTCGACATCAAAGTTGGATTGCTGCGCCGAGACGCGATGATGCCCAGCGAAGCCTGAGCGCGAGTGGCCGGGCCGCGCGGCGCAAGAGCGGAAGAGGCATTCATGAGACGGGTCGTCGTCACCGGGATGGGCATAGTCTCGTCCATCGGCAACAACACACAAGAAGTCCTGGCCAGCCTGCACGAAGCCAAGTCGGGCGTGGTGCACGCGGAAAAATACAGCGAGCTCGGATTCCGCTGCCAGGTGCACGGGGCGCCGACCCTCAATCCGGAGGAGTCGATCGATCGTCGCGCGATGCGTTTTCTCGGCGTCGGGGCGGCGTGGAATCACGTCGCCATGGAGCAGGCGATCCGCGATGCCGGGCTCTCGGACAACGAGGTTTCCAACGACCGCACCGGCATCATCATGGGCTCCGGCGGCCCCTCGACCCGGGCGATCGTGGAAGCAGCCGATATTGCCCGCACCAAGGGCCCCAAACGCGTCGGCCCGTTCGCGGTCCCGAAGGCGATGTCGTCGACCGCGTCGGCGACCCTTGCGACCTGGTTCAAGATCAAGGGCGTGAACTATTCGATCTCTTCGGCGTGCGCGACCTCCAACCATTGCATCGGCAACGCCAGCGAAATCATCCAGCTCGGCAAGCAGGACATGATTTTTGCCGGCGGCAGCGAGGAACTCGACTGGACCTTGTCGGTGTTGTTCGACGCCATGGGCGCGATGTCGTCGAAATACAACGACACGCCGCAGACGGCGTCGCGCGCCTATGACGTCGACCGCGACGGATTCGTCATTGCCGGTGGGGCCGGCGTGCTGGTGCTGGAAGAACTCGAACATGCCAAGGCGCGCGGCGCCAAGATCTATGCCGAGATCGCGGGCTATGGCGCGACCTCCGACGGTTTCGACATGGTGGCGCCTTCCGGCGAGGGTGCGATCCGCTGCATGAAGATGGCGCTCGCGAACGTCAAGCCGCCGGTCGATTACATCAATCCGCATGCCACCTCGACGCCGATCGGCGATCTCAGGGAAATCGAGGCGATCAGAGAGGTGTTCGGCGCCAAGTGCCCGCCGATCTCGGCCACCAAGTCGCTGACCGGACATTCCCTCGGCGCCGCCGGTGCACAGGAGGCGATCTATTCGCTGCTGATGATGAACAACGGTTTCATCTGCAAGAGCGCCAACATCGTCAATCTCGATCCGGCCTTCGCCGACATGCCGATCGTGCGCGAACGACAGGACAACGTCACGCTGTCCTGCGTGCTGTCGAATTCATTCGGGTTCGGAGGCACCAATGCCTCGGTGGTGTTCAAGCGACTAGATGCATGATCAGGTACGGTCGGCGCGGCGTGGCGCAAGCATTGCGGAGTTTGGTATGCAGGGGCTGATGGAAGGCAAGCGTGGCCTGGTCATGGGGGTCGCGAACGATCATTCGATCGCGTGGGGCATCGCCAAGACGCTGGCCGCGCACGGCGCCAAGCTCGCCTTTACCTTTCAGGGCGAGGCGCTCGGCAAGCGCGTGCAACCGCTGGCGCAATCGGTCGGCTCCGAGATCGTGCTGCCGTGCGACGTCGAGGACATCGCATCCGTCGACAACGTCTTCACCACCCTCGGCAAGCAATGGGGATCGCTCGACTTTCTGGTGCACGCGATCGGGTTCTCCGACAAGAACGAGCTGAAAGGCCGCTACGCCGACACCACGCGCGCCAATTTCCTGCGCACCATGGTGATTTCGTGCTTTTCCTTCACCGAAGTCGCCAAGCGCGCGGCGGCGCTGATGCCGGGCGGCGGCGCGATGGTGACGCTGACCTATAATGGCGGGTCGCGGGCGATGCCGAACTACAATGCGATGGGTGTCGCCAAGGCGGCGCTGGAGGCCTCGGTGCGCTATCTCGCGGTCGATTTCGGATCCAGGAGCATTCGCATCAATGCGATTTCCGCCGGGCCGATCCGCACGCTCGCCGGCGCCGGGATCGGCGATGCGCGCTTCATGTTCGCGTTCCAGCAGAAGCATTCGCCGTTGCGCCGCGGGGTGACGTTGGAGGAACTCGGCGGCGCCGGGCTCTATCTGTTGTCGGATCTCTCCACCGGCGTGACCGGCGAAATCCACTTTGTCGATTCCGGCTACAACGTCATCGCCATGCCGCAGCCGGACATCCTGCGCGACAGCGGGGTCGAAAACGGCGAGGCGAAGGACGCAGCGCAGTAGGGGGAGGGACGCACCATCGCGCCCTATTCGCTCAATCCCGAATGCCACTCGCTTACGCCGGCACCTCGTCAATTTTGCGCAACGGAAACCGATGGTGCAGTAACGCGGCGACAAAGGCTGACAGATCCTTGTCGTCGGCCGTGACAATGCCGTGCTCCAGCTCGGCGCTGGGAAAACCAGCCGCATTGAACAGCGCGATGCCGTTGCCGAGAAAGGCAATCGGCTTTCCATGACGAAACGCTTCGTTGACGAAATGGATGGCAAGTCCGGATTTTGCCAACGCTTCCGCCTTGTCTCCGCCGAGCACGACGACGCCGTCGTAGATGACCGACGGGGCATTGGGCGCGGCGCGGTTGACCTTTTGCGCTTGCCCCTTGGAATCCGTTAACGCGCCGGCGTGGGCCGCGATCAATTCAACAACGGCATCCTCCGACGTGAGAGCGGCCTTGACGTTCTTCAGATGATTGGCGTCCAGGCCTTCTGCGGCCAGAATTGCGATGCGCCGGCCGCGAATGTTCGGCGCAGGCTTATCGAGACTGAGAGCGGGAGACGCAAGGCTTTGCGCGTCTTTGCGCAACGGGCCCGAAGGGGTCGGTGCGGACGGGGTCGGCTTGGCCGTGGTTCCGATCCGCGCTACGGGAATTCCCGTCTGCGCCGAAATCGCCTTGGCCAGGGCATCCGCGATGTTGACGATGAGTTCGTTCATGACGTGATGCCGAACCTCTTCGTTCTCCACCTGGTTGAGCTCGAATGCGAAGGCCTCCGCAATGTGTTTTTTCTCCCACTCCGACATGCTGTTCCAGAACATTGTTGCCTGGCTGAAGTGGTCGGAGAAACTCGGGCTGCGCTCCCGAATCTTAGCGCCATCCACTTTCTCCGCATAGCTGACGAAGGCTTCCGCTCCGTCCGGCGAATGCATGGGACATCCGCCGCCCAGCCGGTTCGGAAAATAGGAAACGCGCCCCTTGTTGATGATGGTCCGCGCCATTCCGTCTCTTTGGTTATTGTGGACAGGCGCGAGGGGCCGGTTGATCGGCAACTCGGCGAAATTTGGACCAACCCGCCGGAGCTGGGTGTCGATATAGGAGAACAAGCGTCCTTGCAGCAGAGGATCGTTGGTGAAATCGATCCCGGGCACAACGTGTCCGGTGTGGAACGCAACCTGTTCGGTCTCCGCAAAGTAATTGTCGGGATTGCGGTTCAGCGTCATCTTGCCGACGCGGCGGACCGGAACAAGCTCCTCGGGAATAAGTTTGGTGGGATCGAGCAGGTCGAAATCGAACTTGAATTCGTCTTTTTCCTCGACGATCTGCAAACCGAGCTCCCACTCCGGATAGTCGCCGCGTTCGATCGCTTCGAACATGTCGCGCCGATGGAAGTCGGCGTCTTTGCCCGAGAGCTTCTGAGCTTCGTCCCACACCAGAGAATGCATGCCCTTGATCGGCTTCCAATGAAACTTGACGAAGCGGGCTTTGCCTCTAGCGTTGACAAGGCGAAAGGTATGGACGCCGAAGCCCTCCATCATGGCAAAGCTTCGCGGAAGCGCGCGATCGCTCATCAACCACATGAGCATATGGGTGCTTTCCGGCGTCAGCGACACGAAGTCCCAAAACGTGTCGTGCGCCGACGCGGCCTGGGGAATCTCGTTGTTGGGTTCCGGTTTGACCGCGTGGATGAGATCGGGAAATTTGATCGCGTCCTGAATAAAGAAAACCGGCATGTTGTTGCCGACGAGATCCCAAACTCCTTCCTCGGTGTAGAACTTTACCGCGAAACCGCGCACGTCTCGCGGCGTGTCGGACGATCCCCGCGATCCCGCGACAGTCGAAAATCGGACGAACACCGGTGTTTCCCGCTTCGGGTCGCACAGCAGGCCTGCCGATGTCAGGTCAGAGAGGTCCTTGTAGACCTGAAAGACGCCATGGGCTGCAGCGCCCCTCGCATGAACCACGCGCTCGGGAATTCGCTCGTGATCGAAATGCGTGATCTTTTCGCGCAGATGGAAATCTTCAAGCAACGTCGGGCCGCGCGTCGAGGCCTTGAGAGAATTTTGATCATCGGAGATTCTAACGCCCTGATTTCCGGTCATCGCCTCGCCCGGCTGCAGCGTCTCGCGTGCCAGATCCTCGGTCTTTACCGTCTCTCGATGCTTGGATCGGTGATCGCGAGCGTCGGCGGACTGACCAGAAGTGCGGGCTTTGGGCGGGCGCGCGGCGCCGTTCTTGGACTTAGGCATGAAAACTCCGTTCGATGAATACCCCACCAAGCGGCTGCTGATCAGAAGGTTCCTGCCGCCCGAAGTTGCGGGCGCGATGTTTCCGTTAACTAATCAAGTCGGTGTACGATCCGGAGGGCTCTGGTGCGGGGGAGAACCAAAGGGACGTTGCGGCGTTGCCAGCAAGACCGCTCTCAAGAGCTTGTCCTGACCCAGGTGGCCCTTCGTGGCGGATCGCAGCAAGCTGTCAAAATACCGGGCGAAGCGCAATTTCAGCAAGACCGCCGAGCCGAGCGGCAAGAATAGGATTCTCTCCTCACAACGTCCCCGTTTTGTCATCCAGAAGCACGCGGCGTCGCGATTGCATTACGACCTCCGGCTTGAACTGGACGGCGTCTTCAAATCCTGGGCGGTGACAAAGGGACCATCGCTCGATCCCCACCACAAACGACTGGCGGTGGAAGTGGAGGATCACCCCCTCGATTATGGCGACTTCGAAGGCACAATCCCTAAAGGCGAATATGGCGGCGGCACGGTTTTGCTGTGGGACCGCGGTTACTGGGAGCCCGAAGGCAGCAAGACGCCGCAACAAGCTCTCGCCAAGGGCGATTTCAAGTTCACGCTCCATGGGGAACGGCTGAAGGGAAGCTGGGTGCTGGTGCGGATGAAGCACGACCGGACCGGCGGACAGCGGACCAACTGGCTGCTCATCAAGCATCGGGACGCATACGCCCGTGACGGCGGCGACGCGGAGATTCTGGCCTCCGACCGGTCGGTCGCTTCAGGCCGCACCATGGACGCGATCGCAGCCGGCAAGGGGCGCGGCCCCACGCCTTTCATGCTGGCAGGGAAAAATCCGTCTGATCCCGGCGCAGTCTGGGACAGCCGAAAGGGTCTTGCCGCGGCCCAGCGTGCCGGGAAAAGGCCGACGGGCGGGGCGGACAAAGCGCAGGCGATCCCACGGACATCAAGATCCTCGTCAAAATTACCCGATTTCATCGCGCCCCAGCTTTGCGAAAACGTCGAACGTCCCTCCAACGAACCGGGATGGGTGCATGAGATCAAGTTCGACGGCTATCGCATCCAGCTGCGCGTCGCAGATGGAAAAGTCACGCTGAAGACGCGCAAGGGCCTCGATTGGACTGCGAAGTTCAGTACCATCGCGGATGCCGCGTCGAAGCTGTCCGATGCAATCGCCGACGGCGAGATCGTCGCGCTGGACACCCACGGCGCGCCCGACTTTGCCGCGCTTCAGGCGGCCTTGTCGGAGGGCAGAACCAAGAATCTGATCTTCTTTGCGTTCGATCTCTTGTTCGATGGCTGCGAAGACCTGAGAAAGCATCCGCTGACGGAGCGCAAGCAACGTTTGCAGCAGCTGCTTGAGCAACGAGGCAGTCAAAGCGTCATTCGCTTTGTCGAGCACTTCGAGACCGGCGGCGAGGCGGTGTTTCGTTCGGCCTGCAAGCTGTCGCTGGAAGGGATTGTCTCAAAGCAGCGCGATGCGCCCTACCGGTCCGGCCGCAACGGCGCGTGGACGAAGGCGAAATGCCGGGCCGGCCATGAAGTGGTGATTGGCGGATGGACCACGACGAACGGACGATTCCGGTCGCTGCTGGTCGGTGTCTATCGCAACGGTCATTTCGCCTATGTGGGGCGGGTCGGCACCGGGTACGGCGAGGCAAAGGTCAGCCGATTGCTGCCGCGTCTCAAGCAGGTCGCCGCCGCAAAATCCCCGTTCACGGGTATCGGCGCGCCGCCGAAGGGGGCGGGCGTCCACTGGGCGCGACCGGAACTCGTCGCGGAAATCGAGTTCGCCGGCTGGACCGGAGACGGCATGGCCCGTCAGGCAGCATTCAAGGGTCTGCGCGAGGATAAGCCTGCCCGCGAGGTCGAAGCCGACCAGCCGGCAAAGCCCACCGATACCAACGTGCCGACACCTGCAAGAGCGTCAGCACAGCGCTCACGGCGGTCCGACAAACCGGTCGTCATGGGCGTCGTTATCTCCAATCCCGACAAGCCGCTTTGGCCCGACGGCGGCGATGGCGCGCCGGTCACCAAGCTCGACCTCGCCACGTATTTTGAGCAAGTCGGCTCCTGGCTCATCGACCACATCAAAGGGCGCCCCTGTTCGATCATCCGGGCGCCGGACGGAATTGCAGGCCAGCAATTCTTCCAGCGCCACGCCAGTCCGGGGATGTCGAACCTGCTCGACCTCGTCACCGTTTCCGGCGATCGCAAGCCCTATCTGGAAATCGATCGGGTCGAAGGTTTGGCGGCGGTGGCGCAGATCGGGGGCCTTGAGCTGCATCCCTGGAACTGTCAGCCCAACCAGCCCGAGGTGCCCGGTCGTCTGGTGTTCGATCTCGATCCGGGTACCGATGTGGCATTTTCCGCGGTGGTCGAGGCCGCGCGCGAACTTCGCGAGCGGCTGATGGCGCTCGGCCTTGCCGGCTTCTGCAAGACGACCGGCGGCAAAGGTCTTCACGTGGTGACGCCGCTGTCAGAGTCGAAGAAAGGGAAACCGACCTGGGAGGAAGCGAAGGCCTTCGCCCATGAGGTCTGCCTGCGCGTGGCGCGGGACAATCCGCAGCGCTATGTCGTCAACATGGCCAAGAAGCTTCGTGGTGGACGCATTTTCCTCGACTATCTGCGCAATGATCGCACGGCCACGGCAGTCGCACCGCTATCGACGCGCGCTCGCGCCGGGGCAACGGTTTCAATGCCGCTGACCTGGGGGCAGGTGAAGGCGGACCTCGACCCTCGGACGTTCACCCTTCGGACTGTCCCGCCGCTGATCCGCAAGACCAAAGCTTGGGCGGACTATCCTGATGCCGGATATCCGCTGGCGCAGGCGATCGAACGGCTGGGGAAGGCGAAGCTGCCGACATCACCGATCGCGCCGCGCGCCGCGCGATAACGGAGGTTGGCGTGGCAGCTGCAAAAAAGACCCAACGGCGGTCCCCCTCGCGAGCTGCGGCGGAAGCCGAAAGGTTTGCTCTGGCTTTGGACACGCAACCCATGGAAGCCCGCTCCGCGGAGCAACTTCCGGAACACGACGGTCCGTGGCAATACGAGCCGAAATGGGATGGATTTCGCTGTCTCGCATTCAAGGCCAATCGCATCGTGGACCTCAGAGCGAAGTCCGGAAAGCCTTTGGGCCGCTATTTTCCGGAGATCGTCGCGCTCCTTCTCAAGGTCGCCGTGCCCGAGTTTGTGGTCGACGGGGAACTGGTGATCGAACGGGAAGGCGCGTTTTCGTTTGATGCTCTGCAGATGCGATTGCATCCCGCCGACAGCCGGATTCGCAAGCTGGCCGTCGAGACTCCTGCCAGCCTGATCGTGTTCGACATGCTGGCGGCTGCAGCTGGTGCCGTGCTGATGGACAAGCCATTGCGGAAACGCCGAGCGATGCTTGAGGCGTTCGTGAAGAAGTCCGGGAGGTCAGAGCAGCTGGTTCTTTCTCCCTGCACCACGGATCGCGACCAAGCCAAGGGCTGGCTCGCTCAGGCGGGAAGCGGAACGATCGATGGAGTGATGGCCAAGCGTCTCGATATTGGTTACGCGTCCGGCGAGCGTGCGATGATCAAAGTGAAGCGATTGCGCACGGCTGACTGCGTCGTCGGCGGCTTTCGCTATCTGAGCAACAGCCGGCAGGTGGGGTCGTTGCTGCTGGGGCTTTTCGACGCCGAGGGCAAGCTCGACCATGTCGGTTTCACGTCGACGATTTCGGACGCGGAGCGGCCCGCGCTGACCCAAAAGCTTGAAAAGCTGAGGGGGCGGGGAGGTTTCACCGGCAAGGCGCCCGGAGGTCCGAGCCGATGGAGCACCGAGCGAAGCGGAGAATGGGAGCCGCTGCGGCCAAAGCTGGTGGTGGAGGTGCGTTTCGACCATGTCACCGGCGGCCGTTTCCGGCACGGCACCAAGCTGATGCGGTGGCGTCCCGACAAGGCGCCCAGACAATGCACCATGGATCAGATCGCCCCGGCGCCCACTTGAATGGAACGGCAACCGGCGGTCCATCGCAAATGACTAACCGGCGCCGGCCACGCTCAGCCACAGGACGCCGCCAGAGATCAGCGCGAACACGCCCATGCTCAGCACGAAGCCGACGTCGTAGGGATGGAGGCTGGCGCTTTTCAAAAACAGTTGCCTGGTTGGACGGGTCCGACATCCACAGCAACGGTTCGGGCAATGGTCGGTTCCGCGATGATGAGGTCACAAAGGGCTCATGGCTGTCCCGTTCCTCCCGCCGCGCCGTAAATTTGTCCGGTGGCGAAGCTTGCATCCTCGGCAGCGAGCTGAACGTAGATTGATGCGAGCTCCGCTGGCTGCCCTGGTCGGCCAAACGACGTCATGCCACCAAACTTCTCCAGCTTTTCCTGGGTCGCGCCGCCGCTCACCTGCAGCGGCGTCCAGATCGGCCCCGGCGCGACGCCATTGACGCGGATCCCCTTCGGCGCCAGCTGCTTGGCAAGCGACTTGACGTAATTCATCGTGGCAGCCTTGGTTTGCGCGTAGTCATAGAGATCAGGCGAGGGATCGTAAGCCTGTTCCGATGCGGTTCCGATAATCACCGAACCGGCCTTCAAGTGCGGAAGTGCGGCCTTGATGATCCAGAACGGCGCGTAGATATTCGTCTTCATCGTCCAGTCAAACTGCTCAGTCGAAATATCCAGGATCGATGCATGCGCCTGCTGCCGGCCCGCGTTACTGACGACAATGTCGAGTCCGCCAAGACCTTTTACGGCGTCGGCGACAAGCTTTTCGCAGAAGGATTCGTCACGCAGGTCTCCCGGAATAGCGATTCCCACTTTGCCTTCAGCCTTGATTAGGGCAATCACCTCGCGTGCATCCGGCTCCTCGTCGGGATGATAGTTGATGGCCACATCGGCCCCTTCGCGCGCGTATGCGATCGCAGCAGCGCGACCCATTCCGGAATCGCCGCCCGTGATCAGGGCCCTGCGCCCAGCCAGTCGTCCGGACCCCCGATAGCTGTCTTCGCCATGGTCGGGCTTCGGCTCCATTTTGCAGGCGAGCCCCGGCCACGGCTGGGATTGCTTTTGAAACGGGGGCTTTGGATATTTCGACGCTGGATCCCTCAATTCCGCTGGTGCTCTCATGGTGCTTTGTCCTGACGACGGGAGATAAGGCTGCGGTGCTTCGATCGCCGGCCGAGTGCTTGCTGCCCTGACCAATGCAATGCTCGCGATCATTGAATGGTTTGATATTGTTTTCGCGGTGGTTTGAGCCGCAAACGCGCTAAGCGTGCGGAAGGAATGCTTAATCCGGCCGGGCCAAGGCCGGCGTCGGGGAACCATGACGGGCTTCATGGCTTGGTAAAGCTGCGATGCGACACACAAGATTTCGTGCGAGGCGTCGCGTGCGCCTTCCCGACAGGATTGCCGATGGCCTTTCGCCTTGCCGGAACTCGTCTGCGCAACTTGCGTCGCCCGGTGGTGGGAGGCAATGCGCAACCCTACGCGTGGGCTGCGGCCGCGGTCTCAACGCTCGTAATCGCGGCGATTGCGAACCACCTCGTCACCAAGAATACGCTGCGCCGCAATCCTCCCGCCGGGAAGTTTGTCCAGGTCCGCGGGGTTCGTCTGCATTATCTCGAAATCGGTGAGGGCGAGCCTGTCGTGTTCCTGCACGGCAACGGCAGCATGATTCAGGACTTCGAAGTGAGCGGCCTGGTCGCGATGGCCTCGAAGAGACATCGTGTGATCGTATTCGATCGACCCGGATATGGTTACAGCAAACGTCCACGCAGCACCCTCTGGACTCCGGAAGCCCAAGCTAAACTCATCCACTCCGCGCTTCGCCGGATCGGCATCGTCCGCGCTACGATTGTGGGACACTCCTGGGGCACCTCGGTGGCGATTGCGCTCGCGCTGAACTATTCGAGGGCGGTCGGCAGCCTAGTGTTGGCGTCGGGATATTACTACCCGACTGCGCGGCTCGATGTCGTGGCACTCTGCGGACCGGCGCTGCCCATTGTCGGCGACATCATCAGCCACACCCTCGCGCCCTTAATGGGCTGGCTGACATGGCCCCTCGCGATGCGAAAGATATTCAGCCCAAACCCCGTTCCGTCGAAATTCAAGGCGTTTCCGAAAGCGATGGCGCTTCGGCCCTCGCAGATTCGCACCAGCGCGGTCGAAGCCGCTCTCATGATTCCCTACGCCTTCGCGCTCTGCAACGACTACGGAAACCTGAAGATGCCGGTGGTCATCATCGCCGGTCGGGACGATCAGCTCATTGATGTCGAGCAGTCAACGCGGCTTCACCGCGACATACCGCAGAGCCGGTTGCACCTGGTCGCCCGCGCGGGCCACATGATCCATCAGACCGAGACCCGCACCGTCATGGCCGCGATCGAGGAGGCTGTTGCAGCCAGCCGTCGAACCAGGCCGAAGGTCGTTTCCGATGCTGCCGCGTGACCGTCGGCATCACCGGCTTTTTGGCTGAATCAGCCAATGGGTAGGCCGAGTTCTCGCATGACGCCTTCGCATCCTCATCAACCTGGAGCCCGTTATGGAATCGCGCGCTTATTGGAAGGGATATCTCCGATTGTCGCTGGTCACCTGTCCCATCGCGCTTTTTCCAGCAGTCTCGCAATCGGAAAAAACGCACTTCCACCAGATCAACACGCAGACGGGTCATCGCTTGCGGCAGCAAATGGTGGATGAAGATACCGGGAGGGTGGTGGACAAGAAGCACAAGGGCCGGGGCTACGAACTGAACCACGGACGTATCGTCGAAATCACCGAGGACGAACTACAAGCCGTGGCGATCGACAGCACCCATACGCTGGATATCGAACGGTTCGTACCGGTGTCGCAGATCGACAAGCGCTATCTCGACAAGCCCTACTATATCGTGCCCGATGGAAAAGTGGGCGCTGAGGCGTTCCTGGTGATCCGCGATGCCATGAAGAGCAAGGACCGAGCCGGCTTGGCCCGGATCGTCATGTCGAATCGGGAACATGTGATCGCGCTCGAGCCACTCGGAGCTGGCATTCTCGGAACGACATTGCGTTATGACTACGAAGTGCGGGACGAAAGGCAATATTTCGCCGAGGTACCAAGACCACGCATCTCCAAGGAGATGCTCGAACTCGCGGAACACATTCTGGAAACCAAGGCCGGCGACTTCGAACCACGGAATTTCAAGGACGAGTACGAACTGGCACTGCGCAAATTGGTGAAACGTAAAGCCGCGGGCAAGACAATCGAGCCGCCCGAAGCCGTCGAAAAGACGGGCAAGGTGATCGACCTGATGGAGGCGCTTCGTCGAAGTGTCCGGGGGAGCGACGCGCCAGCCGGCAAAGTCCACAGGAGCAAGAAAAAGAAAACGGGACGCGGTCCGCGGAGCCGATCAGCCGCCTGACGATAGAAAAACCGGGCAAAGTCGCCTGCTCGCCGGCCGTGCTTTGGAGATCTCGATTGCGAAGGTGTTTCTCACGCCGAGCGCCTGTAGGCCGCGAAACATCCATCGCATTTGACGGAAAATCGATGAACGCTGGGCGTCGCATGGGGGCTCTCGGCGGGCTGGTTCGCTGAGACACCGGAACCATTGCCTAGACCCGGGATTACCGTTTCAGGGATCTCTCTTGATAGGAGTTTCAAATGACTATTCGTCTAGCAATTATTATTGCTGTTGCAGCAGGCGTCTGGAGCGCCGTGCCTGCGACTGCGGAAGAAGTCGGCGTCGGTGTTGGCCCGGTCGGGGTCGACGTCCATGGCGACCGCGATCGTGATCGTGACAAGACGGTCATCATCAAGAAAGATCGCGATCACGACGGCGACAGAGATAAGACGGTAATCATCAAAAGAGATCGCGATTGATCCAAATCGCTGCGTAGCACGAATGTGAACCTCGGCCCGGTCGGGTCGAGGTTTTTTTGTGTTGGAAGACAAGAAGGTTCGAGATTCGCGGCGCGTGATTCCGGGCTCGACGCTGGGCGCCGCCCCGGAATGACGGGCGTGGGGAAGGTGGAGTGACTGCGCAAAAACAAAAAGGGCGGCCGTTGGGCCGCCCTTTTTGCTGTTCGCGATGTGCCGGGGCTTATTCCGCGGCGGGGGAGGCGTGCTCGCCCTCGGCCTTCTGCTTGGCTTCGAGATCCTCGCCGGTTTCCTGATCGACGATCTTCATCGAGAGCCGCACCTTGCCGCGCTCGTCGAAGCCGAGAAGCTTCACCTTGACCTTGTCGCCTTCCTTGACGACGTCGGTGGTCTTCTGCACCCGGCGGGTGGAGAGCTGGCTGATGTGGACGAGGCCGTCCTTGGCGCCGAAGAAGTTCACGAACGCGCCGAAGTCCATGACCTTGACCACGGTGCCTTCGTAGATGTGGCCGACCTCGGGCTCGGACGCGATCGACTTGATCCAGTTGATCGCCGCCTTGATCGATTCGCCTGAAGCGGATGCGACCTTGACGGTGCCGTCGTCGGAGATGTCGACCTTGGCGCCGGTCTTTTCCACGATTTCGCGGATGACCTTGCCGCCGGTTCCGATGACTTCGCGGATCTTGTCGGTCGGGATCGAGAACACCTCGATGCGCGGGGCGTGCTCGCCGAGCTCGGCGCGCGCGGAGGTCAGGGCCTTGGCCATCTCGTGGAGAATGTGCAGCCGGCCGTCCTTGGCCTGCGACAGCGCCACCCGCATGATCTCTTCGTTGATGCCGGCGATCTTGATGTCCATCTGCAGCGAGGTCACGCCGTTCTCGGTGCCGGCCACCTTGAAGTCCATGTCGCCGAGATGATCCTCGTCGCCGAGGATGTCGGAGAGTACGGCGAAGCGCTTGTCCTCGAGAATGAGGCCCATGGCGATGCCGGCGGTCGGCGAGCGCAGCGGCACACCGGCGTCCATCAGCGCGAGCGAGGTGCCGCACACGGTTGCCATCGAGGAGGACCCGTTGGACTCCGTGATCTCGGAGACGATGCGGATGGTGTAGGGGAACTCATGATGCTTCGGCAGCATCGGTCGTATCGCACGCCACGCCAGCTTTCCGTGGCCGATTTCGCGGCGCCCCGGCGCCCCGATGCGTCCGGTTTCACCGACCGAGAAGGGCGGGAAATTGTAGTGCAGCAGGAAGGTTTCTTTGTAAGTTCCGGTGAGCGAGTCGACATATTGCTCGTCTTCGCCGGTGCCCAGCGTCGCCACCACGAGCGCTTGGGTCTCGCCGCGGGTGAACAACGCCGAGCCGTGGGCGCGCGGCAGCACGCCGACTTCGGCGACGATCGGACGGACGGTCTTGACGTCGCGGCCATCGATGCGCTTGCCGGTGTCGAGAATGTTCCAGCGGACGATCTTGCTCTCGAGCTCCTTGAACACCGCCGAGACCTGCAGCTTGGAATAGGCGGTGTTGTCCTGGCCCTCCGGGCAATAATGCGCGAGTACCTTGGTCTTGGCCGCAACCACGGCCTTGTGGCGCACCATCTTGTCGGGAATGGCGTAGGCGGCGCGCAGCTCTTTTTCGATCAGCCCGAGCATGTCCTTTTCGAGCGCGGCGTGATCCGGCGTCGCGAAGTCACGCGGCTCTTTTGCCGCCTTCTCCGCCAGGCGGATGATCGCCTCGATCACCGGCTGGAAATGCTTGTGGCCGAACATCACGGCGCCGAGCATGACGGTCTCGGACAGTTCCTTGGCTTCGGATTCCACCATCAGCACCGCGTCCTGGGTGCCGGCGACGACGAGGTCGAGCTGACTGTCGGGCATCTCGTCGACTTGCGGATTGAGCACGTATTCGTTGTTGATGAAGCCGACGCGGGCGGCGCCGATCGGGCCCATGAACGGTGCGCCGGACAGCGTCAATGCCGCGGAGGCCGCCACCATCGCCAGAATGTCGGGATCGTTTTCCAGATCGTGCGACAGCGTGGTCACGATCACCTGGGTGTCGCAGCGCCAGCCGTCGGCGAACAGCGGGCGGATCGGACGATCGATCAGGCGGGAGACCAGCGTCTCCTTTTCAGTCGGGCGACCTTCGCGCTTGAAATAGCCGCCGGGAATCCGGCCCGCGGCGTAGGTTTTTTCCTGGTAGTTGCAGGTGAGCGGCAGGAAGTCGATGCCGGCCTTCGGTTCCTTGGCGGAGACGACGGTGGCGATCACGGTCGACTCGCCGTAGGTGGCGAATACGGCGCCGTCGGCCTGACGGGCTATCTTTCCCGTTTCGAGAACGAGCTTGCGCCCGCCCCAATCGAGCTCCTCACGATGAATATTGAACATAGTCGTTTTCTCTCATGGTTTTCGGACGACCACGGAAGCCATGAGCAAGACGGCGAGACGCTGCCGCGCGCGGGCGATCCGCGTGTCGCAACAGCGTCCGGCGATCCTGCCATGGCCTTCGGGCCCTTCGTGGGTTGCCGGGCACTTTCCAAAGGCCCGGAACGCGTTCGGCAGCTGTGCTGCCGGACTAGACGGCGGATGGAACAACGCCATCCGCTCGAACATGCGCGGGTCGACCCGCGCAAGATGGATCAGCGGCGAATGCCGAGCTTTTCGATCAAGGTCTTATAGCGTGTTTCATCAACGCGCTTGAGGTAATCGAGAAGCTGACGGCGCTGAGACACGAGCTTCAGCAATCCGCGCCGCGAATGATTGTCTTTTACGTGCGTCTTAAAATGCTCGGTCAGGCTGGTGATGCGATCCGACAGGATCGCCACCTGGACTTCCGGCGAACCGGTATCGCCTGACTTGATGCCATAAGACTTAACGATCTCGGCCTTGCGGCCTGCAGTTTGCGACATCGTCAATGACCTTCATGTCGGCCGGCGCTGCCATGCAGTCCGGCAAGGTTGAATACGCGCTTGGGGACGATCTCGCCGCGGTCGACTTCGGCGAGGGCTATCAGCCGACCCGATGCCGTGACGTAAACCATGCCGCTGAAGACGGGCGCATCCCGTCCGCGCATTAGGACGGCCTGGCCCCGTTGGAGCCGTGCCGCGTCTGCCTTGCTGATGGCCAGTGCCGGGATGTCGTCCAGCGCGGTCTCAACCGGCAGCAGTGCTTGGGCGAGGTTTAACTCGCCGGCTGCGGCTCTATGGCATAAAGCCTCAAGCCGTTCCAGAGGAATCATGTCCTGTTCGGTAAACGGCCCGACCTCGGTCCGGCGCAGCGCCGAGACGTGGCCGCGGCAGGCCAATAAGCGTCCCATGTCGCGGGCCAGCGCCCGGACATAGGTCCCTTTGCCGCATTCGGCCTCGAATACGGCATGGTCGGGGTCCGGCACCTCGACCAGGTCGAGGCGGTGGATGTCCACCGGGCGGGGCTTGAGATCGACGGTTTCGCCGTCGCGGGCCATGTCATAGGCGCGCTCGCCGTCGATCTTAATGGCGGAGAATTGCGGCGGGATCTGCTCGATCGTGCCGGTGAACCGCGACAGGATCTGGCGGATGTCCTCGAGCGCCGGCCGCGCCTCGGCGGTCGCGGTGACGCGACCCTCGGCGTCGTCGGTGTCGCGTTCCTCGCCCCAGCGCACGGCAAATCGGTAGGCCTTGCGGCCGTCCATCACGAACGGCACGGTTTTGGTCGCCTCCCCGAGCGCGATCGGTAGGCAGCCGGAGGCGAGCGGATCGAGGGTCCCGGCATGACCGGCGCGCTTGGCCGTGAACAGCCGTTTGACGACCGACACCGCGTGGGTCGAGGTCATGCCGACCGGCTTGTCGAGGATCACCCAACCGTGGACGTCGTGCTTTTCGCGCCGGCGCTGACCGGTCGCGGGCGTTGTCCCAGGAGTTGTTGCAGCAGCTGTCGCAGCCGCCGCCGGCTCGTCGGCCTCTGCCTCCGCTGCAATCGGGACGTCATCGTGCATCATCAGTCCTCGTCATCCGGATCATCCGACGTACGGTCGGCACGCGGAGCACGGACGATGTCGCGGCTCACTTCCGGGGATCGCAGCAATTTCTCGATCCGGGAGGCTTCGGCAAAGCGCTCGTCGACGCGGAAGCGGATGTCGGGCGCGAATTTCAAATTGACCCGCTTGGCAATCTCGCCGCGCAGGAAGCGCTTGTTGCGCTCGAGCGCCTCCAGCACCTTCACCTCGTCGTGGCCGCCGAGCGGCATGATGTAGATGGTGGCGAGCCGCAGGTCCCCGCTCATGCGCACTTCCGGCACGGTGATCAGGTGGGTCTCGATCACCGGATCATGCACATCCCCGCGCGCGAGAATTTCCGCCACCGCGTGGCGCACGAGTTCGCCGGCCCGCAGCTGGCGCTGCGATGGACCATGACCGGACTCGCGATGATGCCCGCGCGCCATACTCTTTCTGTCCTAGATGCTTGCCTTGCGCGAACGGGTCAAAGGCAGCGTCAGCCGCCAGCCCGTTCGACAGGTTTTAAATTGTTCGGAGTTGGTCAGCGCCCGTGAGCGTCGAACTCACAATGAGCGTTGCACCTGCTCCACCCGATAACATTCGATGATGTCGCCGACCTTCATGTCCTGATAGTTCTCGAACGCCATGCCGCATTCCTGGCCGGCGGGGACTTCCCTGGCGTCGTCCTTGAAGCGCTTGAGCTGCGAGAGCTTGCCTTCGTGGATGACGACATTGTCGCGGATCAGCCGCACGTTGGCGCCGCGCTCGACAGTGCCGTCGGTGACGCGGCAGCCCGCGACCTTGCCGACCTTGGAGACCGCGAACACCTCGAGAATCAGCGCGTTGCCGAGCATGGTCTCGCGCAGCGTCGGCGCCAGCAGGCCCGACATCGCCTTTTTCACGTCGTCGACGAGGTCGTAGATGATGTTGTAGTAGCGGATTTCGATGCCGGTGCGTTCGGCGAGTTCGCGCGCCTCTTTGTGCGCGCGGACGTTGAAGCCGATGATGGCGGCGCCGGAGGCTTCCGCCAGCGTGATGTCGGATTCGGTGATGCCGCCGACTGCGCCGTGGATGATGCGGGCGCCGACCTCGGTGGTGCCGAGCTTATCGAGCGAGCCGAGGATCGCTTCCAGCGAGCCCTGCACGTCGGCCTTGATCACCAGCGGGAATTCCTTGCGGCCGGTGGTCTTGAGCTGGCTCATCATCTGTTCGAGCGAACCGCGCAGGCCGCTGGCACGCGCCGCGGACTTGTCGCGTTTCTGGCGCGAACGATAATCCGACACTTCGCGGGCGCGGGCTTCGCTGTCGACCACGGCGAGCCGATCGCCGGCTTCGGGGGTGCCGTTGAAGCCGAGCACTTCGACCGGCATCGATGGGCCGGCCTGTTGAATCGATGCACCGGTATCCGACACCAAGGCGCGCACACGGCCCCATTCGGCGCCGGCCACCACGATGTCGCCGACCCGCAGCGTTCCGCGTTGGATCAGCACGGTCGCAACCGGACCACGGCCACGATCGAGCTTGGCCTCGATCACAGTGCCTTCGGCCGGGCGATGGGCGTTGACCTTGAGGTCGAGGATTTCCGCCTGCAGGCCGATGGTCTCGAGCAGCTTGTCGAGATTGAGCTTCTTGGTCGCCGACACCTCGACGTCGAGCACGTCGCCGCCGAGGGATTCGACCTGAACCTCGTATTGCAGCAATTCGGTGCGCACGCGCTCGGGCTTGGCGTCCGGCTTGTCGATCTTGTTGATGGCGACGATCATCGGAACCTTGGCGGCCTTGGCGTGATTGATCGCCTCGATCGTCTGCGGCATGACGCCGTCATCGGCCGCCACCACCAGCACCACCAGATCCGTCACCTTGGCGCCGCGCGCGCGCATCGCGGTAAAGGCGGCGTGACCCGGCGTATCGATAAAGGTGATTTTGGCCCCGGACGGCGCCGTCACTTGATAGGCGCCGATGTGCTGGGTGATGCCGCCGGCTTCGCCGCTGACCACGTTGGTCGAACGGATCGCATCGAGCAGCGAGGTCTTGCCGTGATCGACATGGCCCATGATGGTCACGACCGCGGGGCGCGGCTCGAGATCCGCCGGATCGTCGGCGGTGTCGAACAGGCCTTCCTCGACGTCGGATTCCGCCACCCGCTTGACCGAATGGCCGAGTTCTTCGGCGATCAACTGGGCGGTGTCGGCGTCGATCATGTCGGTGATCTTGAGCATCTGCCCCTGCTTCATCAGCAGGGCGATCACGGCGCGCGCAGGCTCGGCCATGCGGTTGGCGAGTTCCTGAATCGAGATCGCTTCCGGAATGGTGACTTCGCGGATCAGCTTTTCCTTCGGCTCGCCGGCAAGGTGTCCCTTCTGCCGCTGCACCCGGCGACGGAACGACGCGACGGAACGCTCGCGTTCCTCGTCGGCGCTGAGCGCGGTGACGAGCGTCAAGCGCCCGCGGCGCTTTTCCGTGGTGGTGCGGGTGGGCTTGGGCGGGGGAACCGGGCGGGCGATGCCGCCGACGCCGCGCCGCGTGCGCGGAGCTTCTTCTTCCTCGGCCTCGACCGCGACGGCGCGGGATGCCACGGGGGCAGCCGCCGCACCGGCCTTTTTCGCTTCTTCCTCGCCGAAGCGCTTCTTGGCTTCCTGCTCGGCCTTGCGCTTGGTTTCCTCGTCGTGGCGGCGGCGATCATCCTCTTCGCGCTTGCGGGCCTCGGCGGCTTCCCGCTCGGTCCGTTCGATGGAGTCGCGCTCATTGCGCCGACGCGCGTCCTCTTCGGCAATCTTGCGTTCTTCGGCCTCGCGCAACTTTGCGTTGCCGAGCGCGTGGGCGCGGGCGTTGCGTTCTTCGTCGGTGAGGGTGCGGAGCACGACGCCGGATGGCTTGCTCGCGGCTCCCGCGGCGGCAGACGGTGCGGCCGGTGCCGGCGCGGGCGCGGCCTTGGGCGGGGGAGCAGCGCGGCGCGCCGTCGGCGCGGGCGCAGCCGCGACCGGCGCGGGCTCGGGCGCTTTGGTTTCGCCGGGGCCGCCGCGTCGCCTGACCTTTTCGACCACGACCGCTTTGGTGCGGCCATGGCTAAAGCTCTGCTTGACGATGCCCTGCTCGACGCTGCGCTTCAGCGTCAAGGTTCGCTTTTCGCCAGGGTTCTTGTTGTCGGTCATTCCATTCCCGGGTTTTGGGCTGCATCGAACGGCTTGGGGCCGGTCTTCCCGCCCGGATCGCCCATCCGGAAACGGTCGAGAACCAGCCAGCGGGCGAGCACGGTATTGCTCGCACGCCCTGCAAGCAGGGCAGCATGTACCACATTTGTACGGCCCAGTGCCAAATCCAATTGTGCCGACGTAAATGCAGCTATGGTCACGATATTTTCAGGACTCTCGGCAAAACGCCGTTTCAGAGCGGCGGCGATCTTGCGCCAACCGTCGGCGCTGGCGTCTTTCCCGTGCAGCAGCGCGGTAATTTGATCAGTGGCAATCGCGGCTTCGACCTTGGAAAAGCCGGTGACGACTTCACCGGCCTTGTGAGCGATGGCGAGCGAATCGAGCACCGAGCGCTCGAGCAGCCGTTCGATCAAAGGCAAGAGGTCTTTAGATACCGTTACGTCGGATTTGAATCCGCGGCGGAAGGCGCCGCGATTGATCGCCTCCGCCAGCACGTCGCGCTCGGCGCTGACCCAGACGCCGCGGCCCGGCAACTTGCGCTTGAGATCGGGCACCACGGCGCGATCGGGCCCGAGCACGAAGCGGATCATGTGCGCGATCGGCTTGATCTCGCGCGTCGCAACGCACAGCCGCGTCGTCACGGCCGCGGCATTGCGCGGGCCATGATCGGCGTCCGGTTGGTCGAGGCGTGCGAGCATCGTCTGCATCAGACCTTTCGTCGCGTTACTCGGCGGTCTCGGCGACGGTCTCGGCCTCATCGGTCGCGGCCGCTTCCGGTTCCGGCGGAGCAAGATCGGCTTCGCTGATCCAGCCGGCCTTGACGCGGGCCTGCATGATCATGGATTCGCAATCGGTCCGAGCGAGTTCGAAGCCGTCGAGCGCGCCGGGATGGCGCACGGTCTCGCCATCCTTGCGTTCGGTCCAGCCGCTGAGATCGTCGGTGGCGCAACCGGCGAGATCCTCGACGGTCTTGATCCCGTCCTCGCCGAGCTTGACCAGCATTGCGGTGGTCAGGCCGGGGACGTCCTTGAGCTCATCGGCGACGCCGAGTTCCTGGCGCTTGGCGTCAAGTTCCGCCTCGACCTGCGCCAGATATTCGCGCGCGCGGGTCTGCAGTTCCTTGGCGGTGTCCTCGTCGAAGCCTTCGATCGAAGCCAGCTCCTTTTCCTCGACAAAGGCCAACTCTTCGATCGAGTTGAACCCTTCCGACGCGAGCAATTGCCCGACCACTTCGTCGAGATTGAGCGCGTCGATGAACATCTTGGTCCGCTTTTCGAAATCGGCCTGACGGCGCTCGGACTCTTCCTGCTCGGTCAGAATGTCGATGTCCCAACCGGTGAGTTGGGAGGCGAGGCGCACGTTCTGTCCGCGCCGGCCGATCGCCAACGACAATTGCTGGTCGGGGACGACGACCGAAATGCGCTCCTTGTCTTCGTCGAGCACGACCTTGGCGACTTCGGCCGGGGCGAGCGCGTTGACCACGAAGGTGGCGACGTCGGGCGACCAGGGAATGATGTCGATCTTTTCGCCCTGAAGCTCGTTGACGACGGCCTGCACGCGCGAACCGCGCATGCCGACGCAGGCGCCGACGGGGTCGACGGAGGAATCGCGCGAGATCACCGCGATTTTCGCGCGCGAGCCGGGGTCGCGGGCGACCGCCTTCACCTCGACGATGCCGTCATAGATTTCCGGCACTTCCTGGGCGAACAGCTTGGCCATGAATTGCGGGTGGGTGCGTGACAGGAAAATCTGCGGTCCGCGCGGTTCGCGCCGCACGTCGTAGATATAGGCGCGGATGCGATCGCCGTTGCGGAAGACCTCGCGCGGCAGCATTTCGTCGCGCCGCACGATGGCTTCGCCGCGGCCGAGATCGACCACCACGTTGCCGTATTCGACGCGCTTGACGATGCCGTTGACGATGTCGCCGATGCGATCCTTGTATTCCTGATATTGCCGGTCGCGCTCGGCTTCGCGCACCTTCTGCACGATCACCTGCTTGGCCGACTGCGCGGCAATCCGGCCGTATTCGAGCGGCGGCAATTGTTCGGCGATGAAATCGCCGACCTGGGCGGCGGGATTGCGCCGCTTGGCGTCTTCGAGCGAGATCTGGGTCGAATCGTTTTCGACCAGATCCGCCACCAGCAGCAGGCGCGACAGCCGCATTTCGCCGGTTTTCGGATTGATCTCGGCGCGCACTTCGGTTTCGCTGCCGTAGCGCGAGCGCGCGGCCTTTTGGATGGCGTCTTCCATGGCGGCGATAACGATCCCGCGGTCGATCGACTTCTCGCGAGCGACGGCATCTGCGATCTGCAACAGTTCGAGCCGGTTGGCGCTAACGGCCATCGGTCATTCTCCCTCGTCTTGAGCCATGGCCCGCTTGCGCGCGGAGCCGTGACGGAAATTCTCGTGTTGGCGGGTGTTTGGTTCGTTCTCGCGAGCGTCCCGTTCGCCGCCCGCTTGACGTTCAGTGGCCTTGCCGCGTCGCAAGGATTCCGTGATCAGTGCATCCGTGAGGACCAGCTTCGCTTCGGCCATGTCCTCGATCGGGAGCAGGACGTCGGAGGGCTGACCCGCAGGCGCATCCTGGTTCTGGATGCGGGCGGCCATGCCGTCGGTCCCCAGCAATATACCACGGAACCGCTTGCGTCCCTCCACCGCGACCGTCATTTCCACCTTTACAGTGTGGCCGGCAAAGCGATCGAAGTCGGAACGGCGCACCAGCAGGCGATCGATGCCGGGGGAGGAGAGCTCCAACCGATAGGCGCGATCGACCGGATCGGAGACGTCGAGCACCGGCGACAGGGCACGCGAGGCGGCCTCGCAATCTTCGATCAACATTGTGCCGTCCGGGCGTTCCGCCATGATTTGCACCGTGCAGCCCGACAGACCTGAGATCCGCACCCGAATCAGGCGATAGCCCAATCCGTCCAGCACTGGTTCCGCGATCTTGGCAACGCGCGCGGCTGTTCCAGTCTCGCTGATCAGGCGGGGTTCGACGAACGCCGATGCGTCGGTCGTGTCAGTCATGCGTTTGCTCGGCTCCGTTTGCCGATCGGTCGTGTTCTCTATGCTTTCGGCCGTCGTGAATACGGGTGGGCTGAATGCGCGTTGCTGGTCAGTTGACGCACATCCGGACCCGAACCACTCTGCCGAATGCGTTATGGCCGGGTGGGGTCGGACCTGCGCCGGAGCGTTGGCCGACCCGCTGATAACAAAAAAGAGCGGGTCCCGGCCGGGGCCCACTCTCAAAAGCCGTTCGGATCAATCCGACCGTTATGAGATGTCCAACATGGACTTGCCAAATATAGCGAAATGGCCGCCGCGTGCAAGGGTCTGATTTGCCTATCTTGGCTAACGCTTCGTTCAGATTCCGGCCCTAAGCTCGCGCGGAAGCCCTGTAGCTGCCTCAATTCGCGTCCGGATTGTATCCATGGCCTCGCCGGCATCATTGATTCCCGAGCTTGAGGAGGTTCTCAGCCGCGGCTCGGCGGAGCGCCGCGCGGAGACGTTGCTGCGCATCACCAACCTGTTCATCGACGGCGCAAATTACTTCAACGAAGACCATATCGGCCTGTTCGACGACGTGCTGATGCGGTTGATCACGGAGATCGAAGCCAAGACGCTGGCGGAGCTTTCGCACCGACTGGCTCCGATCGACAACGCGCCGATCCAGTTGATGCGGCGACTGGCCAAGGACGACGACATCGCCATCGCCGGTCCGGTGCTCAAGCGTTCGGCCCGGCTCGACGACAGCGATTTGGTCGACATCGCGAGCCACAAAGGTCCCGATCACCTGCTGGCGATTTCCGGACGCAGCCAAATCGGTGAGAAGGTCACCGAGGTCCTGGTCGAGCGCGGCAACCGCGACGTGGTGCGCAGCGTCGCCACCAATCAGGGCGCCAAGTTTTCCGAAGCATCATTTTCCAACCTGGTAAAGCGCGCGGAGACCGACGGCGTGCTGGCCGAGAGCGTCGGCCTGCGGAGCGATGTGCCGCTGCATCTGTTCCGTCAGCTGGTGGCGCAGGCAACCGAGGTGGTGCAAAAGCGATTGCTGGCAGCGGCGCGGCCGGAAGCGCAAAGCGAGATCAAGCGGGTGCTGGTCGAGGTGGCGCGCGAGGTCGGCACCAAGGCCGCGCCAGCGCGCGACTACCGGGCGGCGCAGCGGGCGGTGCTGGACATGCGGCGGGCGGACACGCTCGACGAAGTGCAACTCGCCAATTTCGCCCGCAGCGGCCAATTCGAGGAGATGGTCGCGGCGCTGTCGGCGCTGTGCGCGGTCCCGCTCGATGTGGTGGACCGGCTGATGGGCAGCGATCGCACCGACCCGATTTTGATCCTCTGCAAGGCCGTCGGGTTCGAATGGCCGACGGTGCGCTCGATCATCAAGGTGCATCCCGGCGCCAAGGGCACCTCGACGCAGGGGCTCGAGGAAGCCCACGCCAATTTCGACCGGCTGTCGCAATCGACAGCGCAGCGCGTGGTCCGGTTCTGGCAGATCAGGCCGCCGGAGGCCGATGACGCGACGGGTGCGAGGAGCGTTTAGAGCGAATGCTTGCGGGATGCGGGATCAGGCATCGATGATGTGGTCAAAATCGCTCACAATTTGCTGAGGCGGACACGTCGCGTGAGCCGCCGCCCGGGCAGTCGGGTGCCGGTGCAAGGCCTTGAGCGGCTTGCCGACAGCTCTACGAAAAACACCGCTAATTCCAACCAACTTTGTTGACGTCGGGGCGTTACGGTCAACTGCACCGTGAGGGGTCAGGGGTTGTTGGCACCATCGACATCGCCATCGAAACGGTGAACGGACACGCCGTCCCTCCGAGATGCGCCGGCTTAATCGCGTGCGGGATCTATGGCCCCTTTTTTCAATACCCAGCTGGACTTTATCCTTTTCTTCTATGGCCTGGCATTCGTCCTGCTCGGTTCCACCTGCTTTGGCATCGCAAGGGGCGGCGAGCGAGGAGGCTCCTGGGCGGTGCTCGGTTCGTTTGCGTTTGTCCATGGCGCGGGCGAGTGGCTGGATTTAACGGCACTGATTGTCGGCGACACACCCGCGTTCGCCGCGACACGCATCGCGGTCATGACCGGATCGTTTGTCTTGCTGATGGAGTTCGCCCGCCAGGAGGCCGTCCGGTTCGGATGGAAGCTTCCCGGACGGTGGCCGTACGCGCCGTTGGTGTTGCTGGTGGCGGTTGCGGGGATCACCGGTGGCCCGAATGTCGCCGGCGGTGTTGCGCGCTATGCCATCGGATTGGTCGGCGCGATTGCGACCAGCGTGGTATTCGCTCGGCATGCGAAGGGTTTTTCGGGAACAGCAAAGCGCTTCGCGATCTTTGCCGCTGCGGGCTTTGCGCTTTATGGAGTCGCGGCCGGCGCCATTGTTCCGAACGCGCCGTTCTGGCCGGCGAATGTCTTCAACTACGACTGGTTCGCCCACGTCACGGGAATGCCGATTCAACTCGTGCGTGGCATGCTCGGCTGCTGGATCGCGTTTTCGATTTGGACGATCTGGAAGTATCAGCTCACTTTGGAGGTCGCCTCCGCGCGCTATACGGCGCATATCCGCCAGCAGTTCATCTGGACTCTGGTCGCGATGGCGACGATTCTTGTGTTCGGCTGGATGCTGACCGAGTTCCTGGGCGGACTTTATCAGCGGAATGTCCAGGAAGAGGCGCGGGGCGATATCGACCTGGTAGCGAGCCGTCTTGACGGCGAAACCGCCACCATCGAAGGCATGGTCAGGGCGCTCGCCGGTTCGCCCTCCGTGCTCCCGTTTCTGGTCGGCGGCAACCGGCAAGACCAGGAGCGCGCGACATCGGTTCTGGACCTGGATGTCGAGGCGTCGGGCGCCAGGCTCGGTTACATTCTGGATCGGTCTGGTGCGGTTGTCGCCTCGTTGGATCGGGAAGGCAGTGGATCGGACACGCCGAACGAAGGCATCGCTTCGTTCTTTCAAAAATCGATCACGGGCGCAGCCGGCTATGCCTTTGCGTTCGATGCGGCGAGCGGGCAGCGAGATTACTACGCAAGCTATCCGGTCCGCTCCGGTGACGGCAAGATTGTCGGCGTCGCAGTCCTGGTGAAATCCCTCGACGTTTTTGCAGCGGACCTCAGGCAGTTCGACCGCCCTTATTTCCTCATTGATCCCGATGGGGTGGTCGTGTTGACGAACCGGCCACAAATGATGCTCCGCACCTTGTGGCCGCTGTCGGATGAACAGCAATCGATGCTGATCCGGCAGTTCGGGACTTTGAATGTTCGGCCGATGGTGGGGAGGGAGATTGTCGACGCGACATGGACCATGGTCGACGGGGAGCGCGATTATGTCCGCCGCCGGTTCACCAAGCATAGTCGCTGGTCGCTGGTGATTTTGAAGCCGACCCGGGAAATCTTTGCGACGCGCGTTTTTGGCATCGTCATCACGTTTCTGGTGGCGATCATGACGTTGATCTATCTGTTCGGTAGAGAACGATGGGTCCACGACAGCGTCCAAATGGACAAGCGCCTGCAACTGCAAGAACTGGCTCGCGACCTTCGGTTTCAAGCGACCACCGATCCGCTCACCGGTCTCAACAATCGTCTGGAGTTCGACCAAGCTCTGGCCGGCGAGATCCTGCGGTCACAGCGCTACAAGTCGCCGCTTTCCTTGATGTTCTACGACATCGACCATTTCAAGGACGTCAATGATGCCCACGGCCACCAGGTCGGCGACAAGGTGCTGATCCAGCTGTCGCGATTCATTCAAGGCTGCATCCGCGATACCGATCTGCTCGCGCGGTGGGGCGGGGAGGAATTCGTCATTCTGGTCCCGGGGTCCGACGGGCAGACGGCGGCCCGCTTTGCGGAGAAATTGCGGGACGCGATCGGACAGGTCGTGTTCGACACGGTTGAGACCGCGACCTGCAGTTTCGGTGTCGCTCAATATGCGGACGGAGACACCGCGGAAACATTTATCTCCCGCGCGGACGCCGCTCTGTATCGCGCCAAGATCAACGGCCGCAATCGGGTGGAATTGGCGTCACCGCCGGCTTCCAAACAAGCGCTCGCGTCGGTCGCATAACCGCCGGCGCCGCGGGCTGTCGTTTCAGAACTGCGATTTCCGAACTGCCGCAGCGATACGAACCAATGGCACGCCTGGCGTCAGGTCTGCGTTGCCAGTACTATTGCCTAGCCATCGGCAGCGCGAGACATCGCGGTTGCGCAAGAAAATCGATGGCCAATCAATAAAGTTCAATTCATAAAAGGGGGAAATGTCATGGTCAGCCGGAGGATCTTCTTGTCGCTCGCTGCCGCTAGCATTGCCGCGCCCCGATTGGCGTCCGCCCAGCAGACCTCCCGGGTTGCGCTCTATGCCAATGTGGGCACCGACCTGACGCACTACGACATCGATGTCGCGGGCGCGGAGCTGATCAAGCGCGAAACGGTCGCGCTGCCTGCGGGCGTGCAATATGCCTGGCCGCATGCATCGCGACGCACGCTGTATGTTGCGTCCAGCAGCAGCGCGTCCGGTTATGGCAAGGCCGGGAATGAGCACCACGTCAGTGCGTTCAGCATCGATCGCGCGACCGGCGCGCTCAGCCCGCACGGGCGAGCGATTGCGCTGCCGACGCGTCCGATCCATCTCAGCACCGATATTCCGTCCGAGAACATTCTGGTGGCGTTCAACAATCCGAGCGCCGTGCGGGTCTACCGCATCAACAAGGACCTCACGCCGGGCGAGGAAGTGATCCAGCCGGGTCCGATCGACGCCGGCATCTTCGCCCATCAGGTGCGCACGACGCCGGACAATCGGCTGGCGATCCTGGTGACCCGCGGCAACGAAGGCACGCCGACCAAAACGGAGGATCCCGGTGCGCTGAAAGTTTTCGACTACAAGGATGGCGTGCTGACGAACGAAGTATCGATCGCGCCCAACGCAGGCAAAGAATTCGGCCCGCGGCACCTCGACTTTCATCCGACCCAGCCTTGGATGTATGTGTCGATCGAGACGCAGAACAAGCTGGTCATGTATCGGATGGAGAACGGCAGGATCGATCCGAATATCGCTTATCGCGCGGCGACGCTGGCCGAGCCGAACAATATCAGGGCGCGTCAGGCGGCCGGCACGGTTCACGTGCACCCGAACGGCCGCTTCGTCTACGGGGCCAATCGCGCCGAGGCCACGGCCGAATTTCAAGGCAAAGACGTGTTCAAGGGCGGCGAAAACAGCATCGTCGTCTACGCGATCGATCAATCCACCGGTGAGCCGCGGCCGATCCAGCACATCGAGACGCAAAAAATCCATCCGCGCACTTTTCACATTGACCCGAGCGGGCGCCTGCTGGTGGCGCAACACAATCTTCCGGTCCATGTGCGGGACGGCGACGTGGTGAAAACCATTCCCGCCGGACTGTCGGTGTTCCGGATCGGCGATGACGGCACGCTGACCTTTGCGCGCACCTACGATATCGACGTCGGCGAGCGGACCATGTTCTGGATGGGGATGGTGCCGCTGTAAGCGAGCGCTATGCGCGGCTGAAGCGATCGCGACGCAACCGAGGTTGCCACCAAGGTTTTTACGTCGGATCCCGCCGCCGGAAAATCAAATAACAGGGCGTGCGGCCTTCGCGCTTGGCTTTGGCTTCATAGCGCGTGCTGACGAAGCCATCCCAGGGCAGGCGCCAGTCGGCGGCGCGCTCGGCGGTCCAGGCAAAGGCGGGCGAGCGGGCAGCGCGTTCCAGCGTCCAGGCCGCATAGTCGGGAATATCGCTGGCGAAACGAAATTCGCCGCCGGGCCGCAGCACCTGGGCAAGCTTGTCCAGGCTGGCGTCCTGGACGAAACGCCGCTTCCAGTGTCGACGCTTGGGCCAGGGGTCGGGATAGAGGAGATCGACGCGCGCGACGCTCGCCGGGGGCGCCCAGGCGATCAGGTCGGTGGCGTCGCCGAAGTGCAGCCGAATATTCTCGCATCGTTGCGCCTCGATCAGCGCGAGCGCCTTGGCCATGCCGTTTACGAACGGCTCGCATCCGATGAATCCGATCTGCGGATACGCCAGCGCCTGTGCGATCAGATGCTCGCCGCCGCCGAAGCCGATCTCAAGCCGAACCGCGTCGACGGCATGCGGAAACAACAGGCGAAGATCGGCAGGGGCGGGTGCGCCGAGATCGATCGCGAGACGCGGCAGCATCTGCTGCATCAGGCCGGCTTGATGCGAGCGCAGCCGGTGTCCTTTGCGCCGTCCGAAAAAGGCGCCGCCGTGCTCGATCGCGTTATTGGCCGTCACCGTGTCGCCTGCATCGCTGCGGCAGGCTCTTCCTGCCCTAGAGCGGGTTTGAACCCGCTCTAGCTTATTGCTCGATCGCATGATCGGACGGAAAACCGGCTTCCACTGTTCCTGATCATGCTCAAGCGAATGATATCAGGAAACGGCTCCGCGGATCGCGTCGACGAGGTCGGTCTTTTCCCAGGAGAAGCCGCCTTCCGCGTCGGGGGTGCGGCCGAAATGACCGTAAGCCGAGGTGCGGGCGTAGATCGGCCGGTTGAGCTTGAGATGCTCGCGGATGCCGCGCGGCGTGAGATCCATCACCTCGCTCAGTGCCTGTTCCACGCGCGCCTCGGCGACCTTTCCGGTGCCGTGCAGGTCGACGTAGATCGACAGCGGCTTGGCGACGCCGATGGCGTAGGCGATCTGGATGGTGCAGCGATCGGCGACGTCGGCCGCCACGACATTCTTGGCGAGATAGCGCGCGGCGTAGGCCGCCGAGCGATCGACCTTGGTCGGATCCTTGCCGGAGAACGCGCCACCGCCATGGGGAGCCGCTCCGCCGTAGGTGTCGACAATGATCTTGCGTCCGGTCAGGCCGCAATCGCCGTCCGGTCCGCCGATCACGAACTTGCCGGTCGGATTGACGTGCCAAACGGTGCCTTTGGTGATCCAACCCGCCGGCAAAGCCTTGCGCACGTAAGGATCGACGATCGCCTGGATGTCGTGAGACGTCAGCTTCTCGTCGAGATGCTGGGTCGAGATCACGATCTGGGTGGCTTCGACCGGCTTGCCGTTCTCGTAGCGGACGGTCACCTGGCTTTTGGCATCCGGGCCGAAGGCTGCGGTCTCGCCGGAATGACGGGCGTCGGCCATCAGCTTCAGAATGCGGTGCGCATAATACAGCGGGGCCGGCATCAACTCCGGGGTTTCACGGCAGGCATAGCCGAACATGATGCCCTGGTCGCCGGCGCCCTCGTCCTTGTTGCCGGCGGAATCGACGCCCTGTGCAATGTCGCTGGACTGGGCGTGCAGATACACCTCGATGCTGGCCTTTTCCCAATGGAAGCCGGCCTGTTCGTAGCCGATTTCCTTGATGGCGAGCCGGGCGCGGTGCGCGAGATAGTCCTTGGTGATGGCGGCGGGACCACGGGTCTCCCCGGCGATCACCACGCGGTTGGTGGTCGCAAGCGTTTCGCAGGCGACGCGGAGGTGGCGGGTGTCCCAGCCATAGCGCGGGGCGAGGTCAAAAAACGCATCGACGACCTCATCGGAGATGCGGTCGCAGACTTTATCGGGATGACCTTCGGAAACGGATTCGCTGGTGAACAGATAACTCGTGCGGGACACTATGGAGCACTCCCTCCCCGAACGCGGCTGTAGCTGCGTTGCTTGGCGTAATCGCGGCTCTTGTTGCAGTGTCGCGATGCCGGGTCAAGATGTGGGCTAAGTGGGATGGAGGTGGGCAGAAGTAAAGGCAGCGCCGATGCGGCCGTCAGTATCGCGATCATTCTTCTCCGGCAATCTGTTCGACCAGGTCGACGATCTTGCGCCGGAGCTTGGCATCCTTGATCCGCATGAATGATTTGGTCAGCGAAAGGCCGTCGGAGGTTGCCAGGAAGTCCGAGACATAGGCCGGCGAGGGAGCCCCATCCAGGTTCTCCGTGGTCCCGCCGGGTACATTGGGTGCGCCCTCGAAGAAGAACGCCACCGGAACCTGCAGAATATGAGAAATCTGCTGCAAACGGCTGGCGCCGATGCGGTTGGTGCCCTTTTCGTACTTCTGCACTTGTTGGAAGGTCAGGCCGAGAGCGTCCCCCAGCTTCTCCTGACTCATTCCAACCATCATCCGCCGCATACGAACGCGGCTCCCCACGTGCTTATCGATGGGGTTCGGAGTTTTCTTAGTCATAACGATCTCCTATACCCCCCACATCGGCCGCAATGTCTGATGGAACCTTTTCAAACGCAATCAGTGATTTGCAGCCCAGGGCTCCGCGGCGATAAAAGTTGTGAAAATTCGCTATAAATCAACTTTTACGCGAAATTTATGCGGGTTTTGCGACAGTTTTTGAGGGAAGGCGGGGTCGGGCTGGGGAAATCTCGGCCAAAAAACGTCCGAATCGCGGCATGGGCCCTTATGGGGCATCGCTCACGATGCACGGGTCCGGCGTATCACGATCACGATCCACAGTGCTGCCAGGATCAGGGCGAATGGGCCATCACCGACGCGGGCATAGAGCGGTTGCTCGATCCGCCGTGGCAGCGCCGCGTCCAGCACCCCCTCGATGCCCAGCGGCAATGAGGCGGTGACCCGGCCAAGCGGATCGATGACCCCGGAAATGCCGGTGTTGGCGGCGCGCACGATCGGCAGGCCTTCCTCGATGGCCCGCACTCGCGTCTCCTGGAAATGCTGGTAGGGGCCGGAACTCATCCCGAACCATCCGTCATTGGTGAGATTGACGATCCAGTTCGGCCGTTCGCCGGCGGGGACCACGTCGTGCGGAAAGATCACCTCGTAACAGATCAGCGGCAGAAAGCTCGGGGCGTGCGGCAAGGCGATGGCGCGGCGGCGCTCGCCGGCGTCGAAGCCGCCCGGCACCTTGGTCAGCTGCATCAGCCCGAGGCTTTCGAGGAGATGCTGGAACGGCAGGTACTCGCCGAACGGAACCAGGTGGATCTTGTCATAGACGGAGAGAATCGAGCCGTCGTGATCAATCACGTAGATCGAATTGTAGGCGTGCAGCACCCGCGGGCTCGGCGACAGTTCGGCGGCGCGGGCGGCGCCGGTAATCAAAACCGTGTTCGGCGACAGTAGCTTGGCGATGTCGGCGAGGGCATCGGATTCGCGGGCCAGCAAGAACGGAAAGGCCGATTCCGGCCAGATCAGATGGGTGACGTCGTGCACGCCGGTTGATTGCGGTCCCGAGGCCCGATCGGACAGCGTCAGATAGCGCTCCATCACCGCCTGCTTGGCCGAATAATTGAATTTGTCGTCCTGCGGCAGATTGGGCTGCATGATGCGCAACCGGACGCCGTCGACGAAGTCGGTCGGAGCATTGGCCAGGCGGAGAATGCCGAACAGCGCGATGGCGGCGAGCGTGATCGCGGCCGATGCCGGTGCGATCCAGGCGCGCGGCGTCTCCTGCTCATGGTCCGCCAGCACCGCCGGCGTCGCAAACATCGCCACCGCCACAAATGTCAGCCCCCACAGGCCGATCAGCGACGCGGTCTGCGCGAACACCAGCGGGCCGGTGAGGGTGTAGCCGAACGCGTTCCACGGAAACCCGGTGAACAGGTGACCGCGCAGCCATTCCGACGTGGTCAGCGCGGCGGCGAGGGTGAGGATGCGCATGGCACCGCCGGTCCAGGCGGCGCGGGCGAGCGCCAGTCCCAAGGCGGTAAAGAGTGCAAGGCCGGCGGGCAGCGCGACGACCGCAAACGGCAACAGCCAGCCGAAGGTCTTGGCATCGACCAGGAAGGCATATCCGACCCAATAGAGACCGGCGAGAAAATAGCCGAACCCGAACCACCAGCCGGTGGCGGCCGCGGCCATGATGCCGCCCCATCGTCCGGCCGCTGCGCCGTCGGTCAGCCAAACCAGGATCGGCATGGTGACGAACATGGCCGGCCAGAAATCGATCGGGCTCAGCGCCAGGGTGGAGGCGGCGCCGGCCAGAAAAGCGATCAGCGCGCGGTGCCATCCCCAGGCCAGCACGATCGGATGGGACAGCCGGGCGAGCGTCACGAGCGGCGCGCGCCTTTCAGACGGGGCTTGCTCGCGGGCTCGGCAGCCGGGTCGACGCC
>Ga0265342_10000363_pt1 | contig 50032 bp, 36 predicted proteins | sample 4CB327metaG_FD_203125 | JGI IMG/M metagenome (GOLD analysis project Ga0265342, IMG submission 203125) | Rhizosphere microbial communities from Carex aquatilis grown in University of Washington, Seatle, WA, United States - 4-CB3-27 metaG | ecosystem: Host-associated > Plants > Roots >... | reverse complement strand
TCCAGTTCTACGGCGACAGCACCGTGCGGGTGCTCAAGTGGCTGCCCCAGGGATCTCCCGCGAAGAAGAGCCTGGTGGTGATCCAGAACAAGCTGCCGAAGCTCAAACTGGAATCCAAAGAGACGTCTTCGGTGCTCTCGCTCAGTTCGAAAGCCATGACGGTGCAGATCTCGAAACAGGATGGCAGCGTCGCCTTCCTCCGCGCTTCCGGTGACATTCTGCTGAAGGAGAGTGGAAAGGCCGCTCTCGCTCCCGTCGAGTTTAGTGGCGACAAGGGCTTCAGCCTTCTGCAACGATTCACGCTCACCGCTGCGGAAGGTATCTACGGCCTTGGACAACATCAGGATGGGATCATGAACTACCGGGGTCGCTCGGTGACCCTGGTGCAGGCCAATACGCAGGCCTCCACGCCTTTCCTGGTTTCCACTCAGGGCTACGGCCTCTTGTGGGACAACACCTCCAAGACCATCTTCAAGGACGCGCCCGAGGGGCTGACCGTCACCTCCGACATCGGTGACAACATCGACTACTACGTGATCCAGGGCGACAACATCGATGGCACTATCGCGGGCTACCGCAATCTCACGGGTGCCGCCCCCATGTACGGCAAATGGGCCTACGGGTACTGGCAGAGCAAAGAGCACTACCACACCCAGGACGAGGTGGTGGCGGTGGCGAAGGAATACCGCAAGCGCGGCATCCCAATCGACAATCTCATCCAGGACTGGAACTACTGGGGCACCATGCAGAACTGGAGCGGCATGATCTGGGATCCCGTTCGCTATCCCAAGCCGGCCGAGATGATGAAGACGCTCCACCATCTCAACTTCCATCTCGCGATCTCCATCTGGGGCGGGCTGGGGCCCGATAGTAAGCTCTACAAGGAAATGGACAAGAGGGGCTTTCTGTTCAAGCCCACGGGCTGGGCTGGGTTCAAGTTCTATGACGCCTTCAATCCCGCGGCCAACGACCTCTATTGGAAGTCTCTGAAGACGGGGCTCTACTCGAAACGTATTGATGGCTGGTGGCTGGATTCCACGGAGCCGGACATCATCAATGCCCTCAGCAAGGAATCTTCCGAGTACGAAATGAAGCGGGTGGAGAACAACCACCTGGGCTCGTGGGCGCGGTACCTCAACGCCTATCCATTGATGATCACTGGCGCACTCTACGACCATCTTCGCAAGGAGAACAATCGCCAGCGGGCCTACATCCTGACCCGCTCCACCTTCGCGGGACAGCAACGCAGCGCCGCCACCACTTGGTCTGGCGATATCGGCGCGAGTTGGGAGATCTACCGTAAACAGATTTCCGCGGGAATTAACCACTCGATGGCGGGGATCCCTTACTGGACCTTCGATATCGGCGCCTTCGTCCTCGGCAGCTATGGCGGCGTTTTCGATCGCGGTATCAAAGAGCCCGCCTATCAAGAGCTCTACACGCGCATGTTCCAGCTGGGAGCCTTCAGTCCTATCTTCCGCGCCCACGGCTCCGAGGGCCCGCGCGAGATCTGGGAATTTTGGGAATTCTCCGATGCCTTAGTGAAGGCCGACAAGTGGCGCTACCGCCTCTTGCCGTACATCTATTCGCAGGCCTGGCAGGTCACAAGCCAAGGGCAATCGATCATGCGCGGCCTGCCCATGGATTTTCCGAAAGATCCGAAGACCTTCGCCATCGACGACCAGTTCCTGTTCGGTCCTTCGATCATGGTTTGCCCCGTGACGGAGTACATGGTGCACCGGCCGCCCGAGGCCACGGTGCTGGTTCCCACGGCCAATCTTCGCACCAAGGATGGCAAGCCGGGCGTTACGGTCACGTACAGCAAGGATGTGGACCACAAAGTTCCGTCGCTTGTGCGGGTAGAGCCGCAGATCGATCTCATGTGGTACACGGGCCGTCCCGACTACGCCACCGAGAGCACCTTCTCGATCCGCTGGGAAGGCAAGCTGGTGCCAAGTCAGTCCGGTCCCCACCAGCTCCACGTCAAGAGCTTCGGTGCCCGGCGCCTGTTCTTGGATGGCAAGGAACTGCCCTTCCTTTTCGACAATACCTTGGAACGCTACACGCATCCGCTCCAATTGGAGGCCGGGCGCTCCTACGATCTAGTGATGGAGATTGAAAACTCCACGCCCGGGGCGGTCAAGGGCCAACTCTACTGGAGGACGCCGGATCTCTACGCCAAAGAGAAGGTGGTGGAAAAGCGACCCCAGACGCGAAAGGTTTACCTTCCTGCGGGCGCCTTGTGGCTCGATTTCTGGACCGGCAAGACGATCTCCGGTGGCATCACCATCACGGCGGATGCCCCCATCGACAGGATCCCGCTGCTAGTCAAGGCCGGCTCTATTCTGCCCCTCGGGCCAACCATTCAGTACACCGCCGAGAAGCCCGCCGATCCCATCGAGCTGCGCATCTACCCAGGAGCCGATGGCCGGTTCGTTCTCTATGAGGACGAGGGCGACAATTACGACTACGAAAAGGGCGTGTATGCGACCATTGCCTTCCAGTGGGACAACGGCAAGCGGCAGCTCACCATCGAAGATCGCAAGGGCGGTTTTCCCGGCATGCTCAAGCAGCGCAGCTTTCACATCGTCGTCGTGGGCGAAGGGCGTGGCACCGGAATGGATCTCACCCCGAAGCCCGACCAGGTGGTTTCGTACGACGGCAGTCAGAAGGCCGTGAAACTCTAGCTACCCCACTGTGGGCAGCACGCCGCCTGGGCGACCATAGTGCGGCACCACGTTCTCGCCTAGCCGTGGCTCGACGAATCCTCCCAGTGAACGCGAATAGTAGAGACAGCCGATCTCGCTCGGATCGCGCGTCGTGAAGAAGTGCTCGGCGGCGTCCAAGGCAGCCATCCAACGCAGCTTCAGCTTGGGTAGGTCGACCGGTTGGGTGAGGTGAAGCCTGGTGAAGTCCTCGGGGCGATACCGGCCGCGACGGCGCAGCAAATCGAGCAACATGGCGGGCGTGAAGCCGGGATCCTTCCCGGCCGCGGCCCAACACAAAGCCCCAAGAGGTAAAAGCTCCATCGCCTCGTGGATGTCGAGGTAGTCGCGCGGTTCGTCGCGGCCGACCAGCGCCAGCAGCTTGTTGATGGCGAGATCGATGCTCGAGAGCTGAAAGCCCGAACGTTCGTTGCGAACGGTGGGCAAGAAGCGCCACGCAGAATCGTGCGCCCATTCGAGCTTGGTCGCCTCCTCGCCTTTGCGCGCGATCGCGCGCGCGAACCCAGGCTGCTGCAGCAATACCTCGATTTGGTAGCCCGACTGTTCGAGCAATTGCGTATCGTCGCGGACCGCCAGTGCGACTCGCTCCTCCGAGTCGTGGAAGTAATCGAGGTCGTTGCTGTACCGCTTGGAGTTGGGCTCGATGTGTAGCGCCGAGCCACCGGCCAGGTAGCTGTCGGAAGAGCGGTTCACCGCCAGGAGTTCGGCAATGGCGGCCTGGAATGCCGTTAGCGGCATAGGCTTGCTCCTGTCCGCCAGCCCTCGCGTCCACCGTGGGTCATGAGCTGGCGCGCGACCCACGGGATGTCCTCCACGGTCACCACGTAGTCCTTCGGCGAAGACCAGAAGCAGCTCGCGTAGAAGCGCTTGAAGGCACGCCTCGCCTCGCGTAGCCGAACCATTCGCCGAGCGGTTTCTGGCTGCAGAACGCGCCGGCTGCGCCGCCCTCCGCGTCGTCCGATCTCGGCCAGGTAGGCACGAACCTCCGGTAGCATAGGAATGATCGTATCCAGCTTATGATGAATATCAAGCAATATTACTTCCCAGACTTGAACGTCGCCGAGACAACATTCCCTTTGAAATGCGGACAATGGCACACGGTCACCATGTTCCCTGACTTCACGGTGCAGATCGTCGACATCGCTGAAGACTTCAGCATCAGCAATTCCGATTCGCTCTTCCCTGGCATCCCCGGCCAATAGTAGCTGTCGGCAGCGGCGGGCCAGGCTGCTCTCGGTGTGTGCAAGGGAGATGTGCTACGGGCAGCTGAAAACAAGCCAAGTCCCGGCAGGTACCTGACCGGTGGCGGAAGCTCCTCGATTCAAGTGCACGAGGTAGGCGTCCCCGGGGCACAGGTTCTGATCGTTCACCAGGCTGTAGCAAGGAACCACCGATTCCGTGGCATCGCACACCGGAATGGCTTCCTGGGTGCCATCGGGCGTGTCGTAGCTTGCCGCGCACTGCGGAGTTTGCGTGTAGCTGGTGGGCACGCACTGGTTGCGCATCTTCTTGGCCAGGGTGGAACCGATCTGCGACATCGCCGCCGAGAAATCGGGCTGGCAGATGCTGAACTTCTGTCCATTGGCCCCGAACTCGTCGACGAACGCGCTCATACGCAAGCCGCCCGTCGCCCCGTATCCGGCTGCTTCGGCATCAAACCCGGTGGCGGGGTCGGGATGGGTTGGCGGGTGGTTCGGGTCGTAGCAAACCGGGAAAGAATCAAACACCGTGGGATGCTCAGTGTCCGCGGTATTGGGGTTAGGAATCGGAGCAATCTTGTACGTGGCAGTGGCCATGTCGGCGTCGCTCAGCGGCCAGCCGAAGATGCCTGACACCAGGACTTGCTCATTCGGGAGTTTCTTCAGGCTCTTCATTTCACTCGCTAGCTTGCTGGTGCTCCTAAGTGGGCTGCAGCTTGTCGGCCCCGAGGTGTCCGTTCCCTTGGCCCCGTTGCCGTCCAGTGCGTTGGGACATGCATCGGTTCTGGCCGCGCAGCTTGCAAAGGGCGCTTCAAAGGCAGCCTCGGTTGGATAGCCAGGCGGCGCGCTGGTGAGGTTTTTCCCCCCGCACGCGTGGGCGCGTGTGGCACAACGAAGACTGGCCGATTCGCCACGAGCCTCGGGCTTGTCGCCGTACATGCCGTCGTTCATGGAAGCGGAACAATCGTCTTCGTCGCTCAAGAACACCAATCCAAGGTAGGCGCCTTGCCGCAGCATCGCGTGCTGGGGTTCATTGCCTAGGCCCGAGGCTTTCAGCGCGAATTCATAGGACTGCAGTTGCTGCTCCATCCCGCATCCCAAGGTTCCAAGATTGCCGGCCAGGCAGGAGAACACGGATTGGACGTCGCCCGTGAAGTTCACCGGCGATCCGCCCTGGTATTCCAGCCATCGCGCGTTCGGATCTGTGACACCGCAAGCAGAGGCTCCGAGCATCATGAACTTGCCCAGGTCCCCGTAGTTGGAATTGATATTGTTGTTGGGACCGCAAGAGCCGCTCATATACGCGCCGCCCGTGCCAAGATCGCTGTCGATAATGGCGATGCGCAGGTCAGGCAACGAACCGTCGCCTGGATTCTTGAGCGCGTCGATCAGTTTGGGGAACTGTGCCCTCAGTTTGTCCTGCTTGGGGGCCATGGAGGGGGAGTTGTCGATCATGAACACCAGATCGAGTTGTGGGATGGTACCCATCGGAAGAAAAAATTGGTTCGCGTTGAGAGTCGATCCGCCGCCAGAATTGGGATCCTTTCCGCATGACGCAAGGATGAGGGTGAAGAGAGCAAAGGTGGTGACTTTCAGGTGTGTTGGCTTCCTCATGCCCCTACCTGTCCCGCCGGTTCAACGCTCCTTACGGAAAATCGGTCCTTCTACGGATGCATGTGCCGAGTGTCACACGAGGAACTGCAACACCGGTGGCGTCCTGTGTCCCCCAGCGCTGCCTATTTCTTCGCACCATCCTCGCGCCAATGCGTCCAGTCGCCTACCCGCTCTCCACGTAAGAGCCCTGCGTCGCCGCGCTTGCAGCAGAGAATCGTCGAGGTTTCAGCTCAGAAGCTGCCTTCCAAAACCATTCCACCCAAGGTGGGGGCCACCACGATGGACTTGTTGGTCTTTCCGGACTTTGGTGTTGGCGAATCGCCGCTGTGGGAGATCGCGAAATAGAGGGCCACGCCCCCTGAGATGAGAGTGGCGGAGCCGAGAGCGTCGGTGACGTATCCGTAGTTCTTGCTCTTTGTGCGCGCGTTTTCGATGTTGCTTTTGGTGTTTGGATAGGTCTTGACCTGGTCATTTAGATTCTTCTGGGCACCGAGTGCAAGGTAGCCGAACACGCCAGTCCCGACGGCGAGAGCCGCAGTCGTCGAGAGACTGACAATCAAGCCGGATCGAGAGGGCGCGGTCTGAACCGGCGTCTTTGCGCTCAAGGACGCGGATGACGACGCAGCGCTTGGCGCGAGCCTTGCCGAAGTGACAGTGGGTACGTCAATCTGGAGATCGACATTCACACTCTCGTTTCCAGCCACGGTGAGCACGCGGACAGCCTCGGGAGAGCCGGCTTTGGACGCGCTCACTTTGCGCGTTCCCACATTGACGGGGACAGGCCCGGGTAGGGGTGAGGTACCCACGCTAACGTTGTCGACCCGGATGTCGGCGCCCGTCACATTCGTCGAAATCTGCACATGGGCGATCCTTCCCACGAGCTTTACCGTCATTTCGTCGACCTGGGCGCGACGATCGGCGGGGATCTCGCCGCCGCCCTCGGCCATGTATTGCATGAGGGACTTGTAGGCGCCCACGAAGTCGTGAAGCGCATATTGGGTCTGCGCGATATTGTAGAGCACGAGGTAAGATGGCCTGATTTGGTAGGCCTTGCTGAATTCGGCCAGCGCGCCCTCGTAGCTCCCCTCGCGGTATAATTCGACGGCCCTCTGAAACCTGAGGGCAGCCTTGGCTGAGTCTGCATCTTCAGTGCCCTGCGCCTGGGCCATGGTCGCTTGGGGAACGAAGAGCCATGTCAATGCGACGGATAAAGCAAAGACCTGTGTTTTCATGGCTTGTAGGGATTCCTTTCGTCAATCGGTTTGGCATTGTGCCGCGAGGATGGACCATCCAGGTTCATGCCCGGCTCTACGCCTGGGCCCGGCGACACCGTCGCTGGTCTGACGTTGCTCTTGGGGCTTGACTCGAGCTGGGACGGTCGCGATCTTGCCCCTTGGCGAACCGGAGGCGTATGGGCTCGGTGCAGGCTGATCTTGAGAACCACATCGTTCGAGAAGCTGACCTGCTGATTGAACGGAATGTACCCGGGCGCCGAGGCGCTGACGACGTGAATACCGCGATCCTTCGGGACCTCCAGATTCAGTCGATGCCCCGCGAGCACGTTGCCGTCGAGGCTCAGCTCGGTTTCCATAGGCTCCGCCGTGACTCCGAGGCGGATGATCTCGGGGACAGCCTTGATGCGAGGAGAGGAAGCCACGGCGGGCGCAGCCGGAGCCACGGACGGCTGTGCTTGGGGCGATTCCTCTGGGCTCGCAACCGGCGCAGCGATGGCGTTGACCGGTGCGGGAGTGGCCGTGTTCTTTCCCTTCATCGCCAACGCAATGATAACCACCATGACCAGAGCGGCGACCGCAGCCGCAGGCAGGAGAATCCTCGAACTGGGGGATCGCTTTGGCTTGTCCCGGAAGGTGTCATGCGCGGCGATCATTTCGGACTCCGGCACCTTTCGAGTGATCGCGTCTTGCTCGCTGATCATGATGACGGGAGCGCCACTCTGTTCGTCCTCTGCCGGGGGACTTTCGTCGATCGCGACCAAATGCAGTGGTGTCGTATTCATCTTCCTTCGCCTTTCATCCTCTTCACCACAGGCTCTTGATCGCCGGGCCCAGCGTCTTCGCCAGGAGAGCCATGCCCGAAATCCCCAGAAGCAAGTACGTAAACCGCTTGAAATTCAGGTCCGACATCCGCCTGTAGATGGCCAGGCCACTGAGGGTTCCTGGCACAACCGCCGGCAAGCACAAGACCAGGAGCAACCAGAACCGGGCGCTCAAATAGGACGGATGCAACCATGCAACCAGTCCAAGCGAGTAGATCTGGGACATGATGATGTAGGGCTGGACGATGGCGCGATGTCTCGCCTTCGGCAAACCACGCAACCCCGTCCACACGACGACCGCCGCGCCCGGGAAGGCGGTGAAGCCACCCACCACACCCCCGAGGAAGCCGACGGAAGCGCCGGTCACCGGACCGTCGAAGCCGCGCAGCTTGAAGCTCGATGGCTTGAATATCGAATAGACGGCATACGTGACTAGCAGCGTCCCGAATACCATCATCAGCTGCGTTGCCGGCAGGTGAGACAATAGCCAGATTCCGATCGGTACGCCGACCACACCGCCGAGCATGCATGGCCCCGGGCCTGCCCAGAGATCTTTCGCTGACTTGGGCATATCTTCGCGCAACTGCCCGGCCGAAAGAAGCTGGTTTCCCGTCGACAACGTTTGAAACAGCGGAACCTGCAAGATGGGTGTGAGAAGCAAGAGGGTTGTGGCCCCCACAGCGGAGAAACCGAACCCCGACAGCCCACTCATCACGCCAGAGAGAAAGACAATCGCCTCGATGCTGGCCAGCTCGCGGATGCTCAAGCCAGCCACGGCGTTTGGTGCCGCCGGCAACGAGACAATGATCGCCACCACTGCCATGAGCGCTGCGACTGCAAACAGGCGCAGCGTCGTCTTGCCCAAGCTCGCCTGCCCGGGCACACTCTCTAGCCCACTGGAAGGTTCGGTCTTCGCGTCCGCCAGGCTTTCGATGACGAGAGCAATGTGGCTGGGTGACCGCTTGAGCGGGCGTTTTGTCGGAACGCCGTTGTTGTTTGCGGCAATGGCGCGGGAGGCCGCTTCAACGGTCCGATTGCCATCAGGCGTGACAGCTCGTTCGTCCAATATCGGGATTTGTATCGGTGTTGCTACTCCCATGTTTCGAGCCCTCCCAGAGCCCACTACAAGTTTCGTCAACGTCGCACACGTCATCAACATCGTGGCGCTGCACGCTGGCGGTCTACGATTCGTATTTCACAGTGACGGAGGCTCCTCAGGAGGATTGCTTTACGTGCTACTCCGTCTCGCAGAAGCCGTAATTACACGCCGGGGCACTCGCAGGGCAATCGTTGAGCTGCGTGCATGGTGTGCAGGACGTCTTTCCAGTGGTTCGGTAGTCGAAGTGACAGCCGCATTGATAATTGTTTGGATTGTGTATGAATCCGCCCATCTCGGTGTCACGGGCCACCTTCATCGCGCACTGAGGAACCAGCGACGCATCGATCATGGCGTCTACCAACGCGACATCGAGTTTTGGCAGCGAGAAGCCCATGACGAACGCTCCCGCCGCGGCAGAAGGCGCGCCATTGATGTTGGCGGTGTAGAAGTGAACATAGCCCCACAGGGGATAGTGTCCATCGCGCACATTTGCCTTGTTGAACGACCTGCCGGTAGAATCGGGCAAGAACCCGGCAATCTGACCTTCGCCTTGCAAATAGAGAACACGCAGGTTGTCTCGTCCCTTGTCGGCGTAATCAATGGATAGAATGCCGATGGATTCCTCGGGTTGTGCGGACTGAACTAGCGAGTCGCGAATGTTATCGGTCGACAGCCTGTCCACGCCCCAGAATGCAGTTCGTGGCACATGGATGAGCTGTGCTGCTAGAGCGGTCGAACCGGCGCCCGAATTTCGGATGGAGTAATACATGGGATCGATCCACGGGCTTACGTTTGGGCCCACGGGATTTATCCCACCTAGTCCGAAAATGATGTGAGCCGCTTCGACGCTGATTGAGGTTTGCGTGGAAAAATCCGGCACGGTAAAGCCGAACGTGACGACTGGCCCCGTGTAGCCGGCAATGAGCCCACCAGGGGCATAGGCCAAATTGCACACTGTCGAGTAGAGGTTCGATACCCCGATGTCGACAACGTTGCCGGCCGGGTCGAGCAAGCAACTGATCTGTGTGCCGGCGTCGTCGAAATAGTAGGCGTAGTTGGCTGCCTTGGTCGCCGTCCCGGGCACGTCCTTGATGAGGGTCAACGTGGGATCGAATACGGCATTGACGCCACCGCACGAGGTCCCGGCCATGAATACGGCGCGATAGGGCGGGGTGTTGGCCGCGAGTAGCGGAGTAACCTGCTTGAGCAAGGGTCCAAAGTCGGATGTTCCAGTCATGTAGATCACGTTGGGCCCGGCATCTGCGCACCTCACGGTAGGCGGCGCCACGGCTTTGATGGTTGCCGTGAGTGCCGTGGCACTTTGCGGAGGCACTGGGTCGGGCAAGACAGCGCCGGCGCCGCAAAGTCCAAGCTTGGCGCAATTGTCGAACGGCATGCTCTGGGCAGCGGTGCATGCGTTGAGGTACTGGGTGGTGGTCGTGGGTGTTCCGGAGAAGCAGCCTTTGGGGCCGAGTCCCGAATTCACGCATATGCCCTGGCTACACACGGCGTACGCGGTGCTACCGGTCTCGAACTTGGCACAGTCGAGGTCAGTACTACACTGCACCATGTCTCTGTCGATCATCACGCTGCATGCACTCGCGAGGGGCAGCACAACAGCCAACGCAACGTTTACGGCTTGATTCATTTTTGCCATCGCATCTTTCGCTAAAAGGTTCACACCACTGCGATGCCGTGGTATCGGCCGTCCTAGATGATTCCTTTAGTCTCAGATGTGAAATCCTGAGTCATCACGACGATTTCGCGACAAGCCAGATGCATAGAAGTCGAATCCAACGGGGTATTTGCGATTCGAGGACCCGACAGGTTAGGCTTGAGACTAATGTCGATGAAGCCTGCGGTGCCACGCACTGGCAACGGGTGTCCAACGCGCCCAACCTTCGCTGAAGCGCTCGACCGCCGCGTTGAGAGCGCTCTGGTTGTACTCGTCTTGGGCGTGGTGCTTTTCTCGTGTCTCAGGCCGCTCTCGCAAGGGCCAACATCGGTCGTCAGCTTTGCTGCGGCGACGGCGCCGCCATCGTCGGCGGTTCTGCCTGCCAGCTTGTCGTGGACCTCGCGTGGCCCTCTCATCGTCCCTGTATCGGACGCTGCCCATCACCTCGTTGCGGTCAAGGATCCCACCGTTGTCCGATACAACAACCGTTGGCACGTCTACGCAACCTCGGTTGCTCGCGGTGGCATCTACGGCATGGTCTACGTGTCTTTTGCCGATTGGAGTGACGCCTCCAGGGCCACCTTCTACTACATGGACAAGACGCCCGGCTTTGGCGGCTATGTCGCCGCGCCGCAGTTGTTCTACTTCACACCACAAAAAAAGTGGTATCTCGTCTTCCAGTCGGGGCCGCCCATGTTCTCGACGGCAGATGACCCAGGTGAGCCCACGACCTGGACCCAGCCCGCGCCCCTTTTTGCAAAGACGCCGGCGATCGTCGAGCAAAATGGTGGATGGTTGGACTTCTGGGTGATATGCGACTCGCAGTCCTGCCATCTGTTCTTTTCCAATGACAAGGGTCGCTGGTACAAGAGCAAGACATCCGTCGCGAAGTTCCCTTATGGATTCAGCGATCCAATCGTGGTGATGGAGGACGCGGAGGCGGGGCGGCTATTCGAAGCCAGTAATGTCTACAAGATCAACGGAACCAACAAGTACCTAGCCCTCATCGAAGCTTTCGATGGAACCTCGAATTGGCGACGCTACTTCCGCTCCTGGACGTCGGATAGTCTCGATGGGCCATGGACGCCCCTGCACGAGAGCGGAGCGTCTCCCTTTGCCGGCAAGCAGAACGTCACCTTCGACGGCACGGCCTGGAGCGATGACATCAGTCACGGAGAGATGATTCGCGCCGGCTACGACGAGACGATGGCAATAGACAGGCCGAAGCTTCAATACCTCTATCAAGGGTTTGCGCCCGGAGCGAATGCGAGGGAATACAACGCAATCCCGTGGCAGCTCGGTGTGCTCACGCAGAAGTGAGCGACGCGGCGTTCAACCCCTTAAGATGCTGGCCGGGCGCCTAGGTGACATACCGGACCTGGCGCATCCTCTTTTGGCTGATTCATGTGTTTGCGCAGTCTTTCGGGGAGCAAGAGCGAAAGTTAACATCGCTCGATGTACGTTTTCCTGTCAGATTTGGAAAGTGAGTCCTTGCCAATGGTGGAAGACAGGTAGCACATGCGAGCGTTCATCCGACTTGATCGACAATGCGAAGTGATCGTCGTGTGCTGTTTGGGGGTAATGGCGGCGATGGCAGGGCGAAACGCGGCGGCGATGCAGCTGGACCCGCTGTCGTCGCCGCTACCCACCGCACCCGAGGATAGCGCGTCGGCCCCTCTACTTTTTCAAATGGAGCCGACCAAGATCCCCTTGCCGCCCGACGGTAAAGTGGGGCCAGTCACTGCGATGGATTCAATCTTGAAACTGGTCCTCACCGACTATTTCCAGTTGCGACGTGGCCGATTGCTGGTGCCATCGGATCGATCGAACCTCACCGGGCCCTTTCTCATGAGCCCTCCAGGAGGAGCCGACGTCTACTCCGCGGCGGGAGCTGGAGGCTTCATGGGTCCGAAGAAGAGCGCGACGGATCGGGATGATGGCCTAGTCGCCTTTGGGAATTGTATTGCAAAGAGGGTCAAGTATTTTCTGGGCCTCTTCGACCTCGACAACACTCAGGACGATCCGCTTCTTTCTGGCGGCGTCACTGTTGCGCTTCTAGGAAGGGAACCGGGCTCTTGGGATCGCGGCAGGTCCTATGACGATAGGGACATCGTGACCATGGGGGTCGGTTTCCAGTACCGAAAGAAGGAGTCCCGAGCGAGCGACCTGCAAGACTCTAACAACTATGCCAATGCGAACATCCTGATGGGCGACCTACTGGCGGAGAAGACCCTATCGAGGACCGGAACCCTTTCCCTGGAGGCGACGTACTACCATTGGGACGCTGGCGAGTCAGCGAGTCAGACTACCTATGTTCTGGCGAGCTTCCGGACTCCGAATCACGGCAGGATTGGCAGGGTCCAGACATTGATCAGGTGGCACCAAACATCGACGCTATCGGGTGAAACGAAACGTACCATGCTCGATGCGTTCGTCACGTACATCGTGCATGGGCGCAACTTACGCGTGACGGCCGGCTATCAGCGGACCGACGTTGGAAACACGGTTATCGGGAATGCAGTCCAGGCCGGGCTGCAGATGCGCAAATAGGGAAGAATGGGCTTGAATTACCGACCTGTTACCATTCTTGGTCGACCAGTACATGGTCAATGGGAGGATTGATATGCGACGAACTTTTGCGTTTCTGACATTTTGGGTGATTGCGGTTGGCGCCTGCGGCTCATCTGGTAGCGGCGGAACCGACAGTGGCACTGGCTCGGGCGGGAACGGAGGCAGCCCAGGGACCGAGCTCTTCTCGTGTACCATGACGGCCTCGGCGTTGTGCACGCAGCTCCTGATTCCATCAACGGGTTCGACGTTGAGCACGGAGCAGCAGACATGCACGATGACCGAGAAGGGCACGAGCGGAACGGGTTGCGCGGCGGCCGGTATTGTCGGGTGTTGCTTGGCCAAACCGAACGATCCCAGCCACGAGGAGCAGTGCTACTACACCACCGATGCCGCCAGCATAGGTCAAGCGATTTGCTCAAGCCCGCACACGTGGTCGACCACGATGTGATGTGCTCGCGGCACGGCCGGCGGAAACCCATAAGTTACATTCCGACACGGCAACGCAACTCTGCGGACAATGCCTATGCCAGGCGACGCTGTCGGTTCGGCCTCCCCCGCTGCCGGCTTCGCCGCGGGTTGGCACCGACGCCCGTGCTGCCGGCAATCCTCACTTGCCGCGCGCGGCTTGCTGCTCTAGCTCGTCGTAAAACGACTTCAAGACAGCGAACGCCTTCTTCTTGGTGCCATTCTCGCCGACGAGGCCCTTGCGATTCCAGCCGTCCTGCACGTTCGGCAAAACCCGGCGCGGGGAGCGGAAGTCGGCGAGGATCCACGGCGTCACGCCCCGCCAGGCTGGGATCTTCCGCAGCATGGCGATGGTCTTGCGATACAGGTCTTCTTGGTATTCCTCACTGAAGCGCGTAAGCGGGTCGGCGTGAAAGCCTTGCAGCGCATCCGCGCCGAACTCGCTGATGACCACCGGCTTCTTGTATTTGATGGACCACGAGATGCGCGCCGTTTTCTCGGGCAGGCCGTCGTACCAGCCGATGTACTGGTTGAAGCTCACCAGGTCGGTGAACTCGCCGAAGGGATCGTCCACGATGCGCAGGTCGGGGTTCTGCTTGTCGCCGTGAACTTCCATGGCCGCCGAGATCAGCCGCGTCCCGTCCAGCGATCGCGCGGTGTCGACCAGCGCCTTGAGAAAGTGAGTGCGCTCGGCGCTCACCGGCGTCTCGTTGGCCAGGGACCAGACCACCACGCTGGCGCGGTTCTGGTCGCGCGCAATCAACTCGGTCAACTGAGCTTGCGCGAGGTGCAAGGTGTCCGCGTTCTCCCACTGGATGGTCCAGTAGACCGGAATCTCTTCCCAGACCATCAGGCCCAGCTCGTCGGCCACGCGGGCCATGTGCTCGCTATGCGGGTAGTGGGCCAGTCGGACGAAGTTGGCGTTCAGCTCCTTGGCCCAGCCGAGCAGCATGCGGGCGTCCTCGACGCTATACGCCCGCCCACCGCGCATCGGGTTCTCCTCGTGAATGCAGATGCCGCGCAGGAAGACCGGTCTGTCGTTCAGCAGGACGTCCGTGCCGCGTGTCTTGATGGTGCGAAAGCCGACGCGGTCGGCGATCTGGTCGGTCTCGCTGGTCAGAACCAGGTCGTGCAGCGCCGGCCGCTCCGGCGACCAAAGCGGGATCTGCGCGACGGGGAGCTCGATGCGCGCCACGCCGCTGGCATCGGTGCGGGCTTCTGCTTTCAGGCCAAGCCCCGCTAGGGTCACGGTGACTTTCTGCTGCTTGCGCGGGCCATCCAGGTGCACCGTTGCCTCGATGCGGTCGCGCGTGCCGGCCACGAGACCGACGTGGTATTGCGCGATGAAGGTGCCTGGCGTCTGGACCAGCAGCACCTCGCGCGTGAGGCCGCCGTAGTTCCACCAGTCGGTGTTCACGGTCGGCACACCCTCGGGCCGGCGCTGGTTGTTGACCCGCACGACCAGCGAGTTGTCCTTCTCCTTGGCGAGGCCGGTGATTTCGAAGGCGAACGGCGTGAACCCGCCCACGTGCTTGCCCAGCTTGCGGCCGTTCAGATAGACGTCGGCCTCGTAGTTGGCCGCGCCGAAATGCACGAACAGGCGATTGCCCGGTGCGGACTTCGGCGCGTCGAACCGCCGCCGGTACCAGATCGTGCCCTCGTAGTACAGCAGGCGATCATTCTGCGAATTCCAGTCGGCCGGCACGGTGAGGGTGGGGCTGGTGTCGAAGTTGTACTCGAGCAGCTCGGACTTGTCCTGCTGGCGGCGATCGAGAAAGAATCCGTTGGCGGGCTTGGCCGCCGCATCGTAGGGCACGCGGCGATAGTCGAAGTACCCAACATCGTAGGGGTCGATGATGGTGTTCCACTTGCCGTTCAAGCTGACAAACTGCCGCGCATGCACGTTGGCCAGGGCGGGCTCGGCCCGAGCCGCCGACGAGAGCACCAGCAGCAGGGCCGAACTGGCTATTGGCCAGAGGCGCGGGTGAGAGCCGAAAGAGGCGCGTCGGATGCGGGCAGGTCTCATGGTACCTCCACCTATACCTTTGCGTAGACAGGATGGCGAATGGAGGGCCATGAAAAAACGACGCGACGGAGGCCAAGCTCGCCGCCCCCTGTCGCGGCATCGAAGCTGGCGCCATGCTAGGACCAAGTCGCATGCGCAGCGATGTCGTCGTTACAGGCTTAGGCGTGGCCAGTGCCGCCGGTTGCGATGTTGCGGCTTTCTGGGAGCGCGTGCGCACGGGGGCGTCCGCGGTCCGGTACACGGTCGCAACACCCGATCGCGTGCCCCCCGTGCCCTATGAAGCGGCGGTGGAGGACGGCGATCTCGATAGGGCGGCAAAAGCCCTGGGCATACGCAGCGCCGACCGCGTGGTGCGGCTCGCTTCCGTGGCCTGCCAGCAGGCGTGGCTCGACGCCAGTCTTCCCTTGCCCGCGGGATCGACCCTGGGCGCGCGCGCTGGCGTGATCCTGGGCTCGGGACTCGGCGGCATCCAGTTTCAAGAGGAACAGATGTGGCGCGTGCTTCGCGCACACGAAGATCGCATTCACCCGCACACGGTTCCACGCGTGTCGTCCACCGCGCTCGTCACGGAGGTGGCCCAGGCCCTCGCCTTGCGCGGTCTCGGCTTCGTCGTCAGCAGTGCTTGCGCTTCTTCCGCGCACGCCCTTGGCCAGGCCATGCGCGCCATTGCGTGCGGCGAGGCCGATGTGATCGTGGCCGGCGGGGCCGAAGCACCGCTCACGCATTTTTCCATGACCGCATTCTCATTGCTGGGTGTGCTGGCCAAGGCACCGGGCGAGCCCGGCGCGGCCTGCAAACCCTTCGATGAACGGCGCGACGGCTTCGTGCTGGGCGAAGGGGCGGGCGCCCTGGTTCTCGAATCTCTCGCACATGCGACGGCGCGGGGCGCTCGCGTCTATGCGTATTTGCGCGGTTACGGGCAGAGCCTGGGTGCGTACCATCCGGTGCACGCACGGCCCGATGGCGAAGATGCGGCCGCCGCGATGCGGGCCGCTTTGCGCGACGCCGGCGTGGCGCCCGACCACATCGGCTACGTCAACGCCCACGGCACTGGGACGCGCGAGAACGATGTCGCCGAAGCTCGCGCCATGCACCTCGTGTTTGGCGAGGATGTCCGGCGCGTGCCCATCTCGTCCATCAAGCCCATCACGGGACACACCCTTGGGGCCGCCGGCGCGATGGAGGCGGTGGCCACGGTGAAGGCCCTGGACAGCGGCATTCTGCCCCCCAACGCCAATCTCTCGTCACCCGATTCGGCCTGTGCTCTTGCCGTACTCAGCGTGCCGACGGCGATTGAGATCAAGGGCGGCTCATGGGCCGCGCTCTCGAACTCGTTCGGATTCGGAAACGTCAACGTGTCGCTGCTTTTCGAAAGGGATCCCCGATGACCAATCCCACCGATTCCACCGATTTCTGCTTGCCTTCGCGGGACACCATCACGGACAACCTTCTTGCCGCCTTCGTGAAGGTGACCGGACGTGAACAAGGGTCGGTCTCGCTGGCGGAATCCACCAAGTTGCGCGACGACTTAGGGCTGGATTCTTTTGCGGCCATCGAGCTCGTCTTCGAGTTGGAGGACATGGTGGGCGTGCGCATTCCCCAGGACGCGGCGTCGTCGTTCCAAACCGTGGGTGACGTGGTGTCGTACGTGATTGGGCAGATGTCCGTCGCGCAATCGCCGGCGGTCGAGTCGCAAGGGGGCACAGGCGCGCCGTGAGCGACCTCGGCTCTGTGCTGGTGCTGGGCGGCGGTCCCGCGGGATGCGTGGCGGCCCTCACGCTGGCACAGGGCGGGATCTCTTGTCGCTTGCTCGAACGCAACACGGAAGGCGTGGATAAGGTGTGCGGCGAGTTCTTGTCGCCCGAGGCTGTCGTGCATCTGGACGCTCTCGCCTTTCCCTGGGTTCGCGCCCAAGCATCGACAATTCGCGCTCTCCGCGTCGAGAACCGCGGGCGGACAGCATCCATGCCCTTGCCCTTCGAGGGACGCAGCGTGGCCCGCAGGTTTCTCGACGGTTGGCTGTTGCAAACGGCGCGGGATGCGGGGGTTGAGGTCGAGCTGGGCGTGCACGTTCGTAACGTCGAGCGCGCCGGTGGTCATTTCGAATTGACCACGGACGAGCGCAAGCTTGGTGCGCGCACCCTGGTTCTCGCCACCGGCAAGCACAGCCTGGGCGAATTTCACCCGCGTTGCCCCGCCCAAGGTCCGACCGTGCTCGGTTGGAAGATGAACTTTCACCACCTTGGCCAGGGCCTTCGTCGCGCACTCCACGAAACCCTCGGGTTGTTTTTCTTTGAAGGAGGATATGGCGGCATCTCGCGCGTGGGCGACGATGCGGCCACGGTGAGCCTTCTCGTGCAGCCCGCGATCTTGCAACGGCATCGGGAAACACCGCTTGCGCTTCTGCAAGCGCTAGCAAGCGATGCGTCGCTGCTGGCCCAGGTGTTGGCGGAAGCCGAGGCCATATGGGATCGGCCAAAGACCATCGCCAATCTGCCCTACGGCCATTGCGATGCCGGCGCCGAGCACAACCTGTTTGCCGTTGGCGACCAGTTCGCCGTGTTGCCGTCCTTCACGGGGACCGGGATGTCCTTTGCCATGGCCACGGGCGACTTGGCGGCCCGGCACATCCTCGCCTCGTCACCCGCCACGGCGTCGCCATGGCAATACGCCGAAGAAGCGCGCGCCATGGCTCGCAGGGTTCTGCGCCGCGCTTTGCCGCTGCACCGGCTCTTGCAGCGCCCTGCCTTCGCTCGCGTGGCCATGACCGCTCTCGGCTGGGTGCCGCAGCTTGTGCCCATGATCGCCCGGCGCACCCGCGTGCCCGAGCCCTTCCCGGCCAAAGGCGCCGCCTGATGACCGTCGCTCACAACCCACGTGTGCTCGCCATTGCCACGGTCTTGCCACCCCACGTATGCACGCGCGAGCAATCGTTGCAGATCGCGCGCCAGGTGTTTGCCGACCAACCGGAGCCGCTTGCCTTTGTCGAACGGCTGCTCACGGCATCCGGCATCGAGCAGCGGCACACGGTGATTGCCGACTACGGGCGGCCCATGGAAGAGCGGACGTTCTTTCCGCGCACGCACGATTTCCGACCAGAGCCGACCACCCAGGCTCGCAACGCCCTTTTTGACCGCGAGAGCAGGGTGCTTGCACGGCAAGCCTGCGAGGCGCTTGCGCCGTCCCCGTGGCGAGATCGGGTCACCCACCTCGTGACAGCGAGTTGCACGGGCTTCGCGGCGCCCGGCTACGACATCGCGCTGGCGCGGGCGCTTGGCCTGTCACCGCGCGTTCATCGCACGCAGGTCGGGTTTATGGGGTGCTACGCCGGCTTTTCGACGCTGAAGCTGGCTCAGGCCCTGTGCAAGGCCGATCCCTCGGCCCTGGTGCTGGTCGTGCATGTGGAGCTTTGCAGTCTGCATGTGCACTTCCGCGCCGACGCCGATACCTTGATTGCCAATTCGCTTTTCGCGGACGGCGTGGCCGCCGCACTGATTGGCGGCGAACGACACCAAGAGCTCGGACAAGGCACGGCGCTGGCAATCCAAGGCGCGGGCGCGTTTCTTCTTCCGAACGGTGAAGAAGACATGACCTGGACCCTCGGTGACCACGGCTTCCACATGACGCTCTCGCCACGGGTGCCCCATCTTCTGCACAAGCACTTGCCAGTCGCGTTCACGACCTTGTTGCAAGAGCTGGGCGTCGAGCGCGAACAGATCCGCCACTGGGCCATTCACCCTGGCGGTCCCGCCATCTTGGACAAGGCCGTGAAGGCACTCGGCATCGCGGAGTCGGACGTGGCCATTACGCGCGATGTGCTTCGCACGTGCGGCAACATGAGTTCGGCAACGCTGTGGTTCTTGCTCGACCGCGTACGCCGAGAACCGCAACCGGGCTTGGTATACGCCTGCGGATTTGGACCCGGACTGACGCTCGAGTCTGCCTTGCTGGTACATCCAGGGGGGCCGTGATGTCGAGCGAGGTGAGCGAGGTGAGTAAGGTGAGATCGTTCGCTCGGCGAATCTTCATTGCCGAGGCCATCGACGACCCCGAGTGCGACGAGGAGAAACTGAGCCGCACCTACGCGCATCTCGCCATCATCAACAAGATCCTTTCGCGCATGGGGGGCCTGCTTCGCCGTTACGTCCTCGAAGACGCCGCCCGCGTGGGTGGGCCCGCCACAGTGCTCGAAATCGGTTGTGGCGGCGGCGACATGCTGGCTTCGCTCGCCCGAGCCAGCGCTCGCGCCCGCGTCGACCTGCGCCTGGTGGGATTGGATCGTGATCCGCGCGCCGTGGCCCGCGCCAGGCAGACCCTTGCGCCCTATCCGAATGCGCAGGTCCACCAGGGCAGCATCGACGACCTTGCCATGCTTTCTGAGCAGCCGGACTACGTGTTCTGCAACCACGTGCTCCACCACATCCCGCCGGAGGACTTGGCGCCGTTCCTGCGCAAGTTGCGCCTCGCTGCGCGGCGCCGACTGCTCGTGAACGATCTCGAACGCTCGGCCGTGGCCTACGGTCTTTACACGCTCCTCGCTGGTGTCGCCTTTCATAAGAGCTTCGTCTTCGCCGACGGGCGCCTGTCGATCCGCAAAGGCTTTCGCGTGCCCGAGCTTGAAGCGACTTGCGTGCAAGCTGGATTCCCGCCTGGCTTTCGCGTGGAACGCATAGCTCCCTGGCGCGTGGTCATCACGGCCGTCGGCGGGTGACGGGGGGCTCGCGGATGCTCTTCGCCAAGCCAAGGCGGCCTCTTGCTCAGAAACAGCCCCCGATGTCCGGATGGTGAAAATCGCGACGATGAAGCAAGCGCTACTTGTTGGTGTGGTGTTCTCAATAGGTGCGCCTGGACCGGGTTGCGCGCGTGATACGGGTGTGGGCGACTCACCGGAGGCCGGGCTGGGCTTGCCGGACGCGCAGGTTCCCGGCCCAGACGCAAACCTCGCGCCTGACAATGCGACGGACAGCCTTTCGCACCTGAGCCCTGTGACAGATGCAGATGTCGTCGTTCCGGATGCACAAGAGACCCTGGCGTGCGTGGCTCCCCAGTGCTGCGTGCCATTGCGGCAAGCCGTACGGAACGTAAGCTTGTACGAGATCGACGGTACCCTTTTCGTGTACTTTATTGCCGAGCGAACCGGTACGGTGCCATCTGGAGACGAATGGCTGATCGAAGCCGATGTCGTGACCAGCGCCGGAGGGAACCTTGCCTGTGCCAGCGACTACTCAGTTCCAGGCGATTGGACCTATACCTTCGTCGAATGCCCAGCGATCCCGATGACCACACCGCTCGATTGCGGGAGCTTGGTGGACGTGACCGTGGCCCTTCGATCGAGCCTCATAGAGGCAGCTACCGGAACGAAAACTTGTGCGGGCGCGGCGCCGGGCACCACGATGAAGTTCAGCGTTCCGGTCAAGTGCCCGGGCTGTGGGGCAAGCCAATTCGCTCCCTGCGACGTTCCGAAGGAAAGCGCCTGCACATCCCCGTCGCTCGCCCCCAACGGCCAAAGCTACCCAATGCCTTGCACGTGCAACCTGAATCCCGACACTGGCAACAGAACCTGGTCTTGCGCAGTAATCTAGCGTAAGCAAACTGCATCATTGGGTGCCGAGGCCTGAATAGTCAGGCAGGCGCGCTGGCCGGGCCATTCGTATGCGCCCTCGTCACCTTCTGACTGAAGGCCCTTGGCAGGGCACGAAGGAAGGGTCTATGCACCGGCAGTTTCCTCTGCGAAAGTGCACACCATGAGCTTGTTCCACAACACCCTCTGCGCACTATTTCTGTTCGCCGTTCCAGCGTCCGCCGCCGAGAAGCCCAAGGCAGTCCCCTACACCTGGAAGAGCGTCCAAATCGTGGGCGGCGGCTTCGTGGATGGTTTCGTGTTCCATCCCACCGCCAAGAATGTCTTGTACGCCCGCACGGACATGGGCGGCGCGTATCGCAGGAACGCCAAGACCATGCGCTGGGAACCGATGCTCGACTGGATTCCGTACCAGGATCGCAACCTCATGGGCGTCGAGAGCATCGCCGTGGATCCGTCGGATCCGAGCAAGGTCTACTTGGCCTGCGGCACGTACACGGCCGCCGATGTTCCCGACGGCGCAATTCTGCGCTCGTCCGATCAGGGCCACACCTTCCAGCGCACCGACGTGCCCATCAAGTTCGGTGGCAACGAAGCAGGGCGTGGCAATGGCGAGCGCATGGCCGTAGACCCCAACGACGGCCGCATCCTATTTCTGGGTACGCGCCACCGCGGCCTGTGGAAGAGCACGGACGGCGCCGTAACCTGGAACAAGGTGGACAGCTTTCCCGCCGACGTCTTGACCTTGTCTGCCGAAGAAGCCAAGTTGCCTGCCTGGAGCGGGGGAGGGCGCAGCAGCATCGTCTTTGTCGTCTTCGATCCGGCCAGCGGTACCAAGGGCAAAGTCAGCCAGACGCTATTTGCGGGCGTCTCGGTGATGGGCAAGCCTGGCCTCTACCGCAGCGACGACGGCGGCAGAGCCTGGAAGGCCGTTCCCGGACAGCCCACCCAGTATCGCCCCAACCATGCGGTCCTGGCCTCCGACGGAAATCTCTTCATCACCTACGGCACGGATCCCGGCCCCATGCAGATGGTGGATGGCGGCGTGTGGAAGCTCGATATCAAGAGCGGCGCCTGGACCGACATCACTCCGGACAAGCCGGGTAAAGAGCGCAAGTTCGGCTACGCTGCCGTAGCGGTGGATGCGAAAGATCCCAAGGTCGTGATCGCCAGCTCTTTCTACCGGCCCAAAGGCGAGGAGATCTTCCGCAGCACCGACGGCGGCGCTACCTGGAAGCCCGTGTTTGCAAGCGGCGGGGTCATGGACTACAGCCTGGCACCGTATGTCCGCGACACCGACATCCACTGGCTTTTCGACGTGGAGATCGATCCAGCCAATTCCGATCACGCCATGTTCACCACCGGCTACGGCGGCTGGGAGACGCGCGACCTGACCAATCTCGACAAGAACCTTTCCACCCATTGGACCGTCATGAGCCCCGGCATCGAGGAGACCGTGGCCCTGGCACTGTACAGTCCGGGGAAGGGTGCCCACGTGATCACCGCCGTCGGCGACTATTCCGGCTTCGTCCACTGGGATCTCGACAAACCCGCGCCGGCTGGCAACCCCAAGCCGCCCTTTCTGGGCAACACCCACGATGTCAGCGGCGGCGAGCTGAATCCGAACGTGATTGTGCGCATCGGTCGCCCGCGCCCGGGCAGCATGAATCTGGGCTACTCGCTGGATGGTGGAAAGACCTGGCAAGAGCCCGCTTCGGTTCCCGACCCAAAGGCCAAGGAAGGACACATCGCCGTCTCCGCCGATGGTGCCACCTGGGTGTGGACCCCTCGCGATCACGTTCCCTATTTCACCAGGGACAAGGGCGCGACCTGGACGGCCTGCGAGGGGCTGCCCAAGGACACCCGTGTAGTGGCCGACCGAGTGAATCCCAAGCGCTTCTTTGCCATCGATCTTTTCGAAGGCAAGCTATTCGAGAGTCTCGATGGCCCAGCCCTCTTCACGGAGCGACCCCTCGTGCTATCGGACGGCTTGCCCAAGCGAGGCGGCAGTGGCGACGACAACCGCAGCGATCGTGGCGACGATCGCGGAGGCCAAGATCGCATCTACACCACCCCGGAGCGCGAGGGCGATCTCTGGCTGGCTGCCTTCAATGGCCTCTACCACTTGGGCGCCAAGGGCTTCGATCACATGCCGAGCGTGGAGGAGATCCACGCCTTCGGCTTCGGCAAGGCAGCTCCCAAGGCCAAGGTTGCCGCCCTTTACTTGGTAGGCACCGTGCAAGGTCAGCGCGGCTTCTTCCGATCTGTGGACAACGGCGTCACCTGGGTGCGCATCAACGACGATCAACACCAGTGGGGCCTGGTCCTGCACATTACGGGAGATCCCAAGAAGTTCGGCCGCGTCTACGTGGGAACCCACGGACGGGGCACGTTTTACGGGGATCCGGCCGGAAAGTAGTCGCTTCATAAGGAAAATGCCCCGCCGTTTTCACGTCGGGGCATCTTCTGACTGCGCTTCAGGCAAGCTATGCCCTGCGCACCAGCGTGATTACTGCCAACTGATACCGTCGATGTACACGTTTCCGGTATACGTCCCCGTTGAAACCGTGTTGCTCAATTGAAGTCCGAAGGCTTGCAACCCTTGGAAGGTGATCGTTGCGGGGAGCGTGTACTTGATCTCTGTCCAGGAGGTGGTGTCGGTTAGCGTTACGCCATTTCCCGCGAACCAGCCCCAACCATTCGCCATAGCGTAGGGTTGGACGTTGAGTCCGGTGACGTTGTCGGCCTTCACATGGAACGTGATGGTCTGACCACAATACGCTTTGGGGTTTGCCAGTTCCACTTGCCTTGACGTCCAACCTGTCGCGGGTGGAGCGGGCGCAGCGGGAACCGCCGTCATGGCGACTTTAAGCGAGCCGGAACCCGTCGTGCCGTAATGTTGGGTCGTCGATTGCGTGACCACGGTATCGGTCACTGATGTATCGCCCTTGAATGCCCAGCCATCGGTCGAACCAGCGGTCTCGAAATCGAACGAGCCGGTGTCTGTGCCCGAGCAAGTCTGGGTTCCTCCGCAGACAGTGATGGAGTCGATGAAGATGTCGCCACCCGCAAACGTGCCGCCACCGCTGACACCTAGCTGGACGCCAAATCGGTTAATGCCGCCGGGAAAGATTGCCGAAGCCGCAGGCACGGTGAACGTCAGGGTTGACCAGGTACCCGGAGTGATAGTCCCTACCGTGGTATCGTTCCAATTGACCCAATTGTTGGACTGCATGTACACATGTATCCAAAGACCGGTAGTTCCGGTTGGAATCAACACTTTCACCGTAACCGTCGCGCCCGGCCACAGATTGGAGGCAGCAGCCGGAGGGGTAATGGAGATCCCCCTTACCGTAGTGGTTGCGGCAGTGCCGGCGTCATCGGCGGCAACGCTCGTCAGGGCGGGAATCGTGGCTTTAAGCGACTGCGTTCCGGTTACTTTCTGAGTCGTGGATACCGACAAAGTCACATCGGTGTCTGCCGCCCAACTGTCCGTCGTGGTGCCTTCCCAATCCCAAACTGTCGAACAGCCACTCGTGCTCGTGGTGCCACCTGCTGCTGAGCCGCCAGCGCTAGAACCGCCAGCGCTGGAACCGCCGGAGCTAGAACCGCCGGAGCTAGAACCACCGGAGCTGGAACCGCCGGAGCTAGAACCACCGGAGCTGGAACCACCGGAGCTGGAACCGCCGGAGCTAGAACCACCGGAGCTGGAACCGCCGGAGCTAGAACCACCGGAGCTGGAACCACCGGAGTTGGAACCACCGGAGTTGGAACCACCGGAGCTAGAACCGCCAGCGTTAGAGCCGCCGGAGTTAGAACCGCCATCGCCAGAGCCACCAGAGCTTGAGCCGCCGGAGTTAGAACCGCCAGAGCCAGAGCCGCCAGCGTTGGAACCGCCAGAGCCAGAGCCGCCAGCGTTGGAGCCACCAGAGCCAGAACCGCCAGCGTTGGAACCGCCAGAGCCAGAACCGCCCGTGCCGGTGTTACCGCCGGTTCGAGCGCCGCCTGAGGCACTGCCAGCGCCTGTTTGGTTATTGCTGGCGGGAGTGCAGGCTACTGCCCAAAAACCAGCCAATACAGCGAGCCGGACAACGCTTGTGCTCGTATCGCGGGAAGCTTTCATCTGATTGTCTCCTCTGAATCTGTTTGGAGGCGGACATGTCGTCCGCCGCTATTACGCGAGCCGACCAGAGTCAACAGCTGGCGCCCGCAGGGCGAGGAGTCTGTCTGATTTGACCGGGTGCAGGCAAGAGAATACTTCGCGCAAGAGGAAGGCCACGAGTTGCCTCGCGTCTGACGCTTCGTTATGGTCGATACACCCTTCATGAAGCCTCTAACATTTTTTCTCTGGTCGATCGTGGGCAGCTCGCTGGTCTCGTCCGTCGCGCTCGGCGGAAATCCGCTGGTGACGGACATTTTCACCGCCGATCCTTCGGGCCGCGTTTTTGATGGACGGCTTTACGTCTATGCCTCGCACGATCTACCCGATGCCACCTACTGGGACATGGTGGATTGGCGCCTGCTGTCGACCGCCGACTTGATCAAATGGAAAGATCACGGCTCGATCTTTCGCGTGAAGGATTTCGCCTGGGCGACCCGCTGGGCCTGGGCGCCGGATTGCGTGAAGGCGAACGGCAAATACTACCTGTTTCTGCCGGTGGATCGCACGAAGATCGGCGTGGCGGTCGGCGACAAGCCGGAAGGGCCGTTCAAGGATGCCATCGGGAAGCCGCTGATTGACGGCGACTTGACGACGAAGGCGGGGCCGGAGCCCATCGATCCCGCCGTGCTTCAGGACGATGACGGCCAATCGTATCTGTACTTTGGTTGCCGTCAGCCGAAGGTGGTGAAGCTCCGGCCCTCGCTAACCGAGTTGGCTGGCGAACTTCAGACGGTTTCCTTTTTGAACGCGCAAGGGAAACCGGTTCCACTGGCGGCGCCGGGAAAAGATCCCGTCTTGCCCGAAGGCTACGGCGAAGCTCCCTTCGTCTTCAAACGGGCGGAAAAATACTATTTCGTGTATTCCGATGGCTGGGCACAAACCGCCACGCAGGTCTATGCCATCGGCGATCACCCGATGGGACCATTCACCTATGCCGGCAAGGTGATGGAGCACGCCGCGAGCGTCACGCAACACGGCTCGGTGGCCCAGTTCAAGGGCAAGTGGTACGTGCTCTATCACACGAGCGAACTCTCGAAGGGCAACTCCTTCCGCCGCTCGGTGTGCATCGACGAGTTGACCTTCGACGCGAATGGCCGGATCAACACCGTCACCCCAACCAAGAATGGTCCGGCGCCTGCGACCACTGGCAAGGGTTCAAGGTAAGCGCGGTTTTTTCGTCAGCAGTGCCAGGTTCGTAGTATGGCAGGCCGATGAATTTCACCGCCGAACGTGCATCGACCGCCGCCCTTTTCTTGAGCGCTTGCCTCGCACTTCTCGCAGGCTCCTGTCTCAGACCACCTGGCTCCATGGGGATCGGCAAGCCCTCGGACGCACCGCAAGCGGCGGCGGTCGTCGCGCCCAGTTTGGGCGATTTCACGCGAACCTCGCCTGAGCTCTTCGCCAAGCTGCGCCTGGGCTGGAACCTTGGCAACAGTCTGGATGTTCCCACCAGCGAGACGGCGTGGGGCAATCCGATGGCGACGCCCGAGCTTCTCGCCACCGTCGCGAAGGCAGGTTTCAAACTGGTCCGCATTCCCGTCACCTGGGCGCAGCACCTGGGGCCTGCACCGAGCTATGTCATCGATCAAAGCTGGCTCGAACGGGTGGCAGAGGTCGTCGGCTTCGCGCGCGCTGCTGGACTCTATTCGATTATCAATCTGCACCACGACGGCGCCGACGGAATGAAGGAAGCCGGGTGGCTGTCGCTCAAAGACGCCGACGGCAAGACGACCGCGGAAAACAGCGCCGCGGTCAAGGCGCAGTTCGTGGCGGTGTGGGCGCAAATCGCCAAGTACTTCGCCAATCAAGGTGAAGAGCTGATGTTCGAGTCCATGAACGAAGTGCACGACGGTTACGGCAAGGCCGATCCTCGTCATTTGGAAATCGTCAACGACCTCAATCAGGCCTTTGTGAACCTGGTGCGGGCAAGTGGTGGCAACAATGCCAAGCGCCACTTGATCGTCCCCGGCTACAACACGAACATCGATGAAACGCTCAGGGCATTCAAGCTGCCCATCGACTCGGCCAAAAGCAGGCTGATCTTGTCGGTTCACTGCTACGATCCCTACTTGTTCGCGCTCATGGGCAAGACGCATACCTGGGGTCGCGGTTCGCCGGGCAGGGATGATTGGGGTCAGGAAGACTACATCGTGGCTCAGTTCGACAAGCTCAAATCGCGCTACGTCGATCAAGGCGTCCCCGTGCTTATCGGTGAGTATGGCGCCACCCACCAGGAAGGCTACGAGGACTATCGCCGCTACTACATGGAGTACGTGACCAAGGCCGCGGTCGATCGCGGGCTGGTCCCCGTGTATTGGGACAACGGTGGCGGCGGCAGCGGTGGAGAAAGCTTCGCACTCATCGACCGTGCCAACCACAGCGTGTTTCACCCGAAAATATTGGAGGCCATGGTGAGAGCCGCCACGAGCTCGTACTCGCTCAGCGACATCGCGCCGCCGGCGCCTGGGCAGTGACCCCCACGATCCGCAGCCCCATCGCACATACAGAGAGAAGGTCCTGTTGAAAACCATTGGAAATCGAGTCCTTGTCACCGTCATCTTGTCTTCGCTTGCCGCTTGTGTGGACACCGGGCGCCCAACTGGAACCTTGAGTGGTTCCGATGCCTCCGCCGAGGAGACAGCGCCAGATTTCACAGGCCCTTGCTATGCCGATGGTGGCCTTCGCTATTCGGGAAATCCATTCGTTACCCGATTTGTCGCCGATCCGGCGGCGCATGTTTTTAACGGGCGCGTGTACGTCTACGACACCGACGATCAGTCCAACGATGGGACGTATTGGAATTCGACGGTGTGGCACGCCTTCTCGTCCGACAATCTCGTCGACTGGACCGACGAAGGCACCGTCCTGACGCTGCAGGCGTTCGCCTATGCGGCGAAATGGGCTGCCTGGGCCCCCGATGTCGTCTCGAAGGATGGCAAGTACTACTTCTTCGCGCCGATCGATCGCTGGCAAATCGGCGTTGCGGTGAGTGACAGTCCGACGGGGCCATTCACCGATGCGATAGGATCGCCGCTGATCCAGATGGGACGTGATCTCAACGCGGGGGATGAGCCGATCGATCCGGCTGTTTTGATCGACGATGACGGCCAAGCGTACCTCTACTTTGGAACACGCATACCCAAGGTCGTTAAATTGACGGCCGATTTGCTGCACTTGGATGGCCCCATCATCGACATGAGCGTGAGCGGCAACAACTACGCGGAAGCGCCCTGGATGGGCAAGCACAACGGGACGTACTACTTTTCGTACTCTACAGGATGGCCTGGACAAATTGCGTACGGGACGTCAGCAAGTCCGCTCGGCCCATTTGCGTATCAGGGCATCGTGCTCGACTACGTCGGGATCTCCACCAACCACGCCTCCGTGGTCGAAGACTTCAAGGGAAGATCCTATCTTTTCTATCACAATGGCAAGCTTCCCGGCGGCGGCGACTATCGGCGATCAATTAACGTCGACGAGCTTCATTACGACGCAAACGGTGCCATCACCCAGGTCGTACAGACAACCCAGGGTGTTGCGTGCGTGCCTTGAACCATGTCTATCTGGGTTCAAGGCAATGCAGAACGAACGGCTACAGCACGGGTCGCGATGGGGATACTCGTTGACGAGAGCCCCTTGGCGTGCGCCGTGAGCTTGAGCGTGCCCGGTTCTTTCGAGGATTGCACGATGATCTGGGCGAGGCCGCCAAAGACGCTGCGGCTCCAGGCCACCTTTGCGGGGGCGTCCTGCAGGCGCAATGCCACGCCTTTGTTGAGGCCGGCCGCGGGGCCGTAGTTCGCCAGCGTGACCGCAACGACGTTCTCACCGGCACGGAGCAGCTTTTTCACGTCGTAGACCGAGGCGGCTCGCGAGTCGCCCGCGCCACCGATCTTCTGGCCGTTGACGAAGACCGCGACGCCGCCTTCGATCTTGCCGAACCAAAGTTCAACGACAGGCATGGCCAGATCTTTCGCAGAGACATGGAAACGCGCGCGAAAGACCCCCTTGTCGTGGAGCCCGAGCGGCCCCCGCTCCAGGTTCACGTCGGCGGTCTGCCAGCCGGAGTCGTCGAATTTCTCCGCGACTTCGGCAATGTTCCCCGCGTAGGGATTGATCCCCTTCTTGTAGCGCCAGCCGCCTATGGACAGCGAACGAGAAGTCGCGGCGGGGACAAAGGTGTCAGGCTCGTGAGAGCTTGGGTTGCCGTTGCCTACGCCGAGAATGCGGCCAGGGCCTTCGAGCTCGAAGTTGATGGGATGGTTCGCCACGGGGACGACGCGGCCTTTTTCATCGACAACCGCCACGGTGATGATGGAGATGTCCTCGCCGTTGGCATCGATCACCGACCGGTCGGGCAAGAGCTGCGCGGACGCGGGGACGCCGGTGGTCTCGATCCTTTCCTCGGCGACGACCTTCCCGGCCTTGCTGCCCTTGGCGGAAAGTACGCCGGGCGCGTATTTCACTTTCCATTTGAGCTGCGAGTCGCGCTGCATGGCCTGTTTGCCAAGGCTCTGGCCATTCAAGAAAAGTTCGACTTCGTCGCAATTGCTCAGCGCGCGAACCTCAATTGTCTGCCCTTCTTTGCCGGGCCAGTTCCAGTGCGGAAGCAGGTGCAACACTGGCGCGTCTTGCCACCACGAACGGTAGTACCAGAAATTGTCCTTGGGGAAACCGCAGGTATCAAGGATGCCAAAGTGCGAATTGATGCAGGGCCAGTCGTAGGGCGTGGGCTCGCCTCGGTAGTCGAAGCCAGTCCACGCGAAGCCGCCCGAGAGCCAGGGGCGCGCATCGTAGAAAGTCCACCAGGCCTGCGCGCTGTTCGCCCATTCCGGGGCATTGTCATCGTAAGCGCTGACGTAGCCATGCACGGGATCGTTGGTGTAGATGCCGCGTGTGCCCACTGTGCTGGCCTGTTCGGTACCAATGTTGGGCTGCTTCGGATGTGCCGCATGGTAATCGTCGGCCCCCTTGCCGATGTGGTAGTTCCAGCCGCGCACCTCGATGACCTCGTTGACCCCGGTGAACTCATTGTCCACTGGCGCCGCGTAGGTCACCGGACGAGCGGGATCGAGACGTTTGATCGCGGCCTGCATGGTCGCGGCCACGCGCTTGCCCGCGGGCGTGCCCTGCGTATTCCATTCTTCGTTGGCAATCGACCAGATGAAAACGCTCGGGTGATTGCGGTCGCGTTTGACGAGACTTTCGAGACTATCCGTATTGGCGGCATCGCTACCCAGCAGGCGGTTTTCGTCCATGACCAACATGCCGAGCCGATCGCAGGCATCGAGCAGTTCGGGCGTGGGCGGATTGTGCGAAGTGCGATAGGCATTGCTGCCCATTTCCTTCAGCTTTGCGATGCGGAAATCCTGGAGTCGGTCGGGCAAGGCAGCTCCCACGCCCGCATGGTCCTGATGGTTGCAGGTGCCTTTGATGACGTAGGGCTTGCCGTTGAGTAGGAATCCCTTTTGCGCATCGAATGCCACTGTCCGGATGCCGAAGGCCGTCTCGATGCGGTCTATCGTCTGCCCACCTTCAACGACGGTGGTCACAAGCTTGTAGAGTTGCGGCGTTTCGGGCGACCAGAGTAGAGGCGCATCGACCGTGCCTTCGTACCGTAGTGTGGTGGTCGTCGCCCCCGAGACACGCGCCGGTTTCCGGCTTCGCGCGCGCACCTTGCCGTCGGGTGCGACGATTTCCCACGCGACCACCACGGAAGCCGGCGCGGGCTGTGCGTTTCGCAGATCCGTTTGCACCTGCATTTTGGCCGGACCGGTCGGGGTGTTGTTGGTGAAACTGCTCGTGACGAAGACACCGTCGGGCGCGATGGCGACCGGCGCGGTCTTCACCAGCCAAACATGGCGATAGATGCCCGCGCCTTCATAGAACCATCCTTCGGGTTGTGTCGCATCGACGCGAACGGCGACCAAGTTCTTTTCACCAACATTCGCCACATCGGTAATGTCGTAGCGGAAGCTGGTGTAACCACTTTCGTGATGGCCAACGAACCAGCCGTTCACGAAGACCGTGCAGTCGCGAAACACACCATCGAATTCCAGCCAAAGCCGCCGATTGGCATCTGCCTTTTCAAGATTGAATGTCCGCCGATACCAACTGACGCTGTTCTGGGGGAAGGCGATGCCGAGCGCCCTGAATCCGTGCGAGCCATCGGCCTTCGCATCGAAGGGAAGTTCGATGGACCAGTCGTGGGGCAGCGAAACCTGGCGCCAGCTCGCGTCGCTGTAGTCCATACTTGCCGGACCATAGCCCGTGCCGGCTTTTGAAAGGCCGTGGCCTATGCCCCAATCATTGCCGAGATGGAATTTCCAGCCAAAATCCATCAGCAGGCGCTCACGTGGGATGGGGTTGGCTGAAGAATTCGCGGCACTGGCGAGAGCACAGACCGGAACTGCGAGGAGGGTAGCTACAAGGATGGATTGGAGACGTTTCATTGTTTGAACCCATCCTAACCTACTTGGGCTCGTCTGGGTGCTCCAGCGCAAGAATTCAGTTGCCTGCGCCGTCGGCGTCCCGGAATGCGTACACGGTGCCAGCGTCATCGTTGACGAAGAGCGAATCACCCACGGCCACGGGCACGGACGTGACCGCGGCCGCAAACGCAATCGATTGCCGGAGTTCGCCCGTGGCCAGGTCGAGCAGGTAGAGGTGTCTGTCCCACGACCCGATGGCGACGAGCGCGGAGTCCTGGATCACGGTGGGTGACGACATGATCGGTCCCTGGGACTGGAAAGCCCAGTCGAGGTGGCCGTCGCGGGTGTCCACGGCGTAAAGCAGCCCATCGCTGGAGCCGAAGTACACCGCGTTCTGGTAGACACTCGGAGACGACATGCTAGCGGCCGTGGTGGCAAATTCCAGTTGCGGCTCGCCGGTGGCGATCGCCAAGCCGTGGAGCTTGGTGTCCCAGGAGGTGACGTAGACCGTGTCCCCAAACACTGCGGCGGTGGACTTGACGGCAGCGCCGGTCTGGTAGACCCACTGCTGTTGCCGTCGCACGTAGTCGAAGCAGAAGAAAAGACCGTTGTTCGCGCCCACGAACAGAAGCCCGCGAGACACGTCGATAGATACCGAGGAGTGTGGGTGGTCTCCGAGACTCGGAGTGGACCACACCACCTCGCCGGTTTGGGCGAGAACCACGAACACCTTGCCGTCAGGATCCGGATACTCCACCGCGATGAACACGAAATTGCCCAGCACCACTGGCGATGCGCCGATCGATCCGCCGAGCTGCCTCTCCCACACCAGGCCGCCGGAAAGCTTGTCGACCGCGTACAGATAGCCCGAGTAATCTCCGATGTAGACGTTCCGATCATCGAGCGCCGGCGAGCCATGGATGCCAAGGTGGAGGGAATCGGTGGTGGCCATTTCCACAGGGTAGCGATGGGTCTGAAAGCGCCACGTGACCGTGCCGTTCGAGCGATCGAGCGCGATGAGCTGTCCGTCGTCGACCCCCACATAGACCCGGTCGACATCCACGGCCGGAGAGGATTTCGAGGCGGGATAGTTCCCGATGGCGAGGGGCGCGGTTTGCCAGACGAGGGTTAGACTGGACCCGAGGCTCGTACCCGGCGGTGACAGGCCCTGGTGGGTCGGATCGAGCCGGTATTGCGGGTAGGTTCCTGCGGGCACGGGCGAGATCGCCGTCGGGAAGGCCCAGGACCCTTGCGCGTCGTCGCCACACGACGGGTTGCCGGTAGCGAGCGCCAGCGCGAAGAGCAGTCGCAGGGGTCCGCGGCCAGGCTCGGCAAAGGCGCGCACCAGCGGCGACATGACGATCCCGCTCTCGGATCCCGCGGCCGCAGAATGGGGCTGGCACACGCCTCGCATTCTAGCGGGGTTGTGCAACAGCAGCGGGGAAGTTCGCGGGGCTGTCGCGATGCCCACGAAGTGCAGAGGCGACCAGCCTGCGACAAGATTGTCCCGGCAACCGCAGTTTCTCGGCGCTAGTCCGCAGTTTTTTGAAGGAGTGCCCTTGACTTCTCGGGAGATGCGCAGCCGAAATGGCGGCATGCATCTTGCTAAAAGTACCGGCATGAAAATCCATCGACATCTGTGGAGCGTGACCGTGGCCACGCTGGCAATCTCGGCTTGCGGCGGAATGGGAACCAGGGAATCGGATCCGGACGCGGGCACGGGCGTCGGGGGCGGCGTCAGTAGTGGGGGCAGTGTCAGCAGCGGGGGGGCGACCGGTACCGGTGGGGCCACCCACGTCGTCTCCACTGATCCCACCAAGGGCGCCGCGGGGAGTGCCGCGAGTAGCATAGGTGGGGCCGCCGGCCCATTGCCTCCAGCGCCGCCGATGGCGATCGACGGCACTTTCACAGGAGCCATCGTGGATGGCACGGGAACCCCGACCGTCACCGCCACCACCTCCACCACGGCCGTCGACGCCCAGCCGCCGATCCCCACGGGACAGCTCACGGCGGGAACCTGGGACGATAACCTCAACTTCGGCTTCTACTCGGCCTACCTTTCGAGCACTGCGAACGAGCAATTGTCTGGCATTCCGGTCATCGGCCGCTCGGACCGCATGGTCATCTTGGTCAAGAGTGCCGACGCTCAACCCGTGGCCGGCGCGCAGGTGAGCGTGGTCGATGGGCAAGGTCACGACTGGAGTTCGATCACTGGCGCCGAAGGCCGCGTGATCTACCTTCCCGGCTGGGCGGGTGTGGCCGCGGGCGCGACCGTCACCGTCACGGCCACCGTGGCCAATCTCAGCGCCTCCACGACGGCCGCCGCCGCCGCTGGCACCGTCGAGCTCGACTTCGCCCAGACCGCGTTGCCCACGGTCGCCGCGCTCGATCTCGCCTTTGTCATCGACACCACCGGCAGCATGGGCGACGAGCTTTCCTACGTGCAGTCTGAGTTGGGCGACATCGTGGGCGGCATCGCGGCGCAGTTCCCCGGCATCGCCCAGCGCTGGGCGCTGGTCGTCTACCGCGACCAGGGCGACGACTACGTGGTGCGCAGCTTCGACTTCACCGCCGATCTCCCGACGTTTCGCAGCGCTCTCGCGGCGCAAGCCTCGGCGGGCGGCGGCGACACGCCCGAGGCCGTCGATCAGGCGCTGGCCGCGGCCACCAAGCTCGGCTGGCACGACGGCGCTACGGCACGCGTGGCGTTCTGGATCGCGGACGCGCCCCACCACGACGGCAAGCAAGCCGCCGTGGTGTCAGCGCTGGCCGCCGCCACGACCAAGGCCATCCACATCTACCCCGTGGCGGCCAGTGGCATCGACGACCTGGGCGAGTTCACCATGCGGACGGCGGCGGAGGTGACCGGCGGTCGCTATCTCTTCCTCACCAATGATTCGGGAATCGGTGGCTCGCACGCGGAACCACACATTCCGTGCTACTACGTCACCACGCTGGAATCCGCTATGCGCCGCATGGTCGCCACCGAGGTGATGGGCGTGTACTCGCCGCCCACGTCGTCCGACATCCTGCGCACCGGCGGGGATCCGCAGAACCAGCAGTGCACCCTGGCGAGTGGCGAGCCGGTCACCGCCTGGTGACCATGCCGAGGCAGGTGAGCCGTTTCTACTTCATCTCCGCGTAGCGCTTGGCTGCCGCCAGATCGCCGCGGATCTCCTCTGCGGTCCGGCGCGGACCGTAGCCGGGAGTGTCGCGCTGGATTCGCCAGCCTTCCTTGAGCGGCCCCGCGTCCACCACATCGAAACCGAACTTGTCAATGAGGGCCTGGACGGTTGCCTTGGCCTTCTCGTCATCTCCCGCGATGACCAGTGCCCGGCGATTCTTGGTCCCTGCCGGCTGCCCTTCGGTGGTCAGCGAGGCGGCGTGAATGTGATTGAACGCCTTGACGATCTTGGAAGTTGGAAGATGCCTCTGGAGCAACTCCGCGGTCGTGGTCGACTCGTTGTCGAGCTCGGGAATGTGACCATCGCGTTGTGGATAGTAGTTGTTTGTGTCGATCACGATCTTGCCGGCCAGTGGCTCGGCGGGGATCGTCCGATAGGCCTTGAGCGGCACGGTCACGACGACGATGTCCCCAGCCGCGCCTGCCTCGGCTGGCGTCGCGGCGCACGCCTTGGGCCCCAGCTCCGCGACCAAGGCCGAAAGCGTTGCCGGCCCGCGGGAATTGCTGATGACGACCTGATAGCCGTTCTTGATCGCGAGCCGAGCGAGCTGGCTTCCGATCATGCCTGCACCGATGAGTCCGATGGTTGCCATAGCAAGGAAGTTAGCACCGGTCCGTCGTTCCGCAAGATGGCCGATGCCTTGGCGGCGGGCGTGGCTGGCCACGAACATGTCGCTAAAGACAAAACCGTGAACCAGTTTCCGTCCCTGCTGCTACTGAAATGCGCAACCGCTCCAAGGAATAGGCTACATGACACGAGAGATCAGGAAGTTGTTTTGTCCGATAGTCCTGCCGGCACTTCTTGCGGTCGCCTGCTCGAACAGCCCGGGAGCCGCCACCAGCCAAGGCACCGGCGGGATCTCGAGCGGAACGGGCGGCAAGACGACCGCGGCCGGGGGAACCACTTCTGCAGCGGGTGGGACCACGACGGCGACGGGCGGAAACGCGAGCTCTAAGGGCGGAACCAGCACGGGCAGTGCCACTTCCGGAACCGGTGGAAGTACAACAAATTCTGGCGGGAACACCCCGATCGGAGGAACCGCGACAGGAATGGGCGCCTCAATGTCGGCGAATGGTGGCGCGGTTGCCGCGGGCGGCGCCACGGTCACTGGGGGAGTGACCACAACCGGCGGTGCCACTGTCGCGGGCGGTACGGGAGGCAACCCAGGTAGCGGCGGCATCACGCAGACGGGCGGTGGAACTGGCAGCGGAGGCAGCGCAACCGGTGGCACCGTTGCAACGGGAGGCACGGCATCAACGGGCGGATTGGCGACTGGAGGCGCGGCCGTGGCCGGTGGCGCGACCGGAGCGAGCGCAACCGCCGCCATCGTCTCTGGCGTGCCCTGGCTGGACACCAGCGGGAATCTGGTCAATGCCCACGGTGTGGGCTTCATCAAGGTCGGCAATACCTACTACATGGTGGGCGAGCAACGCTCGGGCAAGAACGACACCTATTCTGGCGCACCCATCAATGCCGAGGACACCTTCACCGGCGTCAGCATGTATTCGACGACGGATTTCGTGAACTGGACGTTCGTCGGTACCGTGGTCACGCCGATCTCCGGCACGATTCTCGCGCCTCCCTACTACGGCGAGCGACCGAAGATTTTGTACAACGCCTCGACGAGCAAGTACGTCATCTACATCAAGATGTTGAATTACATCGGGAGCCCCGCCGTCTACACCGGTAGCTACGCCGTCCTCACCAGTGGCAATATCGCGGGTCCGTACGCGTTTCAAGGCGACCTTGGTCTCGGGGGCGCCAATGACTTCCAGGTCTTCGAGGACACGGACGGCTCGCAATACCTGGTTCGCGACGGTGGCACACTGTACAAGTTCTCCGCCAATGGTCTAAGCATCGCCGCCACCGTCAAGTCCGGAATTCAGAGCGGTGAGGGCGTATCCCTGTACAAGGCAGGCGACACGTATTTTTGGCAGGCGTCCCAAGGAAGCTACTGGTATTCCAACGACAACTCCTACTCCACTGCCACGTCGCTCGGCGGAACTTGGACTTCGCATGGTTTCTTCTGTCCGGCCGGTTCTAAGACCTGGCAGTCGCAGGACACGGCCGTTGTGACTGTTGCCGGCTCGGTCGCGACGACCTACATCTACGTCGGCGATCGCTGGGTCAACGGCGACTTGCCGGCATCGACTTTGGTGATGCAACCCTTGACGGTCAGCGGTTTGGAGGAATCGATATCCACCTACAATCCGATGTGGAAGCTCGATGTGGCTGCTGGAACCTGGAGCGCGGTCACCCCTTCCGGAACCATTGTCAACGACAACACCACCGGTACTGGGCAGAACCAATTCAACTACAGCAACGGCTGGACCAGTGGTTCGTGCACCAGCTGCTACAACAGCGATTCTCATTCATCTTCCACCAGTAGCGCCACGGCCACCCTAGCGTTCACGGGAACGCGAATCTTTCTCTATTCCGCCTACAACACCAGTTCGGGAATTATGGGCGTTACGCTGTCCGATAGTAGCGGCACGGCCTTGACCCCGGAAGTGCACGTCAGTCTTCGCTACGACGCCCCGGCCACGGGGAACTATCTGGTCTATGCCAGCCCCATCGTGCCAAGCGGGTCCTATGTACTCACGGTGCGCGTGACTGGCCTCAAGGACTTGTACAGCACCGGATCGACGTGCAGCATCGACCGCGTCGTGATCCAGTAGGAGCCAGCTCCAGTCGGTGCCAGCGGTGTTTCGAGCGAAGACATTCCGACGCCGTGAAAACAGGTCGACTCGCCAGCACCGTGATTACAAGGTGATGCGTCCGGGAGCGCCGTCCTCGCCAGCACAGACCTCTTCCAGCTACTTCTTGCCCTTCTTCTTGTGCTTGGCCTTGCCACTCTTGCCCTTCGACTTGCCCTTCGCTTCCGCATTGGCGCTCTTTGCTTTGAGCTCGTCGTTTTCCTGGCTCAGGCTGTCCACCTTCGCTTTGGTGTCGGTCAGTTGCGATCTTAGCTCGCTGATCGTGGTCGAGAGACGCTCGCATTCCTTCCGTTGATCGGTCGCTTCCTTCTTGCAGGTCTGCAAGGCTTGATTGCAGACCTTGTCTTCGCAACTCGTGCCCGTCAGCAACCAGGCACCCAGAACTCCCAACGTCACCAGTCTAAATGTTCGATTCATTGGATCTCCTTCGCGCTCGTTGGATGCGGCAGAACCGCCGAACCAGTAGTGTCCGAGAGTACATCACGAGGATTCTCGCATGAATCCGCGAGAATGAGCAGCTATACGACAAAGGCATGTTCGCGCCTTCGGCTACCGCGTTGGGCCCTTGGGGTGCCCCTCGGTGGTTGCGCTCAGGGCAGGTGCAACGTCACCTGGTTCGACCGGACCATGCCCCGCCAGACGGACGGCAGCTTGCGCATCTGCCGGGTGCTTTCGTCGAAGCATTGGGCGCGCTCGCTGTGCCAGGTGACCCGGGCCTGGTAGTCGCCTGCGGGCACCTCCTCGAAGTTGAACGGCCCCCACTGGCCCGCATACCCGTCGCGCGACTTGTCGAAGCGCGCGGAGCCGAGCTCCAGCTTCTTGCCGGGCGGCAGCGTCTGGAACAGCTGGCAGTAAGGCGTGGCATCGTACTTCATGATCAGGCGAGAGTCGTAGGGCTTGGGCCCGATGCCGGTCGATGGGACGAGCTCCAGCGTGGTCACCTGCAGATGGGCGTCGTGCAGCAGCCTCTGCTCTGCCGACGAACGGTTGACGAGCACGGCTTTGAGATCGGAACCACTGGCGGCCAAGCGGATCTCGAAGGGGTTGCCGGTCCTGCTCCCTGTGCGCCACTCGATCGAATCGCCCGCTTGCCCCTGGTTCGCCGCGCAGCCAAGGCCACAGAGAAGCGCCACGCCGAGCGCGGCCTTGCGAAGCATCCATGTCATTCTTTCGCGCATCGTCGGCATCCTCACACAGAACCCCCGACCAAGGCAACGTAACGGTCGGCGCGGCCGTCCGCCGCACAAACTCCGCGCGGACAAGGAAATGCTCGGGATCCGCTTCGTACCATCCACTCCCCATCTCCGGCGTTTGGATTCGCAACCGTCGCGAAATTCCCAAAGGTATTCGGGACCGTGCCGGATACCGAGAACGCCTTGGTCGAGCCCATCAGCCCGGTGACGACATACGGGATGAACGTCAGGCTCGAATGCAGATCTACTTCTTGAATGCCAGGACGTCCGATGAGACGATCTTCCACCGCAGGACCTCACCATGACAAAACCACGCACGCGCCCAGGCCTCACAATCCTTCTGCTCCTCCTGGCCGCGTGTTCCTCCACAGGCAAAGGCAATGGCGGTGGAACAGGTGGCAGTCGAGATGCTGGAATGGGCGGCGGAACGCCTGGTAGCGGTGGAACCTCGGGAACCGGTGGTTTGGACGGTTCGGGAGGGGCGTTTGCCAGCGGACCGCCTGGCGTTGGTGGCATGGTGGGGTCGGGCGGCAAGCCAGCAACTGGCGGAATTTCGGGTCCCGGTGGGGTGTCCGGCTCAGGTGGAGTGCCTAGCGCCGGTGGGGCAGGTTCAGGTGGTTCCGGCGGCTCGGACGGCGGCAGCGCTGGCAGCCAGGCCGGAGGTTCCGGCGGCGCTGGGGGCGGCGCCATGGATGGGGCAAGCCAGGCCATTGATGCCGACGCCTATGCCGCCCTGCAAATCGTGCAGGTGCAAGTGCTGAGCGGTGGAGATTGTACCGTGCCCGCAGTTCCGACCAGCATGCATCGAAGCTCGGGCATACTCGACCTCGCCCTGCCGGATGGCTCGGCGCCCCCCTACTTCCTCGCGGTCGCTGTCGCCAACAATCTGGATTCCTCTGCCAGCACGCCGGCTACCGAGATGAACAACCTCACCTTCACCCACTTTACCGTCGAGCTTTCCGCGCCCAACGTGGCATGGTCGAGCACCTGTCCCGCGACCTTCGACACGCTGGCGGTCGCCGACCTCTTGGCTCCTCGAACGACAGCCGGGGTTTCGCTTGATGTAGTCACGCCCTCGCATGCACGCTGTCTTCTGCCCTACGTGACGGGCGCACCCTTGCTGGTCACGGCGACCATCTCGGCCAAGGGACACCACGGTGGAACCAGCATCGCAAGCCTTCCCTTCGTCTATTCCATCGAGGTTTGCGCCGGCTGCCTGCAACAGGGTTACAGCGATCCTACCCTCAAGCCATACCAGTACCCGGCCGCCCGGCCACTGTGCTCGGCGCTGACCGGAGTCAATCCCTACACCGGCGATCCCTGCTTACCACCAGGCCAGGACGCCCAAATCCTGTGTTGCGCCCTGCCCAGCACGACAGGCGGAACGCCCAGGGACGTCGCTGTCTGCCCTGGCGTGTTCACCGGCACAGCCTCGACCGACGCCTCCGCTTCCAGCGACCGCTGAGACCGCGCGAGCCCGATAGTGGCCCCTGGCTGATGCTTGCTCAGCCTCGATCTACCTCTCGAACGCCAGCGGGGTCGGTGACACGATCTTCCATCTTGCGAATTCCAGCCATGACCAGCAGACGCAGACGCTCTAGGGCCCTAATTGTTCTAGGCTCAGAATCTTCGTGGGACGGCCAAGTTGTACGAGTCTGAGCGAGGATCTAGAATGGGATCGCCTTGAAGCCCATTCTGTCTACGGCAAAGCCTGCGGCCCTCTGTTTGCTCACCTTGCTTGGCTGCGGTCGCGGCCTGGTGCCCGCGGACGCCGGCATCTGTCCCGCGCATGCTCCTTGCGGCGGCAATGTGGCGGGCGCCTGGCGATTTAGTGGCCAGTGTCTGGGGGGCATTGGCTCGGCGCCTCCCGCTGGGTTCTCTTCGCCGGTGAACTGCTCGCTTGTCTGGCCATCATCGACGTACGCGTCGAGCTACCCTTGGACGATCACGTTCAGCGCAGATGGTACCTTTGAGGAGTTCTATGCTGGAGTTTCGGCCGAGGTGATGCACTACCCAGCTTCGTGTCTGGCCGCCGACGGCGGCGCAGGTTCGACCTGCTCCGCCATCGAGGCCAGCCTTCAGGACGCGATACGGAGTGCATCCGATGCCGGCACGGGCACTAGCCCGTTCATGGCAGCGACCTGTGAGGTGGACAGCAGCGGCAATTGCGAATGCAATCTCGCACGAACCGATACATCCTATACGTCCTACCATGGTAGCGGAATCTACACGACCGTCGGCGAACAGCTCACCATGGAAGAGACCAGCGATAGTCGCGACGCAGGTGGCGCGATCGGATCTACAGACACCTGAGACTACTGCGTTTCAGGCAACACACTGACTCTATCACTGGGAAAAGCGCTGTCCATGGTGGCGACCAGATAGCAGCGGATCGCGAGGACCGGTGGACACGCCGGAGAATCCGCGCGACGATGTCGAGTCAGGATTCAGTCCGTTGCCGTTCCGTCGCCGAGGTGAAACAACGTGAGTGAGATCAGGAAAGAGCAGAAGCCGGGAACCTTTGTTCCAACCATCGACCGCACCAAGTGCGAAGGTGGGTACCACCACGCTTGCGCTGATGCCCAATGCCCCTGCGTCTCGGCTTGCCCTTATTCGGTCATTGAGATCCGCGCCTTGACTGCCGAAGACAAGAGGTTTCTGTCGCTGGGAGACCGGTTCAGGGCGTGGGTTCACCGCAACAGGCAGGCGTATGTCGTCAAGGCTGACGGCTGTACGGCTTGCGCGCGATGTGTAGAGGCATGCCCAGTGCCTGGTGTCATCAGGTTGAGGCGCCGGATCTCGGCATGAACGACATGCGCACCTCTGGACTACCCATGTACTGGCCCATGCGTGCGCGCTCCAAACCGACGGTACTGTCGTGCGTTGGGGAGACCTGAGCTTCGGCGTGGGAACGGCTCCGAATGAGAAATTCGTGCAGATCTCGTCGGGCGAGTGGAATACCTGTGGGCTTCATGCCGACGGTACCGTCACCTGCTGGGGGTTCGGTCCCGACGCCGGCCGGTACTTTCAAACAAATCTCGGTCGGCACCATGCAGGCATGCGGCGTGCGCACCGACGGTACGGCCACCTGTTGGGGCGACACGGCAGTGCCGGTTCCGTCGGGCACCTTCACTCAGGTCTCCGCCGGCTTCTAGACCGGCTGCGGAATACGCGGGGATGGCGCCGCCGCATGCTGGGGCGACGGCCGTTACGGCGAGACCTCCCCGCCGACCGGCGCCTTCACCCACATCGCGATCAACGAAGACTGGACGTGCGGGTTGCGCCCGAGTGGCGACGTGGTCTGCTGGGGCACGGTGGCGATACCGGATCCCTAGAGCGCCGGGCCGGTTTCTCACGGGCTGGAATCGGCGGGAAGAGCGGGAGGGGGCGCTGGGCTCTCGGCAGGGGGCTGTGCTGGTTGCTATCGTCAACCAAGGGGCGACGCACGAACCATGTGGCGCTGCCCCTGAGCCGGCAGCGCTGAATTCGGCCGGCCAACTGGTGGTACCGGCCTGCGCGGCCGGGGTCTGTGCGATCAACAGTGCAAGGACAGGCGAGAGAGAGCATTGAGGAAGATTCAGTGGTCCGACGGTGAACTGCCCGAGTGGACATGCGCCTTGGGCAGAGGGCTGCTTTTTGTCTAGGCCAGGGTAAAGCCCCCTCTGAACTCTGCCGATACCTATCTATCGGGCTGTCGTTGGCAGCTCGCCCCTGATGAACAAATTACTCCCCAAGAAGCAGTGGCACTACCTGATCCTTGGCGCGTTGCTCTTGGCAGGGACGGGCGCGGTGTTCTCGACCAGGTTTCTTGCCAGGCCTCAAAGACCGGTAGCGCTGAACGCAATGTTGCTACAAATGCGCAGCGATCCAGCCTTGTGGACGGTCACCGAGCGCGACGTTTCAATTCTCATTCTGGACATTCAAAGGAATAACGTTGCAGGCTTGGCGATCGCGCCTTCGGGAATGTTCGTATCTACACGAGTCGGGCACAGGTACTTTGTCAGCGACAACGCTGGAAAGCTTTCCGGCCTCGCCCTGACGTATTATCAGAAGGGTCAGACCGACGCATTTCCGCTGGCAATCGTGAGTGAAGATATCCGTAACGCCAATGGCTGGCACCTGGACCTCGGTCTGCTGCTGACCATTGTTCTCTTCTCAGCATTGGGCATTCAAGCATTCCGTGTCTATCGTGGAAACGGATTTGGATTCTCCCGAACCGAGTCTGTTGTTACGTTTGAGGATGTCATTGGCGCCGCAGAAGCAAAATCGGCGCTCGTGGACATCAAGTCCTATCTTAAGGCCCCCAAAGAGTTCACCGCACTCGGTGCTCGCCCGCCCAAAGGAGTACTGCTATCCGGCCCTCCTGGCACCGGAAAGACACAGCTCGCCAAGGCCTTGGCCGGCGAATGCAAAGTACACTTCATTCCAGCGACCGGTGGCGACTTCACCGCGATGTTTGTGGGATTGGGTTCGATGCGCGTGAAGTCCCTGTTTCGAAAGGCGCGTGAGCATGCACCGTGCATCGTCTTTATCGACGAGATCGATGGGGTCGGTCGGCGCACGGCCACCGACACCGGTGGCGCCTCTGAAGCGGAGGGCAACCGTATCATCAACCAGATACTGGCGGAGATGGATGGCTTCAATTCCTCAAGCGGTGTGATTGTGATCGGGGCGACCAATTTTCCAGATGCCGTGGACCCGGCGTTGCTGCGAGAAGGGCGTTTCGACCGCAAGATCCAACTCAAGCTTCCCGCTCTGGTCGATCGAGAAGCCTTGTTTCGCCTTTACGCCAGGAAGGTCAAGACCGTCGGCGAGCTCGGTTACGCCAGGTTGGCCCGTCTCACCACCGGGTTGACGCCGGCAGCGATCGCCTATGTGGTCAACCATGCCGCCTTGATTTCGGCTCGCAACGAGCAGCTCGATGTCCCCATGGCCAACTTCATCGAAGCGATCGAGGTATGCCGGATGGGTGAAGTCAACGGTTCATCCTCGGCCTTGACAGAAGGCGAGCGGGAACGCGTGGCAGTGCACGAGGCGGGGCACGCGATCATTGCCCATGTCATGAACGTAGGCAGGGTTGAGAAGGTCACCATTTTGTCGCGTGGGGGCGCGCTTGGCGTCACCCTTGTTACGCAAACCGAAGACAAACAATTGCATCTGAAGTCGGAGTTGCAAAATCGCATTCAGATGTTGCTTGGAGGTCGCGCAGCCGAGCTCATTACCTACGACGACGCATCAAGCGGCGCGGCGAGCGATCTGAAGGAGGCATCAAGACTTGCTCTGTCCATGGTTGCAACGCTAGGGCTAAGCGACAAGGGCACGCTGTTTAGTCTGGATGCATTGAGCGCGCTCCATCTCAAGCCGGATGTGACGGTCGCCGTGGCCCAGGCGGAGGCCATCCTCGCAACCCAGAATGAGCAATGTCTAACAACCCTGCGCGAGCTGCACGGCGCTTTGGTGGAGCTGACCGAAAAACTCGTAGAACACGAGACCCTAGATGGAGAAGAAGTGGCTCAAGCGATATCAAACGCTCGCACAGCAGGCAGGAAGACCGAAGGCCCGAGCCGCGCGTCCGGTGTCCAATAGGAACCCAGTTTCTACCCAGAACCATCGACCTAAGAGCCGCAATGGCAGGCACGCCTTACGCCTGAGCAATCAACTAAATCAACTCCGGCCCGATGATGCCTAGCCGTGCTGTGAACACGAAGATTCCGCACAAACGTGTTCGCAAGTGCGGCACCGCGGAAATCTCGGCAGAATGTGCGTCCCCCGAGGGCTGACCCGTGCTGAGCGAGGCAGAGGTCGCAAGACATCGCCCGATTGGCGGCCATACGTGCGGTCCGCGCGTTGCTCTTGACCAACGCCACTTCGGCAGAGAGGTTTGTGGCGATGCCGAAGTCCATCAGGGCGTTCGCCAGCCGCAAGGTTTGCCATAAACGCCCGGCGTACGCATAATGTGCGCCCCGGAGCGGGAACGCGCTCGCGCATGCGCGAGGGGGCGTTGCCTTCTCGTCATCGATGTACTCCGAAAGCCAGGAACCTATGAAAGCACGCCGCCACACGATCGCACTCCTTGGATTACTCTCACCCGTCGCCTGCCGGGAAAAGTCCGCCCCAGCCAGCGACAAAGGCAATGAACCAGCCGCGAAGCCAGTGGAAGGCGAAAACAGCCTCGGCGCTTGGGCGGCAATGATGGGAAGCCTCACCGACATCAATCCGACCCGGCCGTTGCCATCGGCGGCTGCTATGTGCGGGTGAGCAGATCGGTCCTGGATTTGGATTCGGACGCCGTGGGTGGATTGCTCCTCGCCTATGCCGCAAACGGATCCGCGCTCAAAGACACGGAGGAATTCGCGTCGACCGACGCCTATATGGAATTCCGGTTTTGGGGCACGGTGGCTGCGGTCTCCATCGTCGAGGTCAAGGAGTGGAAGACGTTCTCATTGCCCTTCTCGATAAAGCCGTCGAAGGCCAGCTCGAAAAGACCATAGCCGTGAAAACGGTAGTTTTTTGCGGAGCCAGTGAACGCGCGTGGCAGGGCACTTGCCCTTGGTGCAGTGAATTCCACCAATGTCTACTGGACGACTACACTATCCTGGTGGCATCGCGCTCGACGCCCGGAATCTCTACTGGACCGAGCAGGAACGTCATCCGCCGACGGGAGGATCTGGGCGGCAGGCAGGAACTAGAACATCGCACCTCAAGAAGGGGTTTCAATCCAGGTTTCGCGCAGGTCGTTGCCACCATCAGTCCCTCACAAACCCTTTTGCCGCCCTCCTGCCTTTCCTCCGGAAAGGCGCGCTACATCGGTGCGTCGTCCCTCCACGGCTGGTCGTCGACCGGGTTCTTCTCGCTCTGAAACAGACTGGCAAGGCTGCCTGGGATCTGTGTGCCATCGACGTTCGCACAGGCAAGGTCAACTGGTGTTCGCGCTTCCGCGGATATTTTCGAAAACACCCTAGAAGTAGTCCCCCATTCCGGTCTCGATGAACTCGCGCTGCCACGCCTGGAATAGCAGTTGACAGGTAGGAATGTCGCTGCCGTCGTGACTCATCATCTCGAGGTAGTCCGCAACAAGGTCGCCGCGTAGAAGGATGGGCTCGACAGCTAGGCCATCGTCGATTGGATAGTCGATGCCTTCGATCGTGTGGTGCCGGGTGTGGTGTCGCTTGGATAGTGGCGGTCCCAGATTGGTCAGAACCCGGCCCTTGTAGGAGAGGACGATTTGCTCGGGAAGCTGGGGCATCGAAGCGAGCGCACCCAGCGCCACTTCCGATTGCACGCCGGCGGTCGCGGCGATGATCCTGCGCAGGAACCCATTCCCGGTGATCTCTTCGTTCCCCTCCGCGAGGCGGGTCGCCATCTTCCGGCGGAACCCGGCCTTCTGGAACCGGTTCTTGAACTGAAAATTGCAGTAGTTCACACCCATCGGAAACCCCTGCTCGACCACGAAGGCGACGAGCTCAAAGGCCGCGAGTTCGGATTCGAGCACGGTCGGCTGGTCGCCGTGCAGATAGGTGTATCCGTGCGGAAGCATCTGTTCGGCGTTGTGCGCGGTCAGCCGAAGTTGGTGCAGGTTCAGCCTGGTCACGCCAAGTTCGCACAACCGGGGAAGCAGTCCCTTGAGCCGCTCGACCTCTTCGGGCACGGCGGGAATCTCCACCGTCACGTTCCGGATGCACTCGGCTGCCCCTTGCAGCACTCCCAGGTGGTAATTAGTCGCCCCAAGATCGAAACGAATTTCGTCTATTCCGGCCAAGGCCAGCTTCCCGAATTTCTCCGCGCTGCCCAGGATCCCGTTGGTGTACATCCAGACGTAGACATCGGGTGGACATAGGCGGCGAACGGTTTCGATGGCCCGGATGGCACGGTCGAACACCATCAACGGCTCGCCGCCGCTGAAGCTCACGCCCTTGAAGCCAAACCAGTTGATGTAGCGGGCATAGGCCTCGGGATCTTCGAAGAGCAACCGCTGAGTCTGTGGTGTCTCGTCCCTTCCCTGGCTGGCGGGGCAATAGAAACAGTGGGCGTTGCACATCCCGGTGATGAACAGGCACGACCACTGGCCTTCGCCGCAAAGCTTGCAACCTGGTGACAGGGAATTGACCCACGGCTTGGTCCGCTGGAAATCCCAGTTCAGGGCTGCCCCCGCCCTTGCGATGTGCCCCTTCCTGGTCTCTTCAAACTCGCCCGCGAGGTAGGGATTCAACCAGTTGACCGGCAAGGAATACCGCGCGTGTTCTTCCGCGACTCGGTTGGCGGTTGCGTTCAGGTAGGTCAGGTGTGCCTTCATTTTGATGCTTGCGGGCACCTTGCCCACAAGCATCCTGGACCTCGACGCGGGCAAAGCGCAAGTACGGGTGCGGTGAATTGGCTCCTGGAGAATACGTGATATCTGTCCAGACCGATCGGGTAGGTGGTGGGCTCATGGTCATGGTCGACAAGCAGGGGATTGTAGCTTTCAGCAAGTAGACGCCAGCCGCGCTCAGTCGCGACCAGCCATCAGGGCAGCGGCAGGTCGTAGCGGGCGACGCCGGCTTCGGTGGCGGCCCAGAGGGCGGTGCTGGTTTCCAAGATGGCGTGCACGCAGGGGTTGGGGAGGGAAGACAGCGTGGTCACGGTCTCGCCGGTTAGCGAGGCTGCCCCGCCTTGGGTGCCTACCCACAATCGTCGGTTGCCTTGGCTGACGTGCAATAGCCAGTTGTCGGGAAGGTTGTCGAGCTTGCGAATGCGGCCGTTCTTGTCGACGTGGACAAGGCCGTCGCGCAAGGTGGCCGCGTAGACTCCACCATCGCTTTCCGCGGCTACGTCCACCACTCAACTGCTGGGCATGCCGGCGGCCCGGTCGAAGATCGCGAAGGTCTTGCCGGTCATGCGCAACACGCCGCGATCTTCGGTGGCCAGCCACACCTGGCCGCCCGCCACGTCCACTGCTTGCAGCGAATGCGAGCCGGCGGGTTGCCAATAGCCGCGCGGGAGCCCGCGCCGGCCGATGGGGATCTTCCACAAGGTGGCGGGGCTGGTGGCCCAAAGCGTGTCGCCGTCCGCGGCCAGATTGTTGATGCCCCGGGTGTCGAAGAGGAAAATGCGATCGAAGCGGCGGCCGTCGCGCGTGCGGTAGAGCCCGACGGTGGTGCCCAAATACAAACCGTCCTGAGTGGCGGCGAGATCGTTCACCATGCGAAAGGGGACCGAAACGGTCACGAATCGGTCGCCGTCGAAGCGACATAGGCCTTCGTCGAAGCTGCCAAGCCAGATCTGGCCGCCAAATTCCGCCATGGCCATGACGTGGTTTCCGCACAGGCCGCCGCTGGGGCTCAGCAGGCGAGGGCGCTTGCCCAGCAGCCAAAGGCCTTTGCCGGCGGTGCCCAGAATCTCCCGTCCGTTGAGAGTCAGGCGGGCAGTGACCCTGCTGCCCTGGAAAATCTCGGGCAATTGGGGCGACTCGGCTGGCAAGGGTGCGCTTGCCACGCACGCGAATTTTCCATTGGCAAACGCGCATCGCTTGCCGTCGGCGATGGCCACGAGGTTCGCGCCTTCCGCTTCCAACCGGCGAATGGTGGCGGTGGGCAAGCCATCGATGGTGGTGAACAACCGGCGGCGGGCGAGGGTGGTAGGATCGTATTCTTCCACGCCCCCCTGGGTGGCGACCCACAAAGCGCCTTGGGCGTGGGCAATGGCCTGCACCGAAAGGGTGTTGGTGAAGACGGTTGGGGTAGCCGCGCTGGCGCCCCACGCGCCTTGGGAGGAGGCTGCCAGCAGCACAAGCAGGGTGGGGCGCCAGCGCGACATTACTTCACCTCCGTCGTGACGACTTCTTCCGCTTCGTTGCGGGCCAGGTCCGAGGCGACCACGCGCAGCAGGTGTTTGCCGGACGACAGGGACAGTTGACCAGTGAAGGACAAGCCATCGTTTGAGGTCAGGTTGGAGGTCAGGTAGACTCGCAAACGCGTCGCTGGGTCGAACACCACCACCTCGCGCAGCGGCTCTTTCGCTTGTACCAGGATGGCCACGCCGTCTTCGGTGGGCGTCAGGGTAGTGACGAAATCTGGCTTGGTGCTGTCGATGCGGTAGGTGGCGGTGATGCGTTCCAGCCGACCATCGACGTGCAAGATGGCCACGGGGACTTGGTATTCGCCGTCGGGCACGGACTTGGGCACCAGGAAGCGCGTCTGCCAGACTTCGGCGATGGGGTCGTAGACGAGATCTTTCACCAGTCCGAAGGGGAAGTAGGCGGTTACCTTGCGCGCATGGCTTGGTGCTTTCACGGTCAAGATGGGATCGCCCGGAGGCATTTCGGTGCGCGACAGCTCTGCTTGCGAGCCCACGGCCAGATTGGACACGCCTTCGGGAAGCGGCAGAGGTTGATTGCTCTTGGCAAGCTCGCCCGTGGTGTTGGCGACGATGCGGTCGATGGCGACAAAGGATGTCTCGGCGGTGAGCAGGCTGTAGCGGACGCCCAGATTCGCGAGCTGTTCGCGCAAGGATTCGTCGCCGCCGAAGGCCAGTTCGTCCTCGATTTGAGCGGCTTGTTTGCGCGCCCACAGCTTGACCAGCACGGCGTTATCCGAACCGGCGTTATCCGAACTCTCATCGCTGGCAACCACGGGCAGTTTCTTCAGGAAGGGACCTGCGCTGGTTTGGCCCTTCACGACGATCTGTCCGCTGGGCTTGCCGCGATACTTGCCCAAGATCACCAGCGGGCGACTGGCCATCAGGTCGGGAATGGCGGCAGGCAGGACGTCGTGCACGTCGAACCCGGGGAAGGCGACGGAGATTTTCGCCAGCACGGGGCTGTCGATGTACGCGCGGAATTTCTCGGCGACGGTGGGGCCTTGGCCGGGGTTCGTGACGATGAAGGGTTCGCCGAGGCCGGCGCGGGCCATGCCTTCCATCAGCGCGCGGTTGACGGCAGTACCAATGCCGAAGGCGAAAAGGTTGGCGTCGGACAGGTGTTCGCGCACGAAGCGGAAGGCCTCGACTTCCACGCCCACGTAGCCGTCGGTGACCAGCACCACGGCGCGGGATATGGACGCGGGGTCGCGGGGCACGGCGTAGGCATTGCGAAGGCCGCCCATCAATTCGGTGCCGCCGCCGCCTTGTTGCTTTTCAAGGTACGCCTGCATGTTGGCTAGGTTGTCGCTGCTGGCGGGGCGGGACGCGGGCCACAGGGTGGCCGAGGCGCCGGAAAACAGCACCAAGTTGAATCGGTCGCTTGGGCGCAGTCCCTTGGCGAGGTCGCGCATGAGCGACTTGGCGGTATTGAGGGGGAACCCGTGCATGGAGCCCGACACGTCCACCAGGAAGATGTATTCCCGGGGCGGCAGATCTGCGG
>Ga0265342_10000360_pt1 | contig 50461 bp, 44 predicted proteins | sample 4CB327metaG_FD_203125 | JGI IMG/M metagenome (GOLD analysis project Ga0265342, IMG submission 203125) | Rhizosphere microbial communities from Carex aquatilis grown in University of Washington, Seatle, WA, United States - 4-CB3-27 metaG | ecosystem: Host-associated > Plants > Roots >... | reverse complement strand
CTTAAAATCGCCGAAGTCGGAAACATCCGACTTCGGCCGTCGACCTCCCCTTTCAGGGGGAGGTTGAACCGAGCTATGTCCGTGCCTCGCCGGCGACCGGGCGCCAGATTAGCAGGCGGCGCTCGACCAGGGTGACGATACCGTCGATCACCACCACGAAGGCGGCCAGCACAAACATGCCGGCAAAAACGCCGGCGACGTCGAACACGCCCTCGGCCTGCTGAATGAGGTAGCCGAGGCCGGCGGCGGATCCGAGATATTCGCCGACCACCGCGCCGACTACCGCGAAGCCGACCGAGGTGTGCAAGGAGGAGAACATCCAGGACAAGGCCGAGGGCCAATAGACATGGCGCATCAATTGCCGCTCGCTCATCCCGAGCATGCGGGCGTTCGCCAGGACGGTCGGGCTCACTTCCTTGACGCCCTGATAGACGTTGAAGAACACGATGAAGAACACCAGCGTGATGCCAAGCGCGACCTTCGACCAGATGCCGAGCCCGAACCACAGCGTGAAGATCGGCGCCAGCACCACGCGCGGCAGCGCGTTCAGCATCTTGACGTAGGGGTCGAACACCGCGGCGATGCCGGGCTGGCGGGCGAACCAGAATCCGATCAGGACGCCGGCGAGCGAACCGATGCCGAAGGCGAGCATCGATTCGGAGAGTGTGATCCACAGATGCTTCCAGATGGTGCCGTCGACGAACCATCGGACGATGCGCAACGCAACATCGCCGGGCTTGGAGAAAAAGAACGGCGGCAGCAGCACGGTGCCGAAAATCGGCACGGTGGTGAGCACTTGCCAGGCGGCGATGGCGACGACCGCCACCAGCACCTGCAGAACCAGCAGCCGGAAGCGCCGCATCATGCCTTCTCCGCCTGGGCGTAGCCCTTCATGACCTCGGCCTTGAGCACGTGCCAGATCTCGCGATGCAGGTCGTGAAAGCTCCGCTCGGCCCGGACCTCGGAAATATCGCGCGGGCGCACCAGCGGAACGGTCCAGTCGCCGATGATGCGGGCCGCCGGCCCCGCCGACATGATGACGACGCGATCGGCGAGCGCAATCGCCTCCTCGAGATCGTGGGTGACGAACAGCACTGCCTTGCGATCGGCACTCCACAGATCGAGCAGCAGATTGCCCATGATCTGCCGGGTCTGCGCGTCGAGCGGGCCGAACGGCTCGTCCATCAGCAGGATCTTCGGATCGCGGATCAGCACCTGGGCAAGACCGACGCGCTTACGCTGGCCGCCGGACAGCATGTGCGGATAGCGTCCGCCGAAACCGCCGAGCCCGACGCGTTCCAGCCATTGCTGCGCAGCGGCCCGCGCCTTCGCCCGCTCGGTCCCCGCCGTCTCCGGCCCGATCGCGACGTTGTCCAGCGCGGTCTTCCACGGAAACAGGGCGTCGGCCTGAAACAGGTAGCCGGACTGCCGGTTGAGCCCGGCCAAAGGCACGCCGAAGATTGCGACGCTGCCGGCGGAGGGCGCCAGCAAACCGGCGGCGACATTGAGCAGCGTCGACTTGCCGCAGCCGGTGGGGCCGACGATGGCGACAAATTCGCCGTCGGCGACATGCAGCGAGGCGTCGGCGACTGCAGTATAGGTGCGCCGGTTCGACAGCCGGAAATCGATCGTCACGTGCGAGAGCGCGACCGCGGGACCGCCCGCACCCCCCTGCCCGTCTTCGCCCTGCGGCATGCAACCCCTCTCGCGCGGCAGGCCTGACCCCACTCCCCGCCGATCCCGCCCGCAAGCTACCGGGCGGCGAGCGAGTTGCAAGCCCGGAAGGGTATCCGCGCATCCGCCTGGTTATCAGTCTCGCTTTATCGCCGCATCGGACTTAAACGCCATCCCCTCCTGCCCGCTGCAACTCCAGCGGAAACGGTGTCGGCTCCCAGAATTTCTCAAGCTTCAATCGCTTGGCTGAAGCGGCCTCCCAAGCGCGCAGCAGGCGCACTAACCCTGGCCGATCGTCTGCTGCAAGCAGCGTACAAAGCTCGTGGGCGCTTTCCGCCGTGGACGAGGTCGTGCGACGTGCGCGCGAGGCACAAATGGTTCGAGCTGCATCGAAATCACCAAGAGCTATATTGATAATCAACATGCGTGGGTCGTCGCGACTCACATAGGTAAGCGGGAATCGCTCTTTCTGCGATGTGAACGTGACGTAGTCTTCAATCGACTGAATAGCGCGGAGGTGAGGCAGTGCGTATTGCTCGATCTCCGTGCACATGACAGATGGAGTATTGGCGTTAGAGATGTCCCACGGTCCGTGCGCTTGATTGTAAAGTCGGTCTCCCCATCCGAAACCGATGCGGGCGTCACGCGCAAAGAGCAGGCAGACGAACCACGTCGGCGTGAATGTGCTGGGATCGAGACTTCTATCGATGTATACCCCGCGCAGAACGTGATGGACGGGCTTGATGACGATCAGGCGCCCGACCAATGCGAGATCGGAATTTCGCTCCAGGAGCGGTCTTGCGACATGCTTGACCTGTGCGACCGTTGTCATCGCGTTGGCCTCACTTCGGTTACGATGATCTGGTTGACGTGCCTGAAGGATTTGGAGACCGTCCCGGCGATCTCTGCCATACGGGCGACGCTGAGTCCGCCGCGACCAGTCTTGAGGTCGTAAACGCAGACCGTTCCATCCTCTCTATTTTCGAGCACGTCGACACGTATTGATCCCTTTGCTCCATATGATGCTTCTGGTGGATCCGATGTCTCACTTACAGTCTTCAAATATGACACTTCAGCGCGAAAATTTGAATCGTGCAACGCATCGACGTCCCGTTTTACACGAACATGGATCTCGGTTCCGCGCTGCGTTGGAGACATGTAACCTAAGTCAGCAGCGGCCATAGTCGCACGATCGGTAAGCTCTTGAACTTGACTAAGACGTTCGCAGACCTCGCTGACTTGGTTTCGCGTCAGCAATTGCACTTTGTTGAAATCGAACTCGCCACCAGACTCGCGTTGATACTTGTGCGCGTTAAAGGAAATGATCGCCCGTTGGTCGTCGTTATTTCGGGTCGACAGCCACGTAAAGAAGGCCAAAGCCGCTTCGATGGCCTTCTGGATGGCAAAGCGGCGCAGATCGTAAAAAACGGGCTGGGGGTTTTCTCCATCGCCTTCACTTGTCCATTCGCCGCCGTCGGGATGACCGGCTGGAACGCGTGGCTGATTGGGATCGTAGTGGCCGGGCAATTTGGTTTCTCCTGTTTTGGGGCAAGCGGGATCCGATTCCGCGTTGGTGGGTGCGGTCAGCGCGACGCGGGGCGCGGAGCCTCGGCCGGCCATCACGCCCACCTCATTTTGGATGGCGGTGAGACGGTCGCACCCAGAACCGTCGCCTCTTTCGAAGCGAGTGTCGCGGGCAGCGCAGCGATCGTTTGCGGTCGCTGCCGCATTCGACGGCAGGTTGTTCGCTGAGATCTGATGAGATTGAGAAAAGCGCGAGGATTAGCCCGGCCGGGAGCCGAGCGCAGCGCCGCATAACGCCAAGCCCCGCGATGCGGGGTCTGCGCGCAGCGATGAACGCTTACGGCGAAAACAAAAACGCCCGCTGGCAATGCCACCGGGCGCGACTCCGCAGTCTCGAATTTCGCCATATTCCGCCGAACTACCCGTGACCGTCGATCGGAATATTCGGCTCAAAACTGGCGCGCGTCGAACCGTTTGCTGCACAGGATGGGTGGGGACCGGATCGAAAAGCGGCTGCCGTTCGTGAAGCCGGTGGATGGCAGACCATGTGTCAACAACGCTCCCAGGGGCCGAGCCTTGGTGGCGCAATATTTGCGGAGAAATCAGCGGATCGTTTTGTCAGAAACTGCTTTAATCTTACCCGTGATGACAGAATCAGCCGCCATTGCTTTCGAATCCGTCGTGACCAACCATGGCGACGACCGCGAACGGACGCTCGACGACGTTTCCTTCGTGGTCAAGGAACGGCAATTTCTCGCCATCGTCGGCCCCTCCGGCTCGGGAAAAACCACGCTGTTGCGCCTGGTCAACCGGCTGGGCGACCCCACCGCCGGCACCATTCGGGTCTATGGCGAGGACGTGCAGACGCTCGATCCGGTGCTGCTGCGGCGGCGGATCGGCTACGTCTTTCAGGGCGTCGGGCTGTTCCCGCACCTCACCGTGGCGGAGAATATCGGCATCATCCCGAAGCTGCTGGAATGGGACGCCGCACTCATCGATGCCCGCGTCGACACCTTGCTCGATCTCGTGCAGCTCGATCGCGCGCAATATCGCGGCCGCTTCCCCCATGAGCTGTCGGGCGGAGAACGCCAGCGCGTCGGGGTTGCCCGGGCGATCGCCGCCGAGCCGAAGATCGTGCTGATGGATGAACCGTTCGGCGCGCTCGATCCGCTCACCCGCGACGCGCTCGGGCGCGACTGCCGGCGCCTGCATGACGAACTCGGGCTGACCACCGTGATGATCACCCACGACATGCTGGAAGCACTGCTGCTCGCCGACCGGGTGATCGTGCTGCGCGCCGGCCGCGTCATTGCCGACGACACCCCGCGCGCGCTGGCGGCGGCGAACGACCACAGCTACGTGCAGGAATTGATGGAAGCGCCGCGGCGGCAGGCCGACCAGCTGCGCGCACTGATGAGCCGGGAACGGCCAACGTGAGTACCGATCCGCGCATCGCGGAGGCGTTCGCGCGGCTGCCGGACTATCTCGGCGGCCACGTGCTGGTGAGCGTGCTGGCGCTGGCGCTCGGGCTCGCGGTCAGCTTTCCGCTGGCGCTCGTTGCCCGCGATCATCCAAAGCTGCGGCAATTGCTGCTTGCGGCGGCGAGCGTGGCGCAGACCATTCCCGGTCTCGCGCTGCTGGCCTTGTTCTATCCGCTGCTGCTCGCGTTATCCGCACTCTCCGAACGGATGATCGGCGTCGGGTTCTCAGCACTTGGCCTGCTGCCCTCGGTGCTGGCGCTCGCGCTCTACAGCATGCTGCCGGTGCTGCGGAACACCGTGACCGGACTTGCCGGCATCGAGCCCGCGATCACCGAAGCCGCGCGCGGCGTCGGCATGACGCCCAACCAGTCGCTGTTGATGGTCGAACTGCCGCTGGCGCTGCCGGTGATCATGGCCGGCATCCGCACTGCCGCAGTGTGGGTGATTGGGACCGCAACATTGTCGACGCCGATCGGGCAGACCAGCCTCGGCAATTACATCTTCACCGGCCTGCAGACTCAGAACTGGGTGTTCGTGCTGTTCGGCTGCGCCGCCGCCGCGGCGCTGGCGCTGCTGGTCGACCAGAGCCTCGGCCAGATCGAGACCGGGCTGCGGATGCGCAGCCGCGCGCGCGTGTACGGCGGTGCAATAGCGCTGGTCGTGGTGGTTCTGGGCGGGCTTATTCCGGCGCTGTCGCATGGGCGGCCCGCTTACGTCGTCGGCGCCAAAACCTTCACCGAACAATATATCCTGGCGTCGCTGATCGATCAGCGCCTGACCGCCGCGGGCCTCACCGCCGGCCGGCGCGAGGGGCTCGGCTCGAGCGTGATCCTGAATGCGCTGGCGAGCGGCGAGATCGACGCCTATGTCGAATATTCCGGCACGCTGTGGGCCAACCAACTGCACCGCACCGATTCACCGCCGCGCGCGGAGGTGCTCGCCGCAATATCAAAATGGCTTGCCGACACCCACGGCATCAGGATGCTCGGCGACCTCGGGTTCGAGAACGCCTACGCGCTGGCGATGCGGCGCGAGCGCGCGCAAGCCCTGCACATCCGCTCGATCGCCGATCTCGCGCACTATGCGACGGGGATGTCGATCGCCGGCGACTACGAATTCTTCGCCCGTCCGGAATGGGCGGCGATCCGCAAAGCCTATGACTTGAGCTTCCACGAGCAGCGCACGATGCAGCCGGAGTTCATGTACCCGGCGATCGCGGCGCGCGACGTCGACGTGATCGCGGCCTATTCGAGCGATGGGCTGATCGCGAAATACGATCTGGTGGTGCTCGAAGACCCCAAACACGCGATCCCGCCCTACGACGCCATCCTGCTGGTCGCGCCGAAACGCGCGAACGACTTAAAGCTCGGCGATGCGTTGCGGCCGCTCGTCGGGGCGATCGACGTCACGCTGATGCGCGAGGCAAACTTGCGCGCGAGCACCGGCGGCTCCGACAGTTCGGCGGCGGCTGCGGCGGGATGGTTGTGGGAGGAGATCGGGAAGCGAAAGGGCGGCGGGAAATAATGCTTCATGTCAGCGCCTGTCGATTCGCGATCGGACACTTTTGATCTGCGAGTGCAAGGATTATGATCGGGCGTTCCCTCCCCCCCTTGCGGGGGAGGGACAGGGAGGGGGGTGGCTCCGGATGCCACACTCGGCCATTAGTCGACGTCAGCTCGAACGCGCGAAAACGCTTCGCCGACAATTGACTCGCGCCGAGACATTGCTCTGGCGATATTTGAAAGCATCTCATCTCGACGAACTATCGTTCCGTCGCCAAGCGCCGATCGGATCCTACATCGCCGACTTCGTCTGTCACGCTGCGGGCATCGTCGTTGAAGTCGACGGCGAATCTCATGACTTCGAAGTGCGACAACGAAGTGATGAGAAACGATATTCTTGGCTGAGCACGCGTGGTTACGCCGTATTGCGATTTACCAACGAAGACGTGCTGTCGAATCTTGAAGGCGTGTTGTTGACGATCCGAGATGCCGCGCGATCTCGCCTCGCAACACCCCCCTCCCTAGCCCTCCCCCGCAAGGGGGGAGGGAACCCCTAAATGATGACCGAAGGAAAAGGAGAGATTCGTTCGATCACGACGAGGAAGCGACTTTGCTTAATTCCTGCTCTTATCCACCAGCGCGCGCTGCTTGATCCAGGGCATCATCTCGCGCAGCTTGGCCCCGACCTTTTCGATGTCGTGTTCGGCAAGCTTGGCGCGGGTGGCCTTGAACGAGGTCTGGTTGACCTTGTTCTCCAGCATCCAGTCGCGGGTGAAGCGGCCGGATTGGATGTCGCCGAGGATGCGCTTCATCTCGGCCTTGGTCTCGGCATTGACCACGCGCGGACCGGAAACGTATTCGCCGTATTCCGCGGTGTTGGAGATCGAGTAGTTCATGTTGGCGATGCCGCCCTCGTAGATCAAGTCGACGATCAGCTTGACCTCGTGCAGGCACTCGAAATAGGCCATCTCGGGCGCGTAGCCGGCCTCGCACAGGGTCTCGTAGCCGGCCTTGATCAGTTCGACCAGGCCGCCGCACAGCACCGCCTGCTCGCCGAACAGGTCGGTCTCGCATTCTTCCTTGAAGGTGGTCTCGATGATGCCGGCGCGGCCGCCGCCGATGGCGGAGGCGTAGGACAAGCCGAGGTCGTGGGCGTTGCCGGAGGCGTCCTTATGGATGGCGACGAGGCACGGCACGCCGGCGCCGCGCTGGTACTCGGAGCGCACGGTATGGCCGGGGCCCTTGGGGGCGATCATCAGCACGTCGAGATCGGGGCGCGGCTCGATCAGGTTGAAATGCACGTTGAGGCCGTGGGCGAACATCAGGGCGGCGCCCTGTTTCATGTTGGCGTGCAGATGATCGCGGTAGATGTCGCCCTGCAATTCGTCCGGGGTGAGCATCATCATGACGTCGGCCCACTTGGCGGCTTCCGCCACCTCCATGACCTTGAGCTTCTCGCCCTCGGCCTTCTTGACGCCCTGGGAGCCCTTGCGCAGCGCCACCACGACGTCCTTGACCCCGGAATCGCGCAGATTGAGCGCATGGGCATGGCCCTGGCTGCCGTAGCCGATGATGGCGACTTTCTTGCCCTTGATCAGGTTCAGATCGGCGTCGCGATCATAGTAAACACGCATGCTATTCACCCCTGCTCCGGCCAATCCTCAGGCCCTGATTTTCCCGTGCTGCTTCTAGATTCTATGGGCCGCCGGCACAAGCCCGGCGAGCCCCGGAATGACGCTAACTTTCCATTCCTTCCGGCCCGCGGCTGATGGCGACGATGCCGGTGCGGGAGACTTCGATCAGCCCGAGCGGCAGCATCAGTTCGACGAACTGGTCGATCTTGCTGGAATTGCCGGTGATCTCGAACACGAAGCTCTCGATGGTGGCGTCGATGACGCGGGCGCGGAACGCATCGCCCAGCCGCAGCGCCTCGACCCGGTGTTCGCCTTTGCCGCGCACCTTCACCATGGCGAGTTCGCGCTCGATCGCCGGACCGAGCACGGTCATGTCGACCACCCGATGCACCGGCACCAGGCGGTCGAGCTGGTTCTTGATCTGCTCGATCACCATCGGCGTGCCGCGCGTGACGATGGTGATGCGCGAGAGATGCTTCTGGTGCTCGGTTTCTGAGACCGTGAGGCTGTCGATATTATAGCCGCGGCCGGAGAACAGCCCGATCACACGGGCGAGCACGCCGGGTTCGTTGTCGACCAGCACACACAAGGTGTGGGTCTCCGATGATTTTTTCGCATCGTCGAGAAAATAGGCCGATCCGGGTTGCATCATCACACCATCACCTTGCCAGCGTCGGTCACCGCGCTTTCGATGCTCTCGGCGGCATCGCCGAGGATCATTTCGTTATGGGCGCGTCCGGACGGGATCATCGGGAAGCAGTTTTCCGCGCGATCCACCACGCAATCGAAGATCACCGGTTTGGGGACGTCGATCATTTCGCGGATGGCGTGATCGAGATCGCCCGGCTTCTCGCAGCGGATGCCGACGGCATGATAGGCCTCCGCCAGCTTGACGAAATCCGGCAGCGCCTCGGTATAGCTTTCGGAATAGCGTCCGCCGTGCAGCAGCTCCTGCCATTGCCGCACCATCCCCATGTACTGGTTGTTGATGATGAAGATCTTGATCGGCAGGCGGTACTGCACCGCGGTCGACATTTCCTGCATGGTCATCAGCACCGAGGCTTCGCCGGCGATGTCGATCACCAGCGACTTCGGATGCGCGAGCTGGACGCCGACCGACGCCGGCAGGCCGTAGCCCATGGTGCCGAGACCACCGGAGGTCATCCAGCGATTGGGCTCCTCGAAGCGATAGAACTGCGCCGCCCACATCTGATGCTGGCCGACCTCGGTGGTGATGTAGGTGTCGCGGTCCTTGGTGAGCTCGTAGAGCCGCTGAATGGCGTATTGCGGCTTGATCAGCTCGTTGGAGTGGCGATAGGCGAGGCTCTTGCGCCCGCGCCACCTGTCGATCTGCTCCCACCACGCTTTCATCGCCTTCTTGTCGGGCTGCGCCGATGTCGTGCGCCACAGCCGCACCATGTCTTCGAGCACGTGGGCGCAATCGCCGACGATCGGAAGATCGACGTGCACATTCTTGTTGATCGACGACGGGTCGATGTCGACGTGGATCTTTTTCGAGCCCGGCGAGAACGCATCGACCCGACCGGTGATGCGGTCGTCGAAACGGGCGCCGATGCAGATCATCACGTCGCAGTCGTGCATGGCGAGGTTGGCTTCGTAGGTGCCGTGCATGCCGAGCATGCCGAGCCATTGCGGATCGGCGGCGGGAAAGGCGCCGAGCCCCAGCAGGGTCGAGGTGATCGGAAAGCCGGTGAGCTTGACCAGTTCGCGCAGCAGTTGGCTCGCCTCGCGACCGGAATTGATCACGCCGCCGCCGGTGTAGAACACCGGCCGCTTGGCCGTCCGCATCAGCTCGACGGCCTGCTTGATCTTGTCGAGATCGCCCTTGATCTTGGGCTTGTAGCCCTTGTGCGGGAACTCCTTCGGTTTGAAGTAGCTCCCGGTGGCGAACTGGATGTCCTTCGGGATGTCGACGACGACGGGGCCCGGCCGACCGCTCGAGGCGACGTAGAAGGCCTCGTGCAGCACGCTCGGGAGATCGGCGATGTTCTTCACCAGGTAGTTGTGCTTGGTGCACGGCCGGGTGATGCCGACGGTGTCGCATTCCTGGAACGCGTCGTTGCCGATCAGATGGGTCGGCACCTGCCCGGTGATGCAGACGATCGGAATGGAATCCATCAGCGCGTCGGTGAGACCGGTCACGGCATTGGTCGCGCCCGGGCCCGAGGTCACCAGCACGCAGCCGACCTTGCCGGTGGAACGGGCATAGCCTTCAGCCGCGTGCACCGCGCCCTGCTCGTGCCGCACCAGAATGTGGCGGATCTTGTCCTGCTGAAACAGGGCGTCATAGATCGGAAGGACGGCCCCGCCGGGATAGCCGAAGATGTGCTCGACGCCCTGATCCGCGAGCGCCTCGATCACCATTTCTGCGCCGGTCATGTCTTTCGCCATAGTCTGCTCCCACGCGCGGATCGTCCGCGCTCGCTTCCTGCCTGCGATCGATCTGAGCCCTACGGTCTAAGAGAGAATTGAAGGCCCAGAATCGAAAGGGGGGCCTTGAGCCCCCCGGGTCGCGCGCCACACCTCGTGACCAGCCGTCAGGCCGGTCCCGCGATGGCGCGCCATCTTACGATAAGGGTAACAATATTGCGCAACATGCGCCTCTCCCGAACGAAGGTTGCGCCAACCATAATCCGTGCCCCGGAACCCGTCAAGCCGGAACTCGGCCGGCCGGGGTTGGCGCGATGGAACTCTTGGCGCCGCGCGACGTTACCCCCAGCGAGCGGACCTGCAAGCGGACCCGATACGCCAAGAGGTTGCAAGAGGTTATACGACTCTTTCAGGAGAGGCGTTAGGATCGCGGGATCCCATTAAGAGATTCCGCGATCTTTCTTTTTGTCCGGAGGCGCGCGGCCCCCCCTTCACCCAGCCTCAAACGCGCCCATCGCGCCCAACCTGATGGTCAGGATCTGCACGTCGGTCACCGCGACGTGCGGTCCCTGGCGGGTTCCGGCCGGCGTCCGCCAGAACGTCCCCGCCGAACATTGGGTCTCTCCGGTTCTGACCGTTCCCGACAAGACATAGACGAATTCATCGCCGGGATGAGTGTGCCTCGGAATGATCGTTCCAGCCGCCAATCGGGCGAGGTGGATGGATCCGTTGGGGACCGGTTCCGCAAGCGGCAGCAAACTGACGCCGGGAAGGATATCCAGCGCAATCCAGTCGGCGCGCGTTGTGTCAACGAAAGTCTGATCGTCGTCTGGCATTTGAACGTCCACCGTTTTGCTTTGGGATGTGTGTTTGGGGTGAGACCGAACGTCAGCGCGACAGGGCGGACACGAGCCCGTTCAAAGCCGCCTCCGGCGCCGCCTGCGGCCAGTCGCGCAGCTGGTGACGAAACCAGGTGAACTGACGCTTGGCATAGTGCCTGGTGTCCTGCTTGGCCTTTTCCGCCGCGGCCGCAAGGGTGATCTCGCCGGCGAGATGGCGACGCAGCCACGGCACGCCGTGCGCCTTCATCGCCGGCAGCAGCGGATCAAGATCACGCGCCGCGAGCGCGCGCACTTCCTCCAGCGCGCCGGCAGCCAGCATGGCATCGAAGCGCGCGTCGATGCGCCGGTTGAGCTCGGCGCGTTCGGGGCTGAGAAACATCCGGATCGTACGATCGGGTTCGAGCAGCGGCGGCAGGCCGTCGGAATGCCACGCGGTCAGCGAACGCCCGGTCGATTCGATCACTTCGAGCGCCCGCGCGATGCGGGCGCGGTCGGCCGGCCGCAGCCGTTCCGCCGTTGCGGGATCTCGCAGTGCCAACTCGGCGTGGAGCGCTTGCGGCCCCTCGGTGGCGATCCGTTCCCTGACCCGGGCGCGAATGTCCGGTGCAATCTCCGGCACCGCGGCGAGGCCCTGCGTCAGAGCCTTGAAATAGAGCCCGGTGCCGCCGACGAAAATCGGCGTCCGTTGCAGGCGGTCGGCTTCGGCGAGGGCTGCGGCGGCATCGGTCAGGAAACGTCCGACCGAGTAGTTCTCGGCGGCGTCCACGTGGCCATAGAGCCGATGGGGTGCGCGCGCCTCTTCCTGCGGGTTCGGGCGGGCGGTGATCAGCTTGAGGTCGCGATAGACCTGCATGGAATCGGTGTTGACGATGACGCCGCCGCAGGCCTCGGCGAGCGCGAGCGCGAGCGCCGACTTGCCGCTGGCCGTCGGTCCTGCGATAAGCACCGCCCGCGGCCTGCCGCTCACAGCATGATCCCAAGTGCTTTATGATCGTGTCTCAAAGTGACATGACCCACGTTGCGACCCTGATCTCGGCTCCCGCCGCCGCGGCGCTCGACGATCATGCGGTGCGGGCGGCACAGCATCGCCTTCCGGCTGGCAGCGAACCGCGCTGGCTCGATCGCGGTGTTGCCGTCGACATACTCTTTCGCTCGGCGGGCGACAACGACAACCGCGCAATCGCCGGGGGCATCCGGCAGGCACTGGCGGGGCGCCCGCTCGACGTGGTGGTGCAATCGCTCGCACATCGGCGCAAGCGGCTGTTCCTCGCCGACATGGATTCCACCATGATCGGCCAGGAGTGCATCGACGAACTCGCGGATTTCGTGGGCAAGAAGGCCCACGTCGCCGCCATCACCGAGCGCGCGATGCGGGGCGAGATCGAATTCGCGCCGGCGCTGATCGAGCGTGTGGCGCTGCTCAAGGGACTTCCCGCAAACATCGTCGACCGGGTGATCGACGAGCGCATCGTGCCGACCCCGGGCGGGCGGACACTGGTCGCCACCATGCGGGCGCATGGCGCCTATACCTGTTTGGTGTCCGGCGGATTTACACTGTTTGCGACCCGGATCGCCGCCATGATCGGCTTTGATGAGGCCCGCGCCAATATCCTGCTGGTCGGCGACGACGGCCGCCTCACCGGCGAGGTCGCCGCGCCGATCCTCGGGCGCGACGCCAAGCTCACCACGCTGGTCGAGCTGCGTGCGCATCTTGGCCTGAGCAAACCTGAGACGCTGGTCGCCGGCGACGGCGCCAATGATCTCGCGATGATCGAGGATGCCGGCCTCGGGGTTGCCTACCACGCCAAGCCGGCGGTCGCGACCGCCGCGGCGGCGCGCATCGACCACGGCGATCTCACCGCCCTGCTCTACGCCCAAGGTTATCGCCGCGAAGATTTCGTGGATTAAACATCGCTGAACCACCGCGGCAGCTTCACTTCGCCCCGCAGAGGTCGAATGTTCAGCCGCACGATCGACGCCGAACTCGGGCGGATCCGAGTTCGGCGGTCAGAGTCAAAAGAGGACTGCCAATACTTACTGCAACGACAGCGCGACGAACCGCAGTTCGCCCTCGGCGTTGGCGACCAGCAGCAGCGCCGACTTGCGGCCGTCCTTCTTGAGCTTGTCGACGCGCTTTTGCAGATCGGCGGCGTTGGTGACCGCCTCCTGCGCCACTTCGACGATCACGTCGCCGGCGCCCAACCGCTTTTCCGCGGCGGTCGAATTGGAATCGACCCCGGTGATGACGACGCCCTTCACGCTGTCCTTGATCTTGAAGCGCTTGCGCAGATCGTCCGACATGTTGGCGAGCTGCATGCCGAGGGTGCGCTGGACCACCGACTTATCGTCCGGGGTGTCCTTGTCCTTCTTGTCCTTGTCGGTCAGCGCCGCCTGCTTCTCGCCGTCCTCGAGCCGGCCGAGCTTGACGGTCTTGCTCTCTTCCTTGCCCTTGCGCACCACCGTGACGTCGACGTCCTTGCCGACCGGGGTGTCGGCGACGATGCGCGGCAGGTCGCGCATTTCCTTGACGTCCTTGCCGTCGAACTTGACGATGACGTCGCCGGGCTCGATTCCGGCCGGCTTTGCCGGGCCCTTTTCGTCGATTCCGGCAACCAGCGCGCCGCGCGCGGGCTTGATGTTGAGGCTTTCGGCGATGTCGTCGGTCACCTGTTGAATCCGCACCCCGAGCCAGCCGCGGCGGGTTTCGCCGAACTGACGCAGTTGCTCGATGACGGGAACCGCGGTCTTGGCCGGCACCGAGAAGCCGATGCCGATCGAGCCGCCGGATGGCGAGATGATCGCCGTATTGATGCCCACCACCTCGCCGTCGAGATTGAACAAGGGGCCGCCGGAATTGCCGCGATTGATCGAGGCGTCGGTCTGAATGTAATTGTCGTAGGGACCGGACTGGATGTCGCGATTGCGCGCGGAGACGATGCCGGCGGTGACGGTGCCGCCCAGGCTGAACGGGTTGCCGATCGCAATCACCCACTCGCCGAGCCGCAGCTTTTCGGAGTCGCCGAACTTGACCGCGCGCAACGGCTTGTCCGATTTCACCTTCAGCAAGGCGAGGTCGGTTTTCTGGTCGCGGCCGATCAGGTCGGCCTTGAGCTTGGTGCCATCATTGAGAATGACGGTGATCTCGTCGGCGTCGGCAATGACGTGGTTGTTGGTGACCACGATGCCCGACGTGTCGATGATGAATCCGGACCCGAGCGAGTTGACCCGGCGCGGCGAACCGCCGTTCTTGTCGCCGCCCTGCTGGCCCCGCTTCTTGAAGAATTCGTCGAAGAATTCCTCGAACGGCGAACCGGGCGGAAGCTGCGGCATCGCGCCCTTGGCGTCGACGGTCTGCGAGGTGGAAATATTGACGACCGCGTCGATCACCTTTTCCGCGACATCGGCAATGCCGTCGGGCCCGCGCGCCGCATCGGCCGGGAGCACCATCAGCGCCAGCATTCCTGTGGCCACCAGCGCGCAGACGTGATGCCGCGCACGGCGGGCATGTTGATTCAGGGACCCGATCATGGGCTTTTGGTCTCCTCGGAAGAAAAAAATGCTCATAGCAACAGTGCGCCGCCCAGGGCCCCGACGCAAGAGCGGGCCGGTTGGTTCGCTACGGGGGTAGGTTTGGAATAGGGCGGAAAAGCGACTAGTCAATGACCGAAATCTGGGCGCAATTCTCGGCCCCAGTCCGCCCCCTCGACAGCCCATCAGCCACGCACCAACCACACCACGATCAGCCCGATCACCGCGCTGACCAGCCCGATCACGCGCAACGTATTCTCCGGCGTTGCCAGGACGGTACCAACCGCCCGCTTGGCCGGTCCCGGCCAGGCGGCGAAGGCGATTCCCTCGAGGACGAACACGAGGCCGAGCGCGACGATGAAATCGGACATCAGCCCCCACGCCGTCTGAGCAGATACGTTCGACCCGTGTGAGCGTCGGATCCCAAATCGTTCAACCAGGATCAGGCGCTCGACGCAGGTCGCGCAATGCTGCGGACGCCGTCCGAGATTGTCGGACGGCGTGCCGATCACTTCTTGGTGTTGCTATCGCCGGCTTTGCCGGACGGATCGAGGAAGTAGCGGAAGAACTCGGAGTTGGGCTTGATCACCATCCGGGTGTCGCCGCGCTTGAGGCTGACCTCATAGGCCTGCATCGAGCGATAGAAGGTGAAGAACTCGGCGTCCTTGTTGTAGGCGTCGGCAAAGATGCGATTGCGTTCGGCATCGCCTTCGCCGCGGGTCTGTTCGGCCTTCGAGGTGGCCTCCGCCAGCAGCACGGTACGATCACGTTCGGCACGGGCGCGGATTTCCTGCGCCCGCTGGCTGCCCTGCCCGCGGAACTCAGCCGCCTCGCGTTGCCGCTCGGTCTGCATGCGGGTGTAGACGAACTGGCTGTTCTGGTCGGGCAGATCGGCGCGGCGGATCCGAACATCGATGACGTTGATGCCGAAGGCCTGCGCCTCCTCGTCGAGCTGGTCGCGCACCTTACCCATCAACGCCGCGCGTTCGTCACGCACGATGTGCGTCAGCGTCGCGCCGCCGAGCACGCCGCGCAATTTCGAATTCAGCAAGGTCGACAGCCGCGAATTGGCGGCGTCGATCGAACCGACCTTCTGATAGAACTTGAGCGCGTCGTGGATGCGATAGCGCGCGAAGGCGTCGACCACCAGCCGCTTCTGATCGGAGGCGATCATTTCCTGCGAGGGATTCTCGAGATCGAGAATGCGCTTGTCGATGTAGATGACGCTGTCGACGATCGGCAGCTTGGTGTGCAGGCCCGGATCGGTGGGCGTCGCCACCACTTGGCCGAGGCGCACGACCAGCGCCTGCTGGGTCTGATTGACCGTGAACAGCGAGCCATAGGCCGCGATCAGAGCCACGACCACGAGAACGAGGAGAATGCCGCCGGCGAAATTGAGCCTCATCGGGGCGCTCCCGTCTGACTTTGTGGTTGCGGCTGTGCCGGCTGCTGCGGATTCAGTTCGTTGAGCGGCAGGTAGGGCACGACGCCGGAGCTGCCGGAATCCAGAATGAACTTGTCGGTGCCGCCGAGCACGCGCTCCATCGTCTCCAGATACATGCGTTCGCGGGTGACCTGCGGAGCCTTCTTGTATTGCTCGTAGATCTGGGTGAAGCGCGAGACCTGACCCTTGGCTTCCGCCACGGTCTGCTCGCGGTAGGCTTCGGCATCCTGGATCGACTTCGCCGCCGCGCCACGCGCTTCCGGCACGATGCGGTTGGCGTAGGTCTGCGCCTCGTTCTGCAGGCGCTCGGCGTCGGTGCGCGCCGCCTGCACGTCACGGAAGGCATCGATGACCTGCGCGGGCGGATCGACCTTCTGCATCTGCACCTGCGTGATCTGCACGCCGGCCTGATAGCCGTCGAGCGTCTTCTGCATCAGTTCGTGCACGGCGGTTTCGATGTTCTGGCGCGCGCCGGTGAGGATCGGCTGGATTTCGGAATGGCCGATGATTTCCCGCATCGCGCTTTCCGCCACCGCCTTGATGGTGCCTTCGGGCTTTTCCAGATTGAACAGGAAGTCGCTCGGACCTTCCTTGGTCGGGCTGATCACCCAGAACACCGAGAAGTCGACGTCGACGATGTTTTCATCGCCGGTGAGCATCAAACTCTCTTCCGGCACGTCGCGCATGGTGGTGCCGCGGCGCGGGTCTTCGACCAGACGCATGCCGATATCCATGCGGTTGGTGTGCAGCGCCTGCGGCGTCAACGCGCTCTCGACCGGATAGGGCCAATGATAATTCAGGCCGGGTTGCACCAGGCGATCGTATTTGCCGAATCGCAGGATCACGCCGACCTCGTCGGGCTGCACCACGAAAAATCCGGATGCGGCCCAGAGCGCCACCGCGATCAGTGCTATGATCACCAAACCCTTGCCGCCGAGATTGCCGCCCGGCAACACCGAGCGCAGCTTGTCCTGGCTGCGGCGCAGGAATTCCTCGAAATCCGGCGGGGTCGGTCCGGACGATTGCGGCCCCGAACCCCAGGGTCCCTTGGGGCCCGCGCCCCAGGGTCCGCCGCCTTGATTACTCCATGGCATGGAAGAGTCCTCTCAGGGCGCCCGCATCCGCCAGCGGCGCCAACATCAGTCTCGTGCGGGGTTATAGGGGACCCCACCGCCGCTTTCAACGCACGCCGCGCCGCAGGGCCCGGAGACCTAATATATGGTTTCGATTCCGATTCGCTCGTAGGTCAGGATGGTAAAGCTGGCTTCGTCGTCCGCGCCGGCGGCTATCTCAGACCGCGCTGTCTCATGCCAAGCCGCTGGGGCGATTGGAGGAAATACCGCGTCTCCGGTGGGCTTCGCATGCACGCGGGTGATCTCCAAACGATCGGCCACTTCGAGCGTCTGGGCATAGAGGTCGCCTCCCCCGATCACCATGATGGCGTTTGCGCCGCGCCGCAGCGCATCGCCGCGCGCCACCGTCAATGCCGCATCGAGAGTGGCGGCGACAATGACATGTCCGATCGCAAGGGCGGGATCGCGGCTGACCACGATGTTGGTGCGATCCTTCAACGGCCGGCCGATCGATTGATAGGTCTTGCGCCCCATCACCACCGGCTTGCCGATGGTCAGGGCGCGAAAGTGCTGCATGTCCGACTTCAGGCGCCAGGGCAATCCGCCGGCGCGGCCGATGACGCCATTGTCCGCGACGGCCGCCACCAGCACGAGGGCGACATCAACAGCTTGCCGCCGCGGCGCATGTTGGCCGCCGTCGCTGTCGCTCACACCGCCACCTTGGCTTTGATATGCGGATGCGGCGCGTAGCCCTCAAGGGTGAAGTCCTCGAACCGGAACGCCGTCAATTCGCGGACATCAGGATTGATGCGCAGGGTCGGCAGTGGGTGCGGCGGCCGCGACAGCTGCAGGCGCGCCTGCTCGAGGTGATTGAGATAGAGGTGCGCGTCGCCGAAGGTGTGGATGAATTCACCGACCTTCAGCCCGGTGACCTGCGCGACCATCATGGTCAGCAGCGCATAGGACGCGATATTGAACGGCACGCCGAGAAACACATCGGCGGAGCGCTGATAGAGCTGGCACGAGAGCCGGCCGTTGGCGACGTAGAATTGAAACAGGCAATGGCAGGGCGGCAGCGCCATCTTGTCGACGTCGGCGGGATTCCACGCGGTGACGATCAGGCGGCGGGAATCCGGATTGCGGCGGATGGCGGCGACGAGATTGGCGATCTGATCGATGGTGCCGCCGTCATGGGTCGGCCATGAGCGCCATTGATGGCCATAGATCGGACCGAGCTCACCGCGCGCATCAGCCCATTCGTTCCAGATCGTCACCCCGTGCTCGTTGAGGTATTTGACGTTGGTGTCGCCGGCGAGAAACCACAGCAATTCGTAGATGATCGACTTGAGATGGAGCTTCTTGGTGGTGACGAGCGGAAAGCCCCGGGTCAGATCGAAGCGCATCTGGTAGCCGAACACGGACAGCGTGCCGGTGCCGGTGCGGTCGTGCTTCTCGACCCCGTCTGCCAACACGTGTTCCATCAGATCGAGATACTGGCGCATGAGGCTGACGAGGGCTCCTTCGGCTTCCCGCAGACAGTTAAGTCGAGACGCAACCCCGCTCAAGGCCAATCGCCTACGCCGACGGAAGCGACCGTGGGCTAGGCAAATCCGGCAAAGCCGAGGAGGGCGGCCACTGCGAGCGCGAACAATGGCGTGATTCGGGTGCCATAGGTGAGCGCGGCGGTGGCAATGGTGATCGCCACGGCCGACCAGCCGTGATCGGCGGCCCGCGCCACGACCAGCGCACCGGCGGCGACGAGCCCGACGGTGACGGGTATCAGTCCGGCCTGGATCGCGATCCGCCAGCGCGCGTCCCTGAAACGATCGAACACCCGGTAGACGCCGAACGCGAGCACGCAGCTCGGCACGCACATGGCAAAGGTCGCGATCAGGCCACCGAGCTCGCCGCCGGCCTGCTGCCCGATCAGCGTGACGATAATGACATTGGGTCCCGGCGAGGCTTGCGAGATCGCAAACAGTTCGGAGAACTGGCGATCGGTCATCCAGTGGTGCAGATCAACCGCCTGGCGATGCATTTCCGGGATAGCGGCGGTCGCGCCGCCAACAGCGAACAGCGACAGCAGCGCGAATTGAACCGCGAGCGTGGTCAGCGGGGAATCATCGCGCATCACAGCGCCTCGATCCAAGCGAGCGCGATGCTGATCGGAATCAGTAGCGCCAACACCCATTGCAGGGGAAAATGCAGGATCCCGATGGCGACGAAGGCGGTGGCGGCGATCACGTGCGCGGGCTTCGGCCGCTGGCGAAGCAACGGCTCGGCCATCTGGGCGGCGGTTGCGACAATGAGGCCGGCGGCGGCCGCGGCGAGGCCGGCGAGGATCCCGCGCAAGCCAGGCAACGCGCCATAACGGCTATAGAGCGCGCCGACCACGAGCATCAGCGCAACGCCAGGACTGATCAGGCCGAGAAACGCGATCGTTGCTCCGCGCGCGCCATGAATGCGGGCGCCGAACATGACCGAGAGATTGATCACGTTCGGTCCGGGCAGGAACTGGCAGAGCGAATAGAGCTCGTTGAATTCGGCCGGCGACATCCAGCGCTTCTCGTCCACCAGCACCCGTCGCGACCATGCCAGCACGCCGCCAAACCCCGAGATCGAGATCTTGGCGAAACCGAGAAACAGCTCGGGCAGCGTCGGCGGCGGAGGCGGCAAGGCGGCGGGGACGACATCGGACATCGGCGAGATTTAACGGCACCCGCGGCAACATGCCAGCGACCATGGATTGACTGACGGTGTCGGGTATCCTGCGGGGGATGCTGGCGATTTAAAGAATCCGGGAGGGGGTCAGAAGTGCTCTTCTTTCGTCAACCTTCGGCGCCTATATTGGGGATGCCGGCGCAAGCCGGATATGGCGATAAATGGCCGTCGTAATAAACCTTTCGGACCCGGGGGCAGTACCCGGCGCCTCCACCCAAGCCCAGATGCCGCGGCAAAAGTCGCGGATTTGCTGGGTTTCGGCGGGGGCGAAATAGGATCGACGAGGGCGTAAAGGGCGTGCTTTTGCTCGGCATGGTACCGCCGATATCGGGCCAATCTCATAGTTGCGAACGACAACTATGCTCCGGTTGCTCAGGCCGCGTAAGCGGTTTGAAATACCGATCTTAAAGCCCTAACGTCTTAGCAGCGTTAGGCGGGGTTCGGGGGCACCTGGCAACAGAAGCCCCCACTTCCATTGCCTGTTCGTGTATTGCGTGGCTTCCTGTGACACATTGCCGGGACGAGGCTGACGTTCGTCCTCCGTCACGCTAGCATGCGCGGCACGAATCCTCGGCCGCCCCAACGAAGTAGCCCATGACCGAAGTATCCCAATGACCGTCGACTACATTCGATACGACATCCTCGCCCAGGAAGCGCTGCGCGGAATGGTGCGCACGGTGCTGGCCGACACCGCCACCAAGGGCTTGCCGGGGGAGCATCATTTCTTCATCACCTTCGATACCCGCGCCGAAGGCGTGCGGATGTCGCCGCGGCTGCGCGCGCAGCATCCCGCCGACATGACCATCGTGCTGCAGCACCAGTTCTGGGATCTGACCGTGACCGACGAAGGGTTCGGGGTCGGCCTGTCGTTCAACGGCATTCCCGAGAGCCTGACGATTCCGTGGTCGGCAATCACCGATTTCGTCGATCCTTCGGTGCAGTTCGGGCTGAAATTCGCGGTGATCGGCGAGACCGAAAAAGGCGCCAATGACGAGGTCGCTGCAACGCCGATCCCGGCCGCGGGCGCGACCGGAGCAACGCTCGGCGAAACCCCGCGGCCGCCGGCGGCGCACGAAGTCAAACCCGCCGCTGTGGTCGAGCGCGTGCCCACGAGCAGCGAGCCAAACGACGGACCCAAGCCGGACAAGCCAGAGGGCGGCGGCGAGGTGGTCCGGCTCGATCGTTTCCGCAAGAAATAGGCCGTCGCGCAACCCCCTCCCCCGTTCAGGGCGAGGCCGCGGCATCAATGGCACGGCCCGATCTTCGGCGCTGGACGAGAGGCAAACCATGGCCAAGACGCGCACCGAGACCGATTCCTTCGGCCCCATCGAGGTTCCGGTTGAGCGCTATTGGGGCGCCCAGACCGAACGCTCGCATCGCAATTTCCGCATCGGCGGCGAACGCATGCCGGCGCCGATCATTCAGGCGCTGGCGCGGGTCAAATCCGCCGCCGCCCAGGTCAATCACGATCTCGGCCTCCTAGACCTCAAGCGTCGCGACGCCATCGTGCAGGCCGCCGACGAGATCATCGCCGGACGCTTCGACGAGCATTTTCCGCTGGTGGTGTGGCAGACCGGATCCGGCACCCAGACCAACATGAACGTCAACGAGGTGATCGCCAACCGCGCCAACGAGATCCTGGGCGGGACGCTCGGATCGAAGGCGCCGGTGCATCCCAACGATCACGTCAATATGAGCCAATCGTCGAACGACAGCTTTCCGACGGCAATCCATATCGCGGCGGCCGAGGAAATCCTGCGCCAGCTCATTCCCGCGCTCGAACATCTGCATGCGGCGCTGCATGAAAAAAGCGAGGCCTTCGCAGCGATCGTCAAGATCGGGCGCACGCATATGCAGGACGCGGTCCCGCTCACGCTCGGGCAGGAATTTTCCGGCTATGCCGCGCAGGTGGAATTGGGCATCGCGCGCCTGCGCGAAGCGACCGCGCAGTTTTATCCGCTCGCCCAGGGCGGAACCGCCGTCGGCACCGGGCTCAACGCCAAACCGGAATTCGCGCCGCGCTTCGCGGACAAGGTTGCAAGTATCACCAAGCTGCCGTTCGTGACCGCGCCCAACAAGTTCGAGGCTCTCGCCGCCCAGGACGCCGAGGTGTTCGTCCACGGCGCGCTCAGTTCGGTCGCCACCGGCCTGTTCAAGATCGCCAATGACATTCGCCTGCTCGGATCCGGGCCGCGCTCCGGGCTCGCCGAGCTGATCCTGCCGGAGAACGAGCCGGGCTCGTCGATCATGCCGGGGAAAGTCAATCCGACCCAGGCGGAAGCATTGACCATGGTTTGCTGCCAAGTGTTCGGCAATCAGACCACCGTCACCGTGGCCGCGAGCCAAGGTCATCTTGAACTCAACGTGTTCAAACCGGTGATTGCCCACGCGCTGCTGCAATCGGTCGCGCTGCTCGGCGACGCCGCGCGTTCCTTCGCCGACAATTGCGTGATCGGAATTCGCGCGAACGAAAATCGGATTCGGGAGTTGATGGAGCGATCGCTGATGCTGGTGACCGCGCTCGCGCCGAGCATCGGCTACGACAAGGCGGCGGACATCGCCAAGGCGGCGCATAAAAACGGTACCACGCTACGGGAAGAAGCGTTGCGGTTGGGCTACGTCACCGCCGAAGCGTTCGACCGACTGGTGCGGCCGGAGACGATGACGCGACCTGGATGATTTGGGTGATGCGACTTGGGTCGCGCGACTTGCGTGACCTCGTCGCGGTTTCATTTTACCCGCACGTCGCGTTTCCGACTCCGGATCGGAAAAAATTTACGGACAACATCGACCGTAGCAAACATGTTACAGTAGGATTGGACCCCCCGTTTGCAAATCTTTTGCGACAACGCGGCGGTACCAACGTAACGCATGGTTAACAATTCCTAAAGATCTCGTCATGAATTACCGAGCATCGTAGAAATGAAAATTAATCTACTTGAGAGGGCACTCCATACCTCCAGCTTAAGATCCGATTTGGTGCCATAGTAAGGGCTTCAGTTTTGACTATGACTTACGTTGAGCTCTTCGTATCTATCCACAGACACCACTACAACTGCACTAGAGTATGGCATGGCGGCGCAAACGAGAGCTGATCCGGTGTCGCAGTAGAGGCGTACACACCCCACAGAAAGAGTGATCACTCGGATTACTCTCGGGACATGGGATCCGGCCAATACCGAGTTCGAGATGGGTGAGGTCGTCAATCTTCGGAGCGCCCGCAAGCGGGCCGCACGCGGGAAGAGTGAACTTCGCGCGGCGGAGAAGCGCCTGCAACACGGACGCTCCAAGGCTGAACGCTCACTGGGGAAGACGCAAAAGGCCAAAGCCCAGCGCGATCTCGAGCACCACCGGATCGATAGGGGAGACGACTAGATGAAATCGCCGGTTGTCAAACGTTCAATTGTTATCGCCGGCCACAAAACCAGCGTCAGTCTCGAAGATGCCTTTTGGCGGGGACTGAAAGAGATCGCGGGTGGACGCGATATGACGCTGTCGGATCTTGTTTCGACGATTGATTCAGACCGCCGCCATGGCAACCTGTCGTCCGCCATCCGGCTGTTCGTGCTCGATCATTATCGATCGCAGATTGTCGGAGTGACCGCTGAAGCCGACAAGGACGCTCAGCGCGAGCCGATCGCCGTCTCGGCACAATCCGCCCTGCGCTGATCAAAACCGCGCACCGGTCCGAGCGCCGCTTTCACCAAAGCGTCCGAAGGACCGTTCCGCGCCATTGTTGACTTAAACTTTCTTCCAACGTGCGGTGATACCGCGTGGATCGATCTCCACGTGATTGCGGGCGTGTGCCCTCACGCCGTGCCGGATGGCAGCATCCGGCACGACGCGGTTCTCCGCCGATGCCATTTTCTGAAGCGCGTCTCTGATCGCATCGGAGGCGCGCTTCAGCTTTTATGGATGGGAAAAGTGGCGGCCGGTTTTCCATCCGATCATGCGACGCGGCGAAAAATTGGGTGCGATCAGCGGGCCGGCACCAACGGTTCGGACATGATCTGCTGGTCCGGTTCGGGATCGGGCGCTGCCGGCGCGCGTGCGGGCGTGCGCAAGGGCTTCGGCACCACCGCAGGCTTGATGACGATGGCCGGCGGCAGATCGGGCAACTTGTTGTCTCCCGCACGCGCCGGAGTCGAACCGACCGGGCCCGGCTCTTTATTGTCGGGATTGCCAGGCTCTTTGTTGGGTCGCTTGTTCGGCTCCTTGGATTGAATTTCTTCCAGCCGCTTGGTTTCGCGCTCCACCGATCGCAGCGTCAGCCAGCCGACGAAATTCGAGACGTCGACGCTGCGGCGCGGTGCGGCGAGCGGGCCCTTGAAGTCCACCGCCAGTTCCGGCCGCAGGCTGCCGGGCAGGTTCGACTTCGGCGCCCCGGTGATGCTGGCGCGGGCGTCGAGATCCTGTTCGACGAAATCCAGCACGCCGTTGAACGACACATCGGCCGCTTGCGCCGGCACCGCCAGGCTGCTGATGCGGGCGCGGCCCGATGCGATGGCGATGGTGCCGGTCGCCGACGGAACATTGAGCTTGCCGGCGTCGAGGGCTGAGGCGACGACATCGCCGATCTTGGGTGAATCGACCGGCAGACCGCGATCGACCGCAGCAATCGCCGCATCGATCGCAGCCGGATCGAGACCGCCGAACTGCGCGCCTTCGACCGACAGCGTTCCGGTTCCGGCGAGCGCGCCGATCAGGGTTGCCGGACTGAGCCCGGTGGCGCCGGCTTCGACTTGCAGCGACATGCGGCCGGCGGCGCGGGCGAAGGCGCCGGTCAGCAAAGTCATGTCGGCGTTGGTGAGCGCGATCTGGCCATGCGCCGCCAGTCCGGTGTCCTCGCGCCGCACGCTCGCCTGCGCCTGCAGACGCCCGTCGGCCAGACTGCCCTCCCCGTCTTCAAGCGCGACGCCGGTCGGCTCGAACCGCACCACGCCGCGCACCTGTTGGACGACGGTGCCGGGGGCGAGCGTCGCGCGCACCGCATAGAACGGGACCTTGCCCTCCAGGCCGGCCAATGGATTGGCGACAAAGGGTTCGGTCGGCCAGCGCGACTGGTTCGATTGCGGGCCCGGCGCGGGCATGCCGATCGCCGCGGTGATCACCGCGGGCACATCGATCGTCTCCGCCGCAATGCGGCCGTCGATTTGAATCGGCGCACCGAGCACCAGACTGATCTGTCCGCGCACCGGCGATCCCGCGACATTGACGGTGAAATCGCGGAACGCAAGATTGTCGCCGGCCAGCACGATTTTGCTCTTCACCGTTACCGCGGTCGGTGCGGCGTCGCGCCGCAACGCCACCACGTCGGCGGCGGAGGCGGTGAGATCGAGATTGGCCTTGCGGCTTAGGTCGGCGAATCGCGCGGTTCCGCTCACCGCCGCATCCAATCCGCCGGCGGCGATCTTGCCGTCGACACGGACGTCGCCGTCGGCAGATCCGGTGGCGACGAGCGACAGGCGGCCGGGCCGCTTGTCGACGGCGAACGCATGATCGAGCCCGAGCAGCGCCAGCAGCGCGCCGCCGTCCTCGGATTCCAGTCCGCCCTCGATCCGCGCGTCGGCCGACGTGATCGCGGCGAGCGCGCCGCTGGCATCGCCGGTCAGACCGATATGGGCAACGCCGAGCTTGCCGTCGACGATCAGCTTGGCGGCGGATCTCGCAGTCTCGCCGGCGAGCGGTTCGACGTTGAGGGTGGCGCTGAGTTTCATCGGCGCCGCGCGCGCGGCGAAGCGTTGCAGCCGGTCGGCCAGCGCCGGCGCAAATCTCGCCGCCAGTGCCGCGACGTCATCGAGCTTCGGCGCATCGAGCATCAGCGACAGCGCGCCGCGCGGGGCAGACGAGGAATCGATCCGGCCGCTCGCGTTCAGCGTCGCGCCGGCCAGATCGGCGATCGACAACCGGTCGATCCGGATGCCGTCGGCATCGATTTGAATGTTGGCAGCCGCCCGCTTGGCCTCGAGACCGCCGAAGGTCGCGCGGGCGACGTCGATCGCCAGCGCATACTCGCCCGGCTTGTCCAGCTTGCTGCCGGCGAGCGCCGCGTTGGCGAACGCGATGGCGGCATCGACGTCGACATCGGGCGCGCTCAAGGCGGCATCGACGCGCGCTGGCCGGCTCCCGGTCGCGAACACGTAGGCGAGGCGCCCCTCGAACGCCTTGCGATCGGCGTCCGCGTTGAGCCGCTCGATCGCGATCCGTTCGCTGCCGAGGGTGACGTCGCCGCGCACGCGCAACGATCCCATCGCCATTTTCGGCGCCTCGCTCAGGCCTTCGATCCAGGCCACCAGCGCGCTCGGATCGCGGGAGTCGACGGCGGCCGGCCCGGTGAATTCGGTGGCGCCCGGCGTCACCTTGAGGCGGCCGCTGAGCTTGACCTCGGTCAGTCCCGGCGCATGAAACTCGAAGGTCTGCAGGTTCCAGGCTTCGGCATCGCTTTCGATGTCGCCGCGCACCGTCTGCAACGAAGCGCCGCCGAGAGTCAGGGTGTCGATGCCAATCCCGAGCTTGACGGGAATCGGCGGACGAATGGCGTCGCCGAGACCGGCGGCGAAACTGCGGAGCGTCGCCAGCGGCAGCCGGCTGGTATCGTCGGGACGGGCAAAGGAGCGATCGAGATCCACCTGTCGCGCCGACAGCACGCCGTCGAAATGCGGACGCAGGCCGAATTGCAAATCGGCGGTGCCGGTCAGCTTGATGCCGCGCTCCTCCGGTCCGTATTGAAACTCGAGCTGCTCGAGCAGTGCGGTCGCCGGATTCGCCTTGATGCGGCTCGACAGCCGCCACGGCTCGCTCACCAGTTTCTTTCCGCCCGCGAGCGCGAGCCCGACCGGCCGCGCCAGGGTGGCGGTGCCCTCGTAGCGCGGCGCGGCGTTGTCGATCCACACGGTGCCTTCGGTCTCGATCACCAGCGGGCGGTCGGCGGGATCGAGGCTGAGCCGCAGCTTGCTGCCGCCGTCGTCACCGGGCCGGCCGACATTGATGCGATAGCCGTAAAGCTGGCCGGCGGTGACGAACGCGCCCTCGCCTTTCACCGGGCCTGCGAGCGAACGCATGTCGCCGTTGAACCAGAACTGGTCGAGCACCACGCGGGCGCCGCTGCCGGCATCGCGCAGGGCGATGCTGCCGTTGTCGATCACCAGGCGGTCGATCGAGACCTGGTCGGGGTCGAGCCCGAGCGCGACCGGAAGGCTCTCGAGGTGTCCGTCCTCGTCGAGGCCCAATCCCAGTTGCGGGCGCTCCAGCCGCAGCGCAGCGGCGCGCCATTGTCCGCGCACGAGCGGACCGAGGGCGAATTCGACGTCAAGGGATTGCGCACGCATCCTGGCGGCTGAACCGGGAGGACCGATTTCAATGTCATGCAGCGACAGCGTCGGGCTCGGCAACACACGGGCATCGATCGCACCGGCGATGCGCACCGGCATGCCGACGAGCCGGCTCGCCTCGCTCTCGAAGGTGGCGCGGTAGCGCCCCCAATCGACGAATAGCGGACCGACGAGCGCGGTGACCAGCGCCACGATGATCGCGATTGCAAGACCAAGCAAAGTCGACTGCACGGGGGTAGTCCACCCTCTCCTTCGGATCCGTCGCCGTACCCGTTCTGGGTCGCAAGGCCGCCCGCGGGATATCCCGGAATACCTGTCGGGTCGCTCCCTTGTCGTCGCCCCTTGGGATCGTACCCTCCGGCCCCACCCTTAAAATACGGCGTTTGACAATATTACGGTGTTTTAAGCCAATATGGGGGGCTGGTTCGTCGCAGGCCAATGTCGAAGGCGTTGACGTCGTTTGTGTGTCAGAGCGGCACGGGGGTGACGATCTTGCCGGGGTTCATGAGGTCGTGCGGATCGAGCGCGTCCTTGACCGCCCGCATCGCCGCCAGCGTCGCGTCGCCGAATTCGGCAGCCAGATACTTCATCTTGCCCTGTCCGACCCCGTGCTCGCCGGTACAGGTGCCCTCCATCGCCAGCGCCCGCTCCACCAGCCGCTCCAGCAGCATCTCGGCCTGCGCGACCTCCTCGGCATTGTCGACATCCACCAGCAGCGACAGATGAAAGTTGCCGTCGCCGACATGACCGAGAATCGGCGCCAGCAGGCTGGTCCTGGCGACGTCGCGCTGGGTTTCGGCGACGCATTCGGCGAGCCGCGAAATCGGCACGCAGACGTCGCTGGCGATCGCCTGCGATCCCGGCCGCAAGCCGCGCGCCGCCCAATAGGCGTCATGACGCGCCTGCCAGAGTTTTGAGCGATCTTCCGGCTTGATGGTCCAATCGAACGGGCCGCCGGATAATTCCTGCGCGATCTCGCCGAAGCGCTCCGACTGCTCGGCGACGCTGCCCTCCGAACCATGGAATTCGACGAACAGCATCGGCTGTTCCGGCAGCGTCAATTTCGAATAGGCGTTGCAGGCCTTGACCTGCATCTCGTCGAGCAATTCGATGCGCGCGACTGGAATGCCGGATTGAATGGTGAGAATGGTGGCGTTGCAGGCCGCCTCCACCGAGGGAAACGGGCAGACGCCGGCGGCGATCGCTTCCGGAATGCCCTGGAGCTTGAGGGTGATTTCGGTGATGACGCCAAGAGTGCCCTCGGAGCCGACGAACAGGCGGGTGAGATCGTAGCCTGCGGCGGATTTCTTCGCCCGCCGCGCGGTGGTGATGATCTCGCCGTTGGCGAGCACCGCCTTCAACGCCAGCACATTCTCGCGCATGGTGCCGTAGCGCACGGCATTGGTGCCCGACGCCCGCGTCGCCGTCATGCCGCCGATGGTCGCGTCCGCGCCCGGATCGATCGGAAAGAACAGGCCCTGATCGCGCAGGTGCTCGTTGAGCTGCTTGCGGGTGACGCCGGGCTCGACCACGCAGTCGAGGTCTTCAGCATGCACCGCAAGAACGCGGTTCATGTCCTTGAAATCGATCGACACCCCGCCGAACGGTGCATTGACATGGCCCTCGAGCGAGGTGCCGACGCCAAAGGGGATCACAGGCACGCCGTTGGCCACGCAAATCTGCACGATCTGGCGCACTTCCGCCTCGGTCTGCGGAAACACCACCGCGTCGGGCGGCTCGCTGGCAAGCCACGTGGTGGTATTTCCATGCTGCTGGCGCACCGCCAGCGAGGTCACCAGCCGATTGCCGAACGCCGCCGCCAGCGCGCTGATCGTCGCGCCGACCATGGTCTTGTCCGGTCGTCCGCGCTCACGAACAGATGTCACCGCCAACGCCATTGTCCTGATCCCTCTCTGGTTTTGGATGCTAGCAGAGCCGCCGCCATGGCCAAAGGCGGGGGTCGTCAACGAATCTGCAACCTTGGCCGCAAACTCCGGCTTTCAGGGCGCAAAAGTCTGGCATTATGTATTTGCCGGATCGGAAGAAGCCATGCTCGATCGCGTCGATTGCGAACCGCTGTTCTTTGCCCCGTTCGTGTCCTCAGTGATGCGGGTCGAGCCGTCGTGGATCGACTTCAACGGCCACCTGAACATGGCCTACTATAATGTTCTGTTCGATCGGGCGGTGGACGAAGTCTACGACCTGTGGGGCGTCGGCGAACCCTATGTCATTCACCGCCGGCATTCGTTCTTCACTGCCGAGGTGCATTTGCGCTACCTGCGCGAATTGCATGCCGACGATCCGGTGCGGGTGACCTTCCAGCTGCTCGATTTCGACGCCAAGCGCGTGCACTATTTCGAGCAGCTGTTCCACGCCACCGACGGCTACGTCTCGGCGACGTCCGAGAACCTGGCGCTGCACGTCAATCTTGACCACAAGAAAACCGCCCCGTTCCCCGAAGACGTCGCGCTGCGACTGGCGCAAATGCAGAAGTCGCATGCCCGGTTACCGCGGCCGGAAGCCGCGGGCGGCCGCATCTCCATGCGTCGCCGCAGCGACGACAGATAGCCAGCAAACGAGGCGTTTCCTCCGGTCGCGTTTCACCTCTCCCATGGGGAGAGGTCGGATCGCGCAGCGATCCGGGTGAGGGGTTACGCGCGATCGATCGTCCTGGAGCCCTCGCCCCTAATTCCGGCTCATGAATTAGGGGTTCCCTCCCCCGCTGAAGTCGGATGTTTCCGACTTCAGGCACTCTGTAAAACCGAACTCGGGAACACCCGAGTTCGGGCGGGGGAGGGAACGCAGTTGTGTTTGCCGCACAATCCCCACCTCCATCGCGATCAAACAGGTTTGATCGGCACCATCGCTTTGTCGCCCCCGCCCCTCGTCAAATGGCGGGGCGAATGCCATTTTGAGGGCATGAGAATCAAGGAAACGGTATTTTGACCGGCCCGGTAAAGCAGGGCCGGGCTGACTTCGCCCCGCCGGTCCCCGGCGGGATCGCGGCGCGGGCCCGCGCGGCCTCTGGCGCCCCCTATCTGGCGGGTCTCAATCCCGAGCAGCGCGAGGCGGTCGAAACGCTCGACGGGCCGCTGCTGGTGCTGGCTGGGGCCGGCACCGGCAAGACCCGCGTGCTGACCACCCGCATCGCCCATATCCTCAGTCTCGGCCGCGCGCGGCCGTCCGAGATCCTGTCCGTCACCTTCACCAACAAGGCGGCGCGGGAGATGAAAGAGCGGGTCGGCAAGATGGTCGGCCAGATCGTCGAAGGCATGCCGTGGCTCGGCACCTTTCATTCGATCGGGGTCAAGATTTTGCGGCGCCACGCCGAAATGGTCGGGCTGAAGCCCGATTTCACCATCCTCGACACCGACGACCAGGTCCGGCTGCTGAAGCAGATTCTCGCCGCCGACAATATCGACGAGAAGCGCTGGCCGGCGCGGGTGCTCGCCACCATGATCGACGGCTGGAAGAACCGCGGCCTGACGCCGCCGCAAGTGTCGCCGGGCGAAGCCGCCGGCTTTGCCGGTCGCGGCATGCAGCTCTATGCGGCGTTTCAGGAACGCCTGAAGGTGCTCAACGCCGCCGATTTCGGCGATCTTCTGCTCGAGAACATTCGCCTGTTCCGCGAGCAGCCGGAGGTGCTGCGGCAATATCAGTCGCGCTTCAAGTTCATCCTGGTCGACGAATATCAAGACACCAACGTCGCGCAATATTTGTGGCTGCGGCTGCTGGGGCAAGGCGTCAACAATATCTGCTGCGTCGGCGACGACGATCAGTCGATCTATGGCTGGCGCGGCGCCGAGGTCGACAACATCCTGCGCTTCGAGAAGGATTTTCCCGGCGCCAAGGTGATCCGATTGGAACGCAATTATCGCTCCACCGGGCACATTCTCGCCGCCGCCTCGCACCTGATCGCCCACAACGAAGGCCGGCTCGGCAAGACGCTGCGCACCGAGGGCGAGGCCGGCGAAAAGGTCGCCGTGGTCTCGGCCTGGGATTCGGAAGAAGAAGCGCGCGCGATCGGCGAGGAGATCGAACAGTTGCAGCGCCAGGGCCATCCGCTCAACCAGATCGCGATCCTGGTGCGCGCGTCGTTCCAGATGCGCGAATTCGAAGATCGCTTCGTCACGCTCGGCCTGCCCTATCGGGTGATCGGCGGCCCGCGCTTCTACGAGCGCGCGGAAATCCGCGATGCGCTCGCCTATCTGCGCTGCGTGCATTCCTCGACCGACGATCTGGCGTTTGAGCGGATCGTGAATGTGCCCAAGCGCGGGCTCGGCGATGCGGCGCTGCAGGCGCTGCACGATCATGCGCGCGCACGCCGGATTCCGTTGATGGAAGCCGCGCGGGTGATGGTGGAAACCGAGGAGATGAAGGCGAAGCCGCGCGCGAGCCTGCACGATCTGCTCACCGCCTTCGATCGCTGGCGCGCCCAGCGCGATGCGCTGCCCCACACCGAACTGGCGGAAATCGTGCTGGATGAATCCGGCTATACTGAAATGTGGCAGAAGGACCGCTCCGCCGATGCCGCCGGCCGGCTGGAAAACCTGAAGGAACTGGTGCGCTCGATGGAGGAGTTCGAGAACCTGCAGGGTTTTCTCGAACACATTTCCCTTGTCATGGATACCGACAAGGGCGAAGGCGTCGATGCCGTCTCGATCATGACCTTGCATTCGGCCAAGGGACTCGAATTCGACACCGTGTTCCTGCCCGGCTGGGAGGAAGGCCTGCTGCCGCATCAGCGCTCGCTCGACGATCAGGGCCGCGCCGGCCTGGAAGAAGAACGCCGGCTCGCCCATGTCGGGCTCACCCGCGCGCGCAAGAACGCCAAGATCTATTTTGTCTCCAATCGCCGCATTCACGGCTCGTGGTCGTCGACGATGCCGTCGCGCTTTATCGACGAGTTGCCGGAATCCAATGTGGAGGTCGGGGAATCACAGGGCGGCTTCGGCGGCTACGGCAATTATGGCCGCTCGCGCTTCGACGAGATGGGCAGCTTCGGCTCGAACTATGCGACGCCCGGCTGGCAGCGCGCGCAGGCGCGGATGAATCGCGGCGGCGGATTTAGCGAGGCGGAGCCCGACTTCAGCGACGAGATCGAACCGGTGTCGCCGCGCCCGGCGCCATCGGCCGCGCGCGGCCGCGCCGACAATCGCACCAGCCGGCCGGTGCACCGCGAACCGCTCACCATCGAAGGCGAGCTGGTGGCGAAATCGACGGGCTCCTCGTCCTACGCGGTCGGCCATCGCGTCTTCCACCAGAAATTCGGCTACGGCGAAGTCGTGCTGGTCGACGGCAACAAGCTCACGATCCAGTTCGACAAGGCCGGCGAAAAGCGCGTGGTGGATAGTTTTGTCGCGCGGGTGTGAGGCGGGGCGATCGAGGCGATCGGCCTTGGAGGCGGGATCCGAAGTCGCTAACATGCGAGCGAACCGGGGACGTCAATCCCGGACCGATCCTCCCAAGGCGTCAGGCTCCCCATGCCCCCCTCCATCAATCACTGGCTCAACCAGTTCTGCGCCTGGGTCGACCAGACGCCGCTGAGCCAGATCATTCAGACCAAGGCCTGGATCGTCCCGACCGTCCAGAGCGTGCATATTCTCGCCATTTCGGTGGTGATGGCGTCGGTGCTGATGATCGATCTGCGGCTGCTCGGCGTTGTCGGGCGCGATCAATCGGTCGGCCGAGTCGCTGCCCGCTTCCTGCCGTTCATCTGGTGGCCGCTGCTCGTCCTACTGGCGACCGGCGCGGTGATGATCATCGGCGAGCCGGCGCGCTCGCTGAAAAACAATATCTTTCAGCTGAAGGTCGCGCTCATCGTCGCGGCCATGATCGTCACCTTCGCTTTTCAAATGGCGTTACGGAAGCGTCCGGCCTTTGCCGCAGGCGCCGGCGGCCGCGACGCCATCGCGATTGCCGTGGTGTCGCTGGTGCTGTGGGTCGGCATCGTCTGTGCCGGACGATGGATCGCGTATTCATAACCCGACAATCGATGCACACATGACGCATCCGCGCGCGCGACTTTTCACGCCCTGAATTCAACGACAGGAATGCCCCTTGGATCTCAATCCGTTGTTTCACTGGCTGCAGGACACCGCGGTCGCCACCGCGATCCGGGAAAACGACGTTTTGTTCCCCTGGATCGAAACCGTTCACGTGCTCGCCATCGTGCTGGTGGTGGGATCGATCTCGATCGTCGATCTGCGCCTGCTCGGATGGGCCTCGCGCGATCGCCCGGTGGTCCAGCTGCTGCGCGAGGTGCTGCCGCTCACCTGGAGCGCTTTCGCGGTGGCGGCGATCGCCGGCGGCCTTTTGTTCTCGTCCCGGGCGGTCGACTACGCGCATAATTTCTTCTTCCAGGGCAAGATGGTCCTGCTGCTGCTCGCCGGCATCAACATGGCGGTGTTTCATGCCTTCGCGGGCCGTGATCTTCCGCGCTGGAACACGTCAGACACGCCGCTTGCGGCCAAACTCGCCGCCGGCGCTTCGCTCACCCTGTGGATCACGGTGGTCGCGTTCGGCCGCTGGATCGGCTTCACGTTGCACTGATTTCCTGCGACACTCGCGCTTAAATGAGACCAATAAATTAAGAGGGAGCCCGATGAGACATTCCATGGCCGCGCTATCGCTGGCCTTTCTGGCCGTGGCGGTGGTGTCCGTCGACGCCGCCGAGCCCGGCAAGAAGCAAACCGTCATCAATCCGCCGCCGACGGCGCAGGACTGGGCCAACCTCGCCAAGCTGCCGGACTGGAGCGGCGTGTGGAATCCGAAAATCACCGACCAGGACGCCCAGATCAAAACCAACCCACCGCCCTGGACCGCGAAGGCCGCAGCGCAAATCGACCACATGTTCGCGGAGGAAAAGGCCGGACGGCCGCCGCCGGTGTTCGTCGAATGCCTGCCGGAGGCGATGCCGTCGTGGATGCTCATCACCCACAACGCGATGGAGTTCCTGTTCACGCCCGGCCGCGTCACCATTCTGGGCGAGTCCGACGGCAATCGTCTGCGACGCATCTATACCGACGGCCGCGCGCATCCCGACGATCCGGATCCCACCTTTCACGGCCACTCGATCGGGCATTGGGAGGGCGACACCCTGGTGGTCGACACCGTCGGCATCCGGCCGCAAGCCTATATCGCGGTGAGCGAGGCCGCCGGCGTGCCCAATAATGGTGACATGCACATCATCGAGCGCATTCACCTGGCGACGCCGGATATCCTGCACGACGATCTCGAAATCATCGCGCCCAAGGTTCTCACCCAGCCGTGGAAGACGACACGAATCTTTTTCCGCCAGCGCGCGCGGAAGTTCGACATTGTCGAAGGCGTCTGTCTGGAGGGAAGCTTCGCGGAGAAGACCGATCCGGACGGCAACGCGATCTTTGTGCCGATTCCGCATCAGGTCGGAGGCAATCTCTATGCGCCCGATGCAAAACGCTAATCGCCAACCCCATCTGAATGGATCAATGCCCGGAGAAGTTCGATGAATCGACGTGTTACCATGCTCGGCCTTGTCGCCGCGCTCGCCCTTGTCGTCGGCGTCCGCTCGGTGGCGGCGCATCACTCCACCACCATGTTCGATCATTCCAAGACCGTCACCCTCACCGGCACGGTGGTGGAACTGCATTGGGTCAATCCGCACGTCAGCATCCTGGTGCACGGGACCGTCAAGGACGGCGACACGCCGTCGGACTGGCTGCTGGAAATGACGAGCCCCGGCAATCTGGTTCGCGCCGGCGGCTGGAGCCGCACGGCGGTGAAGCCGGGCGATAAGGTGGTGATCGAGATGAGCCCGTTGCGCGATCCCGACAAGCAGGGCGGCGCGCTGAAGAAACTCACGATGGTGGATTCAGGCCTGGTGCTGACCGCCAATATCCGCGCGCAGGAGCAGCCCGGTCTTGAGTAAGCCATTGCCGTTCGGCAGCCGGGTGGCAGCACCGCGCACGGCGATGGCCCTTGTTCTGGCCGTCCTGTGCATCGTAATGGCGGGCGCGACGGCCCGCGCGCAGGACCAGGGCGTGCCGCCGCCGAGAGACACGATCTTTGCCCGCAAGATCACGATGGGCGCGATCGACATGAACATGGACGAGATCGAGACCATGCTGGCGCCGGAGGGCAAGCTCAATCTCGCCGACGGCACCGAGCACGCGGATACGATCTCGATCATGCTGATGGCGATCCCGCACCTGTTTCCGGCCAGCACCAATCAATGGAAGCCGAACGTCGATCGCGATCCCGCGACCGACACTTATGCGGCGCCCGCGCTGTGGACCAACTTCGCGGATTTCTACCAGCGCGCGGCGGAAGCCTCGAAGACCGCGCTCGATGCCGCGCGCGCCAGGCGGCCGGACGAGTTCCGGGCCCGCATCGGCGACCTGCGGGCGCAGTGCAACGCCTGCCACGCGCTGTATCAAAAGACGGAGTGAGGTCGGCGCGCGTTTTCTCCAATTCGTCATTCCGTGTCGTGTCGACGCTGCGAAACTTTTTGTCGTCATTCCGGGGCGCGGACACGCAGGTCGGCTATCGCCGACCTGCGCACTATTAAATACCGATCTCGGGTAAACCCGAGATCGGTGCTCGCGAGCCCGGAATCTCGAGCGGCTTGGACGCCGAGGGTGCAGGCAGCCCTGCGGCTCGGGATTCCGGGTCCGCTGCTGCGCAGTGTCACGGAATGACGGGGAAATTATTTGCGGCCGGGCACGCCGAGGCGCCGGACGCACTGGCCGCCCTGCAACTCTGCCCCGAGACTCCCGCCTCCGATGCGCCGGCCGACTTTTTCCGGTCATTCCGGGGCGCGAGCGTCAGCTCGCGAGCCCGGAATCTCGCGAGGCCCGGACGCTGATGGTGCAGGCAGCCCTGCGGCTCGGGATTCCGGGTCCGCTGCTTCGCAGCGTCCCGGAATGACGGGGAAATTATTTGCGGCCGGGCACGCCGAGGCGCCGGACACACTCGCCGCCCTGCAACTCTGCCCCGAGACTCCCGCCGCGACACACGCTATTCTGGAGAAAAATAGACTTCGGGAGGGATCACGTGTCTCAGCTGACCAGACGCTCGCTGTTGCTCGCCGCCGCCGCAAGCCCGTTTGCCACCCTCGCACGGGCTGACGACTGGCCGTCGGCCACCATCCGACTGATCGTGCCGTTCCCGCCCGGCGGGTCGGTCGATCCGATAGCGCGGCTGTCGCAGCCGGGACTGCAGCAGCGGCTCAACGCCAATATCATCATCGAGAACAAGCCCGGCGCCTCCGGCAGCATGGGCGCCTCGATCGTGGCCAAGGCTGCGCCGGACGGCAACACCTGGCTGTTCGTGTTCGACACCCACGCGGTCAATCCGTTCCTGCAGGAATTGTCGTTCGATACCGTCAAGGATCTCGACCCGGTGCTGCTGATCGGGACGGCGCCCAACGTGCTGTGCGTGCATCCCTCGCGGCCGTATCGGTCGCTGGCCGATGTGGTCGCTGCGGCCAAGGCCAAGCCCGGCATCATCACCTTTGCCTCGATCGGCGCCGGCAGCGTCGGTCATCTCACCATGGTGCTGCTGTCGCAGAAAGCCGGCATCAACCTCGTTCACGTTCCCTATCGCGGCGGCGGACCTGCCGTCACCGACGCCATCGCCGGCCATGTCGACCTGATCATCGGCAGTGCGGCGCTGCTCAATCAGCAGGTCGCGGCCAAGGCGCTGATTCCGATCCTGACCACCGGGAAGACCCGGCTGGAATCGATGCCGCAGGTGCCGACGGCGATCGAAAGCGGATTTCCCGACTTTGAATCCTATGCCTGGTGGGGGGTGTTCGCGCCGGCCGGCACGCCGAAGCCGATCATCGAGCGTTTCAGCGGTGCGCTGGCGGCCAGTCTGCGCGACGAGGCGGTCGCCAAGCAGTTGCGCGACAATCTGCAGGTCTCCATGCTGCTCGGCGGCCCCGAGAACGAGCGCAAGTTCCTGGCGGCGCAAATGGCGCTGTGGGGGCCGGTGGTGCGCGACAACAACATCAAAGGCGAATGACGGCCTCCTTCCTGCGCTGTCGTTTCCATTGCGAGACGTGGTAAGACCAATTTCCTTTGGACAGCCAGACTATTCCGTCCGAATCGATCGGCTGGCCGCGGGCGTTCGGATTAAACTCCGGGCCCCATCGTCCATCGCGCCTTGGTGAGGAGATCTCCACGATGCCGTCCCCACAGAAATGGCTCATCAGCCTGGCGACGTGCACAGTCTTGGTGGCGGCGGCCTATCTCTGGCTCGACCGGCCGATCGCGATCTTTTCCCATGGCACGTTCGCCCAGGCGCCGATCTTCATCCAGCTGACCTACGTGCCGGAACCGCTGGTGCCGCTCAGCCTGGTGACCCTGTTCATCCTCGGACTGTGGGCCCTGGCGGGACAAAAGCTGATCAAGCCGCATCGGGTGGCGATGTTGTGCAGCGCCAGCCTGATCGTTGCGGAAACCGCCAAGAGCGAGCTCAAATTCATTTTTGGACGCACCTGGCCGGAGACCTGGGTCAACAATAATCCATCGCTCATTCACGACGGCGTCTACGGCTTCAATTTCTTCCATGGTGGCGCCGGCTACGCCTCGTTTCCCTCCGGACATACGACCGCGACCTGCGCCGTCGCCTCGGTATTGTGGATCTGCTATCCGCGCCTGCGGGCGCTCTATGTCGCCATCATCGGGGCCGTCGTGGTCGGCCTGATCGGCGCCGATTATCATTTCCTCAGCGACATCATCGCCGGCGGCTTCATCGGCACCACGACGGGATGGTTTGCGGTGTTGCTGCAGGGAGAGAAAGCGCCGGAGCCGTTGCCGACCACGCGCCCGATCGGATTCCTGCATTGAAGCCGCGCGCGTCATCCAGCCATCGCACGCTCCGCCCATGAAGCAAACCAAAGCTAAAGCCAAGACGAAGGCGAAGACCCAGCGCAAGGCCGCCGCTCGAAAAAAGCCGGCGTCGCGCGGCCGCCCATCGTCAGAGCAGCAGCTCACCGCGCTCAAGCAGCGCCTGCTGGAAATCAATGATCTCGCCGGCGCCGGAGCGGTGCTCGGCTGGGACCATGCCACCTACATGCCGCAAGGCGGCGCCGATGCGCGCTCGCGCCAGGGCGCGACCTTGAGCCGGCTCGCGCATGAACGGTCGGTCGATCCGGCGCTCGGCCGGCTGCTCGATGCGCTGGCGCCGTATGGCGAGCGCCTCCCCTACGATTCCGATGATGCCAGCCTGATCCGGGTGGCGCGGCGAGATTTCGAAAAATCAATCAAGGTGCCGGTCGCATACGTCGCCCGGGCGAGCGCGTTCGCATCCGCCTCTTACGACGCCTGGACGCGGGCGCGACCGGCGAACGACTTCGCCACCATGCGGCCGTTCCTGGAACAGGCGGTTGCGCTCTCGCGGGAGTATGCGGAATTTTTCGCGCCCTATCATCACATCGCCGATCCGTTGATCGACGGCGCCGACGAAGGCATGACCACCGCCTCGATCCGCACCTTGTTTGCCGCCTTGCGCGCGGAACTGGTGCCGATCGTGCGCGCGATCACCGATCAACCGCCGGCCGACGACAGCTGTCTGCGCGGCCCGTTTGGCGAACGCGAGCAGCTCGCGTTCAGTCTCTTCGTGATCCAGCAATTCGGATATGATCTCGCGCGCGGCCGCCTCGACAAGACCCATCACCCGTTCTGCACCAAATTTGCCGCCGGCGACGTGCGGATCACCACCCGCGTCAACGAGGACGATCTCGGCGACGCGTTGTTTTCGACCCTGCACGAGTCAGGACACGCGCTCTACGAGCAGGGTGTGAGTGCGAGCCTCGACGGGACGCCGCTCGGCTCGGGCACATCCGCCGGCGTGCACGAGAGCCAGTCGCGGCTGTGGGAGAATATCGTCGGCCGCGGACGTCGGTTCTGGGAACACTTCTATCCTTCGCTGCAACGAACGTTTCCCGACCGCCTCGGCGACGTCTCGCTCGACACCTTCTACCGCGCCATCAACAAGGTGCAGCGATCCCTGATCCGCACCGACGCCGATGAAGTCACCTACAACCTGCATGTCATGATGCGATTCGAACTGGAACTCGACATGCTCGAGGGGCGACTGCAGGTCAAAGACCTGCCGCAGGCGTGGCGGGCACGCATGCAATCGGACCTCGGCGTCGCCGTGCCGGACGACCGCGACGGCTGCCTGCAGGACGTGCATTGGTATTCCGGCGCGGTCGGCGGCGGGTTCCAGGGCTACACCATCGGCAATATTCTCAGCGCCCAATTCTACGCCGCCGCGGTCGGCGCCCGCCCGGAGATTCCGCGAGAGATTGCCGCCGGCCAGTTCTCAGGCCTGCACGCGTGGCTGCGCAGCGAACTCTATCAGCATGGCCGCAAGTTCGGCCCCGACGAGGTGGTCGAACGCGCCACCGGCCACGCGGTCAGCATCGCCCCCTACATGGCCTATCTGCGCGAGAAATACGGCGCGCTTTACCGCCTGCCGGCGGTGAAGGCGGCCTAGAACCTAAGCCGCTTAATATTGGTCGCATGATCGGACGGAAAACCGGATTCCACTTTTCCTGATCATGCTCCATTGATAACTGGTCGCATGATCGGACGGAAAACCGGGTTCCACTTTTCCTGATCATGCTCCTAGTCCAGCTTGATGCGGGCGGCCTTGATCACGTTGCCCCAGCGGTCGACTTCGGTGTGCATGTAGTCGGACGCCCGTTCGACCGAGCCGCCATAGATTTCCGCCGACAGTTTTTTCAGCCGCTCCTGCAACTCGGGCTGGCGCAACGCCTCGTTCACGTCGGCATTGATCTTGTCGGCGATGCTTTTCGGGGTCTTCGGCGGCGCCACGATCGCGTACCAGGCCACCGATTCGAATCCCGGCAGCGTCTCGGCGATGGTCGGGACGTCCGGCAGCGACGGCAGGCGCTGGGCGGATGCCACCGCCAGCAGCTTGAGCTTGCCGGCGCTCACCAGCGGCAGCGAAACGCCGAGATTGTCGAACATCACGTCGACGTCGCCGGCGAGCAGGCCCTGCAACGCCGGCGCCGAGCCGCGATAGGGAATGTTGCGCAGGGTCACCTCGGCCATCAGCTGGAACAACTCGGAGGTGAGATGCGACGTGGTGCCGTTGCCCTGGGTGGCGGCGGTGAGCTTTCCCGGGTTGTGCTTGAGCTCGTCGATCAGCGCGGCGACGCTTCCGGCGGTGACTTTGTTCGGATTGACGAACAGCCCGCTCGGAACCTGGGCAGTCACCACGATCGGCACGAAGTTCGCGGGGTCGAAGGCGAGGTTCGGATACAGATTCTGATTCACCACCAGCGGCGGCGGCGGCGACGACAGCAGCGTGTAGCCGTCCGGCGCCGCGCGATAGGCGACCTCGGCGCCGATATTTCCAGCCGCGCCGGTCTGGTTGTCGATCACCACCGGCTGGCCCCATTTGCGCGACAGCCAGTCGGCGATGATGCGCGGAACCGCATCGGCGGTGCCGCCGGCCGGGAACGGCACGACGATCCTGACGGTGTGGTCCGGATAATTGTCGGCCCGCACCGGCGAGCCATTCCAGAGCGCAAGGCACAGCGCGAGCCCGATGGCGGTTCCGCCCCCCCGCGTCAACACGTCGCCCATGCGACCTCCCGTTATCCTTGCGGCGCTCGACCGGCACCTTTGGAACCGCAACAGTGCAACAGGGCGCGGCCGCGCGCCAGAGTCGCTTGAAAGCGATCCGCATCCGAAGCATGCTCGGACCAGCAGGCGCCGCGCCTGAACTGCCGGCATCGCGGACGGGGTGTCGCGCCAAGAATGGGACAAAGAATGCGACCAAGGGAGTGAGCATGGCGGAACAGCGATCCGACGTCGCCATCGTCGGGGGCGGAATCGGCGGCTTGTTCGCCGCAAATGCGCTGATCGCCTATGGCCTGCGGGTGGCCGTCTACGAACAGGCCGCGGCGCTCGGCGAAATCGGAGCCGGGGTCTACCTGACCCCGAACAGCCTCCGCCAGCTGCAGCGGCTGGGAATGGGCCCCGCAGTCGAGAAGGTCGGCGCGCGGGTCGGCGCCGGTTCCCGCTATTTTCGCCATGATGGAGTGCCGATCGCGCCGGTGCAGGTGACGGATTCCTCCGGCTGGAACGCGACCTTCGGGATGCACCGGGCGGACCTGGTCGAGATCCTCTCGACCCCCCTGCCCGCCGGCACGGTGCGCACCGGACATCGCTGCACCGGCTTTGCTCAAGATGGCGACGTCGCCCGGGTGTCGTTCGCGAACGGCGCCGTTGCCGCAGCCGATCTGGTGATCGCCGCCGACGGCATTCATTCCGAGCTGCGGCAAAATGTGGTGCCGCCGTCACGGCCGGTTTTCTCCGGCTCGGTCGCCTATCGCGGCCTGGTACCGCGCGCGCTGATTCCGTCGTGGCCGGCCGAGTGCTGGCTGATGTGGCTCGGCCAGGCCAAGCACTTCCTCAGCTTCCCGGTGCGCGCGGGCACGCTCATCAATTTCGTCGGCTTCGTGCCGGCGGACGCGGAGATGAAGGAATCCTGGTCGGCGCCCGGCGACCCCGACGTGCTGCGCAGCGAGTTCGCCGGCTGGGATCCGCGCATCGAGGCCCTGCTGCAACACGTTCAAACCACGTTCCGCTGGGCGCTTTATGACCGCGAGCCGCTGCCGAGCTGGACGCGGGGCCGGTTGACCCTGCTCGGCGACGCCGCACACCCGATGCTTCCCCATCTCGGCCAGGGCGCCAATCAGTCGATCGAAGACGGAATGGCGCTGGCGACGATTCTCGCGCACGCAGACCGCAAGGCGTATCCGGCGGCGGCCCTCGCCTACGAGCGGATGCGCCGCGAGCGGGTTGCGCTGGTGCAGCGGGGCGCGCGCGAAAACGGACTGCGCTACGACTCCGCCTATGCCGATCTAGGCGTTCGCGACGCCGAGATCAGCGCCCATGCCGCATTCCGCAAGCGGCTCTACGACCACGACGTGGTACCGGAAGCGCAGAAGGCGGCGGCAGCGTTTACATAGGGATATGGCGGCGTCAGGCGGCCATGGCGCGGCGCGCTTCCACCAGATCGGACAGCCGAACAGCGCGCGGTTGCGGCGGCACCACCAGGCTTTGCGGCGGCAGCTTGTCCGCCACCGGCGCCAGCGGGCCCGCCTGCGTCTCAACCGCAATGTCCGGCAGTTCGGCGCGGGCATCCCAGATGCTCTTGAGCATGGCGCCGGTTGCCGACCAGGCCGAGGCACTGACATCGGTGGTGTCGCGGCCGGCGGTGAATAATTTGCGGATCAGCAGGTCGCGCTCGACCGACGGCGGCAGATCGAATTGCACGCCGAGAAATGTTTCGGTCGGGCGCACCACAATTCCGGCAACGAACCCGACTTCGGCGATGAAGACCCGCAATCGTTCGCCGGGTTCCGCGCGGATCGGACGGCCGGTATCGGTCACGATCCCGACCCCCGAGAGCGAAATGTCCTTGATCCGGCCGGTCGACAGCAGCCCGCCAGCGCCGATGATCGAGACCGGTTCGTCGAGCTCGAAGCGTTCCTCGGCGCGCCGGAACGGCGCCTGCAGCGACAACATGCAGATCAGGAACAGCACGACGACATTGATGGCGCCCCAGAATGCCACCATCGGCAGCAGCGCCGCCTGGGTGACGATGCGCCAATCCGGCAACGTATTGATGAAGATGCCGGCGACCGTGAGGCTCATGAGCGCGATGGCGGTCCAGAAGATGCCGCGATCGTAGCCCGACGTCAGCGCGTCGCTGCCCTTCGGGGTCACCTTGAAGACGTGGCCGAACGGCTTGGCCATGGTCGCAAGCACGGTCGGCAGCAGCTTGAAGCTTTGAAAGGTTCCGAGCACCTGCGCGGCGAGCGGAAAATACTGGCGCGGGGCGTAGACCCAGAGACCGCCGACCACGGCGAGGACCATCGGCACCAGCTGATACAGCACGGACTCGGTGTTGACGTTCACCAGCGGCGCGATGCCGGTCCACAAGAACACCACCGGCGCGATGACGGTCAGCATCAGCAGCAGGCCCTGCGACAGCCAGTGGGTCGGCAGGAACAACAGCCGCTGCACCAACGCGAGATGGCCGCCGAGCGGACCGGTGGCGAGATAGAGGATCTGCATCGCGCCCCTCGCCCAGCGCTGGCGCTGGACGAAGAAGGCCTGCAGGCTTTCCGGCGCGAGACCGAAGGCGAGCCGTTCGCACAGATAGCGGGTGACGTAGCCCTTTCGCAGCATGATCAGGCTGAGCAGCATGTCCTCGGTGATCGACTGGGTCGGCAAGGCATCGCCGACTGCGCGCAGCGCCGCGCGACGGGTAATCGAATTCGAGCCGCAGCAGAACGCGGCGTTCCAGCCGTCGCGGCTCGGCATGATGGCCTCGAAGAAGAAGCGCTGATCGTCCGGCAAGGTCTTGCGCAGCGCGAGATTGGCCTGCATCGGATCGTGATTGTAGAACGCATGCGGCACCTGCACGATGCCGACGCTCGGATCGGAAAAGAACCCGATGGTGCGAATGAGGAAATCGCGCTGGGGAATGAAGTCGGCATCGAACACCGCGACGAATTCGGCGCTGGTCTTGGTCAAGGCGTGATTGATGTTGCCGGCCTTGGCGTGGGTATTGTCCGGACGGGTGAGATAGCCGATGCCCTTGGCCTCGCAGAACGCCTTCAGCCAGGGACGCCGGCCGTCGTCGAGCGCCCAGACGTTGACGTTGGGATAATCGAGACAGAGCGCGCCGGTGATGGTCTTCTCCAGCACCTCAAGCGGCTCGTTGTAGGTCGGAATGAGGACGTCGACGGTGGGAAGCGTGTCCGGCGGCTGGGCGCGCAAGCGCACCTGGTGCCGGTCGGCTTCGGCACGGCGGTCGCTGGTGCGCAGGAACGCGATATAGAGAAACAGCGCGTCGGCCAAGGCCAGCATCTCGATGGTGAAGCAGACCCAGATCCACGCGATCTCGTACCAGGCGCCACGCGCCGGCAGCACGGTGACGAACAGCCGCCAATCGAGATAGCGCGCGATCACCAGCCAGACCATGGCGAACACGGTCGCGCGCGCCCAGCGCTCGGTCAGCGGCAGCGTCGGGCCCAACAGATAGACCGCGCCCAAGACGAAAATGATCGGGGCAAACAGCTGCGTGAAAGGAAGCGTGTCGGCCTGCACGCTAGCGGCTCGCCACCGGCTTGGCGCTGGCCTCGCGGTCGCGTCCGCTGTTCCATCCAAACATCTTGCCGAGACTGTCGAGGAACCCGAAGCGCGCGCGCTGGAACCGCACCTCGGCCAGGCGGCCAATGTTGCAGAAGTTGTTGCGATCCGCGGACGCCCCATCCGGCGGCAGCCCGATTTCCACGGTGATGCTGCCGGCATTGGGGCCCGGGACCAGCGCCGCCAGCAGGCGGTCGTCGGCGCGCGCGGCCGAACCGCGCACCTGGCGGATCTCACCCTGTTTCCAGTCGTCGCTGCCGATCAGCCGCACATAGGCCGCTTCTCCGGCCCTGATCTGCTCGAATTCCCGTTCCGGCATTTCAACCGCCACGAATCGATGGGCGCAATCGGCGAGATCGAGCACCGGCTGTCCTTCGGTCACGGTGGATCCCGGGCTCGCCGACACCGACCAGACCACGTGGGCTTCCGGCAAGGCGAGGTCGGCATGGCCGAGACGTTCGAGCAGGTCGCGCTCTTCGGTGATTTCGGTCGCCAATTGCGATGCGCGGGCGCTGCCCTCCAGCACCAAGGTCTCCAGTTCCTGCCGGCGCAGCAGCAAACGATCGCGCTGCTGTTGCGAGTACGGCACGTCGTTGGCGCCGTCGCGCAGGAACACGCCGTCCTGCGCCGAGGTCAATTCGCCCTGCAGTCGCCGCCAGCGCGCGTCCGCCATTTCGCAGCGGGTCGACGTCGCCTCCTGCACCGCCTGCGCTTCGGCCGAACGGATCGGCGAGGCGGTGCCGGACCTGACGAGTTGTTCCATGCGCGACCCGACGTCCTGGCGCTGACGGGATTCCGCGAGGCAGCCGGTCTTTTCGGCGTCGGCCTCGGCCACTTCATGACCGAGCCGCTTGATCATGCCGTCGCGATAGGCGTTCATGCGGGTCGCGAGCACATCGTCGGCCGCCGCGATCTCTTCCACCTGCTTGCGCGCCAGCGTGGCCTGTTCCTTCGCCACGGCAAACTGGCGTTCGAGATCCCCGAGGTGGCGTCGGTCGCGCGATACGGAATCGACCAGGCTCACCGTGAGCGGCTGCGCGACGAAGTCGCCCTTGTGCGGCAGATCAGGCGTCAGCCGGCCGGCGATCGGCGCCGCGACGCGCAGCAGCTCGGTGTTGACGAACGCCGAGGGCGCGATGCGATAGGTGATGTAGGGCAGGAACGCCCAGGCGCTCACCGCGATCAGCACTATGGCGAGCGCGACCCGCACCGGGCGGTTGCGAATGAATCGCTGCAGATGATCGGTCGGCATGACAATATCCCGGCAGGTCGACGCGCTTCCCGACAACGGCTGTCACCAGGTTGATGATAGTTCTCCGAAAATGCTTGCGATCAAGTGGCGACGACGGCCTGGGCCGCGGTTCGCGTTGTGGAATTCTCTCCGGTGGTAAATGCTTGTTCGACGCCGACGAGACAATTTGAAGCCGGACGCAATCAGTTTTTAACGATAGAGTTGCAAGGCGGAGCAGAGGTTCGAGCATGTTCAGACGGGAATCCTTTGTCATCGCGGACATCTACGTGCCGACCAAGCGGCGAGCGATGCTCAAGCCCGAAGTCGTCGGCACGATTGCCGCCAGCATGCTGGAGATCGGCCAGGAAACGCCGATTCTGGTCCGCCGCGACGGCGAGCGCCTGGTGCTGGTCGAAGGCCTGCATCGCCTCGAAGCCTGCCGATCGCTCGGCGATACCACCATCATCGGCTACCTGGTCCAGGCGCGAAAGCACTGAGCCACCCCCAACGCTCTGCCCTCAACAACCTGTGCAGATCTGCCGCGAAACACTGGGGACAACCCTGTGATGTCGTTCGCAATTGCGCGGGATAAATCGCTGCGGAAGATGATCACACCGGCGACGCGCGTCTGGTGGATAACTGCCGGCAAAAAATCGCGGCGCCGGCCAGCACCTTGAACTCGCTCGTCGGTTTGCCTACTCAATGCCGATGGAGCATCCGGCGACCTGGGGAAAAAGCACCACGAGCCCGGTGATGTGTTGGGGACGATATCGGCAGCATCTCAATTTGAATTTCAAGATTGTGCTGGAAAGGGAACGACAGATTTCATGCATCGGAGAGCAAAAGCTGCCGTTCCCTAATCATGTTAGTCGATGATATCGGAACCGTCCGACTTCAAACGGGCGAGGCCATCCTTCATCTGCTGTAGCCGTTCAGGCGGGTGCCCTTGCCACTTCGTAACTTCGGCTATGACCCGTAGCGGATCGCGGGAGCGATAGGACAGCGTCGGATTACCGGGAAACTTCTTATCCGTCAGGTTGGGATCGTCCACCACCGGCCCAGTTGGCTCCACGACATAAATCCGTTCTTGCCCACTGCCGACGGCCAACTCAGCGCCCCAGATCGCAGCATCCAGCGTACCCGCGAAATATACCCAGGACAGCGGCTTCGCTTTGGTAAAGTTGGACTGGTAGCCGACGACAATCAGGTCTCTGGGTTTCAGATCGGCCCGCGTTCCGTGGAAGAACGATCGTGAAAACATGCTGGCAGACGCTGACATAGGCTCGCGGCTCCTTTGCCGTGAATCGAGGGCCATCTCCATGGCATAAGGACCCCCGGTTGCCGCAAGCCCCGTCCTGGCATAGACAATGACAGCAGGAGATGCGGCGATTTCCTCCTACTCAACTTTCAGCGAATAACTGAGACAGCCGACAGCCTGACGTTTGATGTTCGTCGGTCGACGGGAGCGGCTTCAACTTCCGTTCGCCGGTCCGTCCGCCTTTGGCCGATCAGCTTCGTGAGCGGAACGCCGGGGATGGATCGTGGGCGGAAATTCAAACTGAGACACTGCGACAATGTCAGCAAGTGATAATGACACGACGGTTCTCGCCCAACTGAAAGTGGCGGCGGCGGTCGCAGCTCCGCTGTCGGACGCGCTCGCGCTTCAATACGAGGCGGGGGACGCCGCCGTTGCGAGCTGGGAAGACAAAGAAGGCCAATGGACTGTCGAGGTCTATTTCGCGCAGCCGCCGGATGAGGCCGCGGTGCGCGCGATCGTCGCGGACATCGGCGGCGAGGCGGCGGCAGCGGCGTTGACGTTCACACCGATTCACGCCCGCGATTGGGTGGCGACGAGCCTCGCCGGACTGCATCCGGTCGCGGCCGGGCGGTTCGTGGTTCATGGCGCCCATGACCGGGCGCGCGTGGGCGTCAATCGCCTCGGCATCGAGATCGAGGCTGCGCTCGCCTTCGGCACCGGCCATCACGGCACCACGCGCGGCTGCCTGCTTGCGCTCGAATCCATCATCAAGCGGCGGCGCCCACGCCACGTCCTCGACGTCGGCACCGGCACCGGCGTGCTGGCGATCGCGGCGGCCAAATCATTGCGCCGGCATGTGCTGGCGAGCGACATCGATCGGGAGGCGGTGATCGTCGCCAAAGGAAATGCGCGTGCGAACCACGTCGGGCCACTGATCGAGGTCGTGCATGCCGCCGGGCTGTCGCGGCATCGCCTTCAATCCGAACGCTTCGACCTGGTGTTCGCCAATATCCTGCTCGGTCCGCTGAAACGGCTGGCGACGCCGATGGCGCACATTCTCGCGCCCCACGCCCACGTCATTCTGTCCGGCCTGCTGACGCAGCAGGCGAACGCCGCGTTGTCCGCCTACCGCGCCAACGGATTGGTGCTCGAACGGCGGATCGAACTCGACGGCTGGACCACGCTGGTGCTGCGACGTTAGGAACCGAAGTACGGAACGTCGTCCGAAGACCGCGCCGCGTCGTCCGGAAACAGATGACGGTGACGGGCGATTTCACGCTGCGCCTGAATCATGCGCGAATCGTGCAGGGCTTCGAAAATGCGCGACAACAGGCTGCGGCGACGGGGCTTGGCGCGGGCAACCTGGCTTCCAATCTTGGTGGCCATGGGGGTGTCTCCGTCAGGGATCCGAGGAAAGCCTTCGCGGCATTTCCCCCTGATATTGCGTTGCAACATAATCTATTTCGCACTTGCGAACAAGTCATGACGCCGCATGACTCCCGGCAAGCCTTTACAAATCCTGGATTAATGACTTGTTAACGACACGGCCCGGCCGGTCGTAGCGCGCATGGCGCGGCGTCGACAATCGCCGCAGCCGGCCAGAACAGCCGATTCTCCTATCCTATTACCTCCTTTTCGATCCGCCGGGCGAACCGGGGGAAGCCGGTTGCCGCCCTCCCTCCCGGCCCATAGATTGCCGCCATGCCCGAGGCGCATTTTCAGTCGTTCGACGTCCGCACCGATCGGGCAGCCAGTGGACCAAGACTGCTGGCGCTGCGCGCGGAGCTGACGAGGCGCGGGCTCGGCGGCTTCGTCATCCCCCACGCCGACCGCTTTCAAAACGAATATTTGCCGGGGTGCGAAGAGCGGCTGGCATGGCTGACCGGCTTCACCGGCTCGGCCGGCTTCGCCATCGTGCTCAGCGATCGCGCCGCGCTGTTCGTCGACGGACGCTATACCCTGCAGGCGCGCGATCAGGTGGATGGCGCGCAGTTCAGCGTCGAGCATCTGGTCGAGTCCCCGTGGGAGACCTGGCTGGAGGCGAACCTCACCGCCGGCGCGACGCTCGGCTACGACCCGTGGCTGCACACCCTCGACGGTGCCGAGCGGCTCGCCAAGGCCTGCGTCGCGGCCGGCGCCACGCTGACCGCGACCACGCCCAATCCGATCGATGCGATCTGGAGCGATCGTCCGGCGCCGCCGCGCGGGGCGGTGGTCATTCATGATCTACGCTTTGCCGGCGAACCGGCGACGGACAAGCTCGCGCGCATTCGCGCCGAGATCGACAAGCTCAAGGCCGATGCACTGGTCGTCTCCGATCCGCAATCGGTGTGCTGGAGCTTCAATATCCGCGGCTCCGACGTCGAACACACGCCGCTCGTGCTGGCCAGCGCGATCGTGCCGAAGGTGGGGCGGCCCGCGATTTATCTCGATCGCCGCAAGCTCGCCGACGATGTGGCGCAAACGCTTGGCGAGATTGCCGACGTGCGGCCGGACGAACAATTCGAAAGCGATCTTGCCGCGCTCGGCGACCAGAAGCGCAGCGTGCGGCTGGATCAGGCGACCGCCGCTGATGCCATCGAGCGCATCATCACCGCCCACGGCGGCCAGCCGACGCGCGGCCTCGATCCGATCGCGCTGATGAAGGCGATCAAAAACCCAACCGAGATCGCGGGAGCGCGCGCCGCCCACGTGCGCGACGGGGCGGCGATGGCGCGGTTTCTCGCCTGGTTCGATCGCGAGGCGCCAAAGGGCACGCTCACCGAGATCGACGCGGTCGAGGCGCTGGAAAGCTTCCGCCGCGATACCGGCGTGCTCAAGGATATTTCGTTTCCGTCGATTTCCGGCGCCGGCCCGCATGGCGCGATCGTGCATTACCGGGTGACGCGCCAGAGCAATCGCCGGATCAGCGCCGACGAATTGTTCCTGATCGATTCCGGCGCCCAGTACGAGGACGGCACCACCGATATCACCCGCACGATCATCGTCGGCGCGCCGCGACCGGACATGCTCGACCGCTTCACCCGGGTGCTGCGCGGCCACATCGCGATCGCGCGCGCGGCGTTTCCCGACGGCAGCAGCGGCGCGCAGCTCGACCCGTTCGCGCGGCAATATTTGTGGAACGCCGGCCTCGACTTCGATCACGGCACCGGCCACGGCGTCGGCAGCTACCTGTCGGTGCACGAAGGCCCGGGACGCATCGCCAAGCTCGGCGCCGCCGCACTCAAGCGCGGGATGATTCTCTCGAACGAGCCCGGCTACTACAAGACCGGCGACTACGGCATCCGCATCGAGAACCTGCTGCTGGTGACCGAAGCCGATCCGGTGCCCGATGCGGAGCGCCCGCTCAACGCATTCGAAACCTTGACGCTGGCGCCGATCGACCTGCGGCTGATCTCCCCGACCATGCTGACGATTTCGGAAAATGCCTGGCTCAACGCGTATCACGCCCGGGTGCGGGACACGCTGTCGCCGCTGGTCGATGCCGAGACAAGGGCCTGGCTCGAACGGGCGACGCGGCCGATCGGGAAGGCTTAGCGCGCATTCAGACTAGTCGATCGAACTGTCGCGCGCACTTTAACCTCTCCCATGGGGAGAGGTCGACCGAAGCGAAGCGAGGTCGGGTGAGGGGTTGCGGTCTC
>Ga0265342_10000358_pt1 | contig 50745 bp, 48 predicted proteins | sample 4CB327metaG_FD_203125 | JGI IMG/M metagenome (GOLD analysis project Ga0265342, IMG submission 203125) | Rhizosphere microbial communities from Carex aquatilis grown in University of Washington, Seatle, WA, United States - 4-CB3-27 metaG | ecosystem: Host-associated > Plants > Roots >... | reverse complement strand
TCTGACGAACTTCACCTCGCGCGGCTCGGGCGTCGCGGGTGTGCTGGTGACGCTGACCGGACCGTCGGCGCGCACCGCGATCAGCGACGCGAACGGCGGATTCCAGTTCCCGAGCATCGCGCCCGGTGCGTACACCGTCGCGGTGACCAAGGACGGCGCGACGCTGACGCCACCGAGCGCGACCGGCGTCGCCGTGGCGGCCGGCAGCGGCGGTACCGTGGTCAACTTCGACTGCGCGCCTCCGTGCGGCACCGGGCCCACCGTCGATCCGGCGCGCGAGCTCTTCATCGAGGATCCGAGCGTTCTCACCGACGCGCGGGCCTCCAACGGCGGCGACGGCGCCTGGAGCTTTCGCTACCTCATCGAGCAGATGGCGACGACGTCGCCCAACAACTACGTCAACGACTTCATCAACAACATCGTCGCCTCCGGGCGCGACATGTCGCGGCTGCGCCTGCAATGGCCGACGGTGATCGAGAACAGCGTCGTGCTGCCCGACATCACGCGCGCGCCGTTCGAGCTGCTGGCGATCGTCAACCGTATCGACGCGCATGCGGCGGGGCAGGGCGAGCTGCGGTTCGTGTACGGCATCTACGACGTTCCGGGCGCGCCCACGTTCAATCCGCAGAATCGACTGTTCACGCTGATGCTCACCTACGCGCTGCCGGCGACCACGGCTTACCCGAATCGCCAGGCGTGGGCCGCGCGTTTTCACGCGCTGGGCGCGATCCCGTTCGGCGCCGACTACAACGCTGCGTTGCAGGCGATCACCGACTCGGTGGTGCGCACGGGCACGTTGCTCGATTCCGCGGAGAACCCGCGCGGCAGCACCCTGGTTGCCCTCAGTATCAACGAAGCGTGGGGCACGCCCGGGCCTTTCCAGCTGCGCCAGTTGCGGCCGCTGCCCGATCCGGTGCACGGGCAACGCGAGCTGATCGTCGGCACCGTCGACCAGACTCCGGATCCGACGCTGAACATGATGAACGGCGCGCTGCCCGACTTTCTCAACGCCAACGCGGCGCTGGTTCAGGCGGGCTTCGCCACGATCCCGACCGCGCTGCTCGGCATGCAGTCGCCGGCGGCCAACGCGCCGGTCCCGTGGGCTTTCCCCAGCGTGACCAGCGAGTCGTTGCGCCACGCGTTCGCCGGCCAGACCTGCGCCGGCTGCCACTCGTCGGAGGTGCCCGCCGGTGCGCCCTTCACGATCTTCCACGTGATCCCGTACAACGGCCCGACCGCGCCCAGCACGTCGGGTTGGGTCACGATCGTCGACATCCCGCGCCGGGTGTCGTTCCTGCAGAATCAGCTCACCTGCAGCGGCGCCACCTGCGCGCCCGGCGCTGAGCCGATGATGGGCCCGACGCGCTAGAATTGCCGCATGCGTGCGGTGACCCTGCGAGCGTTCGGTGGTCCAGACGTGTTGAAGCTGGAGGATCTGCCGATGCCGGTCGCCGGCAAGAACCAGCTGCTGGTCGCCGTTCATGCGACGTCGGTGAACCCCGTCGACACCAAGGTGCGCCAGCGCTCGGGCGCGGCGCGTGCGCTTCCGATTGTTCTCGGCTACGACGCGAGCGGCGTGGTCGCGGGCTTGGGTCCCGAGGTGGTGGGCTGGAACGCAGGTGACCTGGTCTTCGGTTGTCCGAATCTGTTCGGCCCGGGCGCCAACGCCGACTACGTGCTGCTCGACGCGCGCGCCGCCGCGCTCAAGCCGGCGTCAGTCGATCACGCGACGGCAGCGGCGGTGCCGCTGGTGGCGCTCACCGCCTGGGAGGCGCTGCACGATCGCGCGCGCATCCAGCCCGGCCAGACCGTCCTGATTCATGCGGGCGCGGGCGGTGTTGGCCACATCGCGGTCCAGCTCGCGCGCCTGCAAGGATGCCGGGTGATCACGACCGCCGGACGACCGGAGTCGATCGCGTTCTGCCGCGACGTCCTGGGCGCCGACGAGGTCATCGACTACACGACGGTCGACTTTCGCACGCGCGTGCGCGAGCTCACCGGCGGTCGCGGCGCCGAGGTCGTGCTCGACACCGTGGGCGACGAAACGTTCCGCCGCAGCATCGAGTGCGTCGCGCCGCGCGGCCAGCTGGTGACGATTCTCCCCTCCAACCCGGCAGAGCAGGCGCCGACGCTGCTCTACCGGGGCATCACCGTCCACTACGAATTCATGGGTGTGGCCGTGGCCAACGAGATCGATCCAGCGCACCAGGGCGCGATCTTGAGGTCGGTCGCACGCCTGGTGGACCGCGGTCTCCTTCGCGTTCACGTCAGCCGGCGCGTGCCACTGGCCGAGGTCGGCGAGGCGCACCGCCTGATCGAAACCGGCCACACCATCGGCAAGATCGCCGTGGTGGTCGTGGCCGCGGCGTAGGCGCCGCGGCCGTTTCGAGCGGACGCTACGGGGACTCCAGATCGGCGAGCACGTCGCCGAGGTAGGACGGGACGCTGTCCCACGGGTTCGGCAACACGTCGCTGTTGACGTAGATGTAGCCGACGTACGCTCGCGCTTGCTTGATCAGCGCGTGGTTCGGCGCCGTGACGCCGTAGGCGAAGAGGCCGAAGCTCATGCGCGGATAGCTGGTGTGCCAGCCGGAGAGCGCGGTCGTCGCCGGGAGCCCTGAGCCTTCGTAGATCATCACGACGTCGGTGGTGCCGACGAACGTCGGCTTGGTGTCCACGCCGGGGTTGCCGACGGTGAACGTCATCCCTTTCGATTTCGCGTACTGCGAGACGGTCTTGTAGATCGTCTCGTCGCCGAGGCGGATCGACATCTCGTCGAAGAAGATCCCCTGCATCGCCGGGTAGAACGACTTCCAGCGATCGATGTTGGCTTCGATGTCCGCGACGGTGCGCCCGCCGTAACCGGTCGGCACGTAGCCGAGCACGGTAACTCCGGCGAGCTGGAGCTTGCCGATGCCGGCCGCGTATCCCGCGTCGGCGGCCGCACCGGGTCCGCTGGCGGGATCGACGATCGCGTAGACCGGCACCTTGGGGTGCGCCATCTTGGCCGTTGCGACCGCCGCCCATGAGCTGTCGCTCGGGACCGTGTACAGCGGAACGATCGCTGCGGTGGGAGGGGTCGCTGTGGCGCCGGCCGCGCCGCCGGTCGCGCTGATGCCGCCGGTGCCGATGCCGCCGGTGCCCCCGGTGCCGGCGCCCCCGGTGCCGATGCCAGCGCTACCGTTGCCGCCGCTGCTGGTCGTCGCGACGCCGGCTGTGCCGCCGAGTCCGGGCGCACCACCACCGCCCACACCACCAGTGATTCCACCGGCGCTGGTGGTCGGGGTTCCATTTCCTGCGCTTCCGCCCATGCCGCCTTCCGTTTCGCCTCCGGTTCCGGTGGCCATACCCACTCCGCTACCACCACATCCAGCGATCAGAATGCACACGATTCCTGCGTGTGTGAGGACTGCTCTCATCCGTACCTCCGTAGGGCAGTTACGGAGGCCGCCCGGATTTGGACGTGAAGCGCGACGCCACGAATCTCGTCGGCGATTGAGGCTCAACCGTTTCCCGCGTGCTCCGTGCGGGTGCGTCCGCTAGACTCGCGCCCCGTGAGAAACACCCCGCCGACCGCGAGCTCGACCGACAAGATTCGCCGGGGCGCGGATGAGCCGGAGTTCATAATCGTGCGCGGCGCGCGCGAGCACAATCTGAACATCGATGAGCTTCGCCTGCCCAAGCGGCAGCTGGTGGTCTTCACCGGCGTGTCGGGCTCGGGAAAGTCGTCGCTGGCGTTCGACACGCTGTACGCCGAGGGGCAGCGCCGCTACGTCGAGTCGCTGTCGTCGTACGCGCGCCAGTTCCTGGGCCAGATGGAGAAGCCCAAGTACGAGCAGCTGCGCGGCCTGTCCCCGACGATCGCCATCGAGCAGAAGTCGGCGTCGTCGAACCCGCGCTCGACGGTGGGCACGGTCACCGAGATCTACGATTACCTGCGCGTGCTCTACGCGCGCGCGGGCGAGCAGCGCTGCCACTTGTGCGGCGGCGAGGTCACGGCGCGCTCGGCGGCGGAGATCGTCGAGGAGCTGCTGACGCTGCCGGCGCGCACCAAGGCGGTGCTGATGGCGCGCAAGGCGGAGAACCGCAAGGGCGAGTTCCGCGAGGTCTTCGAGGAGGCGCGCAAGGCCGGGTTCGTGCGCGTGCGCATCAACGGTCTGATCCAGCGGCTCGAGGACGTCACCGCGCTCGACAAGAAAAAGAAGCACACCATCGAGATCGTGATCGACCGCGTGACCATCGATCCGTCGGATCGCGCGCGGCTGACCGACTCGGTCGAGGCGGCGGTGAAGGCGGGCGGCGGATCCATTCTGGTCGCTGTCGACGGCGAGGCGCGCGAGCGCGCGTACAGCCAGGCGCGCGCCTGCCCGAGCTGCGGCGTCGGCCTGCCCGAGCTGTCGCCGCAATCGTTCTCGTTCAACAGCCCGCTCGGCATGTGCGTCGATTGCAACGGCCTGGGTTCGAGCCTGGAGGTCGACCCCGACCTGATCGTGCCCAACCCGGATCTGACGATCCGCGCCGGCGCGATTGAACCGTGGGGCGACCGCACCGGACGCGACCACGGCTGGACCGCGAACGTTGCCGCCGCGGTGTCGCGCGAGTTCGGCATCCCGCTCGACAAACCGTGGAAGAGCCTGACGCCGCGGCAGCGCGAGGTGTTGCTGTTCGGAACCGGCGAGCGGCGCATGGAGGTGACCTGGGCTGGCAAGCATGGCCGCGGGTCGTGGGCGATGAAGTTCGCGGGCGTGGTCAACACGATCAAGAAGCGGATGCAGGAGACCAGCTCGGAGGTCACGCGCCAGTGGTACGGCCGCTACTTCCGCGAGTCGCTGTGCCGCGCGTGCGAGGGGCGCCGGCTGCGGCCGGAGTCGCGCGCGGTGCTGCTCGCCGGCAAGAGCATCGTCGACGTCAGCGCGATGACCGTCGGTGAAGCGAGCCGTTACTTCGGGAACCTGGGCCTCAAGGGCGCGCGCGCGCAGATCGCCGGCGAGATCTTGAAAGAAGTGAACGCGCGACTCGGCTTCCTGCTCGATGTCGGGCTCGAGTACCTGACCCTGGATCGCGCGGCGGCGTCGCTGTCGGGCGGCGAGGCGCAGCGCATCCGGCTGGCGTCGCAGCTGGGGTCCGAGCTGTCGGGAGTGATGTATGTGCTCGACGAGCCGTCGATCGGCTTGCACCAGCGCGACAACTTGCGGTTGATCGCGACGCTGAGGCGGCTGCGCGATCTCGGCAACAGCGTGATCGTCGTCGAGCACGACGCGGAGACGATCGAGTCGGCCGACTACGTCGTGGACTTCGGACCAGGCGCGGGGCGCGGCGGTGGCCGCGTCGTCGCCGAGGGGACGCCCGCGGAGCTCAAGGCCAACCCGGCGTCGCCGACCGGCCGCTTCCTGTCGGGCGTCGAGCGCATCGAGATCCCGCGCGAGCGGCGCAAGCCGACCGGCTTCATCACGGTCAAGGGCGCGCGCGAGCACAATCTGAAGAACATCGACGTGCAGTTTCCGCTGGGCGTGGTCGTCGCGGTGACCGGCGTGTCGGGCGCGGGCAAGTCGTCGCTGATCAACGGCATCCTGCACCCCGCGCTCAAGCGCGCGCTGCTGGGCAGCCACGAGCGTGTCGGCCTGCACCGCGGGCTGACCGGCATCGAGGCGATCGACAAGGTGATCGACATCGATCAGAAGCCGATCGGGCGCACGCCGCGCTCGAACCCGGCGACGTACACCAAGGCGTTCGATGCCATCCGCGAGATCTTCGCGGGCACGCAAGAGGCGCGCGCCTACGGTTACCTGCCGGGGCGGTTCTCGTTCAACGTCGCGGGCGGGCGTTGCGAGGCGTGCGAGGGCGACGGCGTGCGGCAGGTCGAGATGCACTTTCTGCCCGACGTCTACGTCACCTGCGAGGTGTGCCGCGGCAAGCGCTACAACGAGGCCACGCTGCGGGTGAAGTGGAAGGACCGCTCGATCGCCGAGGTCCTGGACACGTCGGTGTCGGACGCGTTCGGGCTCTTCGAGCACCACCGCGGGCTCGTGAGTGTGCTGAAGACGCTCGAGGACGTCGGGCTCGGCTACATCGCGCTCGGCCAGTCGGCGACCACGCTGTCGGGTGGCGAGGCGCAGCGGATAAAGCTGTCGCGCGAGCTGGCCAAGCGCGACACGGGGAAGACGCTGTACCTGCTCGACGAGCCGACGACTGGGCTGCACTTCGAGGATGTGCGCAAGCTGCTCGTGGTGCTGCGACGGCTGAGCGACGCGGGCAACACCGTGCTGGTGATCGAGCACAACCTCGATGTGATCAAGACGGCGGACTACGTGATCGATCTCGGCCCGGAAGGCGGCTCAGGTGGCGGTCAGGTGATCGCGGCGGGCACGCCGGAAGAGGTCGCGCGGGTGCCGGCGTCCTACACCGGGCGTTTCCTCGCGCCGTTGCTCGGCATCCGCGTCGCGAGGGCGACGACCGCGGCGTAGGGGGCGGTGTCGCGGCGTGCTCAATCGCCGGACCCCTCTCCCTAACCCTCCCCCCGCAGACGGGGGGAGGGGATAGGATCCAGATCCGGTTCCCTCCCCCGTCTGCGGGGGAGGGTTAGGGAGAGGGCAGGCCTTGCGAGAGCCGACGCCGCTACGCCCCGCCCCGCGCCCGCGTGGCCGCGGCCACGAGCGCGTCGATCGCCTCGTCGCTCGTGTCCCAGCTGGTCACCAATCGTGCGCCGCCGTCGCCGATGCCGGGCCAGTCGTAGAACAAGAAGCCGGCAGAACGCAGCGCCATCGCGACCGGCGCGCCGAGCGCGATGAAGATCTCGTTGGCCTCGACCCTTTCCGCCGGCGCGATTCCGAGGACGCGTTCCAACCCGGCCGCCAATCGCTGAGCGGCAGCGTTGGCGTGGCGGGCGTTGCGCAGCCACAGTTCGTTGGCGAGGTAGACCTCGAGCTGCGCGCCGAGGAAGCGCGACTTCGAGAGCAGATGCCCGCCGCGCTTGCGACGGTACGCGAGCTCGCCGCCGCGCTCGTCACCGAACAGCACGACCGCGTCCGCGCCCATGCAGCCGTTCTTGGTCGCACCGAACGACAGCACGTCGACGCCCGCCTTCCAGGTTAGCTCGGCCGCGCTCTTGCCGGAGCTGACCAGCGCGTTCGCAAAGCGCGCGCCGTCGGCGTGCAGGACCATACGATGCCGGCGCGCCGCCTCGCCGAGCGCCGCGATCTCGTCCGTGCGATAGACGGTGCCAATCTCGGTCGCCTGGCTGATCGAGATCGCCGCCGGCTGGTTGGCGTGCACGTCGCCCTCGCGCTGGATCGCGTTCTCGACCGCCGCCGGCGACAGCTTGCCCTGCGCGCCGTCCAGCGCGCAGAGACGCGCGCCGCCGCTGTAAAAATCGGGCGCCCCGCACTCGGCGACGTTGATGTGCGCGCCCGCGTGGCAATAGATCGAGCCCCAGGGCGGCGTGAATGTCGCCAGCGCGAGGGCGTTGGCGGCGGTGCCCGTCGCGACCGGCATCACGGTCACAGGACGTTCGAAGATCTCGGCGAAGCGCTGCCCGAGCCGCTGCGTCCACTCGTCGTGGCCGTACCCCGCGGCCGCGCCGTGATTCGCGGCGGCGATCGCTTCGATGACGGCTGGGTGTGCGCCACTGACGTTGTCGGAACGGAAATCCATGGCCCATTCCTACCCTGTCTCAAGGTCCCCTGCCCACCGGCCGATACCGGGGCGATGGCGACCCCCAGCGACACCGATCCAGTCTTTTACGAGGACATCGACGGTGCGCTCGCGGCCGCGAGCGACGCGGTCCGCTATCCGATGCTGGCGGCGGCGCTGGCCGGCGCGATGGGCGCCGAGCTGCGCCGCGAGCTCGTGAGGCTGGTTGGGCCGCAGCTGCGTCTGCGCGCGCCTCGCCGCTACGTCCGTGTGATGGGTCGCCTCGAAGGCGCCAACTACGAGGAGCCGGTGCTGCTGACCGACATCTCGGCGACCGGCGCGCGCTTCCTGGTTTCGACAGACGTGCCGCTCGACGTCACGCAGGCCGGCGACATGCGGCTGCACCTGCGCACCAAGGCTGGCCCACGCACGCTGCCGGTCGCGCTGGTGCGCTGCTGTGGCGGCGACGACCGCCACACCGACGTCGCCTGCCGCTTCTTGACGATCGAAGCCGATCACCCGCAGATCGTCGCTGAAGTGCGCAGCACCATCTTCGGCGAGCTCTCGATGTCGCACGCCTAGCGGATATCGACTTCGTCGACGAGGAGCGTACCGGCGTAGGTGTCGCCCTGGCCGATCACCTGGACGCTGATGGCCGTGCTGGCGGTTGCGGTCGAGTTGGCGGGTAAGGTTACGGTGCTGTTGGTCCACGCGGTCGGGATGGGGGCCGAGAACGTCGTGATGATCACGTAGCTCGGCACGGCGAACACGATCACGTAGGCATTGGGCGACTCCTGCGGCGTCATCTTCACCGAAATTGCCACGGTCTTTCCGGCGAGGTTTTCGGTGTCGCCGAGCGGCAGGATCAGCTCGCCTTTTGTCGATGAAGTCGACAGTGCGACCGCTGTACTGAGCGATCCGGTGCCGCAGGCGCCGTCGCTGGAGTGACTCAGGTTCGAGAACGCGGTTTGAAACCCGGTGTTGATGAACGCGCCATAGAGATTTCCGTTCTCGAAGTTGAAGCGTGTCGTGCAAACGCGCCCGACGTCCCCGGGCCCGGCGTCGGCAATGGCGCCGCCCGCGCCGTTGCCGCCAGCGCCGGTCTTGCCACCAGCGCCGCTGCCGCCGGCACCGGTCTTCCCTCCGCTGCCGCTGCCGCCGGCGCCGCTGCCGCCGGCACCGGTCTTCCCTCCGCTGCCGCTGCCGCCCGCGCCGGCCGCATCGGTGCCGCCCCGATCGAGGCCGCTGTCGAACGCCGCGTCGGCAGGCGCGCCGCCCGCTCCCCCGCGATCGATGCGCGCGTCGGAGACATGCAGTCGATCGATCGCAGCGTCGCCGATATCTTCATGCTCGCCGCGGTTGACGCAAGCGAGTAGCAGGCAACCGCCGATCGCGGCCACCTTCACTCGGCTCCACCCACTCGACACCGCGCGGAACGACATACGACCTACCCCTCAATCGTAAGGTCGCTACCCTCCAATGGGCAAGTAGAGTCGCAATGGCCCTCTGCACCAAATCACTGAAAGCAGGGCAGCTCGACAATTTGTTGGCGTTCGCTCGCAGACCTGGAGACAGACGGCGCTGGTCGTGTATGGTCCGGTCATGGCGAAGCTCACCGCGGCAGCAACGTGGTTGGCGGCGGGTCTTGCGATTTCGTGCAGTATTTCGTGCAGCATGGGCGCCGATCCCAGCGAGCTCTACGAGCGTGGCGTCAAGGAGAGTCGCGCGGAGCAGTGGGAGCCGGCGATCAATGATCTCGAGTCGTTCGTGCACAAGGCTTGCGAAGGGACGCGCGCCGACAAGCGCTGCCGCAAAGCCGACATGACGCTGGGCGCGGCCTACGAGCGGCGCGGCACGCCCGCGCGCGCGTGGGTTGCGTTCGACGCGGCGCTGACGCTGCCGCCCCACGACGAGGCCGGCGGTGGGCTGGAGGATCGCGCGCGCGTCGAGCAGAAGCTGCGCGATCAGCAGAACGCGGCGGGGGGCCGCGGGCCGGTCATGGTGCGCTATCGCGACGAGATGACCGACGAGTTCACGGCGCGGTTGGTGACGGTGACCGTCGATTTCAACCTGGTACACGCGCGCAACAAGGGAGCGGCCGAGCTGCGCAGCGATGAGTTCACCCAGCTCTGGACGGGCGTGCTGCCCGCGGGTGAGCATGTGTTGGTCATCGAGGCGGCCCACACGTGCAAGCCGGGGACGGCCGCGCGTTGCGCCGCCTCACAGGTGCATCGGTCCTGGTCGTTCTCGTCGGAGGCGCACGCCCCGACCGGTCTCGACGTGCGCGCCTTCGCCGAGTCGGGCGGCGACGACCGCGTGCACCCGGCGCTGGAGATGAAGCTGCATTAGGCATCGCGCCGGAACGCGCCCAGCGTCGCGCCGGTGGCGCGGATGTAGTCGTCCGGCGCGATGAGGATCTGCGTGCCGCGCACGCCGGCCGACACCGACACGCGATCCGAGAGCTGGATCGTCTCGTCGACGAAGACCGGGTAGTCCTTCTTGCCGCCGAGCGCGGTGACGCCGCCGCGGATGTAGCCGGTCAGTGGCTGGACCTCTTTCAGCGAGACCAGCGTCGCGGAGCGGTCGCCGGTCAGCCGCGCCAGGGCCTTGAGATCAATCTCGGCGCCTCCGGGGACCACGGCGAGGCAGATGCCGTTGCGGTCGCCGCGCACCACGAGCGTCTTCCAGACCTCTTCCAGCGGCACGCCGATCTTGGCGGCGACTGCCTCCGCCGACAGGTCGTCGGGATCGACCTCGTATTCGCGCAGCTCGTACGCGATGCCCAGGCGATCCAGCAGGCGAGCAGCGTTGGTCTTCACGCCGCAATCCTGCCCCAACTTCCTCCGCACGTCGCTGCGCGCAAAGCCTGCCCTCACCCCGGCCCCCCCGGCCCTCTCCCGCGGCGGACCGCGGGAGAGGGTGACTCGCTGAAGAAACGTCCGACTCCGGGCGACGGACGCTATATACATCCCGTGCCCGACGGCAGCGGGCCCGCTAGACTTGAAGCCGATCGTGGAGTCCACCGAAGTCTCACCGCTCTCCGAGGCAACCCGCCGCGTCGCGGGTCGGACGCATGCGGCCGACGAACGTACCTTCACGGTCTGGAGCCGCGCCCATGCTGTGGTCATGCTCGCCGGCTTCGCGGGCGCCGTGCTGGCCGGTGGCGCCTGGCCGCTGTCGCTGGTCGCGCTGCTGTCGTCGGCGGAGCTGGTGCGTCGGGGTTGGGCCGGCTTCACGCCCGATGGCGTGTTCGGTTGGGCCAATCGCGTGACCGCGGTTCGTTTCGCGCTGGCGCTGCTGCTGGGGGCGTTCGGGCCGGCGACGCCGGGCTGGATGCTGGCGGCCACGCTCGGCGTGGCTGCGGCGCTCGACGTCGCCGACGGCTTCATCGCGCGCCGATATGGCCTGTCGTCGGCGTTTGGCGCGGCTTTCGACATCGAGACCGATGCGCTGCTGGCGTTGATCGCCGAGGCTCAGCTCTGGCAGCGCGGCCGAGCCGGTGCCTGGATCCTGGTCCCGGGGCTGCTGCGCTACACCTACGTGCTGGCGCTGGCGATCGTTCCGGCGACGGCGGGCCACGTGCGCAGCTCGCGTTTCGGGCGCCACGCGTTCGTGGCGCTGCTGGTGGGGTTGGTCGCGGCGCTGGGGTTCGATGGCAGCGCCGCGACGGCGCTGGCCGCGAGCGGTACGGTGGCAGTCACGATCTCGTTCGCGCGTTCGTTTCGCTGGTCGTATTCCCGTCCGGTCCCCTCCCCCCGTCCGCGGGGGGAGGGTTAGGGAGAGGGGCCCGCGGGCGGGGGAGGGGACCGGACTGGCGCGCGGCCGAAGACGTCTAGCTGGTGGGTCATGAAGATCAGCTCGCCGCGGTGGATCTGCCCGCGGCGCGTGTCGAGCCAGTCCCCGAACGAGGTCGCGTCGATATCCGGCGAGCCACCCAGCGCCGTCTCGATCGTGTGCAGAATTTGCTGAAGGAAGTACCCTTCGTCCTCTGGATAGCCGCCGTTCGTCGACGGCAACACCACCCAGTCCGAGCTGCCGGCGCCGAGCAGCCGCGCGCCGCTGCGCGGGATCTGCTGCAGCAGCGCGCGCCCGGTACGGCTGCCTCCCGTGGGCCGCCCGCGGTGCAGCCGTCGATCCATATCGCGGTGGTAGAGCGTGCTGACCTGGCCATCCAGCGCGTGCTCGGGAAGAAAGATTGTCTCGCCGTCGAAGTTGATCGAGAACCAGAACGGCCGCCCCGGTGCAACGCGCCGCCAGAGCAGCGGCAACAATGCCGCGACGTCGACGAGATCGAGGAACGCGTTGGCGATCACCAGGTCGTACGGCGCGCCGCCGCCGTCGGACGCTGCCAGCCAGTCGAACACGTCGGCCTCGACGGCGCGCGCCTCCAGGTCGCGGCCCGCGTCACGCACCACCAACGCGCCGCCTTCGTCGCGCGCGGCCGCGCCGCCCCAGGCGCGCAGGTGCGCGGCCGCCGCGTCCAGGTTGATCCGGTCACTGTCGATCAACGTGTACCGCGCACGCGTGAGCCAGCCCAGGTCACAGAGGCGCGACACCATCGTGCCGACGCCGGCACCGAGCTCCAGCACGCGCGGGGGCGCCGGCAACTCACCGAGCGCCTCGCGGAGCTGGCCGAGCACGACGCGGTTGAGCGCGCGATCATCGACGCCGCGCTTGGCGTGCAAATAGCGAACGTAGCTGTATGCGAGCGGTGCCGCCATGCAGGCGCGACGCTACGCCGAGCCGGCGCCCATGTCGACGAACGCGCGGCTCGAGTCGGCGATCTCGCGGGCGAAACGCTCCGCGACCGCGCGCGGGTTGAGCAGGCTCGCGAACTCGATGCGCTCCTCATCGGACTGGTCGCCTTTCCAGATCCCCAGCACCAGCTGCGCGCGCTCCAGCCCCTCGCCAAAAACGCCCGCGGCATCCAGCTCGCGCAGCGCCTGGATCGCGACGTCGAAGATCAGCGCGTTCGCGTCGTCGGCCTCGGGTGTGTCGTCACAGGGGTCGGGACCGGCGCCGCGGATGCGCGCGGTCTCGGCCAGCAGCGTCTCGCCCTCGCCGTGCAGCGGGGAATCGCACGGGCTCCAGCGCAGCGACAGCCGCTGCGCGCCCGGGTCGCCGCCGGTCTGGGTGACATAGCGCTGGGTGACCTCCGAAAGCCCCTCCTCGGTGCTCGCGGTGACCGACAGGTACTCCGCCAGATCGGTCGTGTAGAGACCGAACGAGTAGAACCGCTCGCCGGGGTGCCGGCCGCGCAGCGTTGCCCAGGCGGCGCGAAGCTCCGCGCGCATCGTGGTCTCCAGGGCTTCACGATCGATGGTGGGCATCAGGCTCCGAGTCTAGTGAGGACGGGTTGAAAGTCATGAGCAAAGCGACGGCGCTCCGTCGCGTCCAGGCGTGAAGTCGAACCGACCGCAAGCAGGTGGCTCAGGTATTTCTCGTTCATTCCCTGGGAGCGGCAGACCTCACCGAGGCCCCGCACGCGGGAGCGCCAATGACGCTCAATCTCCCCTAGAAATCAACGTGTGGTCGGTGGGCTATTCCCGCGCGTGAGGACGAAAATCTTCTCGCTGAAGCCGGCCGTAAGCCGGGTTCTGTTCCGGCGTTGCCGCCGGTGATGGTCATTCCTCTGGGCCGGCCGTTGCCGGACGGCTCGTGCGACCTACTCGAGATCGAAATTCAACGCGGGCCACGCTGGCGAGGTTGCCCTCGCGATCCCGGACTGGTCTTGCTTCAGGTGGGGTTTGCCGTGCCCCCTCCGTCACCGGAGGAGCGGTGCGCTTTTACCGCGCCGTTTCACCCTTACCGGCCTCTTGCGAGGCCGGCGGTCTGCTTTCTGTTGCACTGTCCTTCGAGTCACCTCGACTGGCCGTTAGCCAGCACCCTGCCCTACGAAGCCCGGACTTTCCTCGACGGCAACCTTGCGGCGCCGCCGCGACCACCTGTCCGACTCCAGCGAGAAGACAGCGCTTATAGCACGAGGGGGGGCGGTCTACGTGGCGGCCGGAGCGTCGTCTTTCATCAGATCTTCCCAGTAGATGATCCGATGGCAGGACGGGCAGGTCTCGAGCGACAGGCCGCGCTGGAGCGTGTTGTAGAGCTGCGGCGGAATGTTCATGTTGCAGCCCTGACAGGTACCGTTGCGCACGCTGACGACCGCGAGGCCACGGCGCATGCGGATCGTTCCGTAGCGCTTGAGTACCTCGGGCTTGACGCTGGCAGCTAGCGCGTCGCGCTCGCTGCGGAGGGCGGCGATCTTGCCCTCGAGCTCCTCCATACGCGCGCGCGCCGCATCGCTGTCCTTCTGGATCGAGTCCCGCAACGTCTGCACGTCGGCGGCGCGGTCGGCCAGCAGCTTCTTCTTGGCGTCGACCGCCTCGACCAGCTTCGAGATCTCGCCTTCACGGCCAGCGACGCTCTCGCGCCGCTGCTCGATCTCGCGCTGCGCGGCCATGTACTCCTTCGAGTTCTTGGCCAGCGATAGCTTGTGCTTGGCACCGGCCACCTGCTGTTCGTCGTCGCCGAGCAAACCCTTTTGCTCCGCGTAGTAGCGTTCGGTCTCGCCGAGCGCCGAGCGCTCGGTGGTCAGCATTCCTTCGACCCGCGCCAGGTCGGCCTGAGTGGAGGCGAGCTTGGCGGGAATGGCTTTGAGGGCGTTCTCCAACTCTTGGATGCGGGCGTCGTGTTGTTGCAGCTCTTCCAGCCGCCTAAGCTGATCGCGCAAGGGTACTTCCTCCGTCTGTGACTCTGTGGATTGCGAGTGCGAAAGCGTGTGCCGCGGCCGCAGCGGCGCAGCCAGCCGGCTGGATTGCGAGCGTGGCTCCGGCCGCGCCCCTGGTTGTGGGCCCACCTGGATTCGAACCAGGGACCAGGCGGTTATGAGCCGCCAGCTCTAACCGCTGAGCTATGGGCCCAGCCATGCACGAAACAAACTCTGTCAACAAAGAAAGTTGAATCTACACGCCGGTCCAAACTCTGTCGAGCCCTTCTGCGACGGTGAATCGCGTGTCGGGCTCGTACCGGTCGCGCGGTTCGCTAACCCGCCGCGCTGCCGGCTGCCAGGCGCAGCGACTCGAACGCGATCGCCTGGTTCCGCCCGCCGCGCTTCGCCGCGTAGAGCGCCTTGTCGGCCGACGCCAGCAAATCGTCCGGAAGAATGAACGCCGACTTGCCGCCGAGCGTTGCACAGCCGAGCGAGATCGTCACCCGCAACGTCTGTCCGTTGCCAATCGGATGCACCGCCGATTCGATCACCTGGCGCACGCGCTCGGCGACCACCATCGTCCCCTCGGCATCGGTCTCGGGCAGCACCAGCACGAACTCCTCGCCGCCGTAGCGTGCCACCAGGTCGCGCGGCCGCAGCTTGGCTTTCAGGCAGTTGGCGACGCCGGTGAGCACCTTGTCACCCGCCGGGTGGCCATAGGTGTCGTTGACCTTCTTGAAGTGGTCGACGTCCGCGATGATCAGGGAAAGTGGCTTACCAGTGCGGGCGGCGGCCTGCACCTCGGCCGCGATGAAGCTGTCGAGGCGCGCGCGGTTGGAGAGGCCGGTCAGCGGATCGCGCTGCGACTCCGCCTCGAGCGCGCGCGTCTTCGCCTCCATCGTCTGCAACGCCTGCTGGGCCGACGCCGCCTGGCGCGAGTTGCCCAGGGTCACCATCATCAGGGTCTCCTGCGCCTCGTCGAGGATCGAGTTGATCTCGTCGGAGGTGCCGAGGTCGATCTCGAACAGCGACGACACCTCGGCCATGCTGCCGGCGATGCTGTTCAGGACCGGATCGAGCTGTGGCGGGTTCATGCCCAGCAGCGCGCGCGCCTGCTCGCGCGCGGTGATCGTCGCTTCCTGCGGGTCCTCGCGCACCCAGATGTCGGCCAGCAACCCGGAAACCGCGACCACGCGCGCGAGCTTCGCGATGTCGGTGGCGGTGCCAGCCGGAAGCGGGATGCCATGGCTGTGCGCGATGGAGACGCACAGGGGCGCCGGCAGGTTCCAGGTTGTGGTCAGCCACTGGCCGACCTCGGCGTGGTCAGCGCCCAGCTCTCCGCGCTCGAGCATCTCCAGCACCACGTGATCGCCACCGGCCCGTTCGGACAGGGGGCCATAGAGATCCGGGGCGACGCGCGCCAGGGCGAGGCGGCCGATATCCTGGAGCAGCGCGGCCAGGAATGCCTCCTCCTTGATCGCCCCCATCTTGTTGGCCGCGGCGAGCTCGCGCCCCGCGACCGCCGACAGCGCCGAGCGCTTCCAGTACGCCGTGAGATCGAGCCCCGGCTGCGTCTTGCGCCGCAGGTCGGAGGCCAGCGAGAACGACAGCGCCAGCGTGCGCACCGCGTTCACGCCCAGCAGCGCCAGGGCGTGCGAGATCGTTTTGACCTGCTGGCGCAGGCCGTACGACGGCGAGTTCACCAGCCGCAGCATCTTGGCTGAAAGCGCGGGATCGTTGGTGATCACCTTGGCGATCTGGCCGAGGTCCAGGTCCTCGCCCTGGCACAGTTTCAGTACCTGCAACGCGACTGCGGGCAGGCTGGGTAGATTGGAACATTTCTCCAGGCGCTCGCGGATGGCGGGCTGCATGAGCGACTCTTCGGCAGATGCCGCTCCGTCCTTGAGGAGTGGTCAGGATCGGGGCTCGGCGCCGGCTCGACGATGAGCCTACGACCTCTTCCGCCGGTGGCGCGACATGAGCCACGCGGCGACAACGGTTATGATCACGGTGGCTTCGCCGCTTCCGCCGTCACCCGCGGCACGGCACCCGCACCCCGACTTGGGCATGGTCATCGGCGTCGAGCCAGCGTCGTTGTCGACGCCGCAGACCGACTCCGGCCACTGCGAAAGCAGGAACATGGTCTCGCAGGTGTCCTGGCAGACGTCCTTGACGCAGGGCTTGACCCGCTTGACCTGGTCGAAGGTCAGGAGCGGCTCCCAGGTCAGGCCCTCGTCGGTGGACACGCCGGCCGCGAAGAGATCTAGGACGTTGTCCGCGGCCGCGTACAGCTTGCCGTCGCGCTCGGCGAGCGCGCGCAGGTGGGGCGGCTTGGCCCAGGGGACGAACGTCACGCCGCCGTCGGTCGAGCGAAAGCCGACGCCGTTGTCCTTGCTGTCGAGCCCGGCGACCAGGATCGTGCCGCTCGCCAGGCGCGCAAAGGCGGTGAGCTGCTTGTCGACGCTCACCGGCTCGGTGATCGTGAGCCCGCCGTCCATCGACACGCCTAGCTTCTCGCCGCCGCTGGGGTTGCCGATGCGCAGGAACAGCTGGCGGGGGTTGATAGGGTCGACGGCGATGATGCGGACGGTGGCGGGGCCGAGGATGGGACCGAGCTCCGTCGAGCTCCAGGTGACCCCGCTGTCGGACGAGCGCGCGAAAATCGGGTCGAGCGTGTTGTTCGCGGTGGAGTACATCGCGACATACATCGTCGCCGGATCGCCCACCGCGTTCTCGACGCCCAGGACGTCGCCGCCGGCAGGGGCGCTGATCAGCGAGGCCCCGAAGGTCAGACCCCCGTCGGTGGAGCGGTAGACCGACGACGGCTGCAGCACGTTGGTGGGCGGGACCGCGACGGCGAGCACCCGGTCGGCCGAGGTCGGATCGGCGAAGGCGTCGCGCGCGACCAGCGAGGTCAGCGAGCCGCCCGAGGCGGTCCAGGTGCAGGCGAGATCGTCGGAGTAGACCATCGGGTGAGCGATCAGCACCGCAAAGATCCGTTGCGAGGGTGACGCGGCTTTTTGATAGAGGATGGTGTTGTCGTCGGGGCGCGGCTCGCAGCTCCACTCCCAGGTCGCGCCGTCGTCATCGGAGACGATGAGGCCGAAGTTCGTGGCCAGGATGATGCGGTGGGGAGCGTCCGCGGGCACGAAGATCTGCGTCGAATCCGGAAAGGCCCCGTCGGCAACAGCACGGTTCGGCGCGGCCAGTCCGAGACCGAGCACCGCCGCCGCCGCCAGCCACCGCCAGGACGTCTGGAGGTATATCCCGCGAGACCTTGATGACTTGAGGACCGGCACCATTGTATGGTGCACCAACCCGCGACCGATGAGGAGCGATCGAGGTTACCTCGATCTGCGAGCCACCGGTCTTCGACATTCGACCCCCCGCCCGCATGCGCAAGATCCCCTTCGAAAAGTTTGTCCTGCCAAACGGGCTCACCGTGATCTTCCACGAGGATCGATCGAGCCCGCTCGTCGCGGTGAACCTCTGGTACCACGTCGGCTCCAAGGACGAGGAGCCGGGGCGCACCGGGTTCGCGCACCTCTTCGAGCACTTGATGTTCATGGGCTCGAAGAACGCGCCGTACCCGTCGTTCGATTCGATCATGGAGAGCTGGGGCGGCCACAACAACGGCACGACCAGCAACGATCGGACGAACTACTACGAAATCGGGCCGACGAATCTGCTCGAGACCTGCTTGTGGCTCGAGGCCGATCGCCTGGCCACGCTGGCCGACGTGATCACTGAAGAAGAGCTCGAGCGCCAGCGTAAGGTCGTGCAGAACGAGCGCCGGCAGTCGTACGAGAATCGCCCCTACGGACAGAGCGAGCTGGTGATCCCCGATGCGATGTACACGGCGGATCACCCCTACCACTGGCCGACCATCGGGTCGCACGCCGACCTCGAGGCCGCGGGCGTCGCCGACGTGCGCGCGTTCTTCGAGCGCTACTACCTGCCGTCGAACGCCAGCCTGGTGGTCGCAGGCGACTTCGACTTCGCGGCCGGGCGCGCGCTGGTCGAAAAGTACTTCGGCTGGATCGCCAAGCGGCCCGCGCCGGCGCGCCGCACGCCGCCGCCCACGGTGCTCGACGGCAACCGCGAGATCACGCTCACCGACCGCGTGCAGCTACCGCGGCTGCGCCTGTGCTGGCATTCGCCGCCGCTGTTCGCGCGGGGCGACGCCGATCTGGATCTTGCGGCGCAGATCCTGGGCGGCGGCAAGTCGAGCCGCCTTTACAAGAGCCTGGTCTTCGAGCGGCGACTGGCGCAGGACGCATTCGCCTACCAGAGCTCGCAGATGCTGGGCAGCCTGTTCCACGTCGGCGTCACCGCCAAGCCGGGCGTGACCCTGGAGCAGGTCCAGAAGGCGGTCGACGAGGAGTTGCAGTTGTTCGCGAGCAAGGGCCCTACCGACGCCGAGGTCGAGCGCGCGCGCAACAGCCACCTGGCCGATTACTACAAGAGCCTCGATCACTTGCAGACGCGCGCCGACATCCTGAACCACTACGAGCACCTGTTCGGCGACCCTGACGGCGTCGACCGCGATCTCGCGCGCTATGAAGCCGCCAATCCCTCGTCGGTGCGCGGCGAGCTGGCGGCCACCATCGCGCGCAGCCACCTCGCGCTGCGCACGGTTCCCGACGGGACGGCGGCGCCGACCGACGCGCATCCGGAGGCGGCTTGATCGAAACGCCCGCGCACATGAGGGCGCAGCCCGCGGTCGGCATGCTGCCGCCGTTGCGTACCCCGTCGACGATACAGTTCACGCTCGGCAACGGGCTCGAGGTGGTGGCGATCGCGCGCACGGTGGCGCCGATCGTCTCCGCGAGCCTGATGCTTCGTTCCGGGGCCGACTCCGATCCGCCCGGACGAGAAGGGCTTGCGTCCTCGACGGCGGAGATGCTCGACGAAGGCGCGGGGACGCGGACGGCACTCGAAGTGGCCGAGGAGCTGGAGCAGCTCGGCGCCGACCTGTACGTGGGCGCGGGGCGCGATGGCTCGCAGTTGACGCTGCAGGTGCCGTCCAAGGAGCTCGAGCGCGCGCTGGCGATCGCCGCCGACGTCGCGATCCGCCCGCGGCTCACTGACGAGGACTGGGCGCGCGTGCAGCACGACCGCCTCACCTCGCTGGCGCAGCGGCGCGACCAGCCCGAGGCGGTGGCGAACGTGCTGTCCGACCGGACATTGTTTGGCGTGGGGCACCCGTACGGCCATCCGGTCGACGGCCTGGAGCGCACCGTGAGCCCGATGGTCGCGGCCGACGCGCGGGGGTTCCACCAGCAGATCTGGCGGCCCAACAATGCGACGCTGGTGCTGGCGGGCGACTTCGACGCCGCGACGCTGCCGGCGGTGCTGGAGCGCGCGTTTGGCGGCTGGGAGCCGCGCGCGATTCCGGCGTCGCGCCCGACGCCGCCGTTCCCGGCGCTGCCGCGGCTGGTGATGGTCGATCGGCCGGGCGCGCCCCAGAGCATCATCCGCATCGTCGGCCCAGGCGAGATCCGCACGTCGCCCGACCGGCCGGCGCTGGGCGCGCTCAACGCGATCCTGGGCGGCAGCTTCACGAGCCGCCTCAACTTCAACCTGCGCGAGCAAAAGGGATATACCTACGGCGCGGGATCGAGCTTCGGCTTCTATCGCCGCGCCGGATCGTTCACGGCGCGCGCGGCGGTGTTCACCGAGGTGACCGCGCCGGCGGTCGCCGAGTTCCTGCGCGAGATCGCCGCGATCCGCGAGGCGCCCGTGACGCCGACCGAGCTGACCAAGGCGCGCGCGACGCTGCTCGGCCGCGTCGCCGAGGGGCTGTCGACGTCGGGCGGGATCGCGGCGCAGTACGCCGAGCTGCGGCTCTACGGGTTGCCGCTCGACGAGCCGGCGCGCTTCGTCGCGGCGCTCGAGCGCGCCGGCGTCGAGGAGCTCCAGCGCCTGGCGCAGCGTCACCTGGATCCCGATCGCATGGCGATCGTGGTCGTCGGCGATCGCGCGGTCATCGAGAAGCCGCTGCGCGACCTCGGGCTGCCGGCGCCCCTGGTCTGCAACGCCGACGGCGATCTGCTTCGCGCGTAGCCGCTCGGTTCATCAGTGAAAGAAATGAATCTTGGGCGAGACGCCGAGCAGCGCGCCGTAGCGGTCGCTGCCCTCTAGAAAGCCGACGAGCACGACCAGCGACAGGTCGAGGTTCTCGGTCGCCGAGAACTGGATGCCGGTGGTCGCGAGCAGCTGCGGCGGATCGCCCGAGACGAAGCGCACGCCCGACAGCTCGCCGGTGAGCGAGAAGCGGCCCGCCTTGTCGAGGTCCTGATCGAGGTCGAGCCCGAGTTCGAGCCCGATGGGGCGCTTGCTCGCCGGATCGGGAAACGGATCGGCGAAGGCGCCGGCGTTGAGCACCAGATGCGTTCTATAGAATGCGTGGCCGATCAGGACCAGCGCCTCGCCGCCCACGCTGTGAGAGCCGCTGGCGGTGGGAAGCTTGGGCCCGATCTGCAGGCCCATCGCCCACGAGCTCTTGGCTTCGTCGTCGGTCCAGTCGAAGAGGCCGATCTTCGCGCCCACCCAAAGGCTGTCGGGCGCGGCGTGGTCGAACGCGAACGGCCCGGTCGCCGGCCCTTCGATCGCGTAGGCGCCGTCGATGTCGAGCTCGAGGTTGGGCAGGATGCCAAAGTCGAGCTCGAAGTCGGGGATCACCACACGCGCCGGCCCCTGGCTGCGGATCACGCCGGTCTGGACGTCGATGTCGAGCGTGCCGGTCTTCTCGAGCTCGAGGTCGGTCGGCTCGAACAGCGGCCGCACCCCGCGCCGCGCGAAGGCGGGGGAGGCGGCGAGCAGGACGGCTAATGAGGCGACCCCTAGCAATATCCCCTCTCCCCCCGTCCGCGGGGGGAGAGGGTTAGGGTGAGGGGAATCCGTCGAGCGTCGAGTGTCGCGTACCAGCGCCGGCCTCCTCACCCCGACCCTCTCCTCCATGGGGACATGGAGGAGAGGAAGAAAAGCGTCGCGACGGGGCTGCTCAGCGTTCCCCTCACTCATCGTCGCTGGGGCCGCCCTCGCTCGCTGCCGCGGCGGCGAGCACCTCGTCGAGCTTGGCGAGCAGATTGCGGTTGCCGTCCTGCTGGTAGCTCGACAGGCGGCGGTGGAACTCGGGCAGGCGGTCGACGAACTCGCCGAGCCGTTCGTCGCTGATCTCGTCGGCGTAGAGGCCGTAGCCCTCGGCTTCCAGATAGCGCGCGTTCAGCAGCTGCTCGAACTGTTTGCGCACCGGCACCGCCAGCATCGGCCGGTGCAGGTAGACCGCCTCGCCCATCAACGTGAAGCCGCCGCCGGCGATCACCCCGCGCGCGGTGCGCAGGTCTTCGATGAACTCGGCCTCGCTGAACGGGCGATAGCGCAGGTTGCCCTCGACGACCTCCTCGCGCAGGTCGCGGCGCAGGCCGTAGATGCGGCACTCTCGTCCCGACCGCGCCAGGATCTCCGGCAGCGCCTCGTTAGACGTCGAGGTCTGGTAGACGAGCAGGTGCTCGCCGGTATCGTCCCGACCGGCGCTGTCGGCGCGCGCCGCGGCGAGAATTTCCGGGCGAAGGATCGGCGGGTGCAGCGTCGTGCGCTTCTTCCGCACCGGCGGGTAGAAGAACGTCGTGATGAGGTAGTGGTACGCGCCCGCGACCTTGGGCTTGACCACCGCCTTGGCGATGCGGAAGTCGCTCTCGTGCTCAGCCAGGATCTCCGGCGCGTGCGTGCAGCGGTTCACCATCTGGATGTTGTCGACCGACACCACCGGGATGTCGCGGTTCTTCGCGAACAGGTAACTCCAGCTCTCGAAGTCGGAGACCACGACGTCGGGTTCGAATTTGTCGGCCAGCTCGAAGTAAGCGCGCACGTTCTCGGGCCACCCGGTGACCGCGCCTTTCAGGTTCGCGAGCAGCGTGCGGAAGCTTGCGACCTCGTTGTCCTCGTAGACGATGCTGTAGCCCCAGATCTTGCGCACCGCCAGGTGCTCGTTCGCGCGCTTGACCAGGTAGTCGTAGGCGCGGCCCGACACCACCACCTGCACGTCGTGCGATTGGGTCAGGTGATCGAGCACGACGCGCGACCGCATCGCATGCCCCATGCCCTCACCGACGACTCCGTAGAGGATCCGCATCTTATGTGCTCGCCCGGAGGCGGCTCGCACGCAACTTTAACTCAACTCCGTGGCTTCCGGAGCGACTGCCGTCAGGCCGACGCGCGCATCGGTTCGGCCGAGGCGCGGCGGCGAAGGGTCTGCTGCAGCTTCTTGCGCGCGCGCATCAGGCGCGTACCGACGGTCGAGCGGGGGATGAGGAGGCGCTCGGCGATCTCGTCGTAGGAGCACTTGTCGAGCAGACGCAGCTTGTAGACCTCGCGGAACGGGCTCTCCAGCTCCTCGAGCGCGTCGGCGACGTGCTCGTCGCTGATCGTGGCCCACTCGGGCTTGCTCTGCACCTCGGGCTCGACGGTCGCAAGGATGTCGTCGTCGATCGGCTCGACCCAGGGCTCGCGCGCGCGCTTGCGGCAGCGGTCGATGAACAGGTGCTGCATGATGGTCATCAGCCAGACGCGCATGTTCGACCCGGGCTGGAAGCTGTCGAAGCCGCGAAGCGCGTGCTCGAAGGTGTCCTGCACCAGATCCCAGGCGTCGGGCGGGCAGCGCAGCAGGCGAACGGCGCGCGCGTACAGCAGCGTCTCGTACTCGTGCTGGGCCAGGAGCGCGTAGGGAGAGGGCGAGAGGTCGGCGAGGCTTTCGTTGGTCTGGTCTAGTTGGTTGAGCGACATGATTCCCTACACTGGCAAGCCACGTGCCAGCGCGATTTCGCACGGATCAGCGCGGCAAGACCACGCTGCGGGGGCGGATCAGGGGGGAATTTCCGCCGTTTTGCGGCGTTTACCTGCGTGAAACCCACCGTGAGTGCCCAGTTCGACACGGTCCTTTACAACAAGCTGCGCAACACGCGCATGGGACGACTTGCTCGCTTTGCGCAAGTTGCGCAGGTCCCTCTTGCGGTCGTACCGCCCGCCCGGCCATACTCCGAAGCCGAACGGGGGGATCGGCTCAAGGTGCACACGACGGTTCCGGGCAACCAGCAGCCGCAGGTGGTACCAGACGCCAATGGGGCGGGGTTGTTCCTGCTGGTCGTCGGCTCGGACTCGTACAGCACGTACAGCCTGCCGCAGGACGGTAGCGTGTCGATCGGTCGCGGTGAGACCAACCAGGTCCGGATCGACGACCCGCTGGCGTCGCGTAACCACGCGCGCCTGCACGTCGGCGAGGCGATGTTCGTCGAGGACCTGGGCAGCGTGAACGGCACGCGCGTGCGCGAGCAGCCGGTGCCGCCCGGCGAGCGCGCGGCCATTGCCATCGGCGACACGATCCTGATCGGAAAGTCCGTGCTGATCATCCAGCAGCGCGCACGCAAGCGGCCGCCGCTCCTGCGGCCCGAAACCCTGCGCGACGACCGAGGCGCGCTGGCGGCGATCGCCCCGGCGCCCGATCAGGCGATGCAGCGGATCCATCAGCTGGCGGAGCGCGCGGCCGCCGGAACGATCAACGTGATCGTCACCGGTGAGACCGGCGTCGGCAAGGAGCTGCTGTCCGAGACCGTGCACCGGATGTCGCCGCGCCGGGACGGGCCGTACGTCTGTCTCAACTGCGCGTCGCTGTCGGAGACGTTGCTCGAAAGCGAGCTCTTCGGGCACGAGCGCGGCGCCTTCACCGGCGCGCACCAGGCCAAGACCGGCCTGATCGAGGCGGCGGCCAGCGGTAGCCTGTTCCTCGACGAGGTCGGCGAGCTGTCGCTGACCACGCAGGCCAAGCTGCTGCGCGTACTGGAGACGCGCGAGGTGACCCGCCTCGGCAGCGTCAAGCCGCGGCGGATCGACGTGCGCTTCATCGCCGCGACCAATCGCGATCTCGAGGCCGAGGTCGAGCGCGGCACCTTTCGGCGCGATCTCTACTTCCGATTGAACGGGATCACGCTGACCATCCCGCCGCTGCGCGACCGCCGCACGGAGATCCCGTACCTGGCGGGGATCTTCATCCGCCGTATCTGCCGCGAGCTGGGCCGCCCCGAGCCCCACTTGCCGCACCCGATTCTGCAGATCCTCGAGCAATACGCGTGGCCGGGCAACATCCGCGAGCTCAAGAACATGATCGAGCGTGCGGTGCTGCTGTGTGACGGCCCGGCGATCGGGCTCGATCACCTGCCGACCGAGAAGCTCGATCCGGTGCGCGCGCCCAAGCCGACGCCGCCCCCGCATCAGCCGCTGGTCGCCGCAGCGAAAGCTGCGGCTCCGGGGGAACGTTCGCGCACGATAACCCAGCAGAACGAGCGCCTGCGCATCATCGAGGCGCTCAACGCGTGCGCCGGCAACCAGAGCCGGGCAGCGGAGCGTCTGGGCATCTCGCGCCGGACGCTGGTCACGAAGCTCGACACCTACCGGATCCCGCGCCCGAAGAAGAGCGTCGAGGACTGACGGTCTCCGGTCCCCTCCCCCGTCCGCCCCCGTCCGCGGGGGAGGGCTAGGGAGAGCGCAAACCTTGCGAGATGCGGCGCCCGCCGGCCCCTCTCCCTAACCCTCTCCCCGGCGGACCGGGGCGAGGGGATCGGAAGAGGAAGGAGAGGACGCGGCTAGCCGACCGGCTAGCTATTCCCCTTCGGCTCCTCGTCGTCGCTGAGATACGCGAACGTGCGGACCAGGTTCACGATCTGCTCGCGCTGCTGCGGCGTCAGGTCGATGAACTGCAGGCCCATACCCGGGTTGATGTTGTCGTAGCTGCCCGGGCGATAGGGGTTGACCCACATCACGCGCCCCTCGAGGCTGAGCTGCGGGCCCCCGGGCGGCGTGAAGCGCAGGTTGATCACCGTCCCCGGCGGCTCCGGCGCGTTGGTGCGGATGAAGATCCCCATCGCGCTGATGTCGGTGATGTACGCGAAGAGAAAATTGTCCGCGCTCTTGTAGTCGACCTCGATGTCGACCATCACGCGCGTGTGAACGCGCCGGTCGGCGCCTGTGCGGCGACGCTCGGCGTGGACGACATTCACCTCGCGGCGGCGTCGATCCTTTCCTCTTCGTGTCGGTGCCATGGGTTATTTGATCTCGATCGTTCCGAGGCGTACGCGATCGCTTCCATCGCTGGCGCCGTGTGTGACCTTGAGCCGCTTACCTTCGCCGCCGGGCCAGAATCCCATGAGCACGGTATACGAACCAGCCGGCGTCGTCATCAGCGGCACGTCGACGTCGTAGTGGTCGCGGATGTATTCGCCCGGCAGCCAGTAGGCCGTGCCGAACGTATGGTTCACCGGATCGTGGTCGCCGATCACGCGCGGCGCCGCCGGTCCGTCGAAGTGCACGAAGATCTTGAAGCCCGCCGGCGGCCGCGCGCTGACGCGGAAGATGAGGTCGAGCGGGATCTTGCCCGGCCGGCGCACGCTCTCCGGGAAGTTGGCGCCCACCAGCTCGATCGAATCGGCGAACGTCGCCTCGATCGGAACGCGCCACTTCCACGGCGGCTGCTCGTTGGCCTGCCACACGCCGCTCGGGCCCGCGGGAGGCGTGGGCGCCATCCAGACGTCCTTGCGCAGCGGGTTTTGCTCGACCTCGCCCGCGCCCAGGCGGTTCGAAATCAGCAGGAAGCGCGACGACGACGCGTCGACGACCGAGTAGGGGACCTTTGCGGTCTTGAACGCGTTGTCGAGCGCGGCGAGGTCGTCGGTCGAGACCAGCGCGAAGACGCGCTCCGGATCGCGCAGGAAGTCGACGAGCTTGCCCTGGTTGGGCAGGTCGACGGTGATGTGGCCGCCGCCGTAAAAACCCGACCCGTGACCCTCGACGCGGTAGCGGCCGATCTTCTCGCCGTTGCGCGCGAACTTGGCGTAGGACTCGAGCACTGGCTTGAACGAGAAGTGCGTCGACAGTGTCGGCACCAGATACTGCGTGAGGAAGAACGCGAAGCCGACCGAGAGCGCGATCGCCGCCTGCAGGCCGTAACGGCCGCAAGCCATGAGCCCGCGGTCGATCCGGATCCGCAGCGCGCCCGGCGACTTGCCAAGGTTCTGGCCCGGCAGCTTGCCGAGCGCGCGCCCGCGCGCCGCCAGCCCGGCGTAGACGCCGCCAGCGACCAGCAGCGCGAACGCCAGAATGAAGTTGCCGATCACGATCTGCGCCGGCCAGCGCACCTTGTCGGCCAGATGCGGCGACACCAGCTCCTCGGGCGTGAGAAAAAAGTCGCGCGCGACCACCAGCGTGCCGGTTGCGATCAGCAGGCCGGCGACCGGCTCGGCGCGGTTACCCTCGAGCGCCTCGTCGAGGAACGCGCCGATCGCGAGCGCGATCGCCGGGAGCGCGATGTAGCGCCCGTCGCCCAGCACGAGCACGCGGTACGCCGACAGCGCGAAACCGAGCCCGGCGACGAAGAAGACGAAGAGCTGGCCGAACGCCAGGCGGCTGTTGGTGCGCGCCGGACCGCCGGCGCCGGCCGCGTCATCGTCGAGGCGGATCAGCGGGCGCGCGAGCGCGAAGACCGCGACCGCGCTCCAGGGGAAGAGGCCGAAGCCGAGCTGGCGAATCAGGAACTCGAAGGTGTGCGCCGGCGTCCCGCCGCGGGGCGCGCCGCCGAGGAGCGCCGAGTACTTGCCCGCGACCATGCCGGTCATCGAGAGCACCAGGAAGATCAGCGCGACGAGGCCCATGCCGATCATCAGCGGCCAGGCGGTCGAGCCGATCTTTCGGCCCGCGGGGATCTGGGGGCCGATGCCGGCCGCCGCCAGGGGCCCCGAGCCATCGGCGGGCGTAGCGCTCGACGCGGTCAACCCGTAGCCAACGGCCAGCGCGCTGAACAGCGCGGCGGCGGGCAACACGATGCTGGTCAGCGCACCCTCGCCGGTGAACGCCAGCAGCATGCCGGCGATGCCGATCAATAAATCGACGAGTCGTCGCTGGCCCGACTCCGGCCAGGCGTAGCGCCCGAGGCCGCCGATTGACAGCGCCATCGCCGCCATGACCGGCGCATCAGAGGTCAGCTGCCGCGTCTCGAGCACGAACATGGTCATGCTGCCGAGCACGAGCGTGCTCAGCAGGCCGGTGCGCCGCCGGAAGATCCCCGCACCCGCCCAGTAGACCGCCATCATCGCCAGCAACGCCATCAGCGTGCTCGGCAACCGCGCGCCCAGCTCGCGCGCGCCGAAGATCTTGATCCCCAGCGCGGCGAGGAATGGGTTCAGCGGTTTGGTCGCCGGGTAATGGCCGGCGGCGGTCGGGTCGGTGAAATGGCCGGTGTGTTCGATTTCGCGTGCCTGGTCGGCGATCTTCAGCTCGGAGGGGTCCCAGAAGCCGAAGCCGCCGAGCCGGGGCAGGCAAAGAGCGACGGAGAAAAGAAGCGCCCAGGCCCAGGGCGGTACACGACGAAGACGATCCATCATTTTCTGTTCGAGTTTCAGTGCGGGCGCGATCAGCCGCCCGACGACGCGTCGGTGGGCGGGCTGATCGTTCCGGCGTCGGGCGACGATCCCGCCCCGCACGCCGGCGTGTTGCCGTTGGGCGCGCCGCCGTAGTCGGCGCAGGCATTGGCGCCAGCGGCGAAGCTGAGGCCCAGATCACACTTGCAGCCGATGTACTGGTCACAAAACGGCGCGGCCGGCAGGCAGTCGGCGCTGCTGCCGCAGAACGCCCCCGACGTCAGCTTCGTCATGCAGGTACCCGACGCCGAGTCGCAGCGATAGGGATCGACGCACGGGACAGTCGCGCCACACGGCGCGCCCTGAGCGGCCTTGGCCAAGCATTTGAGCTGGTTCGTCGCCGTGTCCATCGCGCAATACGAGTCGGACGAGCAGGTCTGACCCGGGCTCACGCAGAAGGCACCCTTGGCGACTGGCGTCTGCGCCACACAAAGGCCCTTGTCGCAGATCTGGCTCTTATTCTTGCACTCGTACTTGACGGTGCAGGCCGCGGTCGAAGTGCCCTGGAAAACGTAGGCGCAGATGTCGTTCATGTTGTCGATATCGGTCTGGGTCGCCTGCGACGAGTTCGCCTTGGCGTAGACCGTGTTCGTCTGGTTGACGCAGGCGCTGACGTTGCCGGGCGTGAAGAAGCGCGTCGCGCTTCTCGAAGCCGCGTTGACCGCCAAGCAGATCGTATGGCGCTGCGTCTGACAGGCGGTCACGTCCGTCCCGCACTTCGCGGCGACCTGGCACTCCTTCGCTGCCTTGTCCGTGCAGTAGGAATCTTCCGTGACCGGGGTCGACGATCCGCCCCCGCACCCGGACACCACGGCGACCCAAGCCGCAAGCACGGTCGCGCTCCCTGTGGCCGAACCGGCCCATCCACCCAATAGCTTTGGCATTCTGTTCATCTTCTCCCCAAGTTGACGCGCAGTTTCGCCCCGGGCCATCCGTCTGGTCAAGCTCGCGTTGGAATTGGTCATGGACGGTGATTCTGGGTCTTCAGGGGCGCTTGCGGAAGAAGCAGGTTTCCCCGTGCTGGAGCGGAGCGACCCGGCGCTGGTCGCTTTCGATCGGCGCGTTCTCGTCACGCCCTGCCTGGCCACCCCCTCCCAGGTGGCGTTCCTGCGCCAGCCGGCGTAGCCAGGCCAGGGGGGCGTCCAGCGGCTCGTAGCTGAGGGGGAACGACCCGTGCGCGATGGGGATCAGGACCCGGGCGCCCAGATCCTCGAAGGCATAGAGCGCGTCGAGCGGGGACAGGTGCTCGTCCCGGAAGGCGGCCGGCTCGTAGCCCGAGATCGGCAGCATCGCCACATCGGGCACCAGGCGTCGGCCGATGTCGGCGAAACCGGAGAAGTACCCGGTATCACCGGCAAAATATAGCGTCGTCCCCTGCGCGAACAGGACGTAGCCCGCGCTTCCGCGCCGCCGTCCCCTCCTGCCCAGGCCGCGCGCGCCCGAGTGGCGCACCGGCACCGCGGTGACCCCAACGTCGGCCACCGTAAGGCTTTCGCCGGGCGCAAGCTCGACTACCCGTTCGAAGCTCAGGTCGTCGACGAGGTCGGCGCAGCCCGGCGGCACCACCACCGTGGCACGGCGCGAGACCCGGCGCAGGCTCGGCCGGTCGAGGTGGTCCCGGTGCGCGTGCGAGATCAGCACCAGCCCCACGTCGTCGAGATCGGTGAAGGTGATCCCGGCCTCGGTGGCGCGTCGCAGGCCGAACAGGAACCGGCCCAGTAGCGGGTCGGTGAGAACGCGGATCTCTGGCGTCGTCACCATCATCGTGGCGTGTCCCACGAAGGTCACCGCGACCACGCCTTCGGGCGGGTGGGCGACATTGCGGCTGGCGACGCGGGCCGTGCCGCGGCGCAGGCGCTGGAGCGCGGCGCCCAGGAAGCGCAGCGACAGCACCGCGCCCGCCGGACCGTGCAGAAGGTCGCGGTGGGCGAGCTCCAGCTCGTGCGCACGCGCGGAAAAACCAGGATCTGTATGACGTCCAGTTGGACGGCGCGGCGCGGAGCCTTCGGGCGGGGATGCCAACGCCACTGGATTATCACATGCCCGCCAGTACGGCCTGCGGGCGGCGCAGGGGGGCGCCGGGCTGCTGTTGCGTGCTGCTGTCGTGGCGCGTACGTCCGCGATCGTGTTAAGGACACCGGGTGTCCGAGGCCCCCCACGTCACGATCGTCATTCCGGTCTACAACGAAGAAGGAATCCTGCGCGGCTCGGTGCTCGAGCTTCAGGAGAAGCTGCGTCCGTTCGGCTGGACCTACGAGCTTCTGCTGTGCGAGAACGGCTCGCGCGATCGGACCGTCGAGATCGGCAAGGAGATAGAAGCCGAGCACCGCGAGGTGCGTATGCTGTCGATCGGCCAGCCGAACTACGGCAACGCCATGAAGACCGGCATCCTCGAGGCGCGCGGCCGCTACGTCATCTGCGACGAGATCGACCTGCTCGACACCGAGTTCTATGCGCGCGCGCTGGCGTTGCTCGAGCGCAGCGACACCGAGTTCGTCGTCGGGTCCAAGGCGATGGTCGGCTCGAACGACCAGCGACCGATGTTCCGGCGCGTCGCCACGCGCGTCTACAACGGCATGCTGCGCGTGGTCTGCCATTACGGCGGCACCGACACGCACGGCCTGAAGGCGTTCCGGCGCGAGGCGCTGGTCGAGACCGCGCGCCGCTGCGTGCTCGACCGTGACGTCTTCGCGAGCGAGTTCGTGATCCGCGCGCACCGCGAGGGCAAGAAGGTGGTCGAGATCCCCTTCGCTGTGCGCGAGAAGCGCCCGCCGTCGATCAACCTGGTCAAGCGCGTGCCCCATGTCATCAAGAGCGTCGCCAAGCTGGCGATCTCGGTGCGCAAGAACCGCGACTAGTCGCTCGCGTCGCGTTCGCGCTAAATCCCCAACCACCCGCGCCGGATCGCCAGCGCGGGCCTGGTCGCGTCGGGGTCGGGCTTGATGATCAGCTTGCGCTCGGGGTTCTCGGCCAGCGTCAGCGTCGCCTCCTCTAGCGAATCGCGGCGGAAGTAAGTGATCCGGCAGCGCTCGCCGGGGTTGCGGTCGGCGACGCGCTTCACGAACGTCGCGGGCGCGACCCGATTCCCGTCGACGGCGACGATGTCGTCGCCGAAGGTGATCCCCGCGCGCCACGCCGGCGAGTCGGGGACCACGTTGCGCACGAGCAGGCGATCCGGGTGCAGCGCGATCCCGGTCCAGGCGCGCAACCGCCGTTCCTTGACGCGGTCGCGCTCGCCGTCGGGCTTCTCGGCTTCGAGCGCCCACTCGGGACGTTCGGCGACGATCAAACCCGCCGTCCGGAGCAGCGCCGGTAGCGGCAGCTCGTCGGTGCCGTGGATGTAGCGGCGGAAGAAATCGTCCATCGACGCGCGCGCGACCTGCGTCGCGGCGTTGCGCACGTCGGCCTCGGTGATCGGCCGGCCGTGGCGGCCGAAGCTGGTCCACAGGCGCGCGAAGAGCTCCGGCAGCCCGCGCCGTCCGTTGGTGCGCCGGCGCAGGAGCAGATCCAGCGCCATGCCGGCCCAGAGGCCTTTCTCGTAATAGCTGACGCTGCGGTTGACGTGATTTTCGGCCGGCTTGTAGAGCTTGATCCACGCCTCGAACGACAGCTCGGCCAGCGGCGTCTCGCTGCGGCCGGGGCGGCTCGCGTAACGTGGCCAATCCTCGGCGATGAAGCGCCAGAATCGCTTCTCGTCGATCACGCCGGCGCGCAGGATGATGACGTTGGCCAGGTAGTCGGTGAAACCTTCGTGCAACCAGAGCAGGCGCGTGTAGTTCTCGCGGGTGTAGTCGAACGGGCCCAGCACCGCGTCGCGGATGCGCTTGACGTTCCAGACGTGGAAGAACTCGTGCGCCGCGAGATCGGCGAAGCGCTGGTAGCCGCCTTCGTCCTCGAACGACAGCCCGGTGATGTCCATGGTCACCGAGGCGCTGTGCTCGAGCCCGCCCGAGCCGACCGGCAGCGCGTGGATGATGAACAGGTAGCGCGTGAACGGGAACTTGCCGCCGAACATCTTCGCCGTCGCGATCACCACGCGGCGCAGGATCTGCAGCAGGCGCGGGCGGTCAGCGTTGGTGCGGCCGAAGAGCGCGACCTCGAACTTCACGCCGGCGACGGAGAACGCCGCGTGCGTGTGGTCGCCGACCTCGAACGGTGAGTCGACCAGTTCGTCGAAATCGGCGGCACGGAAATGGTCCGGGCGGCCCGGGATCGGCGGCAGCGCGGTGTCGATGCGCCAGCGGGTGCGCGGCGGTCGCTGGACGGCGACCTCGCACGGCCGCTTGAGCTCGCCCTCGACGAAGAAGAACAGGCTGGTGCCGTTCCAGTAGCCGTGGCTGCCGTCCAGGAACGACGTGCGTACGCTCTGCTCGAAGGCGAACACCCGGTAGCGCACGCGGAAGGCGTGCCCGCCGCTGGAGACGCGCCAGCGCTGCTTGTCGAGCCGCTCGTGGGGTAGGGGATACCCCCGTTCGTCGGTGATCGTCAGCCCGTAGACATGGCGCACGAAGTCCCGCACCAGGTAGCTGCCCGGCGCCCACGCCGGAAAGACGATGTCCGCCGTCGCCCGCTCGGGCAGCGGGGGAACGTGCATCTCGACGTGGAATTCGTGGCTGCCGGGATCCGGCATCGCCACGCGGTAGGCCAGCGGGGCGTCGGGCGGCGAGGCGACCGCCGCGCGCGTCCGGGTTCGAGCGCTGGCGCGGCGGTTCAGGTTGGTGCGGGCCACCGGGTGCTGCTTCGGAGGGAGCGGGCGCTACGGGTAGAACTTCACGTCGCTGATGTTGATGTTGGCGATACACGAGTCGGGGCCACCGTCGCCAGCGACCGGGATCGTGAACTGCCACTGCACACCGGTGATGTGGCCATTGTCGACCATCGTCTCCGGGACGCCGCCGATCAGGGTCGGGTCGTTGAACGCCACTTGGATCGTCTGTGCCGTCGACGTGATCCCCATCAGGTTCAGCTGTGGTGAGTATGCCGGGCACGTTCCGCCTGCGTCGAACCGGTAGGAGCCTTTTGGATCGGTGCCGGTAGTGCCGTCGTTGCAGACATCCTGGGTGAAGTTGCTCGAAAATTGCATGGTGCAGGCGGGGTTGTTGATCGTCCCCTTGATCGCGAAGCTCACGCCTTTGAACGCGCAGGCGTTGACGCAGTTGTTGAAGAAGAGGACGAATCCGCCGTACTGAATCTTGTTACCGGTACCGACCGCTACGCTTAGGTCCACCGAGCCAGGGTTCACCGTGTACGTCGGCGCCGCGTTGCCGCCGTAGGTCGTGAGGCCGCCCGCGATCGAGAGGCCTCCGTCGCCGCTCATGAAGTCGGCGATGACGCCGTTCGCCGGAGCCTGATCGGTGTTCGTCGACGTGCAGCCTGTGGTTACGTTTTTGCCGCAGGTCGACCCGGAGTTCCCCCCGGACCCTCCGGTGCCGCCGCCGTCGGTCGGCGGCGTCGTCGAGCTCTTGCTGCTGCAGCCAACTGTGGCGGCAGCAACCGTAAGGAGACAGACGCCGGCCCGCATCAAGGATCCCGGGGCTGGCTTACGAGTGGACGTCTTAAAGTTAGGACCACCGGTTTTCATAAGGGCTGACTTATCGCGGAACGCCAATCCTTGCAATGACCCCGTACGTTTCGAGGAGTGCTCCAAGTCGTGAATTGTGGTATGCGTGGCGACGGCCCTCCAGTCCCCCCGCTGGGGCAGAGCCGCCGCTCTCTCTTTTCTTTAGCCTGGGAAGTTCCCCGAAGGAGTCGATCATGAACGAACGCAAGCCTCCCTTGCCGTCGCTGGCCACGGCTTTTCTCTCGGCGCTGATCCTGATCGCCGGCTGTGCCAAAGGCACGCCGACGATGACCGCGCAGTGCAGTAGCAATCAGGACGAATGCAACGGCACTTGCGTCAACGTTCAGACCGACAATCAGAATTGCGGATCGTGTGGCAAAACCTGCGGCACCGGCACGACCTGTCAAAACGGAACGTGCGCCTGCGCGTCGGGGCTCGTCTCCTGCAATAGCCAGTGCGTCGCGTCCAATGCCATGCACTGCGGAAGCAGCTGCACGGCTTGCACGGGCAGTCAGGTTTGTTCCGGCAACGGCTGCACTGACTCCTGTCCGTCGGGTTCTATGAAGTGCACCGACGGCGCGTGCAGCTCTAACAGCGACTCCGCCCACTGCGGCACGAGCTGCACCGCTTGCCCCGCGGGAAGCAGCTGCAACAACGGCGTTTGCGGCTGTGGGGCCAATCAGATGCTGTGCGGTTCAACCTGCACCGACGTCACGACCACTGCGCACTGCGGATCCTGCACCAACGCGTGCACGGCGGGCCAGAGCTGCACCAACGGCCAGTGCGTGGGCGGTGGCTCAGTCGGCGGTAACAGCGGCGGCGGCCAGGGCGGCATGACCGGCGGTGGCCTCGGCGGCAACGGCACGGCTGGTAACACCGGTAGCCAGGGCGGCATGACTGGCGGCGGCGGCAGCACGCGCCCCGCGACTTGCGCGGCGGGCCCCGACACGATCTCCGACTTCGAGGAAGGCACGACCGGCATCACGATCCCCGAGGCCGGCCGGCAGGGATGGTGGTACACGTTCAGCGATCCGAACGCCGGCCAGCAGACGCCGGCGAAGAACGCCACCGGCCCAATAATGACGGTCATGGCGGACGGCACGGATCCGAACGCCGGTACCTGCGGCACCAACAAATGGGCGATGCACTCGACGTCGTCTGGGCACATAAACTACGTCGGCTTCGGCACATCGATCGCCCAGGTCCTGCCCGCCCCGCCCGCGTCGGCGACGACGACGAAGACCAAGAATCCTTACGACACGACCACGTCGATGTACGACGGCGTTGTCTTCGACATCAAGTCGGGATCGGGTACCGCGCCCAACGTCTGGTTCGAGCTGGCGAACTCGGAGAATCAGCCGCAGCCCGACGGCACGATCAAGACCGCTGACGGTACCGCGGCGGGCGCGGCGCAGTCGCCGAGCAGCAACGCGACCGACGAGTACAACACGCGCGGCAAGCTGCTGACCAACGTCACCACGACCTGGCAAACGGTCTACGTTCCGTTCGGCCTGCTAGCACCCCGCTATCTGCCGGCGCAGGCGACGACCGGTCCGTGCGCCAATTCCGCTATCTTTTGTGAGGCGCCCGCCTTCAACCCGAAGTCGCTGCTGGGGTTGCAGTTCTCGGTCTACGACCAATTCCCAAAGGCCGGCACGACCAATGGAACCTATGATCTGTGGGTCGACAACGTCGCGTTCTACAAGGGCGCGAATGGCGTTGCGACTTTCACGGCCTCGCCGAATACGGCCAATCCGTTCCCGCAGGACAAGGCTGTCGGGAGCTGCGCCAAGCCGACCGGCGCCAGCGGCAAGTTCCTGGTCGACATGTACCTGCGGTGGAAGAACCGCTTCGTTGTGACCAGCGGCAATCAGAGCCGCGTCATTCGTCCCGAGAACAACAACGACACGGTCTCGGAAGGGATCGGGTACGGCATGCTGATCGCCGTCTATATGGGCGATCGAACGCTGTTTGACGGCCTCTACGCCTACTGGGTCGCTAAGGCAGTGGGCGGTAGTGCCAGCATGTTGATGACCTGGTGCCAGCCGGGTGGAGGAGGCACGGGGACGAGTTGCTCGGGCGGCGGTTCAGCGACCGACGCGGACGAGGACGTTGCCTGGGCGCTGGTTCAGGCCGGTAAACAGTGGGGTGGGACGTACGCGGCCACCGCGGCGACGATGATCAGCCAGATCTTTACCCAGGACGTCGACGGCAGCAACTTCATCAAGGGCGGAAACATGTTCGGCGGGATGGGGCTCACCAACCCGTCGTACTTTGCGCCCGCGTACTACCGCGTGTTCGCTACCATTGACACCGGGCACCCTTGGGCGACCGTCATCACCACGGCCTACACCGCCCTCAACGCCATCGCTGGTACGTTCACCGGTGGGTTGGTGCCGGCATGGTGCTCGAACAGTTGCGCGTCAATTGGATCGAACGGCGCGGCTGACGACGGCAAGTATCAGTACGACGCGCACCGCGTCCCGTGGCGCATCGGCCTCGATGCTTGCTGGAACAGCGCCAGCGTTCCCGCGACCGCCAAGACGTTCCTGATGAACAACACGACCTTCTTCGCTGGGAAAGCGACGAACGGCATCGGCCGCGTGTTCGACATCTACCAAATGGGCGGCGTCGTGAGCAGCGACGGCGTTCCGAACTCCATGTCGGCGGTCGGTTCTGCGGGCGTCGGGGCGATGGTGAACGCGGGAAGCAGTGCAACCGCCAAGTCGTTCCTGGATCGTGCGTATCGCTTCATTCTCGACGCGAGCTACACCTCCGATCCGGCGTCGGCGTCGACTGGCTACACGTACTTCAACGCAACGGTTGGGTTGCTCACCGCAATCACGATGAGCGGTAACTTCAACAGCTTCTAGCCGACCGCGGTTCTAGTCAATCGTCGAACCCGCCGACGTCCTTCGTTCAATTCATGCGAAGGCCGGGGCGGGTTCTGGCGTTTTGGGGTCTTGCGGCGCTTCTCTGCGCCACCGCCGGTTGCCTCGGCTCGACGGTCGCCCGCCTCCGGACTGACGATTCGCCCAACGCTCAGCTCGCCAACGTTCCGCCCGAATCAATCCTCGTCCTTCCGTTCACCAACATGGGGCGTCCGTACGACGTGCTCGGCGTCGTCGTGGCCGCTTCCAGTCTTGGCGACTCCACCGGTGATCGTACTTTCGTTGCGTACCGGCTGCTTCAGAAGGAGGCGGCCGCCCTTGGCGCGAACGCGGTCATCGATGTGTCGATGGAGCTGGAAATGGGGTTCTGGGCTTTTGCGGTCAAGGTCAGTGGAATGGCGGTGAGGCTTCGATGAGCCGACGCATGCGCCCGATCCACACTCGTGGCGTCATACTGTGGCTGGCAGCGTTCGCGGTCGGGCTCGCCGGGTGCGAGCTCCCGGCGGTGAGTGTCCAGGCCGTCAATCTCGGCGTGAAGCTGAATCCCGTTCCGCCGGAGGAGGTCAAGCTCTACGCCGGCGAGCCGCCGCGTCCACCCGTCTTGGTCCTGGGCTCGGTTGCCGTCGACACTCTCGGCGACGGTGACGCTGTCGGGAGTGCCGCTCGACGGGAGTTCGGCGCAATTGGCGCCGATGCGATCATTCACGTCCGGCTCACGAAGATGACTGGGTACGTCCTGCGAACCGGGCTCTCCGGGATCGCGGTGCGAATAGCGCCTTAGCACGCAACGTTCCGGCGACGCGACCGATAACGCGATCGATGGCGATCGCGATCGAGGCGATGGGGGCGATCACGGCGGTGGGGGATAACCTGGCGCTGTCGGTGGCGTCGATCTACACGGGTGGGCGGCGGTGCGAGGCGCTGGCGGCGCTCGGGGCGGATGGGCGGCCGGTGATTGGAGCGCCGGCGATGATTGGAGACGACGTTCGGGGCATCGATCGGCTGCGGGTTCTCGCGCTGATGGCGGTGCAGGAATGCCTCGGCGACCAGCTCGATGCGCAGCCGCCGCTGCCGGTCGTCGTGTGCGCGCCGGTGCTCGAACCGTTTGGGCGCGACGCGAGCTGGTTCCTGCAGCGCATGCTCGACGACGCGGATCCGGCGCTCGATTCTGAGGGGAGCCGGGTCATTGCGCGCGGGCGCGGGGTGCTTCCGGATGCGCTCGTGCTCGTGGAGCAGCGCCTGGTGTCGCAAGAGTGGCCGGCTTGCCTCCTCGTCGGTGTCGATTCGCTGGTGGCGCCGGCGCGCCTGGCGCGCGAGGTGGAGGCGGGGCGGGTCGCGGGTCCGGGCAACGCGACCGGGTTCATTCCCGGCGAGGCCGCGGCGGCGCTGCTGCTGTCGCTCCGCGCGGATGCGGGCAGCGCCGCGATCATCGCTGGTGTCGGACGGTGCGAGGGCGGTCCGCCGTTCAGCACGACGGCTGCGGTGCTGGCCGATGCCGCCGAACGTGCGCTCGCGAACGCCGGGGTCACTGCGCCCGGGCTCGGCGCGATCTGCCATGACGGTCCGGGCGATTGGGCGCAGCTCGAGGAGCTGGCGCTCGCGGACGCGCGACCGCCGCTGTCGCTGGTGCCGGCGGTGCCGCGGTTGATTCCGTCGATCTCCATTGGCGAAGTGGGCGCCGCCGCGGGCGTGCTGTCGCTCGCGATCGCCGCCCTGCTGCTGTCGAAGGGGGTCGTGCAAAGGCCGTCGCTGGCGATGTTCGCCGCCGACGGGCCGTCGCGCGCGGCAGCGGTGCTCGCGCCCGCAATCATCGTGGCCTCCGAGACCGTCACGCCGCCGGTGCGGCGCCGGAGCGAGCGTTTGAACGATGGGTAATCCGAGGCTGCTCCCGATTGAGGCCAACGGACCGCGCGAGCGCCGCCTACTTCGCCGTTCCGAGCGATCGTGCTAAGAAAATACGATGTTCGGCAGCGGTTCAGGGGGGCGGGTCGCGTCGGTCTCGGTGGATCTCGATTCGCTCGAGTGCTATTTCCGCATCCATGCGCTCGAGGGGCCGCCCGCGGCCGACGTGCGCTTCGCGATCTTGCGCCGCTGCTTGCCGCGCTTCCGCGATCTGTTTGCGCGCCACAACCTGCGCGCCACCTTCTTCGTCGTCGGGCGCGATCTCGACGAGGACGCCGAGGGGCGGGCGCTGCTGGCGGAGCTCGCGCGCGACGGTCACGAGCTCGCGAACCACAGTTACTCGCATCCCTACGATCTCGTGCGCCTGGGACCGGTCGCGATCGCCAGCGAGATCGATCGCGCTCACGAGACCATCGCTGCCTGCGCGGGCGCGGCGCCTCTCGGATTTCGCGCGCCGGGCTACGAGGTGTCGGCAGACGTGATCGACATCTTGCGCGCGCGCGGCTACCGCTACGATTCGTCGGCGTTTCCCTCGGCGCCGTACTACGGGGCCAAGGCGGCGATCATGGGCTTGATGCAGGTGGTGGGGCGCAAGTCGGGAAGCTTCCTCGGCAGCCCGCGCGTCTTGATGGCGCCGCGCCGCCCGTATCGCCCGTCGGCGGGCGCCCCCTATCGCAAGGGCGAGCTCGACATCGTCGAGCTGCCGATGGCGGTGACGCGGTGGCTGCGCTGGCCGGTCATCGGCACTGGCCTCATCACCGCACCGGAGTGGATGCGCAAGCGCATGGTGGCCGCCGCGCTCGACGAGCCGTTTTTCAACCTCGAGCTGCACGGGATCGATCTCTGTGATGCGACCGCGGATCGGATTCCGGCCGAGCTGGTGGCGCGCCAGCCGGATCTGCGCCGCCCGCTGTCTGTGAAGCTGGCGGCGCTGGACGCGACGCTGTCCGAAGTTGCGGCGTCGGGTGCCGCCTTTCAGCGTCTCGCTGAGGTTGCATCGCACGCGGCCGCCGCCGCCTGACGCGGTCCCCGACGCCGAGAAGTCAGGACCAGACCGGCTTGCTGCGGTCATTCCGATCGTCATCTTGGCGCTCGGAGGTTTCACAGCATGGCCAATTCGAAGAGCATGGTGCGCAATGGATTGCGCGAGGGTGGTCGAGTGTTGTTGGTGGCGGGTGCGCTATTGCTCCCCTTCGGCAGCGCCGCTTGCAGTCACATGCCGTGGAATTCGTCGTCGGGCGGAACGCCGATGATGGCCAGCCCGCGCGTGCCGGCCGCCCAGGGTGCGGTGAGCGTCAAGGACGCCGACAACGGCAACGTGAAGCTCGCGGTCTCGGTCAAGCACATGGCGCCGCCCGAGAAGGTGGCGACCGGCGCGTCCAGCTACGTGGTCTGGCTCAGGCCGCTCGCGACCGGGAACGACAACGAGGCGCCGCAGAACCTGGGCGCGCTCGCGGTCAACAAGGATCAGGAAGGCGAATTCGACACGATGACGGCATATCGCCAGTTCGATATCTTCGTGACCGCGGAGCCACAGCCGGGCTCGACGGCGCCGACCGGCGAGCAGCTGCTGAGCACCACCATCCGGCGCTGAGCCATCCGGCGCGGCCGTCAGCGTCCCCGCAGGACCGCAGTGCGCGCGAGCTCGTCGCAGCGCTCGTTCTCGGGGACGCCGGCGTGGCCCCGCACCTTGACGAACTCCAGATTCGGAACCGCGGCGACGCGCTTGCGCACACGCGCGACGAGCTCCTGGTTGGCTTTCGCCTTCCAGCCCTTTTCCAGGAGGCCGATCGCGTACCCTGAATCGCTGTAGACGCGCACGCGCTGCATGCGGCCATTGGCATCCTTGCCGCCGCTCTCCTTGGTCATCTCGACCACCAGATCGAGGCCGCGCTCGATGGCGGTCAGCTCGGCGATGTTGTTGGTGCCGACGCCCAGATACTCGCCGAGCTCCTTGCGCTGGCCGTCGTGGAGCACGACGACCCCGATCCCCATCGGACCGGGGTTCCCCGAGCAGGCGCCGTCGGTCCAGACGTCGTAGGCGCCGGGGAGCGCATCGGGAAGCGCCGGCGCTTTGGCCGGGCCGCGCGCGTTGCGACGCACGGGCGGCGCCAGGTCGCGCGGCGCACCCTCTGCGCCGGTGATCGGTGTGAGGTTGCCCGCCGCCGGCCGATAGCTCTTTTCGTCGGTTTCGCGGTACTTCATCTCGGCCCGGCCCGAGCCGTCGAGCGCCGGCCGTCCGGCAGCGTCGACCCGCACCCAGACCTCCTGATCTCGAAATCGCATCTTGGCCCAGGCCATATCGCGCAGGACTATTGCGCGAACCGCGCGTCGATTGCTAGTCTAGCGGCGGCATTCGGAGATGCGTGTCGCTCCCCGTCTCCCGTCGCTGGTCGGGCTGGTCGTCGTCGTCGCGTTCGCGTCGTGTCGGGGCGCGTGTGGCCGCGCCGTCACCCCCGCGCGCCCGCTCGACGGCCGGCTCGCGCTCTTGCCGATCGACACGCGCTCGGTGGTTGCGTTCGATTTCGACCGCGTGCGCGCCGCGCCGTTCGCCGCCAAGCTGAGCGCGCTCGCCGCCTCGAATCCCGACGACGAAAAGCGCCTGGCGGCCTTCCGCGAGCGCACGGGCCTCGACCCCGTGCGCCAGGTCGACAGCATCGTGGTCGGCTTTCCGGAGGAAGCGCGCTTGCACGGTGAGATGGGCGTGGTCGTGCGCGGCGAGCGCTTCGACGAATCACGGCTGGTCGCCTACGTGCGCGACAGCTTGCAAAAGGACGGCGACGATCTGGTGGCCAGGCCGCACGGGCGCCGCACGCTGTGGACCACGCGCAAGGATCCATCGCTGGCCGGCTTCTTCCTCGACGGGCGCACGCTGGTGATCGGTGGCGGCGGCTGGGCGGTGCGCATGGCCGACCTCGCCGACGGCGCACCCGCGAGCGGCAGCGCCGAGACCAATCTGGAGCTGGTCCAGCTGTGCGAGCACGCCGCCGCCGGCCACGCCATCTGGGCAGGCGCGATCGTGCCGGCCGAGCTGCGCCGCCAGCTGGAGCAGGATCCGCGCTTCGAGAGCGCGGCGTCGGTGACGCGTATGTCGCTGGGCATTGGCCTCGGCACCGGGCTCGAGGCGGCGTTCACCGCCGATCTCGCCGATCCGGCGGAGGCGAAGGTGCTGGTTGCCAAGGTCAGCGAGACCGTGCAGGGCGCCAAGCGCGATCCGCGCGTGCTGATGCTCGGGCTCGGACCCGAGCTGGACGGCATCACCAGCCGCGTCGACGGGACGATGTTCTCGCTGAAGTTGGTGCTCGGTGAAGCGCAGGTGAATGATCTGATCGACCGCGCGTCGGCGTTCCTGAACCTGATGCGCCAGGGGCGCGCGCCCGGCTTCGAGCGTTAGTTACCTGGCGCGCAGCCGCGACGCGTGTATGTCGTGGCCGCCATGCTGCTGGAGAGGGAGAGGATCAAGTCGGAACCCGACACGGTGTAGTCGAACGCCGCCGGCAGCAGCGCCGTCGCACCGCAATTGATCTTCGTGTTCGTAATCTGTGTGCCCGCGATCGTGACGGTCACGTCGGCTCTGAGGGACGCCGTCACGTTGGTGCCGGTCGCGTCGCGCACCTCGCCGTTCCAAAGCATGTGCCTCCCGTCGGCGAGGGTGGTGATCACGAAGGTGATGCGGCGACCATTGCCTGTCGTCGCTCCGTAGACACCGGTCTTCGTCGACTCGTAGAGACCGTCCAGCACCGTGCCGCCCGTGGGAGCCGGCTGTGTCCCTGTGAGCGGCGTGAAGGGGATTGCGGTCGCGGAGTTGACGACGTTGTCGCAGGTCGTCGTGTCGATCAGGCCGGGTTGCGGCGCACAAGCCCCAGTGCCCGAATCGAGGTTGATCGACCCGCCGGCGCCCCCGCCGCTGCTCCCTCCGCTCCCGCCACCGCTGCTGCTGCCGCATCCGAGTGCGACCAATGCCGTGGTAACGATTGCGAGCCCAAGCGAGTGTCGGATCTGTGTCATCGCGGGGGCATATTGCCGGAAGCCGGCTCGTTCGCAAGGTGGTGCTCCGGCGCGAGCGGAACCACCTCGTGGAAATTGCGGTAGTCGATTTCGCGCACGCCATCGGAGTGCAAGGTCAGAACGTCGGCGAAGCGAACATTGGTGACGATGTTGTCCAGGCGGTAGGAATACTGCGCGTGAATCTGCCCCATCGCCTCGTCGAGGCCGGTCAGTGTCACGAACATCTCGGCGCTGCCTGCGCGCAGGCGCTCGAGCGCGTCCGGGCCGTAGAACGGGCTGCGCTCGTCGATCTTGTGAAAAACCGTCCAGCTGAGCGCGAACAGGGGCGTGTTGTCGCGGACCAGTGGCACTTCGACCTGACGGCGCAACGTCTCGCCTTCGCGCGTGGTTTCGGTGAGGAGGACGATCACGCGCAGCTGCGCCTCGGACACCAGGTTGTGCCGCCAGTTGGCGACGCGGAAGGAGAGGTGGGGCACGCCGTTGCGCGCCGCCAGGATCACCTTGTCACTGAACAACACGCGCGCCGTCGGCCGCGCGAACTTCGCGAAGGTGATGCCGGTGATGAGCGCGACCGACAGGATGCCGGTCATCGCTTCGATCGTCACCACGATGTGCGCGAAGCGGGTGACCGGCGTCATGCCGCCGTAGCCGATTGTCGCCATGGTCTGCACGCTGAAGAAGAACGCGTCTTCGAACGAGCCGGGGCGCGCGTTGGCAACCGACCCAGGCGCCATCCAGTAGAAGAATGCGAACAGCGCGTTGGCGCCCAGGAAGGCGAGGCCCATCAGCAGGAAGAACTCGGTCCATGTCCGCGTGAGCACGTAGTGGTACAGGTCCTGGTGCGGGGCGAAGCGCTGGCCGATGGCGCGCACGCGCGGTCGCCCGCTGGCGCGCGGTGACAGGTTGACCGACCTGCGCGGCGTCGAGGGCGCGCGCTCTGATGGGGACGGTGGAGTGGATCGAAACGGTGAGGCGGGCGTCGTCTCGGGCATGGGCGGTGTCAGCTCCGCCCGGGAGCCTACCGCGAAGCGGGCCGCCCGCCGTTGCCGTAGTCGGGCCGGTGGTGGAAGTGGTGGCGCGCGCGGATGAACCGGACGGTCCCCGAGCGCGAGCGCATCACGACCGAGTGGGTCTCGGCGCCGGTGCCGGTGAAGCGGACGCCGCGCAGCAAGAAGCCGTCGGTGACGCCGGTGGCCGCGAACATCACGTCTCCCCGCGCCAGGTCCTCGATGCCCAAGACCCGGTTGCCGTCCTTGATGCCCATGCGCTCGGCGCGCGCCGCCTCGTCGGGGTTGCGGAACTTCAGCACCCCTTGCATGTCGCCGCCGACGCAGCGGAGCGCCGCCGCGGCCAGCACGCCTTCGGGAGCGCCGCCGATGCCCAGCAGCACGTCGATGCCGGTCGACGGGTCGGCGGTCGCGAGCGCGCCGCCGACGTCGCCGTCCGTGATGAGGCGGATGCGCGCACCGGCCCGCCGCACTTCGGCAATCAGCTCTGCGTGGCGCGGGCGATCCAGGATGACCGCGGTCAGGTCGGGAATGGCGACCTGCTTCGCCGCGGCGATCGCTTCCAGATTTTCGGTCGGGGTCTTGCGGATGTCGATGATGCCGCGGCCGATCGGGCCGACCGCGATCTTGTCCATGTAGGTGTCGGGCGCATTCAAGAAGTTGCCGTGCTCGGCCATGGCGACCACCGCCAGCGCGTCGTTGATCCCGTTGGCGCACGAGTTGGTCGCCTCGAGCGGGTCGACCGCGATGTCGATCTTGGGCGAGCGGGGGTCGCCGTCGCCCAGCTGCTCCCCGATGTACAGCATCGGGGCCTCGTCGCGCTCGCCCTCGCCGATCACCACGGTGCCGTTGATGTGGAGCGCATTGAACGTGCGCCGCATCTCCTCGGTGGCGGCCTGGTCAGCGGCATTGCGGTCGCCGAGCCCGACGTAACGCGCCGCCGCTAGCGCCGCTGCCTCAGTTACCCGAACCACCTCCAGCGCCAGGTTTCGGTCCATGCCATCCAAATTTTACGGCAATCGGGCTGGCTTAACCATGGTGTTTCCGCGGGCCGAACCTTGGATTTATGCGAAATCCCTACAAAATTGGTCGGGTAGGCCGGCGCGGCGCGTAGGGGCGGGTGGGTGTTCCGCATGTCACACTTGGGGGTGGTCTTCACGGAATTCGCCCGACGCTGGCGCGCTTCTCTGGCAGGGCTCGCCGACCTGGAAGACTACGGTGCGGTCGAGGAAGGAAACAAATCCTACCCGCTGATATCGGCAACGGTCCCGGGACGTCGGTCGGTGCTGATCACCGCCGGCTTTCACGGCGACGAAAAGGCCGGGCCGCTGACCCTGCTCCAGCACGCCCCTGAGATCGTTGCCTATGCCCGGGCGCGTGACATCGGGCTGCGCATCTATCCCTGTATCAACCCGTCGGGTTTCGAGGCTCACACCCGGTACAACCTGAGCGGCGAGCGGCCCAACAACGATTTCCTGGAGTACGAGGTCGAGCCCGGCCGCTGGAAGGGAGAGCTGCGCGCCGGTGAACCGCACCTCCGCTGGTTGCCGAGTCGTGCGGTCGCCAAGGAGACCGCGGCGTTGCGAAAGTCGCTCGCAGAGCAGCCGCTGCCGAGCGCGTCGCTCGACCTGCACCAGGACAACTTCATCCATGGCGCGTTGTTCTACGTCTACGTGTTCGGCGACCGGAACGCCTATCGGCCGCTGCTGGCCCGGTCGGGTGCCAAGGTGCCGATCTTGCGCGACACGATCGTCGACTCCGGCCACGAGCCGGGAACCGACGTCCTGGCCGACGCCGACGGCGCCATCGAGTGCCACGACGGCAGCATCACCGACCACTATCATCGGGCCGGCGTTCCCTATGTCGCGGCAGTCGAGACGACCACAGAGACCCCGGCCGAGACCGCCGATGAGATCAACCTCATCTGGATCTACGGCTTCATCGACCTCGTCGAGGCGGACCGGGCCGCCGGCCGCCGCTAGTCATTCCGATCCCCTCTCCCGTCCGCGGAAGAGGGTCAGAAGAGGGTTAGGGAGAGGGCAAGCCTTGCGAGGGCGGCGTTCTTTCCGGTTGATCCCCGCCTGGATGGAGTATCCTTCCCGCCCGATTCGGGGTAGAACCCCGCCCTTTGAAGGAGATCCGTTCCATGTCGCAGAGCAGCCCGTTGTCGCGGGTCAAAGAGAAGTTCGGTGGTAAGGACAAGCTGGTCGACCAGATCGTCGGGCTGCTTGGCAGCACCGGTGACGAGCCCAAGGACGAGCTGCGCAAGCGGCTCCTGGGCGCGGCGAACCGCAAGCTGATCCGCCTGCATGACGTCGCCACCGGCCTGAAGCAGCACGGCGGCCACGACAAGCTGGCCGATGCCGCTGCGGCGGGGCTGGGTCGCGCCAAGGACAAGGACTACGTCCAGAAGCTGAACAGCTATTCGGCGGGGCGCCTGCTCGACATGGTGCGTGTGGCCGAGCGCCGCGCCAAGGGAGCGGCCGCCAAGGCCGCTGCGCCGAAGGCGGCGAAACCGGCCGCCAAGGCCAAGGTCCCCGCGAAGAAAGCCGCCACCAAGAGCGCCTGATCGCGCGCCGCCCATGCTGATCGGCGAGGTCATCGGGCGACTCTGGGCCTCGCGTCAGGCGGAGGGCCTCGCGGGGCGCAAGCTCTTGCTGGTGCGGCCGCTCGCGAGCGCGGGCGGCGCGGCGGTGCCGGGCGCCGGTCTGGTGGTCGCCGTCGATGGCCTGGGCGCCGGGCCGGGTGAGCGGGTCATCGTGGCCCACGGCAGCCGCGTCCGCGACATCACGGTTGGCGCCGGCGTCGCGGACAAGGACGTGGTCGTCGGCATCGTCGACGACCTGCACTTCGACCCGATCGCGGCAGGGCGATGATCCTGGGGCGCGTGGTCGGCGAAGTCTGGGCGACTCGCAAGGACGCGCGCCTCGAGCGGGCCAAGCTGCTCGTGGTGCGCCCGCACGGCTGGTACGAGCCGCGCTGGGCGATCGAGCACCTGGTCGCGGTCGACGACGTGCACGCGGGCGTGGGCGACGACGTGATCGTCTGCCTGGGCCAGCCGGCGCGCTGGTCGCGCGGCGAAGAGAACGTTCCCGTCGACGCGGCAATCATGGCGGTGGTCGATCGCATCGACTTCGACGCGCAGGCAGCGCAGGCGAGCCACGCCGCGCCCGGCATCCGGCGGCGCTGGTCGCCGCCGTCGAGGTGGGCGGGATGATCCGCGGCAAGATCATTGGCCAGGTTTGGGGCACGCGCCGCGTCTCTGGGCTCGACGGGCGCAAGCTGGTGCTGGTCGCGGCGCACGACGCTGCGCAGGAGCCGACCGGCCGTGTGGTGGTCGCGATCGACACGCTCGACGCGCGCAGCGGCGAGGACGTGACGGTGGCATTCGGCTCGGGCGCACGCAACGTGCTGCGCGCCGGGCCCGACAATCGCGATCTGGTCTGCGACGCCGCGATTGCGGCGCTGGTCGAGGGGGCGGAATAATGTTCTTGGGACGCGTGGTGGGATCGGTCTGGTCGACGGTGAAGTGGCCGGAGGCGTCGGGGTTGAAGTTGCTGCTGGTGCGGCCGTATTGCCTCGCGGACCTGGCTGGGGCGGGCTCGAGCGACGGTAGCGGCGGCGGCAAGACGGCGGGCGCCGGCGCGCAGCCGACCGACGACTTGGTGGTGTGTGCCGATCGGCTCGACGCCGGTCCCGGCGACGACGTGCTGGTCGCGTTCGGCCACGCGGCGCGCGTGGCCATGGCGGGCGCGCTGCCGGCGGGGCAGAAGCCCAGCGTCCCGATCGACGCCGCGGTGGTCGCCGTCGTCGACCGCGTCGAGATCGACAGTGTCTAGAGGCGACGACAGCGCCGACCTGCGCGAGCTCATCGCGCGCGTGTCGCGTCAGGTGGCGCGGCGCACCGGGCAGCCGCGCGCCGACCTGGCGGCGATCGTCGCCGCCGAGGTGACCGCCGCGATGGCGACGCCGTCGGGAGAAGATTCATCGCGCGTGTCCACGGCCGTGCGCGCCGAGCTGTGCGCGTCGTGCCTGGAGCAAGAGCGGCGCAAGGTCGGCCGACGCGCGGTGGTGACGACCACCGGCAAGAACCGCAAGGGGATGGTCGCCAACATCGCGCGCGCGATCGCCGACGCGGGCGGCGACATCCTCGACATCTCGCAGACGCTGGTCGCCGACTACTTCACGATGATCATCATCATCGACCTGACGGGGCTCGAGATTCCGTTCACCGAGCTCAAGGCGCGCCTGACCGAGATGGTGCGCGCGCTCGGCGCCGAGTGCCTGGTCATGCACGAGGACGTCGTGACCGCGCTGCAGAGGATCTGAAGAGGAGGCACGGTATGGCGTGGGACTCTGGCGAGGTGCGCGAGATCTTGCGCATGATCGAGACCGAGCATCTGGACGTTCGCGCGGTCACGATGGGGATCTCGCTGCGCGACACCGCGGCCGAGTCGCTGGAGCGTACCTGCGCGCGCGTCTACGAGAAGCTGATGCGCTCGGCGTCGGCGCTGGTATCGACCGCGCAGGCGGTGGAGGCCGACTACGCCGTGCCGATCACCAACAAGCGTATCAGCGTCACGCCGATGGCGCTGGTGACCGAGCCGTCGCGCGCCACGCGCGTCGTCGAGGCGGCGGTGACGCTCGACCGCGCGGCGAGCGAGCTGGGCGTCGACTACATCGGCGGCTTCTCGGCGCTGGTCGAGAAGGCGATGACCGCGGGCGACCGCGCGCTCGTCGATTCGATCCCCGAGGCGCTCGCGGTGACCAAGCGGGTCTGCTCGTCGGTGAACGTCGCGACCACGCGCGCCGGCATCAACGGTGACGCCGTGCTGATCATGGGGCGCGTGATCAAAGACCTGGCCGAGCGCACCGCGCGCGAGGGCGGCATCGGCTGCGCCAAGCTATGCACGTTCGCCAACATCCCCGACGACAACCCGTTCGTCGCCGGCGCGATGCACGGCCTGGGCGAGGGCGAGTGCGTGATCAACGTCGGTTGCTCCGGCCCGGGCGTGGTGCTGTCGGCGTTGAAGCGGCTGCGCGCGTCGGGTGAGCCGATGAACCTGTCGACGGTCGCCGACACCATCAAACGCATGGCGTTCAAGGTCACACGCGCCGGCGAGCTGATCGGCCGCGAGGTCGCACGCCGCATGAACACCGCGGCCGGCGGTGGGTCGGGCGGCGACGCGGGCGTGCGCGTGCGTTTCGGCATCGTCGACCTCTCGCTGGCACCCACGCCGGCGGTCGGCGACTCGGTGGCGGAGATCCTCGAGGAGATGGGCCTGGAGCGCACCGGCGCGCCCGGCACCGTCGCGGCGCTGGCGATGTTGACCGATGCCGTGAAGAAGGGCGGCGTGATGGCGTCGTCGCACGTCGGCGGCCTGTCGGGCGCGTTCATCCCGGTCAGCGAGGACGCGCGCATGGTCGACGCCGTGCGCGTCGGTGCGCTGTCGCTGGAGTCGCTCGTGGCGATGAGCGCCGTCTGCTCCGTCGGTCTGGACATGGTCGCCGTCCCCGGCGACACCAGCGCCGAGACGCTGGCGGCGATCATCGCGGACGAGATCGCGATCGGCGTCTTCAACAACAAGGCGACCGCGGTGCGCATCATCCCCGTGCCCGGCAAGGCCGCGGGCGAATCGGTTGTCTACGGCGGTTTGCTGGGCGAGGCGATCGTTCAGCCGGTGAGCCGCTTCCGCTCCGACCGCTTCATTACGCTGGGCGGCCGCATTCCCGCGCCGTTGCTGGCGTTGCGCAATTGAGGGATGCATTGTCGTTGTCGTCGAAGGAAGCGCCGGTGGCATCATTTCAGCCAACTTTTGGTTTGGATCTGCCGCACGGGCGCTGCGTGGGCGTGGCGTTGCCGGCGTCGAACGTCGCCAGCGATGCGCTGGCGGTCGCGGAGGTTCGCGCGTTGCCCGAGGAAGAGCGACGGCACCTCGAGACATTGCCCGAGGGACGGCGAGCCAGCTGGGCCGGTGGGCGCATCGCGCTGCATGCGGCGTTGAAGGATCTGGGCGTCGACGCGGGGCCGATCCTGAGCACCCCGCGCGGCGCGCCGCTGCTGCCCGCAGGTGTGCGCGGATCAATCAGCCACAAGGATCGCCTGGCGGTGGCGCTGGCCTCGCGCGCCGAGGGTGACGCCGGCGCGTGGCATCTGGGGATCGACATCGAACCCGTCGCCCCCACCAAGCTCGACATCTCGAAACGCGTGCTGCGTCCCGAGGAGCTCGCGCGCTTGCCGCCGCCCGAAGATCCGCGGCGCACCGAGGACCTCGCGTTCGCGTTCTCGGCGAAGGAGGCGATCTACAAGGCTCTCGATCCCTTCGTCGGGCGCTACGTCTCGTTCCAGGAGGTCGCCGTCGAGCGAGCCGCCGACGGAACGGTGGTCGCTCCTCTGTACTTACGCGACAGTGAGGACCGCGTTTTCGACGTCAGTGTCCGCTGGCTCCGCCATGACGCCTTCATGGTGACGACCGCTCGAATTTCCCTTTCGGTCAGCACCCAAAGATCCCTTCCGATCCGATCCCCACTCCCGTCCGCGGGAGAGGGTTAGGGAGAGGGCAAACCTTGCGAGCCGCGGCGCTCGCCCGCCCGGCCCGCCCGCGCCCCCACCGTCATCCCTTCCGCCGCGCCCTGAACTCCTCGAACGTCCGGCACCGCAGATACGGATTCTCCCGCACCTCGTGCGCGATCGTCGATGTCGGCGTCGCCCCGTAGTCGTGCCCCGGATAGATCCGCGTCTCCTCCGGCAGCGCCATCAACCGCTGCAGGCTGCTCCACATCGCGGCCGTGTCGCCGCCAGGGAAATCGGTGCGCCCGCAGCCGCTCACGAACAGCACGTCACCGGTGATCACGTACCCATCAGCGAGATAGCACGTGCCGCCCAGCGTGTGCCCTGGCGTGTCCAGCGCGCGCACGCCACGCCGCCCGATCGCGATATCGAGCCGATCGACCGCATCGATGCGCGCGCCTCCCGCGCCCGCCAACGCCTGCGCCTCGCGCGGGCTCACCACGACGACCGCGCCCGTGCGCCGCACGATCTCCTTCACCCCTTCGATGTGGTCCTCGTGGGTGTGCGTGATCAGCGCGTGCGTCACGCGCAGCCCGCGCGCCTCGCATTCGCGCAGCAGCCTATCCGCTTCCCACGCCGGATCGACGATCGCCGCCGCGCGCGTGTCCGGGCAAAAGAGGATCTCGCAGAAGTTCTGAAGGAGCCCGACCTCGATCTGCACGACCTCGGGCGCGGGGGCGAGACCAGCGACGTCGCGCGCCGGTCCGGTCAATTCAGGTGGTGCGGCCATCGTCCTGCTTCGGGTATCCAAGAAACACGCGCTCAGAGTATTGGTCGTCGTCACGGTCGTCAACAAGAGCCGCTCCCGCCGCCACATTGCGACGTTCAGAAAGTTAAAGGCGAAAGCCGCACCAGGGTTGATGTGGAGGAGGCGCAATATCGTCGAAAGCCTCGAAAGCCGCTCCAGGGTTGATGTGGAGGAGGCGCAATATCGTGGCGGCCGCGTGCTGAGATGGGAAGGCGACTCTCGCAACTCCCCGAAAGCCGCACCAGGGTTGATGTGGA
>Ga0265342_10000356_pt1 | contig 50827 bp, 36 predicted proteins | sample 4CB327metaG_FD_203125 | JGI IMG/M metagenome (GOLD analysis project Ga0265342, IMG submission 203125) | Rhizosphere microbial communities from Carex aquatilis grown in University of Washington, Seatle, WA, United States - 4-CB3-27 metaG | ecosystem: Host-associated > Plants > Roots >... | reverse complement strand
GACTCGGCGTACAGGAAATGACGCGCGTGGGCATGCGCGAACCGGAGATGGAGCGAATCGCGGAGCTCTTCAAACGCTGCCTCATGGAAAAGAAATTCGTCGGTGATGAGGTGCGCGAGTTCCGCGTGAAATTCCAGGAGGTCGGTTACTCTTTCGACAAGTTGTAGGAGCTTTTGAGCGTTGCGGTGGGCCGTTGCCGCCAGCGTGTGGGCATGCGCGAAGGTCGCTACGGATTTCTCTCAGGGTCGCCCAGCGCAGCGGAAATGGCCATTTCCGCGGTCATTGATTTCCCCTCCGCTTGCGCGGCGTCGTAGTCAGCGGATGACAGGCCGGCACGGCAGGCGGCAAGAGCGGTCTCGTACGCCGTACGCGTCAGAGGCTCCAGCACGAGCCCGATGGACGCGCGCAGTTTCTCCGCCGCGGCAGCGATGAGCGCGGCTCGCCTGAGCTGCGCGGTGTCGGAAAGATATTTCGCCATCAAGACGAGGGACCAGACTGTTCCCATTGCGTCGGCGACTTCCCGCTGGATGCCAAGGCTCTCGGTGAGGAATTGGCGTGCGGCCGGGAGATCGTTCTGGGCGTTTGCAATGCCTCCGAGGTTGCTCAGGACGATGGCAAGGATCGACTTTTCTCCCAACTCCCGATACAACGCGACCGACTCCTCCGATTTTTCGCGCGCAGCGGCCAGATGCCCCGAGGCCTGCTCAACGGTCCCGAGGTTGGCGAGGCATTCGGCGATTCCCGACTTGTGCCCCATTGTTTTGCGCAGCTCGAGGCTCTCCATATAATAGGCAACAGCCTCGGCATATTCCCCCTGGTCCTGAGCTACGACGCCGAGGTTGTTCAGCGTGTTGGCGATTTTCAACCGCTCGCCGAGTTCTTTTTTGATTGCAAGGCTTTCGCCAAAGAGTCGTTTCGCCTCGGCATACTCTCCCCGTGCGTGCGCGTTGCTTCCAAGATAGTTCAGCGCCATCGCCATGGTCTTTCTGTCTCCCACGGCGCGCGCAATCGTGAGAGCCGCCTCGAATTTCACTGCGGAATCGACGAAGTCGCCTTTGCGCGCAAGAAAAAGTCCGGAATCTTTCAGCACGCTCGCGCGGGAGGCACGATCGCCCAGGGCGTCGAACTCCCGCGACGCCCTGTCAAGGAACTCCGCGGCCCCCGCTGAGTCCCCGCGCAAGCCCCGCATGACTCCGATTCCGTGCTCGGCCCGAGCCGCAAAGGCGGGGCTGCCGCATTGGGTCGCGTACGAAAGGGCCGTCCGGTAATCCGACTCGGCCTCATCCATTCTGCCCATCCAATCAAAACACTCCGCGCGGTCGAGGAGGAGCTCGGCCTTCTGCACCGGATCGCTCAAAAGAGGCAGCAGTCTGCCGTAATAATCTATCGCGGCCGCGTTGGCATAGGCCTTGCTCGCCGCGTCACCGGCCTTCCTGAAATACTCTTTTTGCTTCTCCTTGTTTGCGCTCCGGCCGAAATGGAAAGCTATTGTATCCAGCGGTGGCGCGTCGGCAAAGGACGCTTCCAGGTACAACGCCAGTTTTTCATGAAGTCTTTCGCGCATTTCGTAAGGAAGGCTTTCGTACGCGACCTCTTGAGTCATGATGTGTTTGAAAAGAAAGGCGAGATCGGGTTCGGGGCTGTCCAGCGGCGTGATCTCCAGCCGTTCCATGATCGCGAGGTCCCTCTTGACCCGATCGAGGTCTCCGACCTCGGGGTAATATCCGGGGAGCCACAGCGCCCGGAAAAGGCGACCGATAACGCTTGCAACCTTGAGTGTGATCTTTTCCCCGTCGGTGAGCTGGTCTATCCTGGCGAGGATGAGGGTTTGAATGCTCTCGGGAAGATCGATCGCCGCGAGGGTCTTCTCATTGGAGAAATCCACCCCGCGGTCGCGCATATAGTTGAGCATCTCTTCGATGAAAAAGGGGTTCCCCTGCGCCCTTTGCAGGAGCAGGGTGAGAAATGCTTCTGGCAAGGGGGTATGCCGCGCGGGGAATAGCTGCGCCCACTTGGCGCTTGCAACCTCCGCCAGTGCATCTCGAGGCAGCTCGCCGAGATCGATCCGTGTCATCGAATGAATGCCCTGGAGCATGCGTGAGAGAGGTGAATCCATTTCCGGCGGCCTGAAGGCGAGTGCGAATATGAGGCGGCCAGGCATAGTGCTCCGCGTCAGATCGAGGAGCAATTCGAGGGAAAGGATGTCGACCCAGTGCAGATCTTCAAGGACGATGAAGATCGGCTCCTCCTTCTCTGCATTGCTCAGGCAATCCACCAGGAGCGCGTGGAGCGCCGTTTTCCTTCCTTCGGCGTCAAGGCTTTGCGTCATCTCGTTTTCGGGCAGCGCAATTCCGAGGACTGAGGACAAAAGGGGCAAAGCCTCATCCCGCCCGGGCGCATAGTCGTTGAGGGTGGTTTCGAGGGAGCGAACTTGCCGACGCAGGGGAGCGGCCGGATCTATGTCGAAAAAGGCGTTCCAGACCGAACGCCAGGGCAGGTACGACGTCTGCCTCCCGTCCGACTGGCAGGCCCCGCCATAGCACGCGAAGGCCTTCCGGCGCGCCAGCCGGATGCCTTCCGCGATCAATCGGGATTTCCCGAGCCCCGCCTCGCCGACGACGGCAATGACCTGACGCTGTCCCGCCAGGGCGAGATCGAGTTTACTCGCCATGATTTCCAGCTCTCGGCGTCGACCGGCGACGGGGAGGGTGTAGCTCGGCTCCGGAAGTCGCAGCGAGCGGTTTCGCAGCGCGCCCGCTATGGAGTAGGCTTGAATGGCTTCTTTCTTTCCTTTGACGGAGAGAAACGCGCTCTCGTTGAATTCGAAATAGCGCTCGATTGCGTATCTGACACGACCCGTGACGAGCACTTCACCCGAGGCGGCGCTTTGCATGAGACGCGCCGCGATATTCACTTCGTCGCCCAAGGCGCTGAATGTCCGCCGCGTTGCCCCTCCGTAGGTCCCCACGAAAAGGGTTCCTTTGCTGATGCCGATCCGCGGGGGCTGGAGATACTCGAGGTCTCCGGCCGCTTCCCGTATCTCCAGGGCCGCGGTTACCGCGCGGCGTCCGTCGTCTTCGTGCGCCGAGACGGCGCCGAAGGCGAGATAGGCGTAGCTCCCCTTGTCACCGATCGTGATTTGCAGGAGCTCGCCGCCGAGGCGGGAGACGATTTCCTGCATGTGGCGAGTAAACTGGTCCAGACGCGTCGCCGCATCGGTTCCGTCGTAGTCGATGCCCTCGAAATTCACGAAAATCACGACACAGGGCCTGAGCTCCGCGATGAAGTCGCCCTGCCCGGCCATCTCTCTTTTGAAAACACTCGCGGGGATCCAGGGACGGAGCGCGTCGGCCGTCGGCACGCCGGCAAGGTCCGCGCCCCGGGGCATGCCTACGACGGGAACAAGCCCCCCTATCGTCTTCCCATCCTGAGCTCGGAGGCTGAGCACCGAGAACCTCTCTCCCGTTTCCGGGTCGCTGCGAGTCTCGGCAATCCGATCCGTTCCGCACAAAGCAATCGTCGCATCGTCCGCCAGTACCTCGCCTCTTTCCGCGAGGTGCTCCCCGGCCGCCATGCGCGCCACGGTGGAGCCCGCGATCTCGTCCAGAAGCTGTATCGCCGGATCTCCGACGACAAGGCGTCGTGCGTCTCCCGATGCAATCGAAACCTTTATCCCGAGATCCGCTTGTACGCTGTCCGCTACGGCGACGTCGGCGAAGCCTTTCATGACGAGCTGAAAATCCAAGGCGCATGTGACCGCTCTTCGAGCCGCATCCGCCCCATCTCCTTCCCCCGCGAACCAGCAGGTGATGGCGTCACCCGCGAAACCAATGATGCTGCCGCCATGGACCTCAGCCCTCTCGATGAGCGCCGCGTATACGGCGTCGAGCCGTTTTCCAAGCTCCTCCGCTCCTCTGCGGGCGCCAAACTCGGACCGGAGCGATTCGGTGAGCGGGGTAAAGCCGGAGATGTCTGCGAATAGTGCGCTCCCTCTTGCCGGGTCGGGAAGTGCCTCTCCGGCCATGAGCGCCGCCAGTCGGTCTTGAGGGAGGTAGGGAGCGAGAATGGCGTGTTGCGGCATCTATAAAAACCCTCTTGCGTCCAAGGATTGTTGCGCCAGAGCGCACGCTGCGTCGCTTTCGTGAGAAGGTGCTATGGAATGAACTATATCAGAGAATGCCATGGGGGTGTCTCCGGTTGAGCAGTATGCTTGCGAAGTCGGGACTTAACATGCCATCGGAAAGGAGCCGCTCGTCACCGCGAGATGCCGCGCCGAGGGAATCATAGAAGCTTCGCTTTTCTGAAGTGCTTTCGCGCTTGTCTACGTCAAATCGTACGAACACAGCGTATTAAATTACGAGTTCCAAAATTGCCCGAGGAGGGGATTCGAAATGAATAATACTGATTCTCTGATCGTGCCCAAGGGGCTTATTTCATCAGGCCTGGCGTTGGCAAATCTGGTGGCGGTGCCGCTCCTCGCCTTCGCATTCTTGATCGTAGCGGGCACTTCCATTGCCGCTCTCGGTGTTGCCGCGGCCGGCATCAACTTTGTCCTGGGGCTTCCCTACCTAAACTTTTTCCCCGAGTTCCCGCCCGTGGCGAGGATCATGAGTGGGCTCAGTCTTCTTGCATTTGCGGCCCTGCTCGCCACCTTGGTGCTGCCGATCTGGCACATTTTCAAAGCTACCTGGAAGCACTTCTGGTCTTGGAGTCGCTCCGCCTGGCAAGGAACATTCACCAAGCTCCAGGCCATTTCACAGGGAGCGGGTGATGCAAAAAGTCTCTCTGATTACTTGCTGCCCATCAGGGTCTCCGCGCTGGTTTTCCTGGGGTTGTTTGTCATCTCATTCGTTCTGATGATGCTTTTGGCCGCAGGGCCCTTCTGGCACACATGGCACTGGTTTTCATGATTCGACGTGGCGCAGTGAAGCTCGGCAGTCCCACCCGAGCTTCGTGAAGCGAGGGATATACTCCATTGAACACACCGGGCCCTGAGGGGCGAATAGCCGCCGCCGCGTTCGCTACAGGGCCAGGTTGTAGATCGAGACCACGTCGTTCTTGCCCAGTTTCACGAAATTCCCCAATGGGCCCTTCTCGGTGGCCTTTTTCGCCATCTCTTCTATCCTGTCGCCGGGCACGTTCAACTCGGCAAAGCTCGTGGGCAGCCCGATGTCGCGGAAAAACGCCTTCGTCCGCGCAATGCCCTCCAGCGCCGTGCGCTCGGGCCAATCGAAACGAGGCTCGACGCCCCAGACGCGAACGGCGAAGCGCGCGAAACGATTCACGTCGTTTCGGTAAACATGCTTCATCCACGAGGGAAACACGACCGCCAGGCCCGCTCCATGCGCCACGTCGTAGATTCCTGAAATCTCGTGCTCGATCCCGTGAGAGGCCCAATCCCCGATGCGGCCGGTGCTCAGCAGATCGTTGTGCGCGATTGTGCTCGCCCACATGATCTGCGCGCGGGCATCATATTCGCGTGGCTGGGCAAGAGCGACGGGCACGCTGTCGATGACCGCCCGCAACGTGGCCTCGCACAGGCGATCGGTGAAATCCACAGACGGGACACGGGTGAAGTACCTCTCCATGACGTGGGCCATGATGTCGGCGGCGCCGCAGGCGGTCTGGTAGGCGGGTAGCGTGAAGGTGAGCTCGGGGTTGAGGATGGCGAATCGGGGCCTCATGCAATCACCCCCAGCATCCTTTTTGTACTGGCCCTTTTCACAGGTGATGACGGAACCGTTGCTGGATTCGCTGCCTGCCGCGGGAATGGTGAGCACCACCCCGACCGGTAGCGATTCCTTCACGGGAGCGGTCTTCATATAGAAGTCCCATACATCCCCGGCATAGGGGACGCCGATTGCGATGGCCTTCGCGGAGTCGATGACGCTTCCGCCGCCAACGGCGAGAATGGCGGTGATCTTCTTCTCCCGGCACAGGCGGATGCCTTCTTGCACGAGGCTCAGACGCGGGTTGGGCTGCACGCCCCCCAGCTCCACGACCTCGACACCGGCCTCATGGAGCGAAGTCTTGATCGTGTCGTAGAGACCCGTCTTCTTGATGCTGCCGCCGCCGAAATGGAGGAGTACCTTCTTGGCGAGCGCCGCCGTCTCGCTACCCACCTGCGTCTCGGTGCCCTTGCCGAAGATGATCTTCGTGGCATTCTGAAAAACGAAGTTTTCCATGGTATCTCCCCCGATTGTCTTCCTTCATTGTAAAGGCAAAGAAAGAAAGGGTCAATTCGAGCCAAACCTTATGGAAGTTTCTGGGTTGATTGATTGTCGGCGGACGATCCTTCTGCTATCGTGAAAAGGATGCATGCACTTGACACTGAACGCCGGAAGCTCGCGGCTCTGGTTGAGGACTTTGGAAAACTCTCCCCCTCCGGCGGTTTCAAGGGTAAATCAAAAGCTACCGCACGAACATGGGTGGAACGCTTCCTGTCCGTAATTGGCTGCGATCCCGCTGATCCCCGTCACGTTCGGCAGGAGTACAGCATTCAGGGACGAGCAGCCCGGCGGTTGAAAACTGGGGCACTTCATATCGGCGACCCGATTATTGTCTTCTCGCACACAGCCGCAGCTTGCTCTCTATCGATGTCAAGAAGGTTGATGCGAATATCCGCGATGACGCAGGAATCGCCTATCAAGTGCGCTGTTATGGATGGTCGGAGAGCATAAAGAGCTTAAGATGGTATGCAAGATGCTCGACGTCGACGTCGAGCTCCTGCGTGCATGAGCCTCGGCGCAGCACGCGCGGAAAGGAATTCCATGGACGCGACGACCATAAACGCCTATCTCAGGAAAATCGCCGAGGCGAGCATTCAGGATGCGAAGAATATCGGTGGCTGGCGTTTCAGGATCGCTGACTACGTTTCCCCCGGCAACTATACGATGCTCGGCGAATGGCAGCCGGTGACCGGCTTCGAGGTATTTCCTCCGGGCTCGACCGTCATGATAGAAACCGAGTGGACCTTTCCGCGGCGCATCATACACGCGCCGGAAAAAAACGATTACCTGATCATCAAAGTCGACGATTTCGAAGGGCTCCTGTCCATCGACGGCATCCCGTATCACGGGGTCGATGCGAACAGGGAGAGGATCCCGGTTTCGCCAGCATTCGCCGGGAAGAAGGCGAAGTTGTCCCTTGAGCTGTACAACAGGAAAAGGGCGGGCATCCTTCGCGAGAAGCCCATGCTTCTCTACAGCCGATACGTCACGGTTGATAGCCGGATCGACGCGCTGTACTTCGACCTTCGCGTTGCGTGGGAATCGGTGCCTTTTGTGAATGGCGATTTCACGAGACGGGAACTGGAGAAGAGCATCGACGAAGGCCTGCGGTATCTCGACCTGAGTTTCGAGGGTGCCGCGCTCGCGGAGGCCGCACGCGCGACTTCCGCGAAGCTGCGGGAACGGATTGCGCGGATCGGCCGGGGAGATCCGCACGGCAGCATCGCTCTGGTGGCCCACACCCACATCGACGTTGCCTGGCTGTGGCAGCTTAAGGAGACCGTCCGGAAATCATCCAGAACATTCTCCAACGTCATCCGCCTCATGGATGAGTACCCGGACTTCAAGTTCATGTGTAGTCAGGCTCAACTCTTCGAGTATACGCGGGACAACTATCCGGTTCTCTACGAGCAGATCAAGAAGTATGTCCGGGAGGGAAGGTGGGAAATCACGGGCCCCATGTGGATCGAATCGGACTGCAACCTCATCTCTGGAGAGTCCCTGGTGCGGCAGATGGTCTACGGGTCCCGATTCTTCGAAGCCGAATTTGGCAAGCGCAGCGAGATCTGCTGGCTTCCTGACACCTTCGGGTTTCCCGGCAATATGCCGCAGATCCTCGCAAAGAGCGGCGTGAAGTATTTCTACACGTACAAGTTGCATTGGCAGAACATCAACCGGTTTCCCTATGGGATGTTCATATGGAGGGGCATCGACGGATCCGAGATTCTCGCGGAAGTGCCCCGCATCGAGTCGGGGTACAACGCCAAGCTGACGCCGTCCGAAATCCGCCATGCCCAGGACGACAACATGCAGAAAGGGACGGCGGACGACATCCTTCTGACCTACGGATGGGGCGACGGGGGCGGGGGGCCGACCCGAGAGATGATGGAATACGCCCCACGGCTCGAGAAGATCCCGGGAATGCCGGCATGCAGGAGAACGAGCGCCAGCGATTTTTTCAAGAACGCGGAAAGCATCCGCGCTACTCTTCCGGTGTGGAATGGAGAGCTGTATCTAGAAACGCACCGTGGCACCTATACGAGCCAGGCACGCGTCAAGAAACTGAATCGCCGGTGCGAGCAACTCCTCCGGGACGCAGAGATCTTCGGGGTGCTGTCGGGCATGCAGGGAAAGGGCCCGGATGCTGCCGTGCTGAAGGCGGCATGGAAGGACGTGCTCCTTCTCCAGTTTCACGACATACTGCCGGGCAGCTCTATTCGAGAAGTGTACGACGATGCGGAACGTACATACGCGCAGGTCCTCACGGCGGTCGGGAAATCTCTCGGAGAAAGCCTTCGCGCGCTGGCCGGCCAAGATGACGGCATCACCGTTTTCAATGGCCTTTCCTGGACTCGCGACGATGTCGTGGCGATGGCGCTCCCGCGGGAAGCCGCCGGTGAAGACGCAGTCGTCGTGTACGATAGCAAGGGCGCACTCGTTGATTCCGTCGTGACCCGGGACGGTAGCGGCGCGAAGCAGCTCGTGTTCGTGGTGGAAGGTGTGCCTTCCCTCGGCTCCGCCACCTATCGACTGGAATGGGGCACGGCGCGGGACGATTCGGCAGATCGGCAGATCGCACGTACGGAGCCTTTTGAGAAGGGCATCAAACTCGAAACAGGTCGCTGGCGTGTCGACATAGGGGCGGCGGGCACGGTGACCGGCCTTTTCGATAAGAAAGCCGGGAGGGAAGTAATCTCCCGCGGAAAGCCGGGGAACGATTTTCGGCTGTTCCTGGACGGGCCCCAGCACGAAGATGCCTGGAACATTTATCCCGAATACAAGAGTCGGGAGATCGATCCCGGCTGGGACAATTCCGTTACTCTGGTGGAGAACAACTCGGTGCGAGCAGTTGTTCGTATAAAGAAACGCGCCGGTGACGCGGTCATCGAACAGGACATCGTCCTGTATGCACGCTTGCCGAGGATCGATTTCTTCACCCGCGTGGATTGGCGGATGCGTCATAAGGTCTTGCGGATCGCATTCCCTGTCGAGGTTCTCTCACCGAGGGCTACTTTCGAAGTCGGCTTCGGCGCCGTGGAGAGAACCACTCATGCCAACAACCCGTGGGAGAGCGCGATGTTCGAGGTCTGCGGGCAGCGATGGGTGGACCTGTCGGAGAGCGGATACGGCGTGAGCCTCCTGAATGACTCGAAATACGGTTTCGATATCACCGACGGGACCATCTCGATGACCCTCCTGCGAGGGACCGACTACCCCGGAGAAGGCGCCGACATCGGAACGCATGAGTTCAGCTACTCGCTTTATCCGCACGAAGGAGACTGGCGCGCGGGGAAGACGCCACGACGCGGATGCGAGTTCAATGCGCCGCTTCTTACGGTGGTTGCACCGGAAGTCTCTCGGGCGCCGCGCGGCGGCACGGGGGCGGGGAGATCGGCCGTTTCATTCGTCTCCGTAGACAGCCCGAGCGCGATTCTCGATACGCTGAAGCCGGCGGAGGACGGTGTGGGTTTGATTGTCCGTCTCTATGAGAGCTGTGGGGGCAGGGGGCCGGCCAGGATCGCGACCTCCTTCAAGATCGCCAAGGCAGTGGAGTGCAACCTCATGGAGGAAACGTGCGGTGCCGTCGGGTCGGGCGACCACGGGTTCTCATTCTTCATGACACCGTACGAAGTGAAGACTTTCAGGATCATGCCCTTATAAAATAGAGCTGTGAAGTTTTTTATTTACATGACGCTTGATATCTGATATTCTCATTATTGAACGGCGTGCTGTAATGTAGCACACATGAAATGGGAGGCTTTTTGCCGAATGCAGGCAAAGATCAAGTCTTTGCAGCGAGCGCTTAAAGTCCTTGAGGTGTTCAACCTCGGCGAACCCGAGCTCGGTGTCACCGAGATTGCCAATCATCTCGGGATGAATAAGAGCACGGTGTTCAACATCATCGATACCCTCGAGCAGAACGGCTACCTAAGGCGGAATGCCAAGACATCGCGATACGGGCTCGGTCTGAAGCTTCTCCAGCTCAGCTACAACATGTATTCGACGTTCGATCTGCGCCAAAACCTCTACCCCTACTTGAGCGAAATTTCCGCAAAAACGGGAGAAACCGTATACCTCGGGATGCTTTCCGACGACCATGCCGAGGTTGTCTACGTCGACGCCCTGCTTCCTTCTTCCCGGATGACGATCCGCAACAACATAGGAGTGAGGGCACCCGTATATTGCACGGCCATCGGCAAGGCTCTTCTCTCAGCGCTGTCAGACGCCGACATCAAGAATATTCTCGAAAAGCCCTTGGAGCGGTTCACGCCCTTCACGATCATCTCGAAGGACATGCTGTGGGAAGAGCTCGCGCGCATCAGGAAAAGGGGCTTTGCCATAGATGAAATGGAGCACGAATACGGCATCAAATGTGTCGGGATATCCATAAACAACCCGGACCGGCGGCCTCTGTGTGGCGTCAGCATTTCAGGACCATCTCTCCGTTTCAACCAAGAGAGTATCGAAAAGTACGCTGCTTTGCTTTTTGAACTGAAATCCAAGCTGGAGGGAAGTGCGGGTAGAGTCTGATCTTGGCAGAAGGCCAGGAAAGGTGAACGTGCGCGTGCTTAAATTATGAACGCTGTGCTGCAATACGGTACAAAAGGATTCAGTGAGGTGAGCACATGATCGGATCGGAATCGCTTCGAGGAATAATCGTGCCAATTGCCACTCCATTGGACGCGAGCGAGCAGCTCGACGAGTCCGGCATGACGAAACTGATCCGCCACATCCTCGCGGGCGGGGTACACGGGATTTTCTGCCTCGGAACGACAGGAGAATTCGCCCGCCTCGATACCGTAACCACCCGCAACGTGATACGAGCCGCCGTGGAAGAGGTCGGAGGGAAGGTCCCCGTATTTGCAGGTGTATCGGACTGCGGCACGGGCAAGGTCCTCAGAAACATGCGGGAGGCGGAAAACCTGGGTGTCGACGCGCTTGTCGTGACTCTCCCGTATTACTTCCCGGTCAGGAGCGAGGCGGAGCAGCTCGTTTATTTCGAACGCATAGCGGATGCGGCGAGCATTCCCATCATCCTTTACAATATGCCCGCGACCATTGGCGCGGATATCGAGATGCCCGTCGTCGAGAGGTTGTCGCAGCGATCGAACGTTCTGGGGATCAAGGATTCGAGCGGAGAGATCGAGTATTTGAAGCGGCTTCTGGAGATTCGGTCCCGGAGCTCCCTCCGCGTCCTGGTCGGGGACGAGAGGATCGCCAGCGAAGGGCTGGGAATGGGAGCGGACGGCGTGGTCCCTTCGCTGGCCAACATTTTTCCGCGGCTCATGGTCGGCCTTTTTGAGGCAAGCAGGAGACATGAGACGGCAGAAGCCGTTTCGTTGCAGGCGCGGATCAACGGTATCAACGACAGCCTGAACGGCTGTACGGCGAGCTGGCTGTCGTCTCTGACGTGGAAAAAGAGGGCTCTCCAGAAGATGGGCATCTGCGACGACAGGGTCACCGAGCCATTCCTGCGGCTTTCCGGAAACGCCGAGAAAATTATAGAAAGAATGCTTGCCGTGGGGGATTGGCAAGGAGCCACCCGGTGATGAAGGCGGTGCCTCACGTTCGGGCTGCCCGGCCAGAGGAATTGCCGGGCATCATCGAGCTGACCGACCAGACTTTCTGCCCCGGCTATCCTGGGACGATGGGACGCGTGTTCGCGCACATGCTCTGTGAGGCCAATATCGAAAACGTCCGCACGATCGTCATCGACGGGAAGCCGGCCGCCGTGCTGGGGATATTCAGGAGCCGCATCGATCTGGAAGGGAGCGTCATCGATGCTGCCTCAATTGGCGCGGTGTGCACGGATCCGGAATACCGGATGCGTGGATTCGCGTCGGCGCTTATGGACGACGCGCTGAGGAGGATCACGCGGGACCGGGTTGACTTACTCCTGATCTCCGGGAGGCAGAATATCTATCTCCAGAGGGGGTGTACCGTCGTCGGCAATTTCGATGACTGCGTCCTGGATCAAAGATCGGGGCGGGAGAGCCGCATCGAATTGCGAGAAATGGGAGATGCCGATGTCGGAGATGCCGTCCGCATCCATTCACGGGAAGCGGTGAAGTTCTGCCGGACGTACGACGAGTTCCGGATGCTTCTCGATAATTCCACCCTTGACCGCATGAAGTACACCTTCAGGAAATACGTCGTCCCAATGGACGGGAAAATCGCCGCCTATATCATCCTGAGGCTCACGAATGGGCCGGCCCCGGCCGGCATGATCGTGGAATATGCCGGAGAGCGCTCCCTGGTGTGCGAAGCCCTGACGCGGCTCGTCCAGATGCACGGCATCTCACGCCTCGTTCTCCACGTACCCGGCGCCGACCCGCTCCTCGGCTACCTGCGTACGGCCGGCGCGGCAGTAGGGACGGGCACTCAGGAGGGAAGCGTCCGGATCATGAGCTTCTCGGGACTCATGGCAAAACTCGGAGGGTACTTCGAGCGCCGGCTCCCGAAAAGCCTCGTGACCCGTCTGACGTTCAGTGACCGGCGCGGAAGGTGGGTCATCTCTGACGGGGAAGAGGCATTCGAGACGGCGGACATTTCCGCCGTCACGCGCCTGATTTTCGAAGGCTCCGATAGCGTTCCGGAAGCGCAAAGCGTTGACAAAGACTCCGCGCTTGGCCGATTTCTCCGCGCCGCGTTTCCCATTCCATTTCCCTCGGCAAAAAGCATGAACTACATATGACAGGCCGCAAGAGAAAAATGACGTCCCGCTTCGGGAGTTTCCCGACGCGTTGCGTCTGTAAACTATCTACAGCACGAAGAGGAGGAATGGCCATGAGATCCAAGTATAAAGGCGCACTGCTTATCGCGGGCGTCCTGATGGTCGCGACTGCGCTGTCGGCGTTCGGGCAGTCCAGCCCCGTGACGCTGACGTACCTGATCCAGGAAAACCTCAACACGTCCGCTCCGACGTATGGGAGCGGCCAGCTCAAGGTTCTCCAGGCGATGGAGAAGGCGACGGGCATCCACATCAATTTCGAGACCGTCATTACGGATGATTTCGAGACCGTCGTGCAGACGCGTCTCGCTGCCGGCACGTCGCTGCCGGACATCGTGAATATCCCCAATCCGATCCCCTACCTCCGGCAGAACCTGATCGCGCCGCTGGACGAGCTGATCGCCCAGTACGGTCCGGAGATCAAGAAGATGTTTGCCGACGAGCCGGCGCTCAAGGCGAGCTCCACGGGAACAGACGGGAAAATCTACTGTATTCCGACGATCGGCGAAGGCCGCAATGCGGTCCACGCAAAGATCCTCTGGGTCCGCGAGGATTGGCTCCAGAAGGTGGGCCTGAAGATGCCGACGACCATGGATGAGTGGTACGCCGTCCTGAAGGCGTTCGCAACGAAGGACCCGAACGGGAACGGCAAGGCGGACGAGGTCGCCATGGTGTCCCCCACGGACACCGAGTACGGACCTCGCGCATTCGCCAGCGCCTTCAACATCAACAAGCAGTATGGGCTGGGGTACTCCGTCGACAAGAGCGGGAAAGTGGTCTTCGACTACATCAAGCCCGACGCCAAGGAATACTTCACCTTTATGAACAAGCTCATCAACGAGAAACTCTATGTCATGGTGAACGGCAACGAGAGGAGTCTCCGTCTTTCCAATGACACGCTCGGATCCATCGAAGGATGGCCCGACGTCATGGGAGGGCAGACGAAACTTCTGAGAAACAGCGCTGCCCCGAACGGGCGGTACGTGCCCGCACCCGCACCCACATCCAAGGTCGGCGGCGGCTACTACCTGAACCCGGGCCCCACCTACGGGTACGACGCGTCCGCGTTCATCATGCAGAGCTCGAAGAATAAGGCCGCGGCGATCAAATGGCTGAACTTCCAGTTCACCCCCCAAGGTGACCTACTGAACAACTACGGCATCGAAGGCACGACATACACCATGAAGAACGGGAAGCCTGTTCTCCTTGACTTTGTCCTGAACAATCCGAACGGAATGGGACCGGACGAGGCCCTGCAAATGGTAGGCGGAAAGCCCAATTGGCCGATCCGAAACATCGAAGACTTCGATGTCCAGGTCAAAATGGCCGACCAGTTCGTCATGCCGTCCATCGCCATCGTCAAGCAATTCGCGCGCGCGCCTTCCTTTCCTGACGTGATGGCGAGCGCAAGCGAAGTGGATATTCTCAAGTCACCCGGATCGGACATTGATACGTACGTGAGCGAAAACGTCGCGAAGTTCATCCTCGGGCAGAGACCCCTGAGCGAATTCGACAAATTCGTCACGGAGGTCAAGGGAATGGGTCTGGACAAGGTGCTCGCCGTCAAGCAGGCGCAGTATGACAGGTACCGGAAGGTCGTTGGGAAGTAAAAGGCTCCGCCCCCGCCCGAGATGGGCGGGGACGGGAGAATAAGCTGAATGAGGAGGCGGAGGGGCGTGGATCGTCACACCCTTATCCGCCCCCGTTGCAAGGAATGGATCGACGGACGTGGAGAATCGACATAACGGCTTTGGGAGCCGTCTGGTAAAGAACTTAAGCAGGGACCGGTACCTGCTCCTTCTCGTCGCGCCGGTCGTGGCATGGTTCTTCATCTTCCGCTATATCCCCATGATCGGTAGCATCATCGCCTTCGAGGACTACTTACCGACCCTCGGCGTGCTGGGAAGTCATTGGGTCGGCCTGAGGTGGTTCAAGCAGTTCTTCGATTCGATCTATTTCTTCCGATTGCTCCGCAACACTTTCCTGCTGAACGTCTATATGACGATCGTCGGTTTCCCGATCCCCATTGTGTTTGCCCTCCTCCTGAACGAAGTGCGGGGAACCGTTTTCAAACGGACCGCGCAGACGGTGAGCTATCTCCCTCATTTCATCTCGTTGGTCGTCGCAGTGAGCATCCTGACCGATCTCGTTTCGACGCGGGGGATGATCAACCAGGCCATCTCCTTTCTCGGGGGGCAGCCGATCGATTTCATCCGGCAGAGCAAGTGGTTCAGGACCCTCTATGTCGGCTCCGGTGTCTGGCAGAACTTTGGGTGGGATTCCATCATCTACCTCTCCGCGATGGCTGGAATCGACGTGTCCCTCTATGAAGCGGCCCACGTCGATGGGGCCGGCAGGTTCAGCCGGATGTGGCACATCACCCTTCCCGGCATCCTGCCGACGATCGTCATCATCCTGATCCTCAACGTCGGATCGATGCTGTCCGTCGGATCGGACAAGATCATCCTCATGTACAGCCCCGCCATCTACGAGACCTCGGATGTGCTTGCGACTTACGTGTATCGCCGGGGCATACTCGGGGCGGATTATAGCTTCTCCGCTGCGGTTGGTTTCTTCGAGTCCGCGGTCAACCTCGTCCTGCTCTTCACGGTCAACTGGGCCAGCAGGCGGCTCTCGGAAACGTCGTTGTGGTAGGAGAGGAAGCGGGACGATGCCCATGAAAGCAACTTTATCGGAGAAGTCATTCGAAGGCGTGAACCTCCTCCTGCTCACGCTCCTTGGCTTCGTTACGCTGTATCCCTTCCTTTATGTGCTCAGCAGCTCCATCAGCGACCCCGTGATGGTCGCCACCCGGCAGGTTCGTCTGCTGCCGAAGGGCTTCTCCCTCCAGTCGTACCAGATGATCCTGTCGAACCCGAACGTGTATCTGGCGTATTACAACACTCTTTGGTACGTTGTGGTCGGCACGGCGATCAACGCATTCCTCACGATGCTCGCCGCGTACCCGCTCTCGCGCCGATCGTTCTTCCTGGGCAACGCGATCATGCTCTTCATCGTCTTCACCATGTTCTTCAGCGGGGGTTTGATCCCGACCTTCCTCCTCGTGAAAAACCTCGGCCTGTACAATACCCGGTGGGCCATCGTGCTGTCCTCCGCCTTGAGCGCGTGGAGCGTCATCCTGGCGCGGACATACATCCGCAGCACGATCCCGGAGAGCCTCTATGAATCGGCGAAAATCGACGGCGCGAACGACATCCGCATTCTCTGGAGCATCATCATCCCACTCTGCAAGCCCATCATCGCCGTCGTGATCCTCTTCTCTGCGGTCGCGCGCTGGAACTCGTTTTTCGACGCGCTGATCTATCTTCCCGATACGAAGCTGCACCCCATGCAGCTATTCCTTCGTCGCGTGCTTCTCATGGCTTCCGACGAGCTCGTCGGGTCGGCACGAAGCGTCGGCAGCCGGAGCGCGTTATCGGAACAGCTCCGCTTCACTGTAATCATGGTGACGATCCTGCCCATCATCTGCATCTACCCGTTCCTCCAGCGGTATTTCGTCAAGGGAGTCATGATAGGAGCTGTCAAAGGATGAGCGACACGACGGTCCGCGTCGGGATTGTGGGAGGCGGCGCACCGATCGAGTTCGCCGCGCGGGAGCTGGCCAAATACCTCCGCCTGATCGCGCGTGGCTCGCTGCGCGTGACGGTCGAGACGTTTGCCGCGGCGCCTCCTCCCGGGCCCTTTCTGCTGACTCTCTGCCTGTTCGCGGATGCGAAAATCCCATCGGTCGGCGGCTCCGATACGGATTTTGACGACGAAATCCATATCGACGTGAGACAGGGAGCGGGAGTAATCGCGGGACGCAACGGTAGAAGCGTTCTCCTCGCCGTGTATCGCATGCTCCACGAGATGGGAATCCGATGGGTGCGGCCGGGACCCGACGGGGAGTACCTTCCGGCCATAGACATACTCAGCGCGGTTGTGACTCTCCACGAGACCCCCTCCTACCGGCACCGGGGCATCTGCATCGAGGGAGCCTCGAGCATCGAGAACGTGAATGACCTCATCGATTGGGCGCCGAAGGTGGGTCTGAACTCATATTTCCTGCAGTTCAGGGAATCCTTCACGTTCTTCGACCGTTGGTATTCGCATCGGTACAACCCTCGCATGGCCGCCGAGCCGTTCGACGTGGAAAGCGCGCGACGCCTTGCGGCCCGAGTCGAGGCAGAGGTTGCACGTCGTGGACTTATCTACCACGCCGTCGGTCACGGCTGGACCTGCGAGCCGTTCGGTATTCCCGGTCTCGGGTGGGACCCGGCCGCGTATACTGTGCCGCCGCAGGCACGGCAGTTCCTCGCGCTCGTGAACGGAAAACGCGAGCTGTGGCGCGGCATACCTCTGGACACGAACCTGTGCTATTCGAACCTGGAGGTGCGCAGGATCATCGTGGAGGATATCGCCGCGTACCTGGCGGTGCATGAAGGCATCGACATTCTCCACGTCTGGCTGGCGGATGGAAACAACAACCACTGCGAGTGCGAGAACTGCTCGCGCCTCCGTCCATCGGACCTCTACCTCATGCTCTTAAATGAACTGGACGAGGTCCTGACCGCGCGGGGGATCGGGACGAGGATTGTCTTTCTTATCTACTTCGATCTCCTATGGCAGCCGCTGACCGAGCGACTACGCAACAAAGACAGGTTCATCCTCATGTTCGCGCCATTCCGCACGTACAGCCGGGGTTTCGACCATCTGAAGGAATTGCCGCCCATCGCTCCCTTCGTCAGGAACAAGCTCTCGTATCCGCGCACGATAGAGGCGAACGTCGCCTTCCTCGCGGCCTGGCAGGACACGTTCCGGGGCGACAGCTTCGATTTCGACTACCACTTCTACAAGGACCACTCGAGCGACCCCGGCCAGATGCAGGTTGCCCGACGCCTGGCGGAAGACGTGAAGGCCCTGAAGGACCTCGGGCTGAACGGTCTCATCAGCTGTCAGGTACAGAGAGCCTTCTTCCCCACCGGGCTGGCCATGTACCTGATGGGCAGGGCTCTCTGGGACAGGAGCATCGACCTGACCTCAGAGGAGGACCTCTACTTCGCCGCGGCATTTGGGCGGGACGGACCGCGGTGCAAGGCATACCTCGAAGAGATCTCGCGCCGCTTCGATCCGGACTACATCCGTGACGGAAAGACCGCCGACGCAGCCGAGGCTTCCCGATGGTACAAGTCCATCTCCGCGCTTGTGAGGGATTTTGCTCCCGTGGTCGAAAGCAATTGCACCGGCGACAACGAGTGCCAGTCTCTTTCCTGGCGGTATCTGAGGCTGCACGGGGACATATGCATCCGCTTGGCGGCGGCGTTCGACGCCCGGGTCAGCGGCGAGACGGACGAGGCGATCCGGCTTTGGGACCGTGTGAAGGATTTCGTCTGCGAGCATGAGAACGAAATGCAGAGGGTGTTCGATCCCTCGGCTTTTTTCTCATTTCTAGAGCTCCGGTTTCGCAACCTGAAGAAGGAGGTCGCGATTTGAAGGAATTCCTGTTTGAAGAATCCCGCCCGTTTCGGAGCTGCCATGCCTCGACTCTGCTGGAGCTGGAAAACGGCGATACGCTCGCCTCGTATTTCGGGGGAACGAAGGAAGGAGCGCCCGATGTCGGCATCTGGAGCTCGCGCAGGGTGGGGGGGAAATGGAACGCACCCGCGCTGCTCGCATCCATGCCGGGGGTGCCGCACTGGAACCCTGTCCTTTTTCGTGCTCCCGACGGACGCATACTCCTGTTCTACAAAGCCGGCGAAATCTGGTTCAACTGGAAGACCATGATCATGGAATCCAAGGACACCGGCCATACGTGGAACGCGCCGGTTGTTCTCGTCCCCGGAGACGGAGATGGAGAAGGTATGGCGCGGGGACCCGTCAAGAACAAGCCGATCGTATTGAGCGATGGGCGCTGGCTTGCGGGATCCTCGATCGAGCGACGGGACGGCACGAACGACGTCTTTGTCGATGAGTCCTCCGACAACGGCCGTTCATGGAAGAGGAGCGACATGGTCCCCCTCGACCATGCAACGTTCTCAGGTCCCGGGGTGATCCAGCCCACCCTGTGGGAATCGCGCCCCGGTCACGTCCACATGTTGGTGCGCAGCACGTGCGGCCGGATCTGTCGGAGCGATTCGGCGGACGGCGGACGTACGTGGGCACGCCTGTCACTGACCTCTCTCCCGAACAACGGTGCCGGGATCGACCTGGCGCGGCTGAAGGATGGAACCCTTGCCCTTGCTTACAACCCGATCGAAAAGAACAGGGGGCGGCGGAACCCTCTCGTGCTGAGCCTGTCCAAGGACAATGGGGCGACCTGGTCTCGTACCATCATCTTGGAGCCCGAAGGCGAAGAGAAGGAAGAGTACTCGTATCCCGCGGTCATCCCGCACGCGGGAGGCGTGTCGATAACCTACACCTGGCGCAGGGAGAGGGTAGCATACACCAGGGTCGATCTCCAGGGATGAGAGAAGCTCGGACCGGGTAAAGAGGGAGTACGGGGGATCACGGAGGCGCTGATCGGATGGCAGGAGCTGTCCGTGGACGCGGCACTCAGCGGAAGCGAGGACATGCTGCTTCAGGCTCTGGTTGCGCATCCCTGGGTGCGTTCCACGGAAACGGCCAGGCTGGTGCGTGACCAGATGCTCGCCGCTTATGCGGCGCACCTGCCCCAATTCTGACCCCGCCATTGACCCCTGTACGAGGAGAGCCGATATATCATCCTCCCTTGGATTGCAAGGAGCATGAAATGCGAAAGAAGAAGAGTTTTGTTGCGCCGGAGTGGGATGGTACGCAGAACACGCTATCATCAGGGGAGGTGTGATGAAAGTCCTACTGACGGACATGAGGCATTCGTCGGCGGGTGAAGAGCGCAAAGTCTTCGAGCCCTTCGGAATCGAAATCGACACGACTTTCTGTCGGACAGAGGAGGACCTGATCCGCAACGGGCGCGGTGCCGCGGGCTTTCTAGTCTCATACGCGCAGGTAACGCGTCGGGTCATGGAATCCCTTCCGGATCTGAAGGTGATCGTCAAGTACGGGGTGGGTGTGGACAACATAGATATCCCCGCCGCTCACGAGCTCGGCAGGCATGTGGCTAACGTGCCGGACTATTGTGTGGAGGAGGTGGCGCTTCAAGCGATGACGCTATCCTTGTCGGGTCTTCGCATGAGCCATGCTTTCGGAGCGCAGGTCAGGACGGGGAATTGGGTGGAGGATCTCACCGCCGCATTCCTTCACCGCATCTCCGGATCCACTCTTGGCCTGATCGGTTACGGCCGCATCGCGCGTCGGCTGGAGCTCTACATGCGTCCGATGGTCGCACGCGTCCTCGCCTACGATCCTTTCCAGGCGCGCCCAGACGCGGACCGAGCCTTGAACGCGGAGCTGGTAGACAGCATCGACGGACTCTTCGAAGAGTGCGGCGTGATATCCATCCACGCGCCACTTACGTCGCAGACTCGCGGCATGGTCGGCGCCCGAGCGTTGGCGCATAGTCGGGGCGCTATCCTCATCAATACCAGCCGGGCCGCAATCGTGAACAAAGAGGATCTCGCGTCCGCTCTGGACGCTGGCCGCATATCCTTTTACGGCGCGGACACGTTCTGGCAGGAGCCCGCGGACTACGCTGACCCATGGACGAGCGGATTCCTCTCACGAAAAAACGTGCTCGTCACGCCCCACATGGGCTGGTATTCCGTGGAGAGCGAGGCCGAGCTGCGCAGGAAGGCAGCACAGGAAGTGCTTCGCGTGATCCAGGGAGAGCGGCCGCTCCACGAGCTTTGAAAGCACCGCATAGAATTCGGGCACGAATGCGCCCGCCTGAACATCGCAAGGAGGATACAGTGAGGAAAAAGAGTCTTGTCGCACCCGACTGGTGGGACTATACCACTCTCGACAGCGCGATTCTGGATGACGCCGCGCGATTGCAAGCCAAGGACCTCCTTGCGTTGTCACGGCCGGGTTTCAAGGTCCGGATCTTCGACACCCTGGAAAGCTTCTACGTGGCCGAGGCGCTGGAATACGTCGCGTCATGGCGGCAGGCAACAGCCTTACGTCCGGCTGGCATCTGCGGTCCTATCGGTCCCACGGAGCAGCTCCCGCTGGTAGCTCAGATCGTCAACGACCTCGGGATCGACGTCCGAAACGGCCACTTCTGGGGCATGGATGAGTGGTATATGAAGGGGAGGGAAGTCCCCATCGATCATCCGCTGAGCTTTGCCAAAGCGGACATGGAACTTTGCTTCTCGCGTATCGATGCCAAGCTCCGCATGCCTCGGGAGAATCTTCACTTCCCGCGCGCGGACAGACTCGACGAGTACACCCGATCGTATGACCAGGTGCGGTGCGTAGTGATGCAGGGAGGGCAAGGTGAGGTGAAGCACTGGGCTTTCAACGACCCTCCGAAACGCGAAGGCGCGTACGCGGAGAACCCGCCGAGCCCGGCGGAATATCGAAAGCTGAAGGCTCGGGTCGTCGACCTCCATCCGATGACGATCATTCAGAACGCGCGAACGTCGGGAGGGGGAGTGGTGACTGCGATTCCCTCCCAGGCACTGAGCGTCGGACCCGTGGAAACATGGAAATCGGAACGGGTATCGATCTGGCATGCCGGCAGCCACGACAACCCGTTCGGCCAGCGCCTCACCGCGCTCATGATATCGAAGAGGATCCCGGACGCAGCAGTACCGATGTCTCTCCTGGCGGACCATCCCGACGTCACCTTCAACTATTACCGTGGCGGAATCGGGACGTGCGACTCGGAAATGCATTAGCCCTGCGGCTGACGGAGGGATCATGGTAGCGCTTGCGGTCGGATGCCACCCGGACGACATCGAGTTCATGATGTCCGGGACGCTCTTCCTCCTCAGGGAAGCAGGGTGGGAACTGCATTACCTGAACGTCGCCAACGGGAGTTGCGGCACGGACCGCTACCGCACGGAGGAGATCGTACGGATCCGGAAGGGCCAGGCGGAGGCGGCAGCATCCATTCTCGGGGCGGTGTTTCACGAGAGCCTCGTCAATGACCTGGGGGTATTCTACGAGCAGGAGACAATCAGGAGGGTGACGGCCCTTGTACGCGAGGTGAAGCCAAATATCATTCTCACCCAGTCTCTCGAGGACTACATGGAAGACCACATGAACACCGCGCGCGTTGCCGTCACCGCGGCGTTCTGCAGGGGAATGCTCAATTACCATTCCATTCCCGAGCACCCTCCCTGGGGGGGCGACCTCATGGTATACCATGCGACGCCGCACACCCTCACGGATTCCATGCGACGCGTCATCGTGCCGGAGATGTTCGTCAATGTGACGTCGGTGCTTTCGCGAAAGCGGCATATGCTCGCCGCGCATGCCAGCCAGAAAAAGTGGCTCGACCACAGCCAGGGCTTCGACTCCTACCTGACGACGATGGAGGACGTGGCCGCGGCAGGTGGCCGTTTGTCAGGCCGGTACCCGTACGCTGAAGGGTGGCGACGCCATTCACGCGTTGGATTCACCGCCCGGGATGGCAATCCTCTTGCGGAGGCTCTCGGGAGCCCCGTTGCAATGGGAGCATGACCCCTGATGAAGACAGTGGGGAGCACCGGGGGAAATCCTGATCACGCTTTGAACGGACCAACGCCGAATCGAGCAAGGCAGTCAGCCGCCGTCTACACGGTCATGAGGAACCGAGGTGCGATCCTACCTGACTGTGGATGGGAGAAGCAGGAGTGGCGGGAAGTTTCTCCGGTAGTAATTGATGTCCCCATGGGCGGGGTGCCGTCCCACAGGCCCGTGGTGCGGGCAAAACTGCTGTACGACGATGAGTTCCTTCATGTGATTTTCCATGTGCAGGACCGTTTTGTACGGTCGGTCACCCGTGTGGCTCAGGGCCCGGTTTGCACCGATAGTTGCGTGGAGTTTTTCTTCACGCCGGGGCACGATGTCAGCGCTGGTTACTTCAATATCGAGACCAACTGCGGAGGCACGGCCCTTTTTAAGCACCAGGTCGCGCGCGGCATCGAGTGTCGCGCCATGTCGGCCCAGGATATCGCGGATCTTGCGATCACGTGCACAATGCCTCTTGTCGTGGAGCCGGAAATTCAAGAGCCGGTCGAATGGTCGGTGCAGTACCGAGTGCCGTACTCCCTTTTGCGGAAGTACACAGCAGTGACTACTCCAGCCCCGGGCGAAGCGTGGAAGGCGAACCTGTACAAGTGCGCGGACCTGACCTCGCATCCGCATTGGCTCACCTGGTCGCCCGTTGATCGGCTTCGGCCCGATTTCCACAGGCCCGAATATTTCGGGACCGTCCAGTTCGGAGGGTGATGGAATCGCTCAACACGCGAGGGAATGTGTGATTCGAGCAGATCGTCGGGCGCTGTAGGGAGGCTGATCGGCTATTCCCGGTTGCGCAGAAGCTCAGCTCACCCTATGTTCGCGCTTCAGAATGGGCAAAGTGGCGGCTTTGCGTACGTTCAACTCGCAATACGCCGCCGCCTCATGGAGTGCGGGGCGGTGAAGTGGCCCGCCCTATGGGCGGTCTTTCTGGGTGCTCCGTCCACGGGAAGAACACAATCCATAGCGGCGCACCAGATGGCGCCTCCGGGGCGGGATGTGGAGGGTCAACTGGGCGATGCAGTCCAACGCTCAGAAGTGTTTTTCTCTGCCCCTGAAGTATCCTGAAGGAGAGGACTTCCAGGTGAGAGTGTCCTGGCCCTCATCCCAGTAAATCTCCGTCATAATGAAGGAGTATCATCTCGCCCGGCGCGACGGTTTCGGCCCCGACCTGCCCTTTCGTGCCCTTGCCGAAAATGATCCTCGTCGCGTTCTGAACGAGGATTGTCCTTCTGCCATCGTGAAAAGGATGCATGCACATGAGATAGAGCGCCAGAAACTCGCAGTTCTGGTTGAGGACTTTGGCAAACTCTCCCACTCCGGTGGCTTCAAAGGGCAGTCAGAGGCTACCGCACGCACGTGGGTGGAACGCTTCTTGTCAGTGTTCGGCTGGGACCCTTCTGATCCTCGTCAGGTGTGGCATGAATACAGCATTCAAGGGCGGGCAGCCCGGCGTCTCAAGGCGGAAGGCACTTCACATCGGAGGCCCGACTATTGCCTCCTGGCCCATGGCCGCAGATTGCTCTCTATCGACGTCAAGAAGATTGATGCAAATATCCGCGATGACGCAGGCATCGCCTATCAAGTGCGCTGCTATGGCTGGTCTGAAGGCTTCATTCTCAGTTATGCGTTCGACTTTGAGGAGCTTGCGGTATTCGACTGCCGCATTCGTCCACAGGACTCTGACGAGTCAGACATTGCGCGGGTTCATTATTTCCGCTTCAGTGAATATCTGGATAATTTCGGCACCCTTTGGGATCTGTTCTCCCGGGAAGCCATAGAGTCAGGGTCTCTGGAGCGCCGTTTTCCGGCTGACGCCAGACCAAAGGGGAGCAAGACCTTGGACCAGGATTTTCAAGAGAATCTTTCCCGGTGGAGGAAAGAGCTTGCAAAATCGATACTCCGCTACGGCAAGACCCGCGAGGTCGCGATTCTGTCCGCGGCGGCGCAGCGGATTCTTGATCGCATCATTCTTCTGCGGATCTGTGAGGAATTGGGGCTGGAGGAATTGGGATCCCTCCTGGAAATGGGTCAGCATAAAGACGGCTTCTGGGACCTCTTCCTGAAAGAGCATGACGCGCGCTACGCGAAGGTGTATGACGGCATCCTCTTCCCGTCCAGCGGAGAACAGGATTCATCCGGAGTAGATGACCACCTGCGTTCCTGGTGGCTCAAAGGCCGGATTTTTCGAGAGATTGTTCAGTCCCTCGAGTGGATGCCGTCGCAATACCGGTATCTGAAAGAAAGCGGCGCATATGAAACTACCGCGCAAGGCAAGACCGACTATGGAGCCCTTGCCCGTGCGTGTTTGCTGAAACAGAAAGCCATCTCAGAAATCGAAGACTTCCGGGATTTGCAGGTGTTCGCGGATCGCACAACGTATACGGCAATCCTCGTCTTGGCCAAGGAAAGTCACAAGCTTCACTATCGCACCTATTCAACCCTCCTTGCCGCCATTGCGGCCCGGCCCAGTGTGGAGTGCGATATCGAATGGCCCGCCATTGATGACGGCGTGTGGGCATTCGACCAACCGGACCTCATGGACGTGCACCGAGACCTGGTTCGGCGGCACGGCACGATCGGAGACCGCCCGGAACTTTCGATATCCGTTGGTCTCCAGACCCTTTATGGAAAGCTGTATCAATTCGAGCCTGTGGAGGACAGGGCGCGAACTGTGGTGGGACGCAACGGCGAAGGCGAAGAGGTTACTCTTGAAAAGGCAGCCTTTCGCGCCAACAACACGGATGCGTGGGTCATCTTCCCCTATGACGTGGCTGATGGATCCTTCACGGAGATAAGCTGGCGGGAGTTCAAGGAGCGCTTTCCCAAGACAGCCGGCTATCTTGAAGAGCGGAAACGAATGCTCCTTAAGGCTGTTGAAGGAGAAGATTGCGGGAATCGCTGGCATTTGTACAAGTACCCCAAAACCTTATGGGCCAGGCTCGGCCCAAGGTGATGTTCCCAATGACAATGGAGGATGGTGTTGCTACGGTAGGTTTGGTTGGTGACGCTTATCAAGACAATGTTAACGTCAACTCGCTGTCCTTTGCTGGCGCGAAGCCAGAGCAGCTCAGGTCGGTGGCGGCGGTTTTCAATTCGACGTTGTTCAGCGGTCTTGAAAGGAAGAAAGCCGGACTCGGTGACTCCGGTTGGCGAAAATTCAATCGCCAATACGCTGAGCTCGTGCCGTTTCCAAGGCTATTGTCCAGGACATCGGAACCGTGGAGATACTGTCCGGACTGGCGGACAAGATTGGCGATCTCCAGAAGCACGCGGTGGAAGCCAGACCTGAAGGGACCCGCGCCGCTATCGGATAAGGATAAATCGAATCGATCTTCTCCTGCGTCAGACCATTGAACCAGATGAGCCGGTAGATAAGGATTGATTGACGGGCTTCGGCAATCCTTGACCTTCTCCTCCATCCTGCCTATCATCCCGTCGTCCCCGATCCATCATTCGCATCATCACAGAGAGGTAGAGGTATGCTCATCATCGGCGAGCTCATAAACTCAACACGCAAGCAGATCCGCAAAGCGGTGGAAGAAAAAGACGCCTCGACCATCCAGGATCTCGCGCGGAAGCAAGCTGCGGCTGGGGCCCACTGGATCGACGTCAACGCTGGGGCGTTCCCCACCGATGAGGTGGAGAAATTGCAGTGGCTGATCTCCACCATTCGTGCCGTCACCGATGTTCCCCTTTCGATCGACTCTCCTCGTCCCGCGGCTGTGGAGGCTGGCCTTGCTATGGCGGGTAAAGATCCTTTCCTCAATTCGATATCAGCTGAAACAGATCGTTATAAAACACTCATCCCCTTCATCAAGAAGTACGGTACCCGCGTCGTGGCGTTGAGTCTCGACGACAATGGCATGACCGACGATCAGAAGAAGGTCTGGGAGGTAGCGGACGGCTTGATCAAACGCCTGGAAGACGACGGAGTGCAACCGGACCACATCTTCGTGGATCCTCTGATCCGGCCCGTGAGCACGAACGGCGACTCCGCCATGGGCGCTCTCTGGGTCGTGGAGAAAATCACCGCCGTGCATCCCCTGGTCCACAAGACATGCGGCCTCTCCAACGTATCCTACGGCCTTCCCAAGCGGAAGCTCGTGAATCAGATCTTTGTCGCCATGGCAATTGCCAAAGGCATGGACTCGGCCATCATCGATCCTCTGGACGCGCGCATGATGGCCAACATCGTCGTGGCGGAAGCTCTCGCCGGCAAGGATCAGTTCTGTATGAACTACATTACAGCCGAGCGCGAAGGAAAGCTCGAGGGAATGGCCTGAGATCGCCTAACACCGCCGTTGCGGCGATACTTGTCCCGGGAAAGGTTTTTGCGCTATACTCAAAACCACGGGGATAGCGCCTATGAAAAAGCTTCTGCCTCTTGTCCTCCTGCTGCCGCTCGTCGTGCTCGGATGCATGTCGGCCGACACGACCTTTCTCGTGCAAAAGCTGGACGATGAGAGCAAGGCGCGCGCCGTCACCCAGGCGGGCATAGACGAGTACAACCTTTTTCTCGTTCAACGGCAGGCTTTCGACCAGATCCCCCGCATCAAGGAATACTTCAACGTCGCCCTTCGCTTCGATCCCACCAATACCCAAGCCCAGCAGTATCTCGCTCTCATCGACGACTTCAAGGATCAAAAGCTGCAGACCAATGTCGCCACGGCCACCAAAGAGCTTGCAAAGGCCAAACGCACCGATGACGACACCTATGCCCTGTTCGTGTCATTGAGAACGGCGGCGCGGATCGATCCTGCCAACACGACCGTGCAGAAAATGCTGAGCGACAATGCCGCCGACGGAGCGAAGCTTGTCGACACATACCTGGCCAAATCCAAGGCCGCGCTGACCGGACTCGACGACAAGACCACCGATGCGGTAAAAGAGAAGCAGTACGTCGACTCTTTCCAGAACGCCAACAAGGCACTGGATATCGATCCGACAAACACCGCCGCCCAAAACCAGGTGAACGCTACCCACACCCAGTTGGTGCTTCTTGTCACGAGGCGCGTCACCGCGATCCAGAGGTTGATCAGCATCGCCAGCTACACCGATGCGCGCACCCAGGTCAATGCGTTGAGCGACCTGAACAAGCGCTCGGGGAACAACTTCGACAGCGACGTGAGGTCGACGAGTTACGCGCTGAACTTCGCCTGGGCGAGAACCTTGTACAACCAGAAGGACTACGCGAATGCGGGGATCCGCGTGGACGCCGCCTTGGCGGTGAATCGCACCGACGAGGCTACCACGCTCAAGAAGCAGATCGACAGCTTCCGCACCAAGACGGACACGGCGGTCAATTTCGATGTCGCGCTGAAGGAGATCGACCGCCTGATCGCCGCCGGCGATATCGTGTCGGCCCACACCAAGATAAAGGCCGCCACCCGTACGACAACGGATCAGACGAAAATAGGCCAGCTCAGTGATCGCGCGCAAGCCATCACGGGGAAGCTCAAGGACTATTACGACCAGGGCGTGCAAGCGTACAAGGCCGAGGATTTCAAAACAGCCATTGACAACCTGCAGATCGTCGTGAGCATCCAGGTGGACTACGAGCAGGCCAGTGACTATCTGGACAAGGCAAAGTCGAAGCAGAAACTTCTGGACACGTTCTAGGAGGCGTCATGAAAATGATTCCGCGATCGAAGCTCGTCTTTCACGTGGCGGAGATCGCCTACGCGGTGCTCCTCATCCTCTGGTATGTGCTGCCGTTCATCAGCACCACTCTGGGCGGCTTCGATCCCCGCCACGTTCCGGATGTCTTGAATGATTCCGTTCACACGGCGGGTTGGGTAGTGTTGACGGTCCTCATCTATCTGGCACCGCTGATTTGCCTCTGGAAGATCGCTTCCCTGTTCCTTGCCGACATTCTCCCGCCCTTTTCCGATCCCGAGCGGGCTCTTCCCATCAGCCTGAACATCCTCAGCTCCGGCATTGTGGTGCTCTTGCCCGTATTGCTGATGGTCCATCAGGCCTCGAATGCAAGCTTCTTCGCGGGATTTCCTCCCGCGACATACGTCATAGTCGCCCTTTCACTCGTATTCAACGGATTTTTCATCGTGACCCTCATCGGGAGTCTCAGCAAGCGCGACGTGGCGTACGCGGAGTATCTCGAGTTCCGCAAAGAGGGCGAACCGGGCGAGCGCAAGGGAATGGTCACGAGCATGCAGCGCCAGGGCATTCAGCGAAAGCTCATGCTCACCTTCGTCCCCCTTATCCTCGTCATCATCCTCGTCCTCGCCTTCCTTCTCCTGCGGGACTTCAGCAATACGATCCTCACCTCGGTGAAAGCAAATGGGGAAGGGCTTGCCGAAAGGACGGCGAGTGTCGTGAAGGCCAACCCGAGCGACAAGGACCGTATTTCGCTGGATGACTATTTCGCGGCGGAAAAGAAGAAGAACGAGGCGACAACGGGCCAGGCATCGAATTTCCGATTCAATACCCTCACCTATTATCGACGGGACGCGAAGGCGGGCGGCTTCGTTGTCTGGTCCAGCACGGACGAATCGATCATCAACAAGCGCCTGGCGCAATCCGGCCCGGCTTTGACGCAGACCATGGGTCGCTATAACGCCGAGGCGAAATCGTGGGAGTTTCTCGCCCCCGTTCTGCTGAGCAACACCTTCATCGGGTACGTTTCCGTGGACTACGCGCGGGATGTCATCTATGAGCCGTACTTCCGCACCCAGGTGAAAGTGTTCACGATCGCGGCGCTGTTCATGTACATTTCGGTATTCCTCATCTACCTTTTCGGACGCAACATCGTGTTCCCCATTCTGTTCCTCCGCATGAGCGTGAACTCGATCTCCAACGTGCTGTCCAGCATGATCAAGGGCAAGCTGCGCTTCTCTTCGGATCTTCTCCAGTACAAGGACCGTGTGCATACCCACGACGAGATCAAGATGCTCTCGGGGGAAGTGAAGAACATGACCACGGTCATACGCGGCGTCATCCCCTATATCTCGGCCTCGACGCTGCAGCACGCCGAAAGTGGTTCACCCAGCACCGAGAGCAAGGACCTGACATTCCTCTTTACCGATATACGCGGCTTTACGACCCTCTGCGAAGGAATGTCGCCTGACAAAGTGGTGGAGCTCCTGAACCACTATCTGGATTTGCAATCCAACGTGATCCTGGCCAACGAGGGGGACGTGGACAAGTACGTCGGGGACGAGATCATGGCTCAATTCGACGGCCCCCGCAAAGAGCTCAACGCCTGCAAGGCCGGTCTGGAAATCAGGCGCGCCATGGCGGACGAGGCGCGCAAGGCCGCCGAAGCGGCGGGAACGGTCATCAACATCGGCATCGGAATCAACACGGGGCCGGTGGTTCACGGCAGCGTCGGGGCCAAGGATCGCATGGACTTCACGAGCATCGGCGATACGGTCAACCTGGCGGCGCGCCTTGAAGGAGCCAACAAGCAGTACGGGACCGGTTCGCTCATCACCGAAGCGGTCTACGAGCGGGTGCAGGATGAGTTCATCTGCCGCGAGATCGACCTCATGACGGTCAAAGGGAAAAAGCTTCCCGTGCGCATTTATGAGATCATTCGCGAAAAGAAGGGTGCAACGGAGCGTGACGATCGGTTCAAGAAGCTCTTCGAGGCATCCTTGGGCTTGTATCGCAAGCAGAAGTGGGAGTCGGCCGAAAAGGGCTTTGCCTCCCTCGCAAAGGACTTCAACGACGAAGCAAGCGAGGTCTTTCTCAAGCGAATTGCCCTGTTCCGCAAGGATTCGCCGGGACGGGACTGGGACGGCGTTTTCAATCTGACGGTAAAATAGAAGGAGCCCCGCCCTTCTCCCACGTGGAGGAGGGCGCGGCAGCTCCTGCTTCTCCTAGGGATCTATGTCGGCAACCGAATCCACGACCGTGGTCGGCTGATAGGGGAATCGCTCCACCTCATCCCGCTTCGTGACCCCGCTCAGGACGAGAATTGTGTCCATGCCGCTTTCAACCCCCGAGACGATATCCGTGTCCATGCGGTCTCCGATCATGACGGTGTTCTCCGAATGAACCCCGAGATAGTTCAAGGCGGTCCTCATCATGAGGGGATTGGGCTTTCCGATGAAAAAGGGCGCCACACCCGTTGCCTTTTCTATCAATGCAGCCATGGCCCCGCAGGCGGGAACGATTCCACCGTCACCGGGGCCTGACGGATCGGGGTTCGTCGCAATGAAGCGCGCGCCCTTCTCGATGAGGCGGATGGCGGCGGTCACGTGCTGGATGTTGTAAGAATAGGTTTCGCCCAGCACGACGTAAGACGGCTCGATGTCCGTGAAGATGAATCCGCCGTCGTGAAGAGGGCCGGTGAGTCCGCTTTCCCCAATGACGAATATATGGCCGTTGCTTTTCTGTGCCTTCAGAAAGCTCACGGTGGCCATTGCCGAGGTGAAAATGCGTTTCGGCTCCACGTGAAGGCCGACGCTGCCGAGCCGGTAGGAGAGATCATTTTGCGTATACGCCGGGTTGTTCGTCAGGATGAGATACGCGAGGCCGCGCTCTTCCAGCCGGCCAATGAAGGCGTCGGCGCCGGCGACTTTCGTGCTCCCGCGTACGAGGACGCCGTCCATGTCGATAAGGTAATTCTTCCTGTTTTGGCTCATGTCGGGTCATAGTACCCAAATCCGCGGCCGGACTCCATGGTTGGGCGCGACCAAACCTTCTACCGACGCGGAGAGACGATTGGCTTGACAGTGGGTCGTCAGACAGCTATCAGTATGTCTACCGCGCCTCTGAAGCGCGGTGAGAAGGAGAATTGCGTGACGGACTCACCCGCCCCCGCTTCCGATTTCATCAGGGATTTTGTCGCCGAGGATTTGAAAAACGGCCGTTTCACCTACGTGCGGACACGCTGGCCTCCCGAGCCCAATGGGTACCTGCACATCGGGCACGCCAAGGCATTCTGTCTCGACTTCGGCATCGCCGCCGAACACGGTGGGGTGTGCAACTTCCGTTTCGACGATACCAATCCCGAGAAGGAAGAGCAGGAGTATGTGGATGCCATCATGGCGGACGTGCGCTGGCTTGGCTTCGATTGGGGCGACAGGCTTTTTTTTGCATCGGACTACTTCGAGCGGCTCTATCAGTGGGCCGAGCAACTGATCAAGGCGGGCAAGGCGTACGTGTGCGATTTGAGCGAGCAGGAGATCCGCGAGTTCCGCGGCACCGATGTCGCCGACAAGGGCCCCATCACGGTGACACCGCCCGGCCGCAATAGCCCCTTTCGCGACCGCTCCGTAGATGAAAACCTCGGCTTGTTCCGCCGCATGCGCGCCGGAGAGTTCCCCGACGGGGCGCGCACCTTACGCGCCAAAATCGACATGGCGCATCCCAACCTGCACATGCGCGACCCGGTCATGTATCGCATCCGTCATGCCACGCATCACCGCGCGGGTGACGCATGGTGCATCTATCCCATGTACGACTATCAGCACCCCCTCTCCGATTCCATTGAGGGTGTGACGCATTCTCTCTGCAGCATGGAGTACGAGATCCATCGCCCCCTCTACGATTGGTTCCTGGAAAATCTTGGCATATTCCATAGTCGACAAATCGAGTTCGCGCGGCTGAATCTGACACACACCGTCATGAGCAAGCGCTGGCTTTTGGAGCTGGTCAAGGAGAAGCGCGTCAGCGGCTGGGACGATCCCCGGATGCCGACGCTCATCGGTATGCGTCGGCGCGGATACACGCCGGCGGCGATTCGCGACTTCGTCTCGCGTGTGGGGATGTCCAAGACCGTCAGCACTGTGGATATCGCCCTGCTCGAGCATTGCGTCCGTGAGGATCTCAATCGGTGCGCCCCGCGCGTCATGGCGGTCCTCAAACCCCTGAAGCTCGTCATACAGAACTGGCCCGCCGGGGTCGTAGAAGAATTGGATGCGATAAACAATCCCGAAAATCCGGCTGCGGGAACCCGCAAGGTTCCATTCTCCGGGGAGCTTTACATCGAGCAGGATGATTTTCGGGAGGTTCCGCCGCCGAAATACTATCGCCTGTTTCCCGGAAACAATGTGCGGCTTCGCTATGGATACATCATCACGTGTACGGGAGTGAAGAAGGATCCTTCAACGGGCATCGTGACCGAGGTCCTTTGCACGTATGATCCATCCACAAAGGGCGGAAATGCAGCGGATAATCGAAAAGTGAAAGCCACCATCCACTGGGTATCCGCCACCCATTCGCTGCCCGTGGAGACCCGCCTGTACGATTACCTTTTTTCGGCGGAGAACCCGCAGGAAGTCCCCGCCGGGGTGGACTGGAAGGATACGATCAATCCCGCCTCCCTCGAAGTCGTGGGTGATGCGCGCGTGGAGCCGAGTCTTGCGGCCGCAAAACCGGGCGAGCGGTATCAATTCGAAAGACTGGGTTATTTTTCCGTGGATGCCGATTCGGCTGGAAGTAAGCTTGTTTTCAATCGCATCGTGTCGCTGAAAGATACCTGGGCGCGGATCGAAAAGCGGGAATCCGTCGGATAGCCTGATCTATCTCTGAGCTACGGTAGCGGGATGAATCAGGCACGGCTTTCCAACGAGAATCGACAGAGCGACGCAGCCCCTCAGGGCTGTGCGTCGTTCTGTGTCTGATCCTGAACGGGCTCCGTTGTCGGTGTATCCGCGGTCGATTCTTCGGAACCGGGTACGGCTTCCGTCTGCCCCTCGACCCCTTCGCCTTCATTCTTCTTGTTGAAGCGGCGCTGTCTCTTTTCCTCCTGCTTTTTCAGCCGGGCAAGCTCTTTGCGTCTCTTCTCGCTCTGATACGGCGATCTGCCCATAAAAACCTCCTCAATGCCTGCCGCGCGCGCCACCGCGCTACCGCGGACGCAAGCCCCTTGGGAGAAGGGCGAATCGAAAAAGGAGGCCCGACCCGGACGGGCGTCCGGACCGGAGCCTCCCCCCTTGTACGTACGAAGAGAGCCTAGTAGTAGCGGCTCTTTCCGCCACCGCTGCGGTTGCTGTCGCGGGGCTTGTCGTTCGCTTCGTTGACCTTCAACTGGCGACCGTCCACTTCCTTGCCGTTCAGCGCGGTCATGGCCGCCTTGGCGGCGTCTTCAGCCGCCATCTCGACGAAGCCGAAGCCTTTGGCGCGACCGGTGTAGCGGTCGGTGATCACGTTGACGGAGACCACTTCTCCGTACTGAGCAAAGAGCTGCCGAAGCGTGTCTTCGCTCGTATTATAATTCATGTTGCCGACATAGATTTTCTTCGCCATGTCGATCCCCCTTTTCGAGCGGGTCTTCCCCGCCGTTCCAGATGTGAACAGAACCTGCCGACGACAGGCTCACGACGCTCCTTTTGATACGACGCGAGGCGAGCGTTGGCAAAGACAGCGGATCGTCGAAATGGGGGAAAAAGAATGGATTCGAAGGGAAAGGATTACTTTATGGGGCAGTAATTCGACCACTCGAGATTCTTCCAGATTCACCCCTGGGCGGCAGTTATTGCAAATTGTGCAATCCCGCGTATGCCAGAACATCTCACCCGCGCGCCAGTCTCCAGGAACGCGGTATTCCTGCGCCAATCAGTCCTGTTTCAACGAAACCATCCCAAGAGCGACCGGAATACGCAAAGAAGCATATCCGATTCACCTATCGGAGTCAAGGAAAAAAAGGGGGATTATTGACACCTCGTACCGGAGGGCGTTAGCATGAGGCGGGGTTCCTCATGGGCGAAATGGCCTTTTTGCTGTCGGTATTCGCGATTATCGATCATCTCAACAAGTCGGAGCTCACGACGTCCACGAAAAAGCTGATTCTCGCCTATATCGACGAAGCGGGGGGTGGCACCAACTCCGAAATGGCGCGAAAGGCCGTATATCGATATGCACGCGTTGTTTTGCCGTCATTGGACGGAATTCGGGAAAAATCCAGAACCGTGAAGCTCGACAAGCTCGATCATTTGGTGCTGAAGATGGAATACGAAGCCAGCCGCTATCGCGGCTAGCGTGCGCGTCGTTTTTTCGTCCTCCGCAGCTCCCTGACGGAACGCGCAAAGAAAAAGCCAACGATGACGAATGTCGTCGTCGGCGACACCCACAAAGGGATGCGGATTCCGAATGCATCGCACATCATGACCAACCCCAACACGAGGATCGAGTACATCGCCCCGTTTTTGAGGTAGCGCAGCTTTTTGATCCTGTCGATATTGCCGACCGTGATTTGACGCACGATGACGGCCCCCAGTCCATTTCCGGCAATGATGAGCGGCACCGACAAAGTGAACGCGAATGCGCCCAACACGCCGTCTATGGAAAAGGTCATGTCGATGATCTCCAGATAGAGAATCTTGCTGAGATCGGAAATACCCGCGGTCATGAGTCTTTTCTCTTGGGCTTCAGCGTTTTCTTTGAATCCGTGGGTGATGAAGAATACCGTGGAACCGATCACGGCCGCAAATCCGACCAAGGGACCGACCCGCAGGGCGAACCAGACCGACACTGCCAGAAAGACCGCAGCGGCCGCATAGAACCAGACACCCTGCGAAGCGAAAAATTTTTCCCCGGCGAGGCCGAATTGCTTGGGTTCAAGAAACAGCCAGTGGAGAAAAAGAAGCACCAAGAAGATCCCGCCTCCCATGAAGAGCACAGGCGAAGCGCTTTCCACCGCCCTCACCACCGATGGGTCGCTGGAGAAGGCGGCAACAAACGCACCGATCGGGCCGAGGGTAGGAAGGGCCATCCAGACGATCAGCCACGGCAGGAGCCCGCGTACGACGAACACCGCGAAAAGCATTCCCCAGAGGAGGAACCATCGCCGTGCCCGTGGCTGCATGTCGGACAGCACCTGCGCATTGATGATGGCGTTATCAACGCTCGATATCGTTTCGAATACTGACAGACCGAGGATCGTGAGAATGATCGTGAATACGCCCATGGAAGCGATACTATACGAAAGAGCCGCACGACGGGAACCGCGCGGCCCTTGCCGAGAAGGGTTCAGGAACTGTACCGTTGCTGTACGGTGATCGGCATGAGAATGGAAACACGACTCCTTGACGCATGCGCCGTCCTTCTCGGCCCCCAGGTGAAGGCTCACGGACCGTCGTACCTCGATCACCTGGACGTCGCCGTGGTTCGCCGCGCGTACCGCGTGCTCGCGGTGGCCTGCCACCCGGATGCGGCTCGCCGATCCGGCGTCCGGCACGGCGCCAACGATGGGAAACGATTCATCGAGGCCTCGCACGCGTACGAGCTTCTCATGAAGTACTTGTTGAGCCGCTCACCGACCCCGACTCCCCGTCCACGTCCCGCCCGCCCGCGCCCCAGTCCCGCCCCGACACGCGGCCAGTCATCTGAAAGGCGCAGCGCGCACGACAAGCGCTCCGGGGAGCGCCGCGGTGAATGGGAAGGCAAGTCGACCGCGGGCGAAAAGAGGGGCGCCGGAGAGAAGAACGGCGCCGGTACCGCCGGGGCGGGCGCCCGAACAACGGAATTGTTCTATCGAGGCCAGATACCGCGCCGCAAGCTTCGACTTGCGGAGTTTCTTTATTATTCGGGACGCGTGTCCTGGCAAAGCCTGATCAACGCAATCGTCTGGCAGCGGCTGGAAGAACCCAAATTCGGGGAGCTTGCCCGTGAGCTCCGCGAGATCTCCAGCCAGGACCTCGCGAAGATTCTCCTCTCCAAGCTCCGCAACGAGCAGACCGGTCAGACCGCGTTGCGACTGCGCCTGCTTTCCCCGCGCGATGTGCAACGGATACTCATACTGCAACGCGCCCGCCATCGCCCTATTGGGAGATACTTCGTCGAGAAAGGCGGGCTGTCAACGGAAGAGCTCAACACGATCATACGCGAGTTGTACCGCCATAATGCTCGCTCTGCCCGGCCGCCGGCATAGTCGAGAATCCGGCGGAAGAGTGAGTGACTCAACTTAACGCTTTATTCACTGGCCGCGGAGATTTTCGCTCGCTAAATTCCTTTCATGGCAGATCCTGTTGGCGACGAGAGTCTTCCGGAAGTCGATATGGACACCCTGCGACAATGGCTCGAATCCGGCGAGCCGGTAACCGTGCTCGACGTTCGGCCCGCGCGCGAGCGCGTTGAATGGAGCATCCCGCAGAGCCTTCATACGGATGCCTATGATGCGTTATGGGCAGGCGATCCTCATGCCCTGGACGGCGTCGATTTGCCTCCCGATAAGCCGGTCGTAACGGTTTGTGCCGCCGGCAGAACCAGCCGACTTGCCGCGCAGAGACTGCGCGTACGGGGATTCCGGGTATTCACGCTGTTACGCGGCATGAAGGGCTGGAGTCTGGCCTGGAACACTGCCGAAGTGCCCGTCATCCTCCCTGGGGTCAGGGTGATCCAGGTGCGAAGGACGGGCAAGGGCTGCCTGTCCTATATCGTTGCCGCCGGAGGCGAGGCCATCGTCATCGACCCTTCGGTCCAAGTGAAGGTGTACCTTCGCATTGCGCGCGCGGAGGGATGGAGGATCCGTGGTGTGGTCGAGACGCACGTGCACGCGGATCACCTCTCACGTGCGCGCCTTTTGTCGCGCGTGACCGGCGCAACGCTTTTTGTTCCCTCACAGTCGCGTATTTCTTTTCCCAGTCGCGGCGTGAATGATGGTGATGTCATTCCCATTGGTTCCTCAGCTGTAAGCCTTTCGGCGCTTCGAACCCCGGGTCATACCGCTGAGAGCACCTGCTACGCTCTGGCTGACGCGCTCCTGTTCACCGGCGACACACTTTTTCTCTCGAGCATCGGACGACCCGACCTCGAGGCTGGTCGGGGCGAAGCGGAATCGCGCGGACATGACTTGTTTCATTCTTTGACTCGCATACTGGCCCTTCCGTCATCGGTCCAGATACTTCCGGGCCACACCGGAGAGCCCGTGGCGTTCGACAAGAAGCCTCTCACGGCGACACTGCGTGACGTGAAAGCAGGGATAGCGCTTTTGGGAGAGCCCGAGGCGGCTTTCGTCACGACGCTCCTGGCTCGGATTCCAGAAACGCCTCCCAACTATTCCGTGATCGTGTCTTTGAACGAGGCCGGCACGATGCCGGAAGGGGATCCTGCGGAATTGGAAGCGGGGGCAAATCGCTGCGCACTATCATGAGGCGCGGGGGTGTCGGTTGTAGCGACGCGACATTTCTTCTATCGTGTCGACGATGAACGACTCGTGCCTTGAACCCGATATCGGCGAGCAGATTGTTCAGGGCGTGGAGCCCGTGAGCCGTCTGCCCTACGGCGTGAGCCGCTACTATGCCGGCCTCGCCCAGAGCGATGATCCACGCGCAGATCCCATTGCAGCCCAGTTCGTGCCTACGGAAAATGAGCTCATCGTCCTGCCCTACGAATCCAGCGACCCGATCGGGGACACGCGTTACCTCGTCACCGATCGCTTGGTCCATCATTACCCCGACCGCGCCTTGCTTCTGGTGAGCGATCGGTGCGCCACGTATTGCCGGCATTGTTTCCGTCGCCATTTCACCGGTCACGGGGGAGGACGGATCACGGAGGAGCAACTGGAAGCCGCCTGTGCCTATCTTCGACGCACTCCAGCAATTCAGGAGCTGCTTCTTTCCGGCGGAGACCCCTTGATGCTCTCCGATCAGGATCTCCAGTGGGTGATCGAGAAACTGCTTGCCGTGAACGACGGCTACATCATCCGCGTGTGCACGCGCATGCCGGTGGTGCTTCCCACGCGCGTGACCGAAGAGCTTGCCCGAATGCTCGGAAGCCATGACGGGATTTGGATGGTCATCCATGCCAACCACCCGCGCGAGCTTACCGAAAGCTTCCAGGAGGCGATGCGTCTCCTGGTCCATGCCGGGGTTCCCGTGCTCAATCAGGCCGTGCTGTTGCGCGGCATCAACGACGACACCGATACCATGGAAGCCCTCTTGCGCGGGCTGATCCACGCCCGTGTGAAGCCGTACTACCTCTTTCAAGGAGACCTCGCGGCCGGGACGTCCCATTTTCGAGTGCCGATGGAGAACGGCATCCAGCTCATGCAAGAGCTGCGTCGTCGTCTCTCGGGTATTGCCCTGCCCACCTACGCGGTGGATCTCCCCGGTGGAGCGGGCAAGGTTCCCATCGAATCGTCCATCATCCGGATCGAAAAGGAGGCGTATGTCCTGCGCGGGGCCGATGGCCGGGAGTATCGCTACCCTCGAGAATCCTGATCACCGCGCCTCATCCCTTGCGTGCCTCGCCTCGCTTCACGCCGCTTACGACGAATATCGCGATCAGGAAAAGTGCCGGTGAAAAGATCATGAGCGACTTGTAACCGAATCCGTCAATGAGCGCCCCGGCGGCTGGTGGCGCGATGATATTCGCCGCTTGGGAAAACAGATAATACAGCCCCGTGTACCCGCCCACTTTCTCGGCCGTGGTCATGTCCACGACCATGGGCAGAGAGTTCACATTCACCAGCGCCCAGCCGAATCCGCCTACGACGAACGCAATCGCCAGCGGCCAGAAGCTCCTGATGAAAAGGGCGCCGACGAGCACCACCATCACGATGGCAAGCCCGAGGCGAATGGTCCTTTTCCGCCCCCAGTGGCTCCCGAGATAGCCCGAGGCGATGGCGGTCACCATGAATGTCACGCTGAAGAATCCCATGATGAGCGCGCCGCTGCTTTCCTTGATCCCGAGCTCGAATTTCGCGTAGCTCGTGAAAAAGGTTTCGATGGCGTTATAGCCGATGAACCAGCAGAGGATCGACAGCAGGATGAGGAGAAGGCTCTTCTCCCCGCTAAAAACGTCCTTGAGGTTGGCAGCCAGCTCCCGGGCCGAAGCGGCAAGCGACCCGCCTTTTTTCTCTTCCGCGAGTGCAGGAAGCGACGGCTCGCGAACGAAGACCACTACGAGAAGACAGGCGGCGAGCATCACGAGGCCTCCCACGAGGAAGGGAAGGGACACGCGTGTGTCGTACAGCGGCTTGCCGCCGAAGTACACGAGGAGCGAGCCCACGCCGCCCATGAAGTTGACGATGCCGTTGGCCTGGCTGCGATACTGCGACGGGGTGATATCGGGCATGAGGGCAATGACGGGGGATCGGAAAATGGCCATCGAAAGATTCATGAGGATGATGGTGACCATCATGAGGGAAAGCAATTGGCCGCTCACTGAATAGGGTATGAGAATGAAGAAGGCAGCCGCGAAGATGGAGCCCACCAGAATGTAGGGACGACGTCTGCCTAAGCGCGAGCGCGTGCGGTCGCTGAGGGCTCCCAGAAACGGCAGCAAAATGATCGCGAAAATGTTGTCGATGGTCATGATCACACCAATGATCGTGGAGCTCAAATGGAAGGTGTCTTTCAGGAATACGGGAACGTAGGCGTTGTACATCGCCCAAATGACCGAAACGCCCAGGAAGCCAAAGCCGAGCAGGAAGGTGCGAGGCATGGAGTACCGCGTGGTGTCGCTCATTGTCTTCTCCCTTTTTGTCGATTGTCCACATCCTGCATTCAGTCCCGCGTCCGGGTCAACTGGGGTGTGGCTTCAAGATGAGGATTGACCGGCGTCACCCGACTGGTTATACTATACCAATACGGTCGTAATGGGGGTATTTATGGCTGAGGCGCAGTTGAGAAAAGTCGACCATTCAGCACTTCGGGTCAATCAGGCCATCATTATTCTCGCGATGCTGGTCGGATTCATCGTCAACGAACCCTGGGTCGTTGCGGGTGTCGCATTGGTCATGATTCTGGGGACCGCAATCGGCAGACCGGGATTCTTTTTCGTCTATACCGGTTTCTTGAAGCCCACGCGCCTGGTAAAGCCACATGTGCTCCAGGACAACCCGGAGCCGCACCGATTCGCTCAGGGTTTCGGGGGGATCGTGGCCGCGGGCGGTGCTGCGTCGTTGCTTCTCGGGGCCACGGTGGCCGGATGGGCGCTCGCCTGGCTCGTGATCGTGCTGGCGGCTTTGAATCTCTTTGTGGGGTTCTGTGCGGGATGCGCCGTATACTACTGGCTGAATCGGGTTCGCGTTCCCGGCTTTTCCAAGGCACCGCCCGTCGGCACCTTCCCCGGCATGAGGCCGCGAGCATGAGCATCCTATGACCGCTCTTTTTGCCAGGTCTCTTTACGCCCTGCTGATCATTGGCGGCTGCATTGCCGCTTACTTCGCTGTCAGATCCTATGTCCTATGGCGAGCCGGCCGACAGTCCGGCTCGCTGGGTGGCCTCCTGCCGGGCATCCCGGGGGTGGTCTTGTTCACGACACCGGATTGCGCGGCCTGCAAGGCCGTGCAAAAGCCAGTCCTGGCCGAGCTGAAAAGCCGTCTTGCTGCCCGTGTGCAGATCATAGAGATCGACGCGACGGTGCGGCCTGATCTCGCCCGTACATGGAGCGTCTTGAGCGTCCCGACGACCTTCGTCCTCGATTCGGAGGGGCGGCCCGTGCATGTCAATCATGGAGTGGCCTCCGTTCGGAAGCTGCTTGATCAGCTCAGGCTGAAAGCCTGAAAAGCCGCGATCCCTATTGGTCGGCCGTCCAAATCACGGACAATGATTCATCCGCGCTGGATGCACGTTGGCTGCCGCCGTTCCCCGAACCCGACGCGGCAAGCGCCGGCTGTGAGAGCAGATCCGTATAACGCGCGGCAAGGCTCGGATCCGTCCTTTTCACCGCGGCCATGAACAGCCTCGACTTGTCCGCATTGCCCTCACCCGCGTAGATCCGGGCCGCGAGCAGATTGAGGAGCGCTGCATCCGCATTTCGCGCGAGACCCTGGCCGATGATCGCGAGCGCGCCCGGCTCATCCGATGACAAAAGCCGCAGATTGGCAAGATTCACGTAAGGGGACACGAGGTTCGGCTCGGTGCTCAACGCCGCCTTGAACGATGATTCCGCCTGCTGAGGCTTGCCGAAAACCGCTTGCAGAATGCCCTCTTGGACCTCCGTGAGCGCCGCGGGCCGTCCGGAAAGTGAGACACGGCGCGTCTCCAGGGCCTTGAGACGATCCGAATAGAAGGTCGTGGTGAACGTTGCCATACTCGTCCCGTGCGCCTTGTCCACGCCTGCGGCGGACGGCTCGGCCACCGCGACGACACTCGCCGCCAGAGGCAGGGCGGGATATGTGTCGCGCATTCCGGCAACGGGTATGAACTCCAGGCCCGTGACCGTCGCATGGACGAGCGCGGAAGCCGAAGCCCACGCGGCCATGAATCCCTGGGAAAGTATGGTCGTTTCGATGGGGATCCACGCCTCTCCGTCGCTTTTGATCACCTCGTGGGTGGCATCGGAAAGAGAGCCTGCGTTTTGCGCCGGTTCGCCGGTGTCGAAGGCCATGAAGATATGACCCGGGCTGGTGAGCACCGCCGTCCGAATTCCCGCCGATTCCATGAGAGAACAGAGAAGCGCCGTCGTATCGTCGCAATCCCCGGTGCGGTTATAGAGCGTCGTGCGGGGAAAGCGCACCGTGTCGATCATCACTGATGAGCCCAGCGCCTTGGAGATCGGTGAATCCGGATCCGGCACATAGGTCAGGCCGTAGATGGAAAGCGCATCGCAGATGCGCATAGCCTGGAACAGCCGCGGTGAGAAGGTCACCGCGTCCTTGCCTCCCGCCGCGAGGACACGCGCGGCAAATGTGGAGATTGTCTGCTCGTTGGGGGTGATGAACGCCCCGATCTTCCGCGTGTCGTCCCAGGTGAGGGCGGAGTTGCGATAGATCGTCGTGCTTCCGGTTTTCACCACCGATTGTTCAATCCCATTCACGCTCCAATACACCGTGACCTGGAACTGGGTGGCCATGTCTTCCTGCAGCTCGAGGATCTTCTGGTTGAATGCGGGGGAGATGTCGAATCGCGCGCTTTCACCGGCAGCCAGGCGAGGCATTGATTTGGATTCCACCGGCAGGTCCATGAATTGCGGAATGAAGAAGGTGACACGCACCTTGTCCACGGCATTGGGGAGAGGATTCTGAACCGTTAGTGAACCGGCCGGATGGGATTCGTACCATTGCATGAGGGCCGGGAAAAGATTTGCAAGGCGAAGATTGTCTACGGAAAGCGGCATCTGCTGGTTTCCCGTTCGTCCCGTATCGCTGAAAAGGCCCTGCAACGCCTCCTTGTCCGCGCGTGCCTGCGCGTCCGAAGGCGCCTTGCTCAGGATGAGCTCGTATTTCTGCATGGCCTGGAGATAGGTGCCGCGTGCAGTTTCGATGCCGATGCTGCTCATGAGCGCTCGCGCCTTGGTATCCAGCGCCTTTGCCGCGTTCTTCAAATCCTGCAGCTCGATCGACGCCAACTGCGCTGTGGCCTCCACATTTGACGGATCCACGTCCTGGATCCGTTCCCAATACACGCGCCCCATGACCGTGGAGCCCGCCGCGGCATAGAGACGAGCCTCCGCCGCGAGAAGCTCCACATCCTCGGAATCCTTGCCGACACGCAGTGCGAGCACGCTTTCCTCGAAGTCGTTTCGCACTCCATTTTGCCGGCACCAGGCCCGGTCCAACAGCTTCACAACCCTTTTGCCGGTAATATCACTGAGGTAAATGAGACCGCGTGCCCAATCCACGGCCAGTGACGCCGCCGAAGGCATGTCTGTCTGGCTGGAGCCGGGCAAATCATTCAGCGTCCACACAAGCTCCCCGTTACGGCTGAACTTCATGAGTACCTTGTTCGCATACATGAGAAAGCTGCCGTCGGGACCGACGGCGAGGGCCGTAGCGGCGATGGCCGTCCCCGTGTCCACCAGGGGAAGAACGATGTCCACCGGCTTTCCCTCCCCTGTAAAGATCCGTAAGCCCCGCAGCTGGGGATCATAGACCCAGATCGAGCCCTCGGGGCCGATGGCGTACGCGGAAGGCCAGCTCGATGCGGTGGCGAACAAGGGAACCTCCTGGCGTTTGTTTCCGGAGGCTATACGCAACGCTTTGCGATTCATCGCGTCGATCAAAAGCGCGCTCCCGTCGGGATAGGCGGCCCAATAGAAGATCGTGGAAAGCTCGATTCCCGTCGGCATGCGTAGCGGCTCGACGGCGCCCGGCTGCAGCCGATAAAGGTCCCGGCCCGTGCTGGGTTTCATGAGGAAAGAGCCTCCCGGCGTCGTCTGCACGCCCCCGACGTAAATCGGGGTGCTGCGCTGGGCAAGCGATCCTCCTGGCTCACCGACCTGTCGAAAGGTATGATCCAGCTCGACGCAAGTTATGGACAGTGCCACAGCGACGTTGCCCGCGGGAGTGATGGCCAGCGAAAGGGGCACGCCGTACGGAGAGAGCTCCGCGACGGGCAGCTCATCGACATAGACGGGAGCGGTGGTTGCCTGACCCGCCGGGAAGCCATGAGACGAACTCCAAAGGAGCGCCGTTGCCCGGGCGAGCCACAACGGCGTCTCAGCGGTATTGGAAGCACTCCAGGCCAATGGCGGCGGTGAAAATCCATCCGAGACGCGTTTCAGGCCAAGCACGAGCGAAAGGGTGTCCCCATCCTGAGAGGCTATCGTGGACGCCGAATAGTCAACGCCGGACGTCTTGCCGTCAGTGTCCACCGTGAAGCTCTGCGGGTACAGACGGACCATCAGCTCGACGGCTCGATCGACAAGCTCACGGACGGTGGCCGCGAAGCCGGGGGCGTTAGAGCCGAGGATTGGCGGAGCAAATGAGATCCGCTCGGCCGCCACAGCCGGCAGCGACGAGCCTGCAAGTACGATCAAGCCAAGGAAGAAAGCCCGCACCTTCACGACACATCCTCCTCGTCCCTGCCGGAGGCGGGGTGGACTCAGTCGAGCCGTCTCCCACCTGGCGGTTCCACTACTACGTCATCGGAGGCCGAACGGCAAGGCCTCCCCCGCGCTTGCCTCCCTTCGATCAGGGCGGTAGGTTCACAGTGTCGATGAACCGAATCAACGCCGCACCCCTTCGCGTCAAGATCTTCTCGTGGATCATCCTCGGCGCACTCTCGGTGTTTTTCGCCGAGGTGCTCTCCGGTTCTTCCCCTTTTCCGTGGTTTACAATCTGGGGACTCTTCGTCACCTTTCCCCTGTACGGGTTGCATGCCATCGTTCTCGCTTTCCTCGTGTTCCGACCGGGTCGACGCATCACGCTCCCGGCACTTTTTCTCGCTGGCATGATTTTTGGCATGTATGAGGCATACATCACGAAGGTACTCTTCGATCCAACGTGGGGAGCCCAGAGCCTGACCCTCGGCGGTCTGTACGTATTTCAAACCGTGGTTCTTGTTCTCTTCTGGCATCCATTCATGGCATTCATCGCGCCACTTCTGGCAACCGAATGTTTGATCACGGAATCTCGGGAGATCCCCGATGCGCTGCCCCCGTTCCTCCGTGGCACGTCCAAAAGCCGGGCGCGCGCCGTGCTATCGAGCGGCGTCGCCGCTGTCCTTCTTGTGCCGACCGCGGCCATAAACGCCCCTACTCCGTTGCGTGCCTTGGAATCGATACTCTCCTCCATCATTGTGATCTCCGTCCTATGGGGGCTTTGGCGCCTCCTGCTCCGAGGAAAGGGATACGCTCTGCGCGACCTTCTGCCTAACCCTCGACAGGCGGCATGGCTCGGAGGGGCCCTCCTCTGCCTTTATCTCGTGCTTGGGTTCATCATCCGGCGCGGATCCCTTCCGAAGACCCTCGGTCCCCACGTGACGGTGGCGGTCATCTATGCAGTGCTGGCCGGTCTTCTTTTCCTGGTGCTGCGATGGGGCGCGATTGAAGGGTTGCCAACCGAGAAGCCTGATAGGGCCGTCCCGTGGCCCGGGCTCGCCGTCTTCTGCGTCATCATTGTTACAGGAGCAGCGATTGTGGCGTCATTCAAGGCCGCCGACACCGTGGCGGTGCTCGTATCTTGGGCGATCGGCTGTTGCGCGGGGCTCTCTCTGCTGGGACTCGGGGTTGTCCGGGTGCTCAGAAACGCCTTGCGGCGGACTTCCTGATTGCCGCCCTCTACTCCTTTGCGGGCATTCTGCCGAAAATCTTGGTACCACGTATGAGCATACGCCTCAAGATTATCCTCATCGTCGTTCCGCTCATAATCGCCACCCTTCTCCTCACCGGCATATCCTCGTATTTTTCCGCTTCCAATGGCATCACCCGGATCGCCAAGGACTTTCTGGGCTTCAAGTCCCAGGAGCTCCAGAATCAGGCTGAAAGCCAGTGGGGGCTTCTGGTGGACAACAACCTCACCTCGAAGTCCGAAATGGTGAGCGCCACACAGGCAGCGGTTCTCGGGTACGCGAAGACGATCATCAGAAGCCGGACCGAGCTCATATTCGCCGCAACCGAGGACGGAAACGTCGTCTCCGGCACCGCAGATTTCGCTTATCAGGGAGACGAAAAAGCAGCGGTGGCCGCTCTTGCAAAGGCGAGAAGCACCGACCTCATCACCGCCTCCATCGGTGGAGTCCAGCGGGTCGTGAAAGGCTTCTGGTTCGATCCATTCAAATGGTACGTGGTGGTCACCGAGGAGCGCTCCGCGTTTTACGCGGCGGTGAACCAGATCGCCCTCCAAACGATCATCATCCTCGTGGCATCCATTCTCGCGAGCATCATCCTGGTGCTTCTCTTTGCCAGCTATCTCACGCGGCCTTTGACCCGCGTGGTGACCACCATGCGGGACATCATTTCCACCAACGATTTGTCGGAGCGTGTGCTCGTCGAATATCACGATGAGATCGGTCAGCTCGCCCAAACCTTCAATCTCATGATCGAGAATCTGAGCGAGGCCTATCGGCAGATCAAGGGTTTCGCGTTCAAGGCCGTGATGGCCCAAAGGCAAGAAAAGCGGACGCAGACCCTTTTCGGCAAGTTCGTGCCCGAGCACGTGATCAACCAGTATTTCGCAAACCCCGAGGATACGCTGGTCGGAGACAATCGTATCCTTTCCGTGTTGTTCTCGGATATCCGCAGCTTCACCACGATATCGGAAAGCATGCGCCCCGAGGAGCTCGTCCACTCGCTCAATCGCTACTTCGATGCCATGGTGGCGATCATCATGAAGAACGACGGCATCGTGGACAAATACATTGGTGATGCCATCAAGGCCTTCTTCGGCGCGCAGGCTGGTCCGACGAGCGAGAAAAGCTTCGCCCTGCAGTCGGTGATGGCCGGGATCGAGATGATCGAAGCGTTGGGTGATTTCAACGCGGGACAGCGCGCCGCGGGAATGCAGGAGTTTCGCATCGGCGTGGGTGTCAATTACGGCATGGTGACCATAGGAAATATCGGAACCGAGAAAAAGAAGGAATACACGGTGATCGGCGACATGGTAGAGCTCGCCGAGCACTTCGAAGGCCTTACGAAGATCTATCATCATCCGCTCATCATTTCCGAAAGCCTGTATCGTTCCGTCAAGGACAATGTTTCCTGTCGTCTCCTGGATTGGATTCCCCGCGCTGACGGCGGCGTGATGAAGATCTTCACGGCCCGGCGGACGCTGACGCAACGCGAAAAGGACGGATGGGGCCAGCACGATCTGGCCATGACCGCCTATTTCGATCGGGATTTCACGACGGCCACCGAACGATTCCGAGACGTTCAGAAGACGATGCCGGCGGACGAGCTTGCACCCCTTTTCCTGGAGCGCTGCGCGCGGTTGGCGAAGAATCCGCCACCTGCGGGTTGGAATGGAGTGGATCTCCCCGAAGCCTCATGAGCATCCGTCTGAAGATCGTCCTGATCGTTCTGCCGCTCATCATCGCCACCCTCGCACTGACCGGCGTGAGCGGATACTTCTCCGCCTCCAACGGCATCACGACGATCGCCAAGGATTTTCTCGGTTTCAAATCCGAAGAGCTGCAAACACAGGCACAAAGCCAGTGGGGGCTTCTCGTGGACAACAACCTCACCGGCAAACCGGAAATGGTCTCGGCGACCCAGGCGGCCGTCGAAGGCTACGCCGGAACCATCGTGCGCAGCGCCACCGAGCTGATCCTCGCATTCAAGGCGGACGGCACCGTGGCGATGTCCACCACGGCCGTTACGCTCCAGCCGGGCGAACAGGATCGCATCGCGGCACTGGCCGCCGCGAAGCGCACCGACCTCGTCACCGTTGCCATCGGGGGAAAGGATCGCATCGCCAAGGGCTTCTGGTTCGATCCTTTCGGCTGGTACGTCGTGGTGAGCGAGGAACGGGCCGCTTTCTACAGCCCCATCAATGAAATAGCCATTCGAACCCTCATCATACTCGCCGCCTCCATCCTGGCAGGGGTACTGCTCGTCCTGCTCTTTTCCTCTTACCTTACGCGCCCCCTGCGTCGCGTGGTCACTACAATGAAGGACATCATATCGACGAACGATCTGTCGGAGAGGGTGGTTGTCGAGTACAAGGACGAGATCGGGCAGCTGGCGCAGACCTTCAATATCATGGTCAACGGGCTGGAAGAAGCTTATCGTCAGATCAAGGCCTACGCTCTCAAGGCCGCCGTGGCGCGGACGCGCGAGCGCAAGATCAAAGAGATCTTTCGTCAGTACGTTCCCGAAGACGTGATCAATGCCGTCCAGGCCAACGAGAGCAAGGTGAGCGGCGATCAAGACGTGGTCTCGGTGCTTTTCTCGCACATCGTCAATTACGATGACGTGGTGGCCGGCCTCCGTCCCGATGAACTGGTCCAGACTTTGGAGCCCTACTACCGGGCAATGGTAGACACGATCGAACGCCGGGGCGGCATGGTGGACAAATACATGACCGACGCGGTCATGGCTTTCTTCGGAGCGCCGATCAAGCGCGACGATGACGCGCTGCGCTCCGTGCTTGCCGGCATAGAAATGACCGAGGCGCTCCAGGAGTTCAACGGACGCCTCGTCACTTCCGGCCGCGAACCGTTCAATGTCAGCGTCGGCATCAATCGCGGTCTCGTGACGTTCGGCACGATCGGCACCGAGAAGAAAATGAACTATACGGTGATCGGCGACCCGGTGAACCTCGCCTCGCGCCTTGCCGGGCTGACAAAGACTTATCGACAACGTCTCCTTTTCGCCGAAAGCCTTCACATGGCCGTAAAGGAATCGCTGCCGTGCCGGCTCCTGGACACGGTGGCGGTGAAGGGAAAGACCAAAGGCGTGAGGATCTACACCGCGCGACGCACACTCGACCCCAAGGAGAGAGAGGCGTGGGGACAGCACAATCTGGGCATGGGGGAGTACTACGAGCGCAACTTCGCCAACGCGGCGAGGTATTTCCGGGACGTGATGAAGCTCTTCCCCGAGGACAATGTCGCACAGATGCTTCTGGAACGATGTCAGATCTACCGTAAGTCGCCACCGCCCGCCGGCTGGGACGGGGTGGAAGTCATGACCCACAAATAGAGGGCCGCGGAATCAAGATTCCCCCTCGCGTTGTCGAAAATTGGAACAGGGTACCCATGCATGCTCGGGCTGCTTGAGAAGGCGCGACAACTCAGAGACTCACTCGGACTGGCCTCCGAAGGCCGTGAGGAGTTTGCCTTCGACCCTGACTCCGGCATCTCGCAACAGGAGCAGAAGGAGATCCGACGGGAGATCGAGCAGGTAGCGACGGGAAGCCGCATTCAGGTCAGCCCCGAAGTGTTCGCCGTGAAGGCGGCCAAGCGCGGCGTGCTTTTCCCCATCCTTGTCAATGTTCTGGCCTTTGTCGTGCTGGCCGCGGGGCTGGCGCTCTTCTATTTCCTTTTCCAACGCGGAGAGACGCAGGCTGCGCGCGGCGATACGGCGACCATCACCGCGGAAGGCAAGCTCATTGAAGAGGTGAAAAAGGAATCCGACGCCAAGCTGCAGGAGAAGAATCAGCAGATCAACCAGATCCAGGGCCAACTGGCGGATTTGGACAAGCAGAAGCAGGACCTGCAGACGAACATGGACGCCAAGGTCCAGGAAAAAGAGTCTCAACTGCGCGCCTCGATGAGCGCGGAGCTGGACGCTGAAAAAGCCGCTCTGCAGAAGCAGGGCTTTTCCGACGCGGATATTCAAAAGAAGCTCGCCGATCTTGAAGCCCAAAAAACGGCTGATTTCAATAAGCAACTGGACACATTCAAGACCCAAGCGGACGCGGATCGCAAAAAGTCCGAGGCGACGCTGGCCAACCTGCAGACACAGTTCAACGCGGATCTTGCCAAGGCCAACGCGGACCGCCAGCAGGTGCTCTCCGACTCGCGCCAGCGGGAGGCCGATCTCCAGACCCAGCTCGCCCAGAAGACCAAGGAGCTGGCATCCACTCAAGCCCAGACCCAGCAGCAGCTCACCGCCCTGAGCACGCAGAAACAGCAGGAGGATCTTGCCGCGCAGCAGCTGGTAGGGCTCTATTCGGTTGCTCAGAACGACATCGCGGCAAAGAACTATCCCAAGGCCATCGCAAGTCTCCAATCCATCTCCAGCTACGTCAATTCCTCGGATGTCGCCGTGCTCCCCGGTATCGCCAAAAGGCGGGCGGTGGATCTTTTCATTGTCGATTCTCTCACGACGCTCGTGCAGGGAGAGATCGACAAGGGCAAGGTGGACACTGCGTCGCTCGTGGATGCGGCGAACAAGATCTCCGACGTGCGCGCTCGTGTCACCGACGCCGACGCTTCTCTTAGGGCCGGCAAGCTTGCCGACGCGGAGAGGCTTTATGGTCAGGCCCTCGCGGTGATTCCCGAAATTTCCAAGAGCTATGCCTATTTCACCGGCAAGGCCCAGGACGCTGAAACCACACGTCAGAACGCCCTTCATGCCGCCCTGGCGCGCGCCGAGGCAGCTTTTGCCGCGGGCCGCAATGCGGATGCCCTGTCGGCTTATCGCGACGCGCTGGCTTATCTCCCCGAGACGGCTGCCCGGGTCAGCTCGATTCTATCTTCAGTAGGCTCGGCGAGCATCGCCATTGCCACCCAGAGCGCTCAGGCCGATCAGACACAAGCCGCTGCGCCTGTGCTCACCCGCGGCGCCGCGCTGCTCGCGCAGGGGCAGTATCCCGATGCGGTCGGCCAGTACTTGACGATCCTGCAGAGCTATCCTCAAAGCCAGCAAGCGTTGAGCGCGGTCAAAGGCGCCACCGACGCCATTGCGGGGCTGAACGCGCGCGCTTCCGGTGACGTGAAAGCCCAGGCCGATCAAGTGAGCGCGCTGAAAGCCCAGCTCGGCGGGGTTCAAAGCCGGTTGGATTCCGGGCTTTCGGAGATCCTTTCCATCAAGAAAAATCTCGTCACATTCCTCGGGTTGAAGCAGGACCCCGCGGCGGCGGATAGCGCCACTCTCCTGAAGACGTTGGAACAGCGTTATGGAGATCTCGCCAATGGCTCGAGCGCGCAAGCCGATCTTCAGAGGAGCTTTGACGCGGCGAGCAAGAAGAACGCGGATCTCACGGCCCAGGTGACGCGCTTGAGCTCGGACAACGCAAAGCTGACCG